>Ga0208492_1001122_pt1 | contig 18222 bp, 14 predicted proteins | sample Subbioar_CSW14AB_FD_184820 | JGI IMG/M metagenome (GOLD analysis project Ga0208492, IMG submission 184820) | Serpentinite rock and fluid subsurface biosphere microbial communities from McLaughlin Reserve, California, USA - CR12Mar_CSW14AB (SPAdes) | ecosystem: Environmental > Terrestrial > Deep... | reverse complement strand
GAGGAGCGCGTCGCCCGCCTGACCCGGTTCTTCGAGCGCTCGCTCCGCGTGGTGCACCTGCCGCTCGGCGAGGCGTGGGTCACCGACGACCTGCGCGCCGCGGCGCTGTGGGCGCCTCCAGGACGATGGCGGGTCTCGCTCGCAGACCAGCTGCGGATGCTCCCTATGCTCAGTGTGTTCCGAGGAAACACCCTCCTCGGAGCCCGCATGCACGCCATCGTCGAGCAGCACCACCCGCGCGACGCCCATTTCTATCTCGCCGTGCTGGGGGTCGATCCCGACATGCAGGGCAAGGGCCTCGGGGCGAAGGTGCTCGCGCCGATCCTCGATCGGTGCGACGCCGAGCATTTCGACGCGTACCTCGAGTCGTCGAACGAGCGAAACCACGGTTTCTATCGCCGCCAGGGGTTCGTGCTGCAGGAGACGCTCGACCTCGGGCGCGGCGCACGCGCGTGGACCATGCGCCGCACACCGCGGACGTGATCAGCACAAACCGAACGCCGAGAGTCGCGGGCGGATGACCTGGTCGACGGTCTCGAAGAACAAGCCGCGCGCATCGTGCCCCGCGCACAGCCCGAGCTCCTTGCCCCCCGGAGGCGTGCCATGCGTCGGCGGCAGGTGCGCGAGCTCGTGCTCCACGAGGTGAGCGAGCGCGGTCGGCACGTACGCCGCGAGGAGGGCGCGACGCTCCGGGGAGAGCGTGGGCACCACCTCGGCGAGCAACGTCCAACCGAAGCGCGCGTGTCCGATCTCGTCGGCCCAGATTCGGGTGAGCAGCTCGCGGAGCGCGCCTTCGGGCATCTCGAGCCGCTCGGCCGCGATCAGCGACACCGCGATGGTCTCCGAGAGACAGCAGATGCTCAACACGTTGCGCAGCACCGCAATCTCGAGATCGGCGTCCGCGTGCTCGGGGAGCGCGGGACAGTCGGGGAGCGATGCCGTGGCTTCGCCGCCGAGCGCCTCCACCACCGCGCCGCAGAGCACGCCGTGGGAGCGCTCCTCCTCGGCGAATCGGGTGATCTCCTCGACCGTCGCGGAAGGCATGCCGGCGCGCATCATCTGCTCGGCGAGTGCCGCGAACACGCGCGACGAGCCCCACTCGTTGATCATGCGACCGCGCCAGGTGGCGATGGCGGAGCCGCGGGCGCGCGGGTCGACGGCGAGCGTCGGGCGCGCAGCGCGCGCGGGTTCGCGGAGATCCAGGGCGATCACGCGATCACCTCGTTCATCGGTCGGCGTGCAGGTAGCACGCCGACACTCTCTCCCTTCGAGTCGATCGAAGGCGGCATCGGCGGGCCCCACGGCGTGCATGCGGGCGCTGCGATCTCCCACCACTTGTCGCCGCCGAGGACCTGACAGCACGCGCGCGCGGCCTCGTAGCTGATGCCGAGGTTCGCCTCCCAGGTCCACAGCGGGAGGATCTCCTTGCAGCACGCCTGCACCGCGGGGTCGCTCGAGGTGGCGGGCTCGCCGGCATCGGCCAAGGCGCTCTGCACGATCGACGCGCACGCCGAGCTGTCGCCCGGTGGGCTGGACTCCGCCACGATCGTGTCGGGCGCGTTCGTGTCGGCCACGTTCGTGTCGGCCGCGAACGTGTCGGGCGTGTTGGTGTCGGCCTTGTCGGCGACGCCAGTGTCTCCCTCGCTGGCGGACGCCGGCGCGCTCTGGACCTGACCACCGCAGCCAATCACGAGCACCGCCGAGAGCGACACCTTGGTCGCGGCGAGGAGCGCAAGTCGACGCGTTTCCATACCCCGGTCCCGCCTTCGGCGGATCCCGGGAAAGTCACCAGGGGGAAGCGAAGCCATGAAAGACACCTCCGATATGGGTGGTGTAGCGGATGGGGCGCCTTCGACCATCGCAATGATCGGAACGCATCGTTGCGCGGGGCGGCACGATTCGCATGATAGCTTCGACCCATGGCCAGGCCGCGATCCCATGTCGCCGAGGCTCCTTCGGTCAAACGCGTCCGCGACGTCTGGGCCTGGATTCCCGCGTTCAAGGCGGTTGCCGAGACCGAGCACCTGCCGACGGCGGCGACACGCCTGCATGTGAGTGCGTCGGCGCTCTCACGCACGGTGCGTCTGCTCGAGGACGCAGTGGGACAGCCGCTGTTCGTTCGCAGCGCGAGACGGATCTCGCTCAACGCCGCGGGCCGGAGGCTCCTGCTCGCGGTGCAGCGCGCGACGATCACGCTCGAACAAGCGCTTCCGCAGGTGCTCGGCGCGATCTCCGAGGGCGAGCTGCGCATCGCCAGCCTCGGGGTGCTCACCGATCGATTCGTCGTGCCCGCCGCGCTCGAGCTGACGGCGCGTCATCCCGGCGTCGTGCCGGTGCTCACCACCCTGCAATCGCGGGAAGCGAACCGGCAGATCGCTGCCGGTGAGCTCGACGTCGCGTTCTTCTACGATGCCACCGCGCACGAGGGCGTGCGTTGCCGGCGCCTCGGCACGCTGCAGAACGCCGTGTACTGCGGCAAGGGCCACTCGTTGTTCGGCGCGCGCAACGTGCCGGCCGAACGCATCCTCGAGCACCCGTTCTCCGTCGCCTCGGTGGGCGATCGCGGCACGCGCATGGATGGATTTCCCGTGGAGATGAAGCGCCGGATCGGCTTTCAGATCATGATGCTCTCGAGCAACGAGCTCGTCGCGCTCTCGGGCCGGTACCTGTGCGTGCTCCCCGAGGTCGTCGCCGCGCCCCACGTCCAGAGCGGGCGCCTGTTCCAGCTCTCCGCGCTGCCCCAACCTCCGACCGAGGTCTTCGCGGCGATCGCCGAGCAGAGCGAGGGACACGCGCTGACCGAGGCCGTCGTCGACGACGTCGCCCGACGGCTCGAAGCCCTCACCCCGCCGCCGCCGCCACGCCGCCCGGCGCGGGCACGAGCGGCAAGGTCACGGTGAACGACGAGCCCTGGCCCGGCGTGCTCTCGACGCGGATGCTTCCGCCGTGTGCCTCGACGAGGTGGCGCGAAATGAACAGCCCGAGCCCGAATCCGCCGTAGTTGCGGTGCGACACGGCTCGCTCGAACTTGCCGAAGATGCGCGCGGTGTCCTCTGGGGCGATTCCGATCCCTCGATCGCGCACCTGGAGCTCGGCGAACGCGCCATTCTGCGCGAGCCCGACCTCGATCGGACCGCCGCCGCCGTACTTGATCGCGTTGGAGACGAGGTTGGTGAGGACCTGCTCGATGCGCGATCGGTCGACCTCGCAGTGCAACGCGTCGGGCACTTTCACGGTGATGGTGCTGCCGACGCCGCGCGCCTGCTCGGTGTGCGCGTCGACGATGTCGTTGGTGAGCTTCGCGAGGTCGGTCGGCTCGAGCTCGAGCCCGATACGCCCCGCGATAACGCGCGAGAGATCGAGGAGCGTGTCGACGAGATCTGCGAGTCGAAAGGCCTGACGCGTGGCGCGGTCGACCTGCTGATGCCAGCGGGCTTCCTCGGCGGGGGGTCCAGCCCCGAGGGCTTTGGCGATGCCCTGCAGCCGCAGCGTCAGCGCGGTCAGCGGCGTCCGCAGCTCGTGCGCGGCGATCGAGAGGAACTCGTCGCGCATGCGCACCGCCTCTTGCGCCTGGGCCAGCCGGATGCGCTCTCTCTCCGCCTGCTTGCGGTCGGTGGCGTCGCGAATGGCGGTGATCACGAGGCGGCCCTCCTCGGTCTCGAGCGGGCTGAGGCTGATCTCCGCGGGGAACTCGGAGCCGTCTTTGCGGAGTCCGAACAGCTCCAATCCCCCCGCCCCCATCGCTCGAGCGCGCGGAGCTTCGACGTAGCGGCGCCGGTGCTGGGGATGGACGCCGCGAAATCGCTCGGGGATCAACGTCTCCACCTCGAGCCCGATGAGCTCGCCTCGCGCGTAGCCGAACAACCGCTCGACCTGCGCGTTGACGAGCTGGATGCGTCCCTCTGCATCGACGATCACCATCGCGTCGGGAGCAGCCTCGAGCAACGCGCGAAACCGCGCCTCGGCCTTCCGTTGGGCAGAGGTGTCCCTGATTGCCGCGATGGTGAGTTGGCCCGCCTCCGTCTGGAGGGGGCTGAGGCTGATCTCTGCCGGGAACTCCGCGCCATCCGCGCGGACCGCGTGCAGATCGAGCTTGCCCGCTCCCATCCGCCGCGTCCGCGCGTGCAAGAAGTAGTCGCGACGATCGGCCGCGTGTTCCGCGCGCGCCTCCTGCGGAACGAGCCGTTCGATCGGGGACCCGCGCAGCGAGCCGGGCTCGTATCCGAACAACCGCTCGGCGAGCTCGTTCAGCTCGACGATCGTCCCGTGCTCGTCCACCAAGAGCATCGCGTCGGGCGCAGCCGCCAGGATGGCGAGCGCAGCAGGTGCGAGCCTCGAGACGTACGGGTCGCCCGACATGAGCCCCCTTCGGCGTGCGTGTCGACGCAACAGTGTTCCGGAACGGAACTCCGTGCATAGGGCAAGCCGCTTCCCGAGGCCATAGTCTCAGTGGGCGACGTGGATCACTTCGGCGGCCTGACGACGATTTGAAACCCAGAGTGATGCGAAAGCGCTCGGTGCTGCCGACTCTGTTTGTCTCCCGTGGTCGTGTGTCGGCGACGATCTGCCGAGCTTCCGCTCGCGTTGCACTGAAGGACTGTCGGAAATTCCCCCCCGGACTGAAGTCCGGGGCACCGACTGCAAGACGAAGCCCTTCGGGCTGGCGGATTTGCGTGTCGACGACGACCTCGTTGTCGGCAAGCGTTGAATCGTTCTGCTCGAAGTCGGGCCGCTCGACGGTGGCAAAGACGACATGAACAAGCAGCAGGATGTCGCTGTGTGCGCGAATCATGTCCGCTGTCGACATGCGCGACGACAGCGTTGCGTGCCGGGAAGTTTGACCGAAACGCCGGCGCTCGCACTTGAAGCACCGCCACGGAATGGCGCAGGTCTTGGTCCGCGGCCTCCACAGAGTCACCTGCGTGGCGATGCTCGCGGCGATCGGCGCCAACATCCTTCAGCACGCGACCGCACTGCTCGCGTAGCCTGCGTCTGCTCACCGACCGGCGCCGACACGTTCCCGAAAGTCGCCCACCGATCGCGACGACAGGCGCCTGCCCGCCCGTAGGATGCGGCCTCGCGGTCGCCGCGCTTGCTGTTGCGAGCCTTTCTTCGCCAGCCCGGAGGGCTTCGTCTTGCCGTCGGTGCCCCGGACTTCAGTCCGGGGGCAATTCTCCGACGGCTCTTGAGGGGACAACATGCATAATCGCTCGGCGTGCCAGTAGAATGCGCGCGTGGGTCATTCAACGGCGCGCGCCCTGCGCGATGCAGACACGAGCACGCTGCGTGAGTTGATCGTCCAGGGACATCCGATCGACCCCTCGGCGCTCGAGGGTTGGGTGTACCGCGGCACTGCCCTCGGACTGCCGCGCGTCGCGCAGCAGGTGACGTGGAAGACGTTCCAGAAGACCTTCTGGCGCGAGCCGTCGTCGGGGCGCCTGCTCGGTTGGAACGTGCGCCTCGAGCAGGACGGTCTCGACGCGCCAAGCCGGCCGAAGCTGCGGCGAGGCCGGCCGGTCACGGAGTGGCATTACGAGGTGGTGTCGCCCGCAGGTGTCCCCATGCCCGACGGCTTCGATCGAGGTCTCGTCATCGACTACGCGCGCGGCGCCAATCCCATGGGGATCATCCGCGTCATCAAGGATCCGCTGGTTGCGCTGACCCCCGGCAGCGCCGACGAGCTCCTCGGCGTGAGCTACGCCGTGGTGGCGGGGAAGTGCATCGAGACGCCGACGTACTTCACGCTCGAACGCGAGTCGCGCATCGACTACGTGCCTTACGAGGATCCGGCGCCACCCGGTCTCGATCCGCTGCGGCTGACCGCAGTCGAGCGTGGGTGGGCCGAGGCGCTGTTCGGTGCGATCGTCGCCACGGGCGGCGACGACGGGCTCCCTCCGTTCGAGCAGATCGATCGCGAGGCGATGTGGCGCGGCTTCGAGGAGGCGACTGCGCCCTTGGTGCGCGCGGGTCTCCGGCCGATGCTCCACACGTTGACGTTCCTCCCCGTGGTGTCGGGGTACGGTCGTCCGTTCTTCCAGTTGTCGAGCGAGGAGCGCGCACGGTTTCTCGGCCAGATCGACGGCGATCGCCGGTACTTCGTGCGCCAGTCGTTGGTCACGCTCAAGACCCTCGCGTGCTTCGCCTACTTCGACGATCCACGAGTGCGTGCCCGCTACACCCCCGAGAATGGAGGTGTCGCATGAGCGCGCTGGTGGAGCTCGATGGGCGGTTCGTTCATCAACCGCTCTCGGTCGAGGCCGACGTGGTCGTGGTGGGAAGTGGTCCCGCCGGAGCGACGGTCGCCCGCGCGCTCGCGCGACAGGGTGTGCGCGTGCTCGTGCTCGAAGAAGGGAACGAGGCCAAGCCCTCGAGCTTCGTCGCCAGCGGCGTGCGCGCCATGGCCTCGCTCTACCGCGACATGGGCACGTCGATCGCGTTCGGCAACGCATCGATGCCATATCTGCAAGGGAGGGTGGTCGGAGGCACCAGCGTCATCAACGGCGCGATCAGCTGGCGGCTGCCACGCGAGGTCCTCGACCAGTGGGCGGCCGCCGACCCCGCCCTCCGCGAGGCGCTCCCCTACGAGCGCATCGCCCGCGCCGAAGCCGAGATCGAGGAGCGGCTCCACGTCCTGCCCACCGATCCGCGCGTCGCCGGCCCGAAGAACCTCCTGCTCGCGAGGGGCGCAGACGCGCTCGGCGTCGCGCATCGACCCATCCGTCGCAACGTCGACGGCTGCGTCGGCGAGGGCCGGTGTCTGCAGGGCTGCCCGCACGGTCACAAGCTCTCGATGGATCGCTCCTTCCTTCCCGATGCCGTCGCCGACGGCGCGCGCATCTTCGCGGGGATGCGGGTGGAGCGCGTCGAGCTCGAGCGCTCGCGCGCGACGCGCGTGGTCGGGATCACCGCGGCCGGCGCGCGGTTCGAGGCACGGGCGCGACACGCGGTCGTGCTCGCTGCGAGCGCGATCCAGACACCGGTGTTGCTCCGGAAGAGCGGGCTCACCCATGGGCCGGTCGGGGACGGGCTCACCGCGCACCCCGGCGTGTCGGTCACCGGGTTGTTCGCAGACGACGTGCGCAACTACCGGGGCGCGACGCAGGGCCACGAGGTGACCGGATACCGCGGCGAGGGGATCAAGCTCGAAGCGCTCGGGTTCGACGTGTCGCTGCTCGCGAGCCGCGTGCCCGGCGTCGGCGCCGACTTCGCGCGTCGACTCCGCGATCTCGATCGCTACGCGGTGTGGGGCGCCGCGATCCGCGCGAGCGCACGCGGTCGGGTGCGGCCCGGTCCTGCGCGCCCGATCGTGACGTACTCGCTCACCGACAACGACGTGCGCAAGGCGCGCCGCGCGGTGCGGCTCCTCGGCGACGTGATGCTCGCCGCGGGCGCGCTCGAGGTCTACCCGGGTGTCCCCGGATTCGATCAAGTGGTGCGCGATCCAGGGACGATGGCGCGGTTCGAGCGCGATGGTTCGTTGTCGGCGAGCGATTACGCGATGTCGATGACGCACCTGTTCGGCACGGCCCGCATGGGCTCCGATCCGGCGCGGAACGTGGTGCGACCGGACTTCCGCCATCACACGACCGAAGGCCTCTACGTCGCGGACTCGAGCGTGTTCCCCGACAACCTCGGCGTGAATCCGCAAATCGCCATCATGGCGCTCGCCGATGTGTGCGCGGAGCACGTCGCCCGCCGCTGAGGTCAGACGGTCCGCCGATTGCTGCAGCGGAATCCATGTCTGCCCTCTCCAGGAACGCACGGCTGACGTTGCTCGGGGCAACGCTCTTTGCCGCTACCCTCCCGCTCGCTTGCAGCACGCCGACCAGGGTCACGAGCGAATGGAAGGATCCGAGCACCGTACCGAAGGCCATGCAGAAGGTGGTCGTAGTCGGCCTGCGCCTGCAGCCGGCGGCTCGACACATGCTCGAGGACAAGCTCGTCGCCTCCCTGGGTGAGCGAGGTACGGCTGCTGCGCCGTCCTACCGCGTGCTCGGCGAGACCCTGCCCGATCGGGAAACGGTCCGCGTGATGCTCGAGAAGGAGGGCTACGACGCGGCCTTCATCCTGAGCCTGCGACGAATCAAGGAGACGCCGAACTACGTCCCCGGGGGCACGTCGACGATTTGGAACGGCCCCTACTGGGGTTACTCGAGCGTGAACGACCCAGGGTACGTGGTCACCGACCAGACCGTGATCTTCGACTCGATCCTCTGGGACCTTCGTGACGGAAAGGCGCTGTGGGCAGCGACCACCGAGACCGACAATCCCACCTCCGGCAGCGACTTCGTCAAGAGTCTCACCAGCGAGCTCCTGCCGAGACTCGGCCAGCAAGGGTTCATCGCGCCCCGACGCTGAACGAAGTGTGTGCGCAATCGTGCACACGCCGATGACATCGGAGAGCCCATGGCTCACCGAACGGCGTCCGGTGCGCGTATCGCTGCCTGCGGCGCGTGCGTGTGCGCGCTGCTTCTTCCGGGCAGGTCACGGGCGCAGCAGGACATGGGTCACAAGATGCTCGGCACTGCGGGGCTCCGCGCGGGCGCCCAGCTCGCGCCCGGGGTCTACATCGCCGACCGCCTAGTCGCATATTCGGCGGACGAGATCGTCGACCGACACGGCCAGCACCTCGACGTGGGTCTCGACTCCACTGCCACCGCGGGCGCGATCGGGGTCAAGGCCGTCGTCCTGCTCCCGGTGCTCGATACCCATCTCGGGTTCACGCTCGCGTTGCCCGTCGCCCGGGTGCACGTCGACACCCTGAAGCCGTTGGCGAGCGTCGACCGATTCGGGCTCGGCGATCTGTACGTCCAGCCGTTGCAGCTCGGTTGGCGATTCCCCTACCTCGATGTCGTGACCGGGTACGGACTCTACGTGCCGACCGGACGCTACGAACCGAGGGGTGGGAGCGGGGTCGGTCGTGGACACGCGACCCATCAGATCTCGCTGGGAAGTGCGGTCTACTTCGACAGGGCGAAGACCTGGCATCTCTCCGCGCTGGCGAGTTACGACATCAATCTGAAGAAGCGCGACATCGACGTCACGCGTGGCGAGAGCATTCAAATCCAGGGCGGCGCGGGAACGCGCTTGTTCCGTTTGTTCGACGTCGGCCTGGTGGGATATGCGCTCTGGCAGGTCGGCGACGACCGCGGCAGCGATCTGCCGCCCGTGCTGGCCGGCGCGCGGGATCGCGCCTTGGGCCTCGGCGGCGAGGCAGGTGTCCTCATCCCGCCGATGCGGGGACAGCTCTCGATCCGCTACGTGCGCGACCTCGTCGCCCGCTCACGACCGCTCGGCGAGGTCTTCGTCCTCTCGTTCACGGTCGCACTCGGGAATCGATGACTGGGATGAGCTCTCTGGCCTCGACGCGGTCGACGATGCGGGCCCGGGGATTGCTCATGGCCACCCGTCCGGGGCCGGCCCAGAGCGTCTCCATCCTGTGTAGGAACGCTTCGGCCTCGAGGAGCGTGTCGAACTCCACGTCGACCATGACGTAATTGGAATCGTCGTGCGGTCGCAGGATCTGGTAGCGACGAACCCCCGACCCCTTGCGATCTGCCGGATCGCGATCGAACGCCTGCTTCCAGGCCTCGAAGCTCGGGACCGGGTGCTCAATCCTGACGATGGGCATGTACGTCTGGATGCCGTGGCAACCCCGCCGTGTCGGATCGTCCCGTATTCTCGCGGGCACGATGTCCGAATCTCCGCTCGGCCGCTGGCCTCTCGTCCTCCCGCTCCGCGTCGCGTGGGGCGACATGGATGCCTACCGTCACGTGAACAACACGATCTACCTGCGTTGGTTCGAGAGCGCGCGCATCCTCTACTTCGAGCGAGTCGCGCTGGTCTCCGAGGGCGGCTACGACGCCGTCGGCCCGATCCTCGCGCGGGCGACTGTCGATTTCCGCAGGCCGGTCACCTACCCGGACACGGTCACCATCGAGGCGACGGTGCCACGCTTCGGCAACACGTCCTTCGAGATGCGCTACCGCGCGACGAGCGCCGCGCAGAACGCCGTGGTGGCCGAGGGCGATTCGATCGTCGTGATGATGAACTACCAGACCGGCCAGAAGGTCCCGGTTCCGGCAGAGCTTCGGGCGCGGATCGAGGCGTTCGAATCCGGCGCCTGAGCTCGTTCGCGGTGGTGGGCGCGCCGTGCTACGGGGCGGCCCCCGTGATCCACTTTCCGCGCGAGCTGCCGATCTCTGCGCGGGTGCGTGACCTGTCGCTGGCGATCGACAAGCACCAGGTCGTCATCGTCGCGGGCGAGACCGGCTCGGGGAAGACCACCCAACTGCCGAAGATCGCCCTGTCGATCGGGCGGGGAACCACGGGGCGAATCGCGGTCACCCAGCCGCGGCGCATCGCCGCGACCAGCGTCGCCGATCGGGTCGCTGCAGAGCTCGGCGTCCAGCTCGGCCGCGAGGTCGGCTATCGCATCCGGTTCTCGGACAAGACCTCGGCCAGCACCTGCCTCGAGTTCATGACCGACGGCATCCTGCTCGCGGCGATCCAGCGCGATCCGCTGCTGCGTGCCTACGACACCGTCATCCTCGACGAGGCGCACGAGCGGAGCCTGAACATCGATTTCCTGCTCGGGTACCTGAAGCGAATCCTCCCCGAGCGACCCGATCTCCGCGTGGTGGTCAGCTCGGCGACGCTGGCGACCGATCGGTTCTCCGCGTTCTTCTCCGGCGCGCCCGTGGTGACGGTGTCGGGCCGCACCTATCCGGTGCAGCTCATCGCGCGTCCGATGCAGGGTGAGGTCGAGCTCGCGGACAAGGTCGCCGACGTGATCGAGGAGATCACCGAGGTCGACCCGCGGGGCGACATCCTGGTGTTCCTCCCGGGCGAGCGGGAGATCCGCGAAGCCACGGCCGCGCTGCACCAGCACGCGCTCCCGCACACGGTGGTGCTCCCCCTGTACGGTCGGCTCTCGCACGCCGAGCAGGCGCGAATCTTCCAGACGCTGCCGCAGCGGCGCATCGTGCTCGCGACCAACGTCGCCGAGACGTCGCTCACCATCCCCGGCATCGTCTACGTCGTCGACAGCGGCCTCGCGCGGATCAACCGCCACGACGCCAAGACGGGTGTCACCCGGCTGCAGATCGAGCCGATCTCGCAGGCGAGCGCGAATCAGCGGAGCGGCCGCGCGGGACGAACGCAGAAGGGCGTCTGCTTCCGCCTGTACGATCGCAAAGACTTCGACGCGCGACCGGCGCACACCGATCCCGAGATCCTGCGCGTCGGCCTGGCGGGCGCGATCCTCCAGATGAAGGGCCTCGGGCTCGGGGAGCTCTCGGCGTTTCCGTTCCTCGATGCGCCCCCCAAGCGCGCAATCGACGAGGGGTATCGGTTGCTCGAGGAGCTCGGCGCGCTCGACGACGACCGCGAGCTCACCGAGCTCGGACAAAAGCTTTCCCGCCTGCCGGTCGACCCGCGCATCGGGCGCATGGTCCTCGGCGGGGCCGACGAGGGGGTGCTCGAAGACGTGCTGGTCCTCGCGGCCGCGCTCGGCCTGCAGGATCCGCGGGAGCGACCGCAGGCGGTGCAGAAACGCGCCGACGACGCTCACGAGCGCTTCCGCGACGAGACCTCGGATTTCCATGGACTGTTGAAGCTGTGGCGCTTCTACCGCGAGGCGAGGGAGAAGCTCTCGGAGAACCAGCTGCGCCGCACGTGTCGCGACAACTTCCTGTCGCACGTCCGCCTGCGAGAGTGGAGCGACGTGCACGACCAGCTCGTGCGCGTGGTGTCGGGCATGGCGCTCGAGCGCCGCGAGCTCCCCAAGAAGGAGGAGGAGCTCGACGCGGTCCATCGCGCGCTCTTGCCGGGTCTGCTCAGCCGAGTCGGCATGTGGCACCCCGAGCAGCGCGTGTACCTCGGCGCGCGGCAGACGCGATTTCAGCTGCATCCGTCGTCGGGGCTCGCGCGCAAGAAGGCGCCGCCGTGGGTGATGGTCGCCGAGTTGGTCGAGACGTCGCAGCTGTACGCGCGCACCGCGGCGAAGATCGATCCCGAGTGGCTGGAGAAGGCCGGCGCTCCGTTCTGCAAGCGCAGCTACGGCGAGCCGAACTGGGCGCAGCGAGCGGCGAGGGTGATGAACAAGGAGCAGGTGACCCTGTTCGGGCTGACGATCGTCAAGGACCGGAAGGTTCATTACGGGCCGATCGATCCGCGCATCTGCCGCCGGATGTTCATCGTCCACGCGCTCGTGAGGCAGGAGTACTCGCCCGCGAAGCCCCCGCCGTTCCTCGCGCACAACCGGGCCTTGTTCGATGAGGTCCGCCGCTTGCGCGATCGAGCTCGCCAGAGCGACATGATCGACGACGACGCGGTCACGCTGTTCTTCGAGAAGCGGGTGCCCGACCACGTCTACTGCGGCGAGACGTTCGAGCAGTGGCGCGCGACGGCCGAGGCCGACGACCCGCGCATCCTCCACCTGTCGCTCGCCGACGTGCTCCTCGACGACACCACCGATCTGTCGCTCGAGAGCTTCCCCGATGCGCTGGACGCGGGTGGTTCGACCCTCCCCCTCTCCTATCGGTTCGAGCCCGGTGAGGACGACGACGGGGTGACGGTGACCGTCCCGCTCTCGCGGCTGATGTCGCTCGACCCGGAATCCATGGAGTGGCTCGTTCCCGGCTGGCATCGCGAGAAGATCGCGCAGCTGTGCGAGACGCTGCCGCACGGGTATTCGGTCTCTCGACAGGTGGCGGAGACTCTGAGGCCGGCGCGCAACGGTTCGATGCTCACCGCGCTGTCGGCGGCGATCCTCGAGAAGACCGGGACGCGCGTGCCGCCGTCGGCGTTTCGACTCGACGAGATCGCAACCCACCTCCGGTTCAACGTCCGCGTGGTGGAGGGCTCTCGCACCCTCGCCGAGGGCCGCGATCTGCGCGCGCTTCAGAATCGGTTCGGCGCACGCGCGGCGGTCACGGCTCTTCCAGGCTGATCCGCCCGATCGTTCCCGCGCGGAACTCGTGGATGAGCACGTCGGCGGCCTTGTGCAGGTCGATGACGCCGCCGGGGCGAAGTCCGCCGCGACGACGGCCGATCTCTTCGAGAAGGGCGTGTGCGGTCTCGGGCGGCGCCTCGAGCTTGTAGCGCGCCACGATCAGCTGCGGATAGTGCTCGAGGAAATACTTCGCGGCGAACAGGGCGACGTTCTCGTATTCGATCGCCGAATCGGGGATCGCACCCCCGAGCGCGAGCCGGATCGAGCCCCCGGTGTCGGTGAGGTTCGGCCACATGATCCCCGGGTTGTCCCACAGGGTCATCCCGTTCTCGAGGGTGACGTGCTGGCGGGACTTGGTGACCGCGGGCTTGTCGGCGACCTTGGTGACCTTGCGGCCCATGAGCGTGTTGATCAGCGTGGACTTGCCGACGTTGGGGATGCCGGCGACGACCGCACGCACGGCCTTGCCCGGGCCGACCCGGTGCGGCGCGAGCTTCTTGGCGAGCTCGGGGACGAGCTTCTTCGCCTCGTTCGGCTTGTCGGTTCGGAGGGCGACCGCCCGCACGTTGCCTTCGGGGTAGCGCTTGGAGACCTCGGCGCGCTCGGTCTCGAAGTAGCGCAGCCACTTCTTGGTGATCTCGGGATCGGCGAGATCGCTCTTGGTCAGCACCTTGAGGCAGGGCTTCTGGCCGCGCAGCTCGGTGACGATCGGGTTCTCGCTCGCCCGCGGCATCCGTGCGTCGAGCACCTCGATGATGAGGTCGTTTACGCCAATGGACTCGGCGAACTCTCGCCGAGCCTTGGTCATGTGGCCGGGGAACCACTGGATCGCCATCCGCGGGGTCTACCACGTAATTCAGCGGTCGCGATTCTCGGCTGTTTCTTGCAGGACATCACGCGCATGGACACCAGGTGTCTCGGGCCGGTTCTCCTGCTGACGATCCTCGTCGCCGCGTCGTGCGAACGGCGCGCGCAGACCCCGCCGCCGGCGACGGGCGGCGGACCTTCGCCAGAATCGTCGTCGGTCGAGCGCAGGATGGCCGAACACTTCGTCGCGACGAGCGTGATGCGCGAGGCACTCGTGCACGGCGATCTGGATGGGTTCGCCCGAGCAGCCGCGATCATCGCAACCGAGAGCGACAGTACGACGCCGTCGACGAAGGTCCGCGATGCCGCGTCGCGCGCGCGAGAGGCAAAGACGCTCGACGCTGCGGCCAACGCGCTCGGCGAGCTCGGCCTTGCGTGCGCCTCGTGTCATCGCGAGCACGGCGGACCGAAGGCTGTTCCCGGGGAAGCGCCCGAAGCGAAGAAGGGAATCGAGGCCCAGATGGCCCGTCATCGCTGGGCCGCCGAGGTCATGTGGCAGGGCCTGATCTCCCCCTCGGACGAAGCATGGAGCAAGGGCACCGAGGTGTTCGCGACCGCGCCGCTCGTCACGAGCGCGGTCGACCCGAAGGCGGAAACCGCAGCGCAGCTCTCCGTGCTCGGCGTGGCGACGCGGGCCCACTTCCTCGGCGAGGCGGCACGCGAAGCCTACACGCCGGAGGCACGCGCGAAGGCCCTCGGCGAGATCTACGCGACCTGCGCGGAGTGCCACCGAGTCGCTGCCGCGCCCTAGAGCACCGCTCTAGAGGATCGCGCGTTCGACGATCGGCTGCGCGTCTTGCTCCGACCACGCGCGCTCCCAGGCTGGCCACCGCACCGGGGGGAATCGGAGCTTGCCGATGTCGAGCGTGCGACCGGATTCGGACGAACCGTGGACGGACGGTGCGACCTCGCCTGTCGCGTGCAAGTCATAGAGGAGCTGCGTTTGGAACGAGCCGCCCGGCCACACGGCGAGCCCCTCGTCGCAGATGTCGTAGGGCGCGCCGTCGAGCGCACGCTCGAGCTCCTCGCGAACGAAGTCGACGGCGGCGAGGGCGTAGATCCCCGCGAGCGCGTCGCGGAGCACCAGGCGTTGCGGAGGCTCGAGCGCGTCGACGAAGCCGCGCTCGGCGACGTGCGCGACGACGAAGCCCGATTGTTCTTCGAACGCGAAGGTGAGCGGGCGGTCGTGGCCCTCGGCCGTCAGCGAGACGGCGACGCGGTTGCTGCCGATGTGCACGTGCGGCGCACCGAGACGAGGCCCCGTCCAGCGCGGCGTGCGGGCGAACAGCGCGCAGAGCTCGCGCTCGATGAAGCGGGTCACCGCCTCTTCACAGTGGTGGAGCTCGGTCTTCGCCCGCGTGTGACCGCGCACGGCGAGGGCGAGGAAGGGATCGTTTCGGGCAATGCGACGGCCGCTACGGCGAAGCGAGAGGCGCAGCTTGGGGAGCGTGCCCGAGTGGAACCCGGGCACCAGCAGCGCGGTCATCGTCTCGCCGTGGCCGCCGATGCGCACGGGGCGGAGGGTCTCGTCGAGCGAGGCGCGGTAGAGCCGACGGTTCTCTTTGAGCTCCCACACGAGGAACCCGAACACGCCCGGCAAGAGAAAGACCGTGGTTGCTGCGATGGTGTTCGCGAGCATCGCGCCGAGCGGCAAGAGCGGCGCGCGAAGCGCCGAGAGCACCGTCGGCACGAACGGCAGCATGATCTTGTGCGAGACGGTGACGACCGGGAAGTGCTTGATCGGGTTGACCTGCGGCTCGATCAGCAGATTGACGTACAAACGCACGACGAACGTGATCAGCGTCCAGACGACGTTGCCGGCGCCCTTGGCGAGCAGCGCGAAACGCCCCTCGCCCTCGCGGAAGAGGAGCGCTTCGTCGATCCGGTAGATGACGCGCTCGACCACGTCGACGAGGTAGCGAACTCCGTCGAGAATCGCGGCGAGGATGCCAGGGAGCACCCGCGTGCGCAGGTTGCGGAGCGCGCGCGCGACGGCGTCGACGCAGATCTCCGAGAACAGCGCGAACGGCGGCGAGTTCAGGATCAACGAGGCCACCGGCACGGAGCCGACGGCCACGAGCGCCGACGCGTGCGGAGAGGCGTGGAACCGCCGCGCGATCAGGAACGCCGGCACCGCGATGATCGCCGGCTTGAGCACGAATCGAGCGACGAGCCGCACCGGAGCGCTCCCGAGCACGGCGCGGACGAGCGGTCGCGAGAGCACCCAGCGGGGCGCACCGACGAAGACCGCGTGGAGCGCGACCCCAACGGCCCGAAGCACTGCCCACGAGATCGAACGAGCGACGGGGATGTGCAGCAAGAGGAAGAGGAAGAGCGAGAGCCCGAGCCACGAGTACTTCGTGAGCAGGTGCACGTGCACGTGAGCGAGCTTGCGACCGAGCGGACCGACGATGTGCTGGACGCCCTCCAGCAGCACGAAGGCCGCGAGCACCGGCAGCACCAGGCCGGTGGAGACGAGTCGACCGGGGCGCGTGCCGAAGGCGACGGAGCTCGCGCGCTGGAGGAACCGGAGGTAGATCTCGCCCCGGTGGTAGACGCCGTCGAGACGCGTCGAGAGCGCGGCGTCGGCCCGGAGCAGCTCGTCCCCCGTGAGCAGCGCACGCGCCGTCAGATCGTCGCACTTGAGCTGGTTCTTCGCGAGCGCGTCGCGCAGATCGCCGATCCCGAAGAAGCCGCGCGTGGCGGCTCGATCGAGTAGCTCGTCGACCAGCTTGTCGCGGGCGACCTCTTCGGCGACGCCTCGGGGCCGTAGTCCTACTTCGGCGAGGACATCGACGATTGGTGTGCGCAGCTCGGCGCGCAGACGCTCGTCGGAGGCGCGTTCGAGCTCGGCGAGCGCGTCGCGCAGCTCTTCGCGGGCTTCGCGCGGCAGGTCGGTCTTGGGGACCTTGGCGAGCGCCTTGCCGAGCGCCCGTCGCACCCGGACCACCCGTGACGCGGGGAGCGCACGCACGATCGGTCGCTTGCCCAACGAGAAAAGCGAAGAGAGCGGATCGACCGTCTTGACCGCTCTCTCGTGGGCGATCGCGGCGCGCTGCAGATCGAACAGCAGGCGTCCCTCGGTCGAGAGCGTCGGCACCGGTCTCGACCGGGCGAGCAGCACGAGCGGCTCGAGCACGGCGACGAGCGCGGCGTCGAGTCCGACCGCTGCCCTCAGACGTGACTCGAGCTTCCGCAGATCGGGAGCCGGATCTCCCTCGCCGTCGAGCAACGCGCGAACGAGGTTGCCGACCGCACGCGCCCGCTCGAGCGCCTCGGGTGCACTCGGTCGAGACACTCGGCCGATGGGGACGGGCACGGCCTCTGGCGGCCGCAGCGACGGCACGCGGATGGAGACCGCGGCGAGCGCGGGGAGATCCCTGCCGAGGATCTCCTCCACCACGATGCGCTCGACCGACGGGAAGGTCTCGTCGAGGCTCCGTGGCTCGTAGCGAGCGAGCTCGAGCCAGACGGCCGCGAACTCGGTCCAGGTCTCGATCTCGTCCGCGCCGGGCAAGAGCAGGTCGTCGTCACGGAGCACAGCGCGAATCTCGTCGAACGCGGTCTGTCCGAGCCGGTGGATGCGTGTGCGCACGGCCGCCTCGTCGAGCGCGAGCGCGTGGACGGCGAGATGAATCCGCGCATGAAATGCCGCACGTTCGACCTCGACGTCGCTCGGACGGTCAGGCCGAGCCACGAGAATGACCGGCCCTTCGCCGGGCGGCACGGTGGCGCGCTCGCGCGGCGAGGTCATCGACGAGAGGCTCGCGCGATCGAGCCAATAGCAGCGCCCGTGCGGCACGTGGACGCCCGAGACGCGTTCACCGCGGGTGCGCCGAAGCGCGCGGCGGACGATCCGGGGCTCGACGACGCACGTGACGGGATCCATCTCCGGACGCGATACTACGTCACCGTCGCACTTCCCGGTTCACGAGCGCGCGTGAATGCGTTCACGGACGCTCGTGAAGGGTGACGTCAGAAGATCCCCTGCAATCCGAGTGTTCCGCCGTGCGGCGACCATGCCGCCGTCGGGACGATTAGCGGACGTGCCTTCGACGTGCGGGCGCTCGACTCCGGTTCGTAGGCCAATACGGATGCGTCGATGGCGACGGCGGCGGTGTAACCGACGATGAACCCGAGCGCAGCACCCCCGATGCACCCGAACATCCCCTTGCTGTCGTCGGCCGCGCATCCGAGGAGCATCCCGCCGAGCGGCGCCCCGACGCGGAGCCCGAGGCTCGCGAATCCTCCTCCTACGTTCTCGTGTGCGAAGTGGATGATGGGACCCGCGAGGGCGTAGGTGGCCAGCCCCGACCACAGGAGGGCCTCGCCGTCACGTTGGCCCGCCGCCAGGATGAAAATGGTCAGTGCGGCACCGTCGGCGGTGAGGGTCTGCCAGC
>Ga0208492_1001121_pt1 | contig 18243 bp, 23 predicted proteins | sample Subbioar_CSW14AB_FD_184820 | JGI IMG/M metagenome (GOLD analysis project Ga0208492, IMG submission 184820) | Serpentinite rock and fluid subsurface biosphere microbial communities from McLaughlin Reserve, California, USA - CR12Mar_CSW14AB (SPAdes) | ecosystem: Environmental > Terrestrial > Deep... | reverse complement strand
CATTTGACCGACAAAAGATAGAAGCAAGTATAGCCTGTAAGATCCTGAACATAGTGACCAAAAACGGAATGCCTAAATCAATAAAAATAAAATGCCAAAAAAATTAATTATTCACGCAACAAAGCCATTTCAACCCGCAAACGCCAATTCCTTGAACGCCTCTCAGGACCGGGTCTTAGCGAAACACTTTCACTTGAATGCCGTTTTCCGCTGCTGGTTTTCCACCAGGCTATACCACCACTTATTTTCTAAAATTCTGATCAAGGTCAGGTGTAACGGTGATTAAAATCATTTCCCTTCGCGGTCTTGCTTTGTTACTTTGTATAGAAACATGGACCGCACGGATGATAACAGAACCCATACATTTCTGGCAGGAATACTGCTTGGACTGATTGCGGGTGGCCTGCTCGGGCTTGCATATGCCCAAACAAAAGACCGTGATGCAAGACGTGAATTCAGCGATCTGTTTTCCGGTCTTACGGATGAGAACAATGAAAATAAAACCACAGTTGATAAGGTGGACGCTTTCGATCCGGAAGGTGACAGACCAGTATAAATAAAATCATAATACGATCATGGAATTTACAAAAGAAGAAAAAATAGAAGAAGTGCTGAACCAGCTAAAAACGTATTCAAAGATACAACTGGAACTTTTTAAATTGAGAACTATTGAAAAAACATCTGTAGCAGGGTCTTACCTGTTTTCGAATTTTCTTCTCTTTTCCGTTTTTGTTATTTCAGTTGTTTTTCTAAGCACAGCGGCGGCTTTTTATTTAGCGCATTTGCTTGGGAACATTATTTTGGGTTTTACGCTGGTAGGCGCTTTTTATATGCTACTCACCTTATTATTGATTCTTCTGAAAAAGAAACTTGTGGAAACACCTGTTAAAAACAAGATCATCTCCACACTTTCTGATACTCACCATTAATAAAATTTAAATGAGCAGGCCCTTGTCCAATCATACAGAATTAAAAGAGAAGATCCAGGCTCTGGAGGATGCCCGGAAGGAATGTGAAGACTATCTTTTTACCGAAGGAAAAAAAGCCATCGCGTTTGTGTCCGATCCCGGTACCTTAGTCAAAGGACTTGCACAGGAATTTGCACGGGACAAAGACTTCAGGAAGGATCTGCTGAAGATCGGGTTAAGCGCGGGAACAAATTACCTTGGCAGGCTCATTCAATCGCCAACGGCGAGCGAAGCTCTTTTTTCTTTTCTTTTTAATAAACTAAGTAGTGGGAAAGAAGATGGCGAAGGTCTATGGAGTCGTCTAGCTAAGTTTTTATTAAAATTCAAACCGACCAAACAAGAACAGGCATGAAAAATCAAGCAGGGATCTGGATCGACGGAACAAAAGCACGCATCATCACTTTTTATGATGGAAAGGAAACCATCAGGGAAATTGTTTCTGACATTGAAAACCACCGTCATCACCAGCGCCATGAAGGCGATATGGAAAACTTCAGGGGCTCACGTCACCATGATCATGAAGCTACATTCGGACACCGCAAAAGACATCTGGAATTTCAATATCTCGATAAAGTAATAGCGGAAGTGAAAGACGCGAACGAGATTTTCATCATGGGTCCTTCCGGCATGAAAAAGAAACTGCAGGCCCGGTTGGAAGCTGACAAACAGCTGCAAGCGAAATTAAGCGGCATTCTGGCTACCGATCACCTGACCCTGAACCAGTGCGTGGAAAAAGTAAGAGAGTTTTATAACCTCTGATCAATATTATTATTAACCAATTCACCAGTTGAACAGACCGGCACCCGGGATGCTTCAGACTTCTGAAAGAAAAAAGACAGTTAACATTCTTTTTTATAGATCATGGATTTAAGTGGAAAAATCGACATCGTGGAAGGTATCTCTGAACAAGCTTTCAGAAGAAATTACCTGGACCGCCAAAAACCCGTTGTTATCAGGGGCCTTGCCGGTAAAGTACCGGCAGGAAGAAAATGGTCTCTGGACTATTTTAAAAACACAATGGGAGAGCTCAGCATAGATGTATTTGATAATGGCAATAAAAACGCGGCAGGCTCCGCTTTTACAAGTCCGGATCTTAAAATGAAGTTCGGGGACTTCCTGGAAATTATTTCAAAAAACGAGCCCAGTACGCTGCGGATGTTCCTCTTTAATCTATTCAAATATAATCCCTCTTTAAGAACAGAATTTCCCTGCCCCGCGTTTTTCAGGGGCCTTCTTTCACACATGGGTTATATGTTCTTCGGCGGGAAAGACACCACTGTGCGCATCCACCAGGACATCGACATGTCGCATGTGCTGCACACGCATTTTGGAGGCAGGAAACGGGTGGTGCTGATCGCGCCGGAATACTCCACACTACTGTACCGCCTCCCGTTAAATACTTATTCACTCATCAACCTTGATAAACCAGATTATAAAACATACCCGGCGCTTCATTTCGTAAAAGGTTACCAGGTAATTCTGGAACCTGGTGACAGCATTTTTATGCCTGCAGGTTACTGGCATTACATGACCTATCTTGAAGGAAGTTTTTCTACAAGTTATCGTAAACTACCCAATACGTCAAACGTCCTGCGCGGAATTCTGAATCTGGCTGTTTACCTGCCACTTGATAAACTGCTAAACAAATTGTTTGGCAAAGACTGGCTTCAGATCAAACTAAAAATAGCCCGGAAAAGAGCGGAACGACTCCTGAACAAAAACAGGATGCCCCATTTTGAAGATGCTTTAGGCATATAAATCAGGTAAATAAATAAGGCGGGAGATACCCGCCTTATTTATTTAGTTTTTCTTTTCGTTATTTCTGTCATATAAGGCTTTAATTGTCTTGGCCAGATTTTCATCCTTTGCAGACAGTTTTCCCAATTCCTGTTTTTTTGTCAGTGCTCTTGATAAAAGCGTATTCACTGTGATCATTCCTTTCAGGTGACCCTGGGCATCCGTAACAGGTAAACGTCCGACTTTATTCTTACGCATCTGCTGCAAGGCGCTGGATATATCGCCTTCCGGCTTAACCGTTCTTACCTTTGACTTTGAAAGGATTTCACTGATATTCATTTCTGAATGGGGTTTTGCATTTTTGGAAGCCAGAGACAAACAGATGTCGCGGTCTGTGATGATGCCAACGAGTTTCTTATCATGATCGAGCACCGGCAGCGCGCCCCGGTTTTCCTGCTTCATAAAGCTGGTGGCCGTCTTTAATTTTGTTTCGGGAGTACAATACTTTATTGCGTCTGCCGACATTACATCTTTTACTTTCATGGTTTGTTTGTTTTTAGATTATTGGTTTGTTTGAGTGTTTTTGAAATTCAGATCTAAATAGGTTTTGCAACATGTAACCAGTAATTACTCCGAACCTTTTAAATTGCGCCCGTAAAAGCCCGCTATAAAACCAAAAGCAAGGATGTGCGGCGTCATTGCTTTTTCCACCTGGTATTTGCCACATGTAGGATCTAATGTCAATTTTTTACGAAGAGCGAATATTCTGAACTGGAACACGTGGGTACCGGAATCCTGGCAGGGACCCAGGTATTTTCTGATGTTGAAATCCGATACTCCCTGTATTCCAGGGACAGAACTTTCTTCTATTTGCTTCACAGGATCAATATTCCACACCAGCCAGTGAGTAAGGCATTTTTCAGAAGCGCTCGCGTTATCCATAAGGAGCACCATGCTTTTCGCGTCACGGGGAATCTTATGAATGATAAATGGTGGGTTAATATTCTCACCATCACATGTATATTTCTTTGGAATATACTTCCAATGTGCGAAAGCGGGGCTTGAGATCTCCATCAGGCTGATATCATTCTTAAAAGAAATTGTTTTCATATGCAGTTATTTATTGTCATTACTTGTCCCGAACTGGCTTCGGGATGGTATAGCCCTGTTAACTTCATTTGTGTTTACTTCGGAAACATGGCTATGTCATATGACATAGGATTGGTATTACAAAAATATTCCCGCATACAGGAAACAACAATGATGGATGGCATCCGGATAAATGACGATGATCACCCAAAAAAAAACAGGTGCCAAAGCACCTGCCTTTCGAGTTTTTACGGGCTTTCGCGCCGGTTAGGGCACTTATACATCGTAGTCAGTCTTTCCTAAACATCTGCAGAATATAAATAACCGGTTGTTTAAGCCAGCTTCGGGTTTGGCAGTTTATTCATGTTTTAACACGCGTATATCTGCTTCAACCAGGCGCGGGGATTGTCCTCACGCGCTCCAGGTTTCCCTGTCTTTGAACGGCTGCGTAACCAAAAACCTTACGGTCCCGCCTGCGCACCCACCTATAAGTATATTCCAGCACTTCTTAAACCAATGGCTTAAACCATTCTTCGGGAACCGTTCCTTGCGTCACCAGCTCCTGCCCGGAAAAGGATTTGCACCTTTACCAGCATCAGCTTTCGCTGCCTTCGGATCTGCCGGTTTTCAAAGATCTTTACTTCTTCTGTTTTCCGGCCTAACCTGTCTTCAAGAATTACTTCATCTGTTAAGACATTCTAAAGGTACTGCTATGAAAGACGCACAACCATGTCCATGATCACATGTAGCTGTGATTGTGAACATTTGTTATTTACACTATTTTTTTATGGAGTCTGAAAAACGGCATGAGCCCGTGGTCTCCTGGTAATTATATCCATCGGTTCTTTTACTATCAGATAAACACAAAAATTCCGCCTGGCAAAAAAAATAAATATTCGTCGTTTGAAAAATTAAACTCGTCGTAGATTTAATCCGGGTCATAGATTTGATAGGCATTTCGCTCATTTTTATAGAATTAATTTAGTTTCTCCGGGAATTTAATCCTAATTTTATAAGACTCCATGACAGCTGATCATACTATAGACACATTAGGCAGCGACACCGCTTTTAAAGTATTATTCCAATATGCTACGATCGGCATCCTGGTTATTGACAAATCGGGAAAGATCTCACTGGTTAACCCCGGCGCGGAGCAACTTTTTGGTTACACGCGTTCCGAACTTCTTGATCAACCGCTTGAGGTACTTCTGCCGGAGAATCTGAGAAAAAAGCATACCGGCCACAGGGAGGGTTATTTCGCCAGCCCGAAAGCCAGGTCCATGGGTAGTGGCCTGGATCTCCTGGCGCAAAAGAAAGATGGGAAAGTATTTCCGGTAGAGATCAGCCTCGGTCATTATGAACTTTCGGGGGAACGCATGGCGGTTGCTTTTATTACAGACATCACTGAACGTAAACGCGCCGAACAGGAACTTAAGCAACTTAACGAAGAGCTGGAGCAACGTGTGGCAGATCGAACAATGGAACTGAAAGCCGCGCTTGACCGCGAAAAAGAACTGAACGAAATGAAATCACGATTTGTCTCCATGGCTTCGCATGAATTCCGTACTCCATTAAGCGCCGTGCTTTCAAGTGTTTCCCTCATTGAGCAGTATCATCGGGTGGAACATGAAGACAAACGAAAAAAACACGTTGAACGGATCAAATCCTCCGTAAAAAATCTGACCGATATCCTGAATGACTTCTTATCACTGGATAAACTGGAACAGGGAAAGGTGGAAGTAGACCCTCAGCAGTTTGACTTTGAGGAATTCGGCGCTGACGCGATTGACGAGGTTGAGAACATGCTCAAAAAAGGCCAGGAAATTTGTTATCATTATTCTGGTGAAAAACAGATCCTGCAAGACAAACGGATCCTCCGCAACGTGCTCTTAAATCTTCTTTCCAATGCCTGCAAGTATTCCGAAGAGGACAAGAAAATAGAACTCAGGATCACGTGCGGGCCCGAAGTTGTTTCTATTGTTATAACAGACCAGGGTATCGGTATCCCCGAAGACGAACAAAAAAATATGTTCGAAAAATTTTACAGGGCGCGAAACGCGGTGAATATCCAGGGCACGGGTCTGGGCCTGAACATTGTAAAGCGATATGTGGAACTCATCCAGGGTAAGATCTCCTTTACCAGCGTCAAAAATCAGGGCACTACTTTTACCGTAATCTTACCGGGACAACATGCATAAAATACTTATCATAGAAGATAATAAGGAAATTCGTGAGAACATTACCGAGTTATTGGATCTGGAGGGTTATGATGTGATTGAAGCGGAAAATGGAAAAACCGGGCTGCAGCTTGTGAATGAGACGCTTCCCGATCTTATCCTCTGCGACATTATGATGCCTGTTATGAATGGTCATGAAGTGCTGACCCACCTGCAAACACAAAGCATTACAGCTTCTATTCCATTTATTTTCCTGACTGCCAACGTCGAGAAAAAAGAAATTTTGGCAGGAATGGCGCTTGGCGCAAAGAGTTATATCACCAAACCCTTTGAAACGGACAAATTGCTTCAGGAGATCAAACGCTGGCTTTCTTCTTAACCGGCTTTAATCACCAGGTATCCGGAAATTCTCAAGAATTCCCCCCGACCACTAATGATCAGGCGTTTGGTGCATTCCTTTTGAAACGGTGAAAATTCTGTTTTATCCGTGGTCTTTAAATAACCAAACGGAATATGAAAAGCATCACATTCCTGCATGACCCATGTCATACCCCGCCAGGGAAAATGGGCATACCTTTGAACGATGCGAACTATTCTGGTAGTAGAAGATAATAAGGAATTGCGTGAAAACACCGCCGAACTGCTGGAACTGGCGGGATACAGGGTTATTACAGCTACCGATGGTGATGAAGGATTGCGGCAAACTATTGAACACAAACCCGACCTGATCTTATGCGACCTGGTAATGCCTAAGGCGGGTGGGATGGAATTGCTCAAAAACAAAAAGAAAGTGAATGTGATCCGGGATATCCCCCTTGTATTTCTATCCGCGGGTTCAGCTTCTTTTTACCATACCAATGGATACAGGGCAGACGCGTACTTAAGCAAACCCTTCACATACGAACAACTTCTAAAAACAGTCCATCTGTTCCTTAAACTAAATTAACTATTGAATTTGATCCGACATACCAATAACAAGACTATTTAGCTAAACCACTATCGATTTCCAGTCGATAGGTTTGAAGAAAAAAGAATAAAATTATTTAACTAACAATCAGAAACCGTCATTGCGAACGGACCTGTCCCGAGCTGGCCTCGGGAGTGAAGCAATCTCATATAGAGACTGCTTCGTACCTCGCAGTGACGATACATGTGTTTTTAGAAACTGAAAGTCTTGCGCAGAAAGCGCATAGTTTCAACTAACGATTGAGACCAATGAATTAGATCACTTTCATCTGTGATGGGGATCATTTATCCGCGCATATCCCTGGCTTAATTTTGTTCAACAATTATTTAAAAACATAAGCAAATGAAAACAGATTCAGAAATTCAAAAAGACGTGATGGAAGAACTCCGTTGGGAGCCCCTGCTGAACGCATCGGAAATAGGAGTTTCCGTAAAGAACGGTGTTGTCACCTTATCCGGGATCGTAAACAGCTACTATAAAAAAACAACCGCTGAAAAAGCAACACGCAGAGTCAGCGGCGTGAAAGCGGTAGCTGAAGATCTTGAGGTGAAATTTTCCGAAAGCCTGATCAAAAACGACACCGAGATCGCGGAAATCATTCTCAACAATTTAAAATGGAACAGCGCCATTAAGGAAGAAAAAGTAAAAGTGAAAGTGGACAATGGCGTGGTAACCCTTGATGGAGAAGTTGGCTGGAAGTATGAAAAAGACCTGATCGAATCGGAGGTGGAAGGTCTTCAGGGTGTAAGACTGGTGGTAAATAACATCAACATCAGGCCCGGCATCCTTCCGAAAGATCTGACACAAAAAATCAAGTCCGCTTTTGAACGCAATGCCAGCTGTGATGCAGACAAGATCAAAGTGTCCGTATCCGGCCACACGGTTACCCTGAGCGGCAAGGTGCGTTCCTGGGCGGAAAAAAATGACGCGGAAAATGTCGCGTGGGCGGCAAGTGGCGTTACAAAAGTAGAGAACCAGCTTGAAATAGATAACCCTGTTCTTGCCTTGTAAAAACCAAACGGTTATTATCGATTGTAAAATTTAAGAAAACGAAGTATGAAATAGCCATGTTTCCGAAAAGCAAATAGGGCAAATGTTTAGAACTCCCGATAGTTATCGGGATGAGCCGGCTTGTGCGGATGACAAATGATTTAACATGGCTATACCATATGACAATTAAAAAACAATAAATAACTACATATGAAAACAGATTCAGAAATTCAGAAAGATGTGATGGAGGAGATAAGCTGGCAACCCTTTCTTAAAACCAGTGAAATAGGCGTGTCCGTAAAGAATGGCATTGTAACGCTTTCCGGAACGGTAGACGCTTATTCGAAAAAAACAGCCGCTGAAAGCGCGGCAAAACGCATAGCAGGCGTTAAAGCCGTAGCCGAAGACATCGAAATAGAATACACTGCGCAAGGAAAAAGAAATGATACCGCTATTGCAACGGCGGTAATCGATGCGCTCAAATGGCACAGTGCGATGCAGGATAATAAGATAAAAGTAAAAGTAGAAAATGGCTGGGTGACCCTGGAAGGGGATGTGGAATGGGAATTTCAGAAAAACTCAGCACGTTACATGGTCCAGAATCTGCATGGAGTCACCGGCATTACAAACCTGATCAAAATTAAACCGGTCGTTAATCCCGTTGAAGTGACCCGCAAAATTAATTCCGCGTTCCATAGAAGCGCCACGCTGGATGCCGGTAAAATACAGGTATCCGTGAACGGCAGTAAGGTTACATTAAAAGGAACCGTTCGCTCCTACTCCGAAAAAAAGGATGCGGAGAATGCAGCCTGGCTTGCACCTGGTATTACCGCGGTGGAAAATAAGATAGATATTGACACGGAGGTCTACACGTATTATTAAGCCTCACAGCATTCGTCTTCAAATTAAAGATCCCAACCTGCATCTTCGCTTGCCAACCTTCAAACAAATGTATGAAGGACAGCGGACGAAGCAAGGTTGGTCTTTTTTTAATTTTTTATATAGTTTGTTATGACCATTACTTTTTTCTGGCAATTTCTTTTTGGCATCGCGTTGTTCCTTTACGGCATCATTCACATGGAAGATTCCGTAAAGCAAGTACAGGTGCGTTCTTTTAAATTGCTTCTGAAAAAATACACAAGGACCAGACTACGCGGTATAGCCAGTGGCGCTGCTCTCACCGGCCTCCTGCAAAGCAGCTCCATAGTGAATTTAACACTACTCTCCTTCGTGGGCGCTGGTACCATCAGCCTTACAAATGCCCTAAGCGTTATTTTAGGATCCAATATCGGCGGCACCTTTAACAGCTGGCTGATCGCGCTACTGGGCTTTAACAGTCCCGGGATCCAGGCGCTTGCTTTACCACTGGTGGGAGTATCAGGTGTGGCAATGATCCTGCTGCGAAACAGAAAAAAATACCTACAGATAATTAAGATCAGTATGGGCCTGGGATTTTTACTTTTCGGACTGGATTATATCAAACAAAGTACCCAGCCTCTCCTGGAGCAATTGAACATAGACGCTTACCTTGACAATAACCTGCTGCTCATTTTGCTGACCGGTTTAGCTATCACGGCAGTGATACAAACCAGCGCGGCTACGGTGGCTATCGTGTTAAGTTCCCTGTATGCGCATGTCGTTCCGTTGCATGCGGCCATTGTGCTGGTACTCGGAGCGGAGCTTGGCACCACCTTAAAAATTGTGCTGGCCTCCCTGAATGGAACCAAAGCGCAAAAACAATTATCTTTCGCCAACGTAATATTCAACATCTGCAGCACAGCTCTTGGGTTCATATTCCTTGCGCCTATTGTAAGCTTTATCAGGTTTATTGGCTTTGAAAATCCGATCCTTATCCTGGTTTTTTTCCAGACATTTATTAATCTTGCCTCCGCTCTGCTCTTTGTTCCTTTCCTTAACAGGTTTGTGAATTACCTGGAGCGGCGTTTTAAAGACACTAGCTCCCGGGCGACATTTTACATTCAAAACAATGCCGCCGGGATCTCCGCGGGGATCCCGGAATTGCTGGAAAAAGAAGTGATCCTTTTTATCGAAAAGGTTATTGCATTAAACCTGGAAGTGCTTGGTGAAGAAACACCGACCCCTGAAAACAAGGAATCAAAATTTCTGGACTTCAAAAAAAACGGCTTACCTAAACGACTTGGTTATACTGAAAAATATATGCTCCTCAAACAAACCGAAGGCACGCTGATCGACTTTTACACAAAATTAGACAGTAACGGAATTCCTCCGGAAACCATGGCACAGATCAATCAATGGATATCAGCTCTAAGAAGCGCCATGTATTCCGCCAAGGGAATAAAAGATATACAACACAATCTGCTGGAGTTCAGAAATTCGGGAAACGATGAAAAATTTAACCTGTATAATTTGTTCTGCAACCAGCAAAAACAATTTTACCTGGAGCTTCAGTCCATCCTCCATGACAACGACCAGGCCGGAATTTTGAAGCGATTGCAGATCATGCTGGCAACTTCAAAAACAGATTTTACAAAAAGAACACAGATGGCATTTGAGAGGATCGTTAACAGGCATTTAAAAGAAATTGAAATTTCAACAGTATTTAACATCAGCAGAGAGCTTTTTTCAGCCGGTGAAGCCGCCTTACTGGCACTTAAAGATAGTCTCCTGGACACTATCGCCGCGAATTCATTTGGCACTATCGTTTCTCCTCAGGAGGATGAGATTCAGGCGGAAAACAAAACAACCTAAACGAAAAGCCAGCCTTACGGGGCTGGCCTTACATCCGTTTAAATCCGGATAACCTTACGGGGTTAATTATTTCAAAGATAATTCTCGCGGCATCAAAACGTATTGAGATTTGTCAGTTTTCCACATGACCTTTATTCCCTTTCTGATTTATTTTGTTTCCGGGAAGGTCTCCGGTCCTGGCGCCGGTATCTCTGGTATTTCCTGCGGCTTCTCTCTCTCCCGCTCCGGTACAGGTTCCACTTCCGGAAGTGGCCGCGGAAGTTCAGCTGGTTCTGGTGATGGAATTTCAGGTTTTTCTTTTGGATCGGAAGTGACTATCATGTTCTTAGTTTTTAATATTTTCCAGTTTTTTTATATCGCGGATCTTCATAGTTCCACCATTGCTCTCCAGTAATCCTTCGTCTTTAAAATCCGTCAGGTGCCTGCTCACCGATTCGGGTGAGATGCCCGCCAGGGAAGAAAGATTTTCCCGGTTAAGTTCAAAGGTGATCTCGTTCTTGTTGTCAGCTCCGGACTTTCCTGCGACAAAAAGCAGGGCCTCCGCAACGCGTTTACGTGCGGAGTTATAAGCAAGCTTGATCAATTTGTCTTCGGCTATCGTTAAATTTCTGGAAAGGAATTTAATAAAAGTCATAGACATGGTATTGTCGCCTTGTAAATACTGAAAGAAGTCTTGTTTGGGAACCATCACCACTTCGGCTGTTTCAATGGCCATTACCGACTCTTTATGATCCGAATCTTCCAGCAGGGCCGTATAGCCAAAAAAATCACCTTCTTTTAAAAGATCGATAATATACTCTTTACCGGATTCATTCGATTTAAAGATCTTTAATTTCCCGGTCCTTAAAAAATAAAGGGAGTTTGCCGAATCGCCTTCCGAATATACAAATCCTTTTTTTCGGATTTTTTTAACCGGTTTATTCTCAAGCAGGGCTTGATAGTCGTCCTGCTCATACGATAAAGTGATGGTTCCATTAACCACCTGCGTCTCCTCCATCGCTTTTTTGATCAGGCCGTTTTTTTTTATACGCGCCGAAACAATTTTTAATAAACCGTCTCCCGTATATGGTTTTGTAAGGTAATCATCCGCGCCAAGATCCATCGCCTTCCGCATGTCCGACATTTCCGATTTCGAGGTCAGGAATATAAAGGGGATGGTAGCTGCAGTGGGAATATTCTGGATGGCCTGCAGTACACCAAAACCGTCCAGCACTGGCATACTGATGTCACATAAGATCAGATCAGGTTTACTTGTTCTTATTGCCTCCAGCCCTTGCTTTCCGTCGCAGCTGGTGACGGTCTCATATCCTGCCAGTTGCAGGAGTTCAGAAGTATTCTCACGTACCTCTATATTGTCATCGATTATAAGAATTTTTTGTACCATTGGGCTTCTCGTTTGGTTTTTCAGCACAATAATAACCAGTAAAACGAAAAGGGCTTCTGATCTAGGTCATAAACAAATATGATTGATGTCGCTTCAGATCCTTATCTTCAAAATATCTGGATCATTCCCTGGCCTGTAAGGAAGGTGTGAGGATTTTCAGGCTTAAAAGATCCTTATTGTAAATATCTTTCCGGAAATGTAAACTTTTCTCCTCGTCTACCCAGGCAGTGAAATAATCAATATAAACAGGCACCTGCTTTTTCAGGGCAATCGTGTAATTATCACCTCCTGTTTCAATTAAGCAATTTACTTGTTCTTCGGTCAATCCCTCTTCTGCTGCCAACAAGTAGCCTGCCAGAGCCAGTGCATCCGACAGGCGGATACAGCCGGAACTAAAGACCGGTTCCCTGGCTTTAAACAGATCCTTTGCCGGCGTGTCATGCATATATACATGGTATGGATTCTGAAACAAAAATTTCACCTGGCCCAGGACATTCCAGGGCCCGGGATCCTGAACCAGTATAAAAGGAAAATGCTTCGCGGAAATGTGTTGCCAGTCAATTTCATGCCTATCTATTTCGGTTTTACTTCCATTTTTTTCATAACGGTATACCCGGATGTGACGCTTTGACAAATAGAGAGAATCTTTTTTGATCGCCGGTAGAATATCTTTTGCCAAAATATTTTCCGGGATGGTCCATTCAGGATTAAAAACAATATGGCTCAGTTGGGAATGAATGGTTGGCGTTTTCCGGTAGTATTGTCCTACAATGGTTTTCATACTCAGCAATTCCCTGTTATTTTCCATCACGCTCAGCTTAAAATCAGCGACATTCACAAAAATATAGCGTTGGCCGGGATCAGAAGGCATCAGTGCCCAGCGCTCCATGTTTATTTTAAGTTGTTCTACCCGCTTTTCAACAGTAACATTCATCGCAGCCGCAGTTTCCACATCAATACACCCTGAAACCACACATCCATGGTTCCTTTGAAAGCGTTCCAAAGCAAGACGGAGCGGACGATCAAAAGAATCTGGTTTCAGACCCTGGGTGTCGAGGTAGCGCTCTTTTAAAAGCCGAAGGCGCACTACGTGAATAACCGGATCTACATTTCCTTCACTGAAACTCTTTTTAATTTTGGGAATGCCGGACCATCCTCCAAGCTTTTGAAGAGAATCATATCTGGCAAGGTAGTTTTGCAAAAGATAATACTGCGGATTTAACCCTGCCGTGTCTCCGGCCACAGGCTCAATGGCTTCTAGCTGTCCGTATGCAACAGCTATCCATTGCAAGGCCAGGATCAATGCTAAAACGCGGCTTTTTGTATACATTACTTTTGCGGAGTTCCTATTTTTCTGGTAATACATGCTCTTCTTGCTTCACAACATTCGCGGCGTCCTGCAGATCTCTATTTTTCCGTTTCTGTAATTTAAATGTTTCTATCTCGTTCCACGAACTGGTATTTAAAATATCTCCCGGCACACACCAGGCCCGCCGGGCAATGGAGATACCCAGTTTCATAAAAGAAAAATTTGATAACGCATGACTATCGGTGCTGATCACAAATTTCACACCTTGTTTACGTGCCTCCATTACATAATCGTCCTTCAGATCCATCCGCGCGGGCTGTGCGTTTATTTCAAGCGCAGTACCTGTACGCCCCGCCGCTTTTATCACGCTTGTTATATCGAGTTTGTAAGCATCGCGGTAGCCGATCATTCTGCCTGTTGGATGGGCGATACAGTAAACGTATGGATGTTCACAGGCCCGGATAATTCTGTCTGTATTGTCCTGATCAAAGTTGTCATGAATGGCCGCGGTAACCCAGTCCAGCCGGGAAAGAATTTCATCACTCAGATCAAGACTTCCGTCCTTTAAAATATCGACCTCAACTCCCATTTTAATAAAGTCGCTGCCTGTTCTCTGATTCAACTCTTTAATAGCCCGCATCTGTGCCAGCAATTGCTTCTCATTCATGCCACGGGCGATGCGTGAATTTTTTGAGTGATCGGTAATGGCTATGTAGTCGTACCGGAAATTTTTCCGCAGATAAGCGCTTATCTCTTCAAGCGTGTTTAAGCCATCTGACCAATTACTATGCATCTGCAGATCACCTTTGATATCTTCCTGTGCTACCAGAACCGGAATGCCGTGTTTTTCAGAAAGGATAAGTTCTCCCTTGTCCTCCCTCATTTCGGGAGGCATGATCTGGTAACCCAGCGGCGTATAGATTTCTTCTTCTGTTACCCCACCCAACTTTTTTTCGTCTTTAAGAGAGAAGATCCCGTACTCGGAAATGCGAAAACCCTTTTCTCTTGCAATGCTGCGTAAGTGAATATTATGCTCGCGGGAACCTGTAAAATACTGTAAACCCGAACCCCACTCCTCTTCGTTTATGATCCGGAGATCTACCTGTCGGTGCTGCTCCCTGATAATCACACTGGCACGTTTATCTCCTTTTACAAGGATGCGTTCTACACGCTCACCCGAAATAAAATATGCTACCACTTTTTTACGGTTTTTTTCCTGGCAGGATACAAGAACATCGATATCTCCGATCGTTTCTTTTTTTCTTCTCAGACTTCCTGCCACCTCTGCCTTAATCACAAAAGGGCAATCTTTAAGCCAGGCAACCACTTCCTCACCCAGCGCGAGCGCATCCCAAAGCAACATCCTCTCTTCAACAACCTTGTGCAGCTTAAGTCCTCTCTGCATATCCTCTGTTCTTTTCGGACCAAAGCCCGGGAGTTTAGTGATCCTACCCGCCTGAAGCGCTTCCACCAGCTCCTTTTTTGTTTTAATGCTTAATTCGGTAACGATACGTTTCAGGGATCGGGGACCGAAGCCTTTAATGTCCATCATCTCCAGCAGCTCATATGGCAAGGCTTTTTTAAGATCCTCGTAACGTTTAATTTTTCCGGATCTCAGGAATTCCAGGATCAGGTTGGTAATACTCTCGCCAATGCCCGGAAGCGCTTTAAGTTGTTCCTTTGAATAAGACGCGACATCTTTGGGAAGCGCCCGGATAACACGTGAAGCTTTTTGAAACGCAAGAGTACGGAAACGTTCGTCAACACCCTGGTATTTAAACAAGAGGTGCATATCGTAGAATATATCTGCGAGTGTTTTATTATGCGAAACGCTTACCAGCATTTGTGTTGCTATTTGTATTTGTACAACAAAGCAACACCGAAATACCCGGCAGGCACATGACTTAAATCACCTTCCGGAATGATTACCATCACACACCCCGGCTTAGCGGGATTGTACATTTGAAAAAACAATACTATGAAATTGTCCCGTGAGAGTTGCAAACTACTTATCATTGCGCCCGCCTTCATAATGCTGTTGATCATCTGCATCCGGTATGTTATTTGCAAGGGTGATTATGCGGCCAGATATTATTTTGGTAAATGGTTGCCCGGAAAAAACTCCAATACGCGCCGGTTAAACTTTGCCTGGAATAAGTTATTGGCCCTGTTCACTCTTTTATTTTGAACGGCATGACAAGCGCTATAAAAAAGATCGCGGTAATGACCTCCGGCGGTGACGCCCCGGGAATGAACGCGGCTATCCGTTCTGTGTTAAGAACCGCCCTGGCCCATGACCTGGAAGTGATGAGCGTTCATGGCGGATTTGAAGGTCTTATTGACGGTAATTTTTCCACTATGGATTCTTTTACGGTGAGCAACATTATTCAGCGTGGCGGCACAATAATAAAGACGTCCAGGAGTGAACGCTTTAAAACTACTGAAGGAAGGAAAACTGCGTATGATCAGCTTAAAAAAACAGGCATTGAAGGACTTGTGATCATTGGCGGCAACGGCACATTTGCGGGCGCCCACGCTTTTTGTTCCGAATTCCATATTCCGGTAGTCGGGATTCCCAAGACTATTGACAACGACGTTTATGGATGCGATTATACAATTGGTTTCGATACGGCCTGTAACACAGCCTTAGAGGCTATTGACAAGATCAGGGATACAGCGGACGCGCATAACCGCCTTTTTTTTGTGGAAGTAATGGGCCGGGATGCAGGATACATTGCACTTCATTGCGGAATTTCCGCAGGCGCCGAAGCCATTTTAATACCCGAAGATAAAGACAGCATCGCCGGTTTAATTGCCTGCCTCGAGAGAGGATGGAAAAGAAAAAAATCTTCCCTTATTGTTATTGTTGCCGAAGGGGCCGTAAAAGGCGGTATTCTGAATTTAGCAGCGGAAGTAGAGAAAAAATTTAAACACTACGAGATCCGAACTACTGTGCTCGGCCATATACAAAGGGGCGGTAACCCAAGCTGTTTTGACCGCACTTTGGCGAGCCTGTTGGGTAATGAAGCTGTTAAGGTTATAATGCAGGGCAGGACCGGCCTGGTCATAGGCATGCGCAATAACAGATTGAGCTATACGCCCTTTCTAAAAGCCGCGATGGGGAGAAAAAAAATAAATAAACGTTTTGAAAACATCATTAAGGAACTCTCGGCGTAAATCCGGATGAGCAGGATCACCTTCTTTTATAACAAAGCTCATGGTATTGCAGTAACTGCCTTTGTAAATTTGACGTTAAAAGTTAAAAGTTAAAAGTAATTTAATTATGAAAACCATACTGATACCAAATAATTTCTCAGAGGATTCCGAAAACGCGCTCCGCTTTGCTGTTTTATTAGCTAAAAGAGAAAATACGGTCCTGATCCTGCATCACAGTTTCGAAGCACCCGTGGCAATAGCGGAAATACCTTATGATGTTCTTAGAAAAGAAAAAGAAGGCCTTTATAAAGATGCGGAACTTAAATTAAGATCCCAGGCTATTATATTAGAACAGGCGGGACTAACCAACTACCGCTTTAACATTTGCGAAGGAAGTCCGGGAGATACGATCGTAGCCGCGGCAAAAGAAAACCGGGCCGACCTCATAATAATGGGAACGAAAGGCGCGGACAGTATTGGAGACGCGATTTTCGGCACAACAGCAACGTATGTAATGGAACGTGCCGGTTGTCCCGTAATGGCCATACCTGCCACTTACAGTTTCAACAATCCTGTAAAAACAATCACTTACGCCACCGATTACCGCGAAAGTGACCTGGAAGACCTTGTAAAGCTGACAGATTTTGCCAGATTATTTAAAGCTCAGGTAAACATCCTGCACATTAGTGACAACAACCTGGAACCTGCGGAAGAGCGCGAACTTATGAACGATTTCAGAAACAGGGTGAATAAAAAGGTCACGTATCCTTCTCTTTCTTTCCAAATCATGCACGGAGAAAATATAGAAGAAAAGCTTGAAACATTTATTGCCGAGGGTTGTACTGATATCCTTGCCATGTCAACACACAAACGAAATTTCCTCGAACGGATCTTTGGCAGCAGCACTACGCGTGAAATAGCGCTTGGCATGCAGGTACCTGTAATTGCCTTCCATTATGATAAAGAATTAACCGCAAAACTCAATTAAAACAAAGACATATGAAAAACTTAGGACTTATACTTTTGGTGGGATGTGGCATGTTGTTGATCGGCATGACTCTCGGAAAAATTGCCAATATAATGGTGCCCACAATTGAAACGGAATACATGAACAACGCTATTTTCAGATCCATGTCTGACCCTAAAATGGCATTGTACTGGTTTGTGCCCTTTATAACTGCCGGACTTATGTTATGGATCTGGAACCATGTCAAACATTACGTTAAAGGTTCCGCGTATGGAAGCAAAGGACTAAATTTCGGAATGACCTGGTGGGCGCTTACTATCCCGGGGATGATAATGTCTTATTGTTCTTTTCAATTGTCAGGTGCCATTGTTATAAGCTGGGCGATTTCAAACTTCGGGCAATCCTTGTTTGCCGGTATTATGTATGCGCGCTGGCGCCACTAATTGGTACAGGCGTTATTTTTGCAGAACCAGTTTTTTCTTCAATCTCCTTAACCACTTCAGGGCTTTCTCCTCGGAGCTAAACATTTTCATGGGGGTTGAGGGTTTATTGAACCTGATAAAAAAATTAACAAGCAGCAAAGTGGCCAGCTTATCAGTAAGGACCGCTGTTGCGATCCTGGTAGGATCTGTGATACCGGACTTTACATAATCCCTCGCGTCCTTGTCAATTGTAAAGAAAGCCCTGGAATCGTATACAGCAAACGCTTTTTGATTATTGGTAAGCACCATATTAACCGCGTCGTCTTCCTTCAGAGTCGGAAGATCGA
>Ga0208492_1001120_pt1 | contig 18273 bp, 16 predicted proteins | sample Subbioar_CSW14AB_FD_184820 | JGI IMG/M metagenome (GOLD analysis project Ga0208492, IMG submission 184820) | Serpentinite rock and fluid subsurface biosphere microbial communities from McLaughlin Reserve, California, USA - CR12Mar_CSW14AB (SPAdes) | ecosystem: Environmental > Terrestrial > Deep... | reverse complement strand
TGGCTGCTGCTTGATCGGAAGGGATCGCCAGATGTCCAGAGGGTCGGTGTTTCGCACCCCACGATGCTACCGGCGTCTCGAGGCCTCCGAGCACCGCGTGTCAGTCGGCGGGCGACGCGGCTCCGGCGGTCGGCGCCTCGGCCAGCGCCTCGCCCGCGGGCGCGGCCGACCGGGCCTGCGCGGCGAGCTGGTTCTTGACCGACGACGCGTAGACGTCGCGGTACCTCTGCTGCCCCAGCCGCTGGATCGCCACCATGATCTCGTCGGTCACCGAGCGGAGGATGTAGCGGTCGTTCTCCATGCCCTCGTAGCGGCTGAAGTCGAGCGGCTCGCCGATCACGACGCCTACCCGCACGACGCGCGGAATGGTCGTGCCGATCGGCATCATCGTGTCGGTGTCGACCATGACGACGGGGATGACCGGCACCTTCGCCTCCAGGGCCATGCGGGCGATGCCCGTCCGGCCGCGGTACAGGATGCCGTCGGGGCTGCGGGTGCCCTCCGGGTAGATGCCGAGCAGGTCGCCGCGGCCGAGCACCTGCAGCGCCGTGTTGAGCGCGGCCTCCGACGCGGATCCGCCCGAGCGGTCGATCGGGATCTGGCCCGTTCCCTTCATGAACCACTTCGTCGCCCAGCCCTTGAGGCCGCGGCCCGTGAAGTACTCGGCCTTCGCGAGGAACGTCATGGGCCGCTCGATCATGAGCGGCAGGAAGATCGAGTCCGACACCGACAGGTGGTTGCTGGCGAGGATCGCCGCGCCGGTCGGCGGGATGTGCTCGGCGCCGACGATCCACGGCCGGAAGATCGCCTTCACGATCGGCCCGACGACGATGTACTTCATCAGCCAGTAGAACACCGCGAGCACATCCCTTCGAGCCGCCGCGGCCGCCCTCGCGGCGGCGCGCACTGAAGTCTAGCGGGCGGGCGCGCGGCCCCTTCGGATCGCGTCGCGCATGGGCGCGATGCTCACGCGTGACTAGACTCGAGCCAGCCTGCCCATCCGGTACCGAAGGAGCTGCCGTGAGCGAGTTCTCGACCCCCGCGATCGTCCCCGCCGACCCCGAGGCGAACGTCGCCGACCTGCTCGTCGAGCGAGCCCGCACCACGCCCGACAAGGTGATCTTCGGGATCCCCGAGGGCGACGGCTGGCGCGACGTCACCGCGGCCGAGTTCGAGCGGCAGGTCATCGCTCTCGCGAAGGGCTTCGTCGCGGCCGGCGTGCAGCCGGGAGACAAGATCGGCTTCCTCGCCAAGACCACGTACGACTGGACGCTCGTCGACTTCGCGCTGTTCTACGCGGGCGCCGTCATGGTCCCGGTCTACGAGACCAGCTCGCCCGCGCAGGTGCAGTGGATCCTGTCCGACTCGGGCGCGGTGGGCCTGATCGTCGAGACGGCCGCGCACCACGACACGTTCCAGCAGGTCAAGGCGGAGTTGCCGCTCGTCGGGTCGGTATGGCGCATGGACGAGGGCATGATCGCCGACGTGAGCGCACGCGGTGCCGACGTGCCCGACGCCGAGATCGAGCGCCGCCGCAGCCTGGCGAAGGGCTCCGACATCGCGACGCTGATCTACACGTCCGGCTCGACCGGCCGCCCGAAGGGGTGCGTGCTCACGCACAGCAACTTCGTCGAGACGGCCCGCAACGCGGCCGAGGCGCTGAGCGAGGTCGTCCACCAGCCGGGCGCCTCCACCGTCCTGTTCATCACGACCGCGCACGTGTTCGCCCGGTTCATGTCGGTCCTCTACATCCACGCCGGCGTCAAGACCGGCCACGAGCCCAACACCAAGAACCTCGTCAAGACGCTCGGATCCTTCCAGCCGACGCTCCTGCTCGCGGTCCCCCGCGTGTTCGAGAAGGTCTACAACTCGGCCGAGCAGAAGTCGGAGGCCGGCGGCAAGGGGAAGATCTTCCGTGCGGCTGCCGCGACCGCCGTGGAGCACTCGCGTCGCCTGCAGGACGGCGAGCGGATCGGCCTCGGCCTGAAGGTCAAGTTCGCGCTGTTCGACAAGCTCGTCTACTCCAAGCTGCGCGCGCTCATGGGCGGCCGTGTCACGTACGCCGTCTCGGGCTCCGCTCCCCTGGGCCCGCGCCTGGGCCACTTCTACCACAGCCTCGGGATCACGATCCTGGAGGGCTACGGCCTCACCGAGACCACGGCTCCCGCGACGGTCAACCTGCCGGGCCTCAGCAAGGTCGGCACGGTCGGCCCCGCGCTTCCCGGCGTGGCGGTGCGCGCGGCCGAGGACGGCGAGATCCAGGTCAAGGGCGTCAACGTGTTCAAGGAGTACTGGAAGAACCCCGAGGCCACCGCCGAGGCGTTCGACGGCGAGTGGTTCCGCACGGGCGACATCGGGTCGTTCGACGCCGACGGGTACCTCACGATCACGGGCCGCAAGAAGGAGATCATCGTCACGGCGGGCGGCAAGAACGTCGCCCCCGCCGCGCTCGAGGACCCCATCCGCGCGAACCCGATCGTCGCCCAGGTGGTCGTGGTCGGCGACCAGAAGCCCTTCATCTCGGCGCTCGTGACGCTCGACCCCGAGATGCTGCCGGCCTGGCTGGCCACGCACGGCGAGAGCTCCGACCTGACGCTGGAGCAGGCCGCGCAGAACCCGACCGTCCGCGCCGAGGTGCAGCGGGCGATCGACGAGGCCAACACGAGGGTGTCGCGCGCCGAGTCGATCCGCAAGTTCGCCATCCTCGGGACCGAGTGGACCGAGGCCACCGGCCACCTGACGCCCAAGATGTCGATCAAGCGCGCCGAGATCATGAAGGACTTCGCGCGCGAGATCGAGGACCTCTACACGACCCCGACGTCGACCAGCAACGTCTCCCTCGGTTGAGATTCTTTATTTCCCGCTTCGCGGGGTAGTGCATGGTGCGTGCGCGATCGCTCGCCCGGCGCTGGCGCGCCGGGACTCTCGATCGCGGGCTGTCGCTGGCGCTCCATCCCGGGCGGGAAGATCGCGTTCTCGAGGTGGTCGGCAGTCGCTTCGCTCCACGCTCGCTTCGCTCGCACAGGGGAACAGGTGATCCCCCTCCCGAACTGAGCGGGGGATCACCGAACAGAGAAAATCAAAACCAGTCGGACTCGCGGACGGCTTTCATGGCCTTGGCGCGCTCCTCCTTGGTGAGGCGCTGCAGGTAGACGACGCCGTCGAGGTGGTCGGTCTCGTGCTGGAGCATCTGGGCCATCAGCCCCTCGCCCTCGAGAACGACGGGGCGGCCGTCGAGGTCGATGCCCTCGGCGCGCGCGTAGGGATGGCGCAGCGCGTCGTGCCACAGGCCGGGCACCGACAGGCACCCCTCCCCCGTGGGCTCCGGCTCGCCGCGGACCTCGACCAGGCGCGGGTTCAGGATGTAGCCGATGTCGCCGTCGATGTTGTAGCTGAAGGCGCGCAGGGCGACGCCGATCTGGGGTGCCGCGACGCCGGCGCGGCCGGGCAGCGCCACCGAGTCCAGCAGGTCCTGGACGAGCGCGCGCACGCCCTCGTCGATCGTCTCGATCTCGGCGCACGGCGTGCGCAGCACGGGGTCGCCGTACAGGCGGATCTCGCGCGCGGTCACGCCGTGCGACCCTCGGCGCGCAGGCCGTCGATCACGCGGGCGGCGAGCTCGCGCGCGGCCTGCCGGGTCTCCGGCTGGAGCTCGCGGTAGACGATCGCGCTACCGGTGGCCAGCGCGGGGTCGTACGGCAGGTGCACGACCGTGCGCACGCGGCTGCCGAAGTGCACCTCGAGCTCGCTCAGGCGCACCATCGGCGCACCGGCGGACTGCTGGTTGAGCACCACGATGCTGTTGCGCGCGAGGTCCTCGTAGCCGTTCGACTCGAGCCAGGTCAGGGTCTCGGACGCCAGGCGCACCTCGTCGAGGCTCAGGCCCGTCACGATCACCAGCTGATCCGCGTGCTTCAGCGTGGCGCCCATGACGGAGTGGATGATACCGGTGCCGGTGTCGGTCAGCACGAGCGAGTAGAAGTGCTCGGCCACGTCGGCGACCGTGCGGTAGTCCTCCTCGCCGAAGGCCTGCGAGATGCGCGGGTCGGTGTCCGACGCCAGCACGTCGAGGCGCGTCTCGTCGCGCGCGACGAAGCGGGACATGTCGCTGAAGCCCCGGATGTCGCCGGCCGTGTGGACCAGGTCGCGCACGGTCTTGTCGACGCGCTTGCCGATGCGGTCGGCGAGGGTGCCGCGGTCGGGGTTGGCGTCGATCGCGATCACGCGGTCCTCGCGCCCGTCGGCCAGCGCCATGCCGAGCAGCGTCGTGACGGTGGTCTTGCCCACGCCGCCCTTGCGGCTGAGCACCGGCACGAACCGCGTCTCCCCGGCCAGCGGGGCCGCGACACGCGCCTCCAGCGCCTTGCGCGCACGCGCCTTGCGGCTGTCGCCGAGGTTCACGCGGCCGCCGGTGAGGCCGTACACGAGCTCGCTCCACACGCCCTCCGGCGCCGCCTTCGGAGCGCGCTGCGGGTTGAGCACGCGGTCGGGCGTGAGCAGATCGCTGGACTCGCGATCCGCGTTCCTGCCGAGATCCTCCAGGCGTCGCGCGGTCATCTCGAGTGCTCCTGTCGTCTGCGTCTTCGTGAGGGGCGCCGGCTCGAGGCTCGTGGACGCGGCGCGCGCTGCGGCCGTCTCCTCCGCCCATAGCCGGGCGAACGTCTGGGGGCGCTGCGCGGGCGTCGCCGCCGGCGCGGGTTCCTCGGCGAGCGGCGCCTCGGGCGTCACGTCGTCTGCGTCCTCCGCGCCGTGCGCGTCCTCCGCGTGGTCCGAGTCCTCCGCCTCGTCCGCGTCCTCGGCGTCGTCGGGCTCGTCCTCGTCGTCGAACAGGTGCGCGAACGCGTCCTCCCCCTCTTCCGGGGATTCGTCGTCGTCGGAGCCCTCGGCCTCGGCGGGATCGGGCACCGCGTGCGCGGCGGCGTGCTCCGCCGCGAGCGCGGCCGCGGCGGCACGCCAGGCGTCGACCTGGGCCGCGACGGCGTCCGGCTCCTCCGGGATCTCGTCGGCGTCTGCGGCCGCCTCGATCCCCTCGGCGTCTTCGGGCTCGCTCTCCTCGAGCTCGTCCTGGGCCCCGTTCTCGGGCTCTTCGGACTCCGGCTCGTCGAAGCCCGAGGCCTCGGCCTCGAGCTCCTCGGCCTCGAACTCCTCGGCGTCGGACTCCTCGGACTCGGACTCCTCCGACTCGGGCTGCTCGGATTCGGACGCGCCGGACTCGGCGTCCTCGGTCCGATCGACGCCGTCCTCGGGCTCATCTGCGGCATCCGCGGCATCCGACACGACGACCACGTCGATCACCTCGTCCTCGGCGTCGCCGGGCTCCTCGATGATCTCGCCCGTGAGGGTCGTCTCGTCCCCCGCGGTCTCCGCGGCCTCGGCAGCGGCCTCGATCTCGTCGACCTCGTCGGCGGGCAGCTCGATCACGATGCCCCCGCTGCGCAGATCGCCGGGCTCGATCTCGTCGTCGACGATCTCGTCGTCGGGCTCCTCGAGCACCTGAGGCAGCACGACGCGCACCTGGGCCGTCTGCGGGCTCAGGATGCCGATCGCGGTGGTGTCGAGGCCGGCGGCGGCGAGGACGCCGTGGTCCTCGCCGTCCGCCTCGAGGTCATCGGGATCGGTCGTGATCTTCTTCACCACTGCGGCTTCACTCCAACGGGGTGCTGTCCCCACACGGGCGAGCCCCTCCCGCCCCGGCGCCCGGGCGAGGCCGGGCGCCCCCCAGATTACTGTCCGGTGGCGATGACGACCAAAAGGTCGCCGCCGTCCACCTGCTGGGTGGGGCCGACCGCGAGCCGCTCGACGATTCCGCCGTGCGTGGTGGTGATCGCCGCCTCCATCTTCATGGCCTCGATCGACGCGACCGCCTGGCCGGCCTCGACGCGGTCGCCGACCGCCACCTTGAGGGTGACCACGCCGGAGAACGGCGCGGCGACCTGGCCGGGCTTGGACGTGTCCGCCTTCTCGGCGGCGTGCGTCTCGACCTCGATGCTTCGGTCGCGCGCGGCGACGGGTCGCAGCTGGCCGTTGAGCGTCGTCATGACCGAGCGGTAGCCCTTGTCGTCCGGCTCGCCGATCGCCTCGAGGCCGACGAACAGCTGCACGCCGCGCTCGATCTCGACGACGTGCTCGCCGCCCTGCTCGAGCCCGTACAGGTAGTCAGCGGTGTCGAGCACCGAGAGGTCGCCGTACGTCTCGCGCGCGGTCTCGAACGCCTTGGTCGGCTGCGGGAACAGCAGACGGTTCAGCGTCGAGCGGCGCTGCGCCGACTCGCCCTCGAGGGCCTCGGCGTCGGCCGGCTCCAGCGGCGTGATGCTCGGCTTGATGTCGCGGCCCGCAAGCACCTTCGAGCGGAAGGGCTCGGGCCATCCGCCGGGCAGGTCGCCCAGCTCGCCCGCCATGAACGCCACGACGGAGTCCGGCACGTCGTACTTGTGCGGGTTCTGCTCGAAGTCGGCGGGGTCGGCCTTGACGGCGGCGAGGTGCAGCGCGAGGTCGCCCACGACCTTCGACGAGGGCGTGACCTTCGGCACGCGCCCGAGGATGTCGTTGGCGGCCGCGTACATGTCCTCGATCAGCTCGAAGTCGTCGGCGAGGCCCAGTGCGATCGCCTGCTGGCGCAGGTTCGAGAGCTGGCCGCCCGGGATCTCGTGCTTGTACACGCGGCCCGTGGGCCCGGCCAGGCCCGACTCGAACGGCTTGTACAGGTGGCGCACGGCCTCCCAGTACGGCTCGAGGTCGGAGACCGCCTGCAGGTCGATGCCCGTGTCGCGCTCGGTGTGCGCGAGCGCGGCGACCAGGGCCGACAGCGACGGCTGGCTCGTGGTGCCGGCCATGGGGGCGGCGGCCGCGTCGACCGCGTCGGCGCCCGCGGCGCTGGCCGCGAGCAGGGTGGCGAGCTGGCCGCCCGGGGTGTCGTGCGTGTGCACGTGGACGGGCAGATCGAAGCGCTCGCGGAACGCCGAGACGAGCTTGGCGGCCGCGGCCGGGCGCAGCAGGCCGGCCATGTCCTTGATGGCCAGGATGTGCGCGCCGGCGTCGACGATCTGCTCCGCGAGGCGCAGGTAGTAGTCGAGCGTGTACAGGGTCTCGCCGGGGTTCAGCAGGTCGCCGGTGTAGCAGACCGCGACCTCCGCGACCGAGGTGCCGGTCGCGCGCACCGCGTCGATCGCCGGGCGCATCTGCGAGACGTCGTTGAGCGCGTCGAAGATGCGGAAGATGTCGATGCCGCTGGCGGCCGCCTCGCGCACGAACGCGTCCGTCACCTCGGTCGGGTACGGCGTGTAGCCGACCGTGTTGCGGCCGCGCAGGAGCATCTGGATCGCGACGTTCGGCAGGGCCTCGCGCAGCTTGTCGAGGCGCTCCCACGGGTCCTCGGCGAGGAAGCGCAGCGCGACGTCGTACGTGGCGCCGCCCCAGGCCTCGACCGACAGCAGCTGCGGCGTGAGGCGGGCGACGTGGGGCGCGACCGCCACGAGGTCCCTGGTGCGCACGCGGGTCGCGAGGAGCGACTGGTGCGCGTCGCGGAACGTCGTCTCGGTGACGGCCAGGGCGGTCTGCTCGCGCAGCGCGCGGGCGAAGCCCTCGGGGCCGAGCTCCTGCAGGCGCTGGCGCGATCCGGCGGGCGCCGGGGTCGCCAGGTCGATCGCGGGCAGCTTGACCGCGGGCGCGATGCCGAGCGGGTTCTCGCCGTTGGGCTTGTTGACGGTGACGTCGACGAGCCAGTTCAGGACCTTCGATCCGCGGTCTTTCGACACGCGGCCCGCGAGCAGCTCGGGACGCTCGTCGATGAACGACGTCGAGACGTCGCCCTTCACGAACTGCGGGTCGTCGAGGACGGCCTGCAGGAACGGGATGTTGGTCGCGACGCCGCGGATGCGGAACTCGGCCAGGGCGCGACGGGCGCGCGCGACGGCAGCGCCGAAGTCGCGGCCGCGGCACGTGAGCTTGGCGAGCATCGAGTCGAAGTGCGGGCTCACCTGCGCGCCGGCGGCCGTGGTGCCGCCGTCGAGGCGGATGCCCGCGCCGCCCGGCGAGCGGTAGGTCGTGATCTTGCCCGTGTCGGGGCGGAAGCCCTGCGCCGGGTCCTCGGTCGTGATGCGGCACTGCAGGGCCGCGCCGCGCAGGTGGATCGACTCCTGCTCGAGCCCGAGGTCGGCGAGCGTCTCGCCCGCGGCGATCCGCATCTGCGACTGCACGAGGTCGACGTCCGTGACCTCCTCGGTCACGGTGTGCTCGACCTGGATGCGCGGGTTCATCTCGATGAACACGACCTCGCCGGCGCGCTCGCCCGCGGTCTCGAGGAGGAACTCGACGGTGCCGGCGTTCTCGTAGCCGATCGACTTCGCGAAGGCCACGGCGTAGCGGTGCAGGTCGGCGCGGATGGAGTCGTCGAGGTTCGGCGCCGGGGCGATCTCGATGACCTTCTGGTGGCGGCGCTGCAGCGAGCAGTCGCGCTCGAACAGGTGCACCGTGGCGCCCGACTTGTCGGCGAGGATCTGCACCTCGATGTGGCGCGGGCGCACGACGGCCTGCTCCAGGAACATCCGCGGGTCGCCGAACGCGCTGTTCGCCTCGCGCATGGCCTCGGCCAGCGCGGGCGCCAGCTCGGCCTTGGTCTCGACGCGGCGCATGCCGCGGCCGCCGCCGCCGGCGACCGCCTTCGCGAACAGCGGGAAGCCGATCTCGTCCGACTGCGCCACGAGCGTGTCGACGTCGTCCGACGCCTCGGTGGAGCGCAGCACGGGAACGCCGGCCTTGATGGCGTGCTCCTTGGCCGTGACCTTGTTGCCGGCCATCTCGAGCACCGTCGAGGACGGGCCGATGAACGTGATGCCGGCCGCGGCGGCCTTGGCGGCGAGGTCGGGGTTCTCCGAGAGGAAGCCGTATCCGGGGTAGATGGCGTCGGCGCCCGACTCGACGGCGACGCGCACGATCTCGTCGACATCCAGGTAGGCGCGGACCGGGTGGCCCTCCTCGCCGATCCGGTACGCCTCGTCGGCCTTCAGGCGGTGCAGGGAGTTGCGGTCTTCGTACGGGTAGACCGCGACGGTCCGCGCTCCCAGCTCATAGGCGGCCCGGAAAGCCCGGATCGCGATCTCACCACGGTTCGCCACGAGGATCTTGCTGAACATGCGGGCCCTTCTGCTGTCCCGGCGGGTGGGGATGCGCCGGGGCGGACAAGAGTCATCTGACGGGGAGGGCCGTACGCCGTCCCCGCGCGGTCCGCGACCCTGGGTCGCAGACGTGGTTCTCAGCATAGGGCGTTGTAACGTTGGGGATTGTGCACGTACTCAGCGTCAGTTCCCTCAAGGGAGGCGTGGGCAAGACGACCGTGACTCTCGGTCTCGCGTCCGCCGCCTTCGCACGCTCGCTGCGCACGCTGGTGGTCGATCTCGATCCCCAGGCGGACGTCTCGACGGGCCTGGATGTGCAGATCGCGGGACGCCTGAACGTCTCGGACGTGCTCACCAGCCCCAAGGAGAAGATCGTCCGTCAGGCGATCACGTCGAGCGGCTGGACGCGCGTGCACGACGGCACGATCGACGTCATGCTCGGCAGCCCGTCGGCCATCAACTTCGACGGCCCCCACCCCACGGTGGCGGACGTCTGGAAGCTCGAGGAGGCCCTCGCCTCGATCGAGTCGGAGTACGACCTCGTCCTGATCGACTGCCCGCCGTCGCTCAACGCCCTCACGCGCACGGCGTGGGCGGCCAGCGACCGCGTCATGGTCGTCACGGAGCCCGGCCTGTTCTCGGTCGCGGCCGCGGACCGCGCGCTGCGCGCGATCGAGGAGATCCGCCGCGGCCTCTCCCCCCGCCTGCAGCCGCTCGGCATCGTCGTGAACCGGGTCCGCCCGCAGTCGGTCGAGCACCAGTTCCGCATCAAGGAGCTGCGCGACATGTTCGGCCCGCTCGTGCTCGAGCCGCAGCTGCCGGAGCGCACGTCGCTGCAGCAGGCGCAGGGCGCCGCGAAGCCCCTGCACGTGTGGCCCGGCGAGTCCGCCCAAGAGCTGGCCGCCGACTTCGACGCGCTCCTCGACCGCATCATGCGCGCGGGCCGCATCGAGGACCCCCAGGACAGCGCTTCTTAAACCAGAGGAAGCTCCCACTCGTCGGGCCCCCGCTTCGCGGATGCCGCTCCTCGAGGGATGGACGTCGCTCCGCTCCACGCTCGCTTCGCTCGCACGATGCTCGCTGATCGCGTGGTCGTCGAGCCGAGGCGAGGAACGAGCCGGAGTCAGAACGTGGCCGGACCAACCCGGCCGGCCGGGTCGCTTCGACCCGTTTCGACTCCTCGCTAGCGCTCGTCGCTCAACGACCACAGGGGTGGCGCCGACCTCGACTCGCTTCGCTCCGCTCAACGACCGACAGCAACCCCGGACATCTAAAGGCGTGCGAGCGAAGCGAGCGTGCCGCGGAGCGGCCAATCGCAGCGCGAAGCGCTGCCGAACGGAGCGTCAGCGACGTTCTCGCTCGCGAGTGTCCGGCGCGGAGCGTCGGCGCGAGCGTGCGGGACGCTCCTGGAAATCAAGCCGTTCGCTTCGCGCGGCGCGCGGCGAGCTCGTCGACCGGGTCGGGGGTCGTGGCCTCGAAGTCGACGAGCGTGGCCTCGACCTCATGCAGCACCTTGCCGACCGCGATGCCGAACACGCCCTGGCCGCGGCTGACGAGGTCGATGACCTCGTCGTTCGACGTGCACAGGTAGACCGAGGCGCCGTCGCTCATCAGCGTGGTTCCCGCGAGGTCGCGGATGCCGGCGGCGCGGAGCTGCTCGACCGCGGTGCGGATCTGCTGGAGGGAGATGCCCGTGTCGAGCAGGCGCTTGACGAGCTTGAGGACCAGGATGTCGCGGAAGCCGTAGAGGCGCTGCGAGCCCGAGCCGGTGGCGTTGCGCACCGTGGGCTCGACGAGCTCCGTGCGCGCCCAGTAGTCGAGCTGGCGGTAGGTGATGCCGGCGGCGCGGGCGGCGACCGCGCCGCGGTAGCCCTGCTCGGGGTCGAGGTCGGGAAGACCGTCCGTGAAGAGGAGATCGGTCATGCCGCGATCCGGGTGATCGTCAGCGCTCATCAGGTCCTCCTCGTTTCGATGACAGTTCCACGGTATGGGAGGCCCGGGGCACCGGCAATGACATCCGTGCGATGCCGGGGCGTGTCGCGCGGCCGTTACACAAGGGTGACCTTCAACCTGAGCTTCAACCGCTCGCCGCTAGCCCAGCAGGCGGCCCAGGGCGTCCTTGACCAACAGCGAGCGCACCTCGTCGAGGCGCGCGGCGAGCTCGGGGGCGAGCTCGCTGGCCTTGGCGCGGGATGCCGCGTCGGTGCGCCGCAGGAGGGCCGACAGCGCCGACTCGACCAGCGCGACCTCGCGCTCCGCGCTCTGGCGCATGCCGCGCACGTGCCGCGGCTCGATGCCGTGGCGGTCGAGCGCCACCAGCGCGCGCAGCAGCGCGAGCGCCTGGTCGTCGTAGCTGTCGGCGGCCTTCAGCAGCCCGGTGCTGACCGCGTCGTTGAGCAGCTGCGGCGAGGCGCCCGCTGCCGAGAGCAGCTCCTGGCGGGTGCGCCGGCGGACCGCGGGGTGGATCGACGGCGGCGGCACCTGAGGCGTGGCGGGCGAGCGCCCCGCGTCGACGTCGTCCAGGTACTCGCGGATCACCATCAGCGGCAGGTAGTGGTCGCGCTGCAGGGTGAGCGCGAGCCGCAGCCGGTCGAGGTCCGCGGGCGAGAACTTGCGGTAGCCCGAGGCGGTGCGCTGCGGCGTGACGATGCCCTGCACCTCGAGGAAGCGCAGCTTGCTGGAGGTGAGGGCGGGGAACTCGGGCGTCAGCTTGGCCAGCACCTGGCCGATGCTCAGAAGGCCCGCGGGCGCCTTCCGTGCGGAAGCCGGCTCGCGGGCGGCGGCAGCCGCCATCAGGCGCCCTGCCCCGTTCCGTCCTCGCCGACGAGGTCCAGGGGCGAGGCGAAGAAGTTGAGGCGGAACTTGCCGATGCGCACCTCGGCGCCGTTGCGCAGCTCCGCACGGTCGACGCGCTCGCCGTTGACGTACGTGCCGTTCAGCGAACGCTGGTCGACGATCTCGAACGACGTGCGGTGGCGCGTGATCTCGGCGTGACGGCGCGACACCGTGACGTCGTCGAGGAAGATGTCGGCCTCGGGGTGGCGGCCCGCCGTCGTGACGTCCGTGTCGAGCAGGTAGCGCGCGCCCGCCGTGGGGCCCGAGCGCACCAGCAGCAGGGCCGAGCCCGAGGGCAGCGCCGCGATCGCGTCGCGCTCCGTGGCGTTCAGCTCCCCGTGGAAAGGCACGAAGGACAGGTCGGAGTCGTGCCCGAACGTCTGCGTGGAGTCGCCCGAGCCGTCGTAGCCGTACCGCGAGCTGTCGCTGTCGCGATGGATCGGCGAGCCGGCGTCCTCGTTGAATGACACGTCATCCCCTCCTTTCGGATCAGCCTAACGGATCGACAGGGCCCGTTCGAATGACCAGATCTCCCAAGTCTCCCGGATGTCTCTCGCGAGCCGGCGCTCAGGATGACGCGGGTACCGTGACGGCATGCCCTCCGCATCGCATCACGTCCGTCGTCTCTCCTGCACCGCGACTGCGATCGCGGTCGCTCTTCTCAGCTCCCTCTCCTTCGCGTCCCCCGCGGCCGCGCACGGTGGGCTCATCGCCACGAATCCTGCCGATGGGTCGACGATCGCGGAGCTGCCCGACGTGGTGAGCCTCGAGTTCTCGGAGGCCATGCAGGAGGGCACGGCCCAGATCGATGTCGTCGCTCCTTCCGGCACGATCCTCTCCGAAGGTGACGCGGTGGTCGAGGGGGCGATCATCCGGCAGGAGGTGTCCGAGCCCGCCGAGCCCGGCCTGTACACGGTGAACTGGCGAGCGGCAGGCGTCGACGGACACGTACCGGACGGCACCTTCACGTTCACGGTCGAGAGCGCATCGGCGACCGAGCCGAGCGACCCGGCCGCCGTGCCGCCGGCGGACGGCGAGGGCGAGACGGCCCAGCCCTCCAAGAAGCCCGTCACGACCCCCGCTCCGACCGACCTCGAGCAGGAGGAGACGCCCGTCCCCGCCGACGAGGACCGCGGCTTCGGCGACGTCCTGCCGTGGATCCTGCTCGGCGCGAGCGCGGCCGCGATCGGCGGCGCGCTGATCGCTCTGCTCGTGTCCCGCACGCGGCGCGATCCCGGCGGTCCGGGGGCCGGCGACGGCGGCTCGGGCACCCCCTCCGGGCGATAGGCTGAAGCCATGGCTCATTACGACGTCGTCATCCTCGGCGCGGGTCCCGGCGGTTACGTCGCGGCCGTGCGCAGCGCGCAGCTCGGACTCAATGTCGCGATCATCGAAGAGAAGTACTGGGGCGGCGTCTGCCTCAACGTCGGGTGCATCCCGTCGAAGGCGCTGCTGAAGAACGCGGAGATCGCCCACACCTTCACCCACAAGGCCGACCTGTTCGGCATCTCGGGTGACGTGCACTTCGACTTCGGCGCGGCGTTCGACCGCAGCCGCAAGGTGGCGGAGACGCACGTCAAGGGCATCCACTTCCTGATGAAGAAGAACAAGGTCACCGAGTACGAGGGCCGCGGCACGTTCACGGGCCCGAAGGCCATCTCGGTCGCCAAGTCGGACGGGACGACCGAGGAGATCACGTTCGACAACGTGATCATCGCGACCGGCTCGAAGGTGCGCCTGCTGCCGGGCGTGCAGCTGAGCGACAACGTCGTGACCTACGAGGAGCAGATCCTCACGCGCGAGCTGCCCGAGTCGATCGTCATCGTCGGCGCCGGCGCCATCGGCATGGAGTTCGCCTACGTGCTGTCGAACTACGGCGTCAAGGTCACCATCATCGAGTTCCTCGACCGCGCCCTCCCCAACGAGGACGCCGAGGTCTCGAAGGAGATCCAGAAGCAGTACAAGAAGTACGGCATCGACATCCTCACGTCGACCGCGGTCAAGACCGTCACCGACAACGGCTCGTCGGTGCACGTCGCGTACGAGTCGCGCGACGGCGTCGCGGGCGAGATCACCGCGGGCAAGGTCCTCATGTCGGTCGGCTTCGCGCCGAACATCGAGGGCTTCGGCCTCGAGAACACGGGTGTGAAGCTCACCGATCGCGGCGCGATCGAGATCGACGACTTCATGCGCACCAACGTCGAGGGCATCTACGCGATCGGCGACGTCACCGCCAAGCTGCAGCTCGCCCACGTGGCCGAGGCGCAGGCCGTGGTCGCCGCCGAGACGATCGGCAAGGCCGAGACCATGCCGCTGGGCGACTACCGGATGATGCCGCGCGCGACGTTCTGCTCGCCGCAGGTCGCGAGCTTCGGCCTCACCGAGGAGCAGGCGCGCGCCGAGGGTCGCGAGATCAAGGTCGCCAAGTTCCCGTTCAGCGCCAACGGCAAGGCCAACGGCCTGGGCGAGCCGGTCGGCTTCGTGAAGCTGATCGCCGACGCCGAGCACCTCGAGCTCATCGGCGCCCACCTCATCGGCCCGGATGTGTCGGAGCTGCTGCCCGAGCTCACGCTCGCGCAGAAGTGGGACCTCACGGCGCTGGAGGCGGCCCGCAACGTCCACACGCACCCGACCCTGTCGGAGACGCTGCAGGAGGGCTTCCACGGCCTCCTGGGTCACTTCATCAACATGTGAGTCGACGCGGATCAATGCGCGAAGCGCGTTGTGCGCGGCGACTCAGGTTGAGCGAGCGAAGCGAGCCGAAACCTCACCAGCCCGTTCACGACCGACGGCCCCCGGATCATCCGGGGGCCGTCGTCGTCTGGGGCGATGCGTCAGTGGCCGAGGGCGCGGGCGAGCTTGGACGCCGAGGTGGCCGTGCGCGCCCCCGCGGCGAAGGCGACCTCGGTCACGGCCGCGAAGAACGCCTCGCGCGCGGCCCGCTCGGCGGGCGCGGCGGGGCCGAGCTCGACCTCCCACTCGTGCCAGGCGCGGTTCTCGCCCGTGCGCAGGTCGATCGTGCGCACCGCGTCGTCCACGAACTCCGCCAGCACGCCGCCGTCCGCGTCCAGGAGCTGGTACGCGGTGCGGTCGTTCACGATGCGCGCGAGCGGATACAGCGACGAGGGGGTGTACTCGGCCACCTCGGTCGCGACCGCTGCGGGCAGCGTGTCGCCATCGCCGAGGGGCCACTGCAGCTCCGTGCGCCCGCCGTCCACGAGGGGTCCCTTCAGGTGCCACCCCTCGTCGGGGCCGCCCGTCCGGCGACGCAGCGCGACGCCGGCACGCGCGAGGGCGAGGTCGTCGGTGTCGAGGTAGAGGGCGTCGAGGTGGCGCGGCTCGCCCTCGGTCACGGACGCGACGCCGGGCACCGCGGTCCAGTCCGGCACGGGCGTGCCGGCGTCGACGTCGAACTTGCGCTCGACCTCGACCGAGCGCGACGGCCCGGACTCCTCGGAGCGGTCGACGCTCACGCGCCCGGGTGGTGGTCGTCGCCGGGGGTGATCTCCTGCTCCTCCTCGCCGAAGCGGAACGGGATCTCGGTGGGGCCGTCGCCGTCTCCCGTGTGCGCCGGCTCGCCGGCGCGCTTGTAGACCACCTGCCCCTCCGAGTACGGCAGGATCAGCTGGTCGAGCTCGGGCGATTCGAGGGGCAGGACCTGACCGTCGAGGGGTCCGCCGTGCAGTCGTGCGATGGCCATGCCCTCACCCTAGTCCCGGTGCTCCCGCAGACGTCGGAGATCCTGCTCGTGCTCCGTGCGCTCCGCCGCGCGCGCCGCCTCCAGCTCGCCGACCGCGGCCTGCACCGAGCGCTCGGCGCGCCGCACCCGCCGCTGCGCGAACGTGGTCGCGGCGAACCGCTCCCCCACGCGGTCGCGCTGCTCATCGACGCCGACAAGGATGTACGCCGACGCGATCAGCAGCACCTGCGCGGACAGGTTGACCCACAGCAGCAGCGCGATGAGCGACGCGAACGCTCCGAGCAGCGGATTGGACGTCGCGCCGCCGACGAAGAGGCCGGACAGCTGCTGGAGAACCAGCAGGCCCGCACCGCCGATCAGGGCGCCGCTCCACACGGCGCGCGGCGACGCCCGCACGCCCGAGAGCATCCAGAACATCAGCGCGACGAGCACCGTGTCCAGCGCGAGCGTCACCAGCGCCGCGACCGCGCGGGTCATCCCTTCGGCGAGCCCGGACTGCCCGAGGCCCACCCAGTCGAGCACGAGCGACACGAAAGCGGAGCCGAGGAACGTCGTGAGTGCCGCAGCCACCAGCAGCGCGCCGAACACGACCGCGAACAGCAGGTCCCGCAGCATCAGGATGACGCCGGGAACCTCGCTGCGGCTGGTCCCGGCCAGCATCCGGATCGCCTCGCGCAGCGCGCCGACGGCGCCGATCGCGGCCATGAGGAGGCCGACCAGCGCGATGATGCCCGTCAGGGTGAAGCTCGCGGGCTCGAGAAGGTCGTCGGGGTCGATCAGCCCCTCCTCGCCGATCAGGCCCGGGATGACGTTGTCGACGGCGGAGATCAGCGCCTGCCACAGGTCGGGGCGACCCGCGAGCCAGATGGCCGCGATCGAGAAGCCCAGCAGGACCCCCGCGAAGATCGAGAACAGCGCGCGGTATGTGACCGCCGACGCGAGCAGCGCGCCCTTCCCCTCGGAATAGAGCAGGAACGCCCGGACCGGCTTGCGGGCGAGCGCCCATGCGATCAGCAGCTTCAGCCGTTCCATGATCCCCGCCATGCCGTCGACCCTACCGACGTCCCGGGCGCCCCGCAGGCGGTTGACACCGCCGCGTCAGGCGACCAGCGGGCCGGTCCATGCCCCGATCAGCATCCACGGCCCGAACGCGATGTGCGTGTCGCGGCTCGCGCGCCCGGTGGCGAGGAGGGCCAGCGCGGCGACCGCGCCGAGCACGAATCCCGCCGCCGCGCCGACCGCGAGCGGAAGCCAGCCGTGCCAGCCGAGGAACACGCCCACGGCCGCGGCGAGCTTGACGTCGCCGCCGCCGAGCCCGCCCGGCGCCGCGGCCCGCAGCGCGACGTACAGCCCGAGCAGCACCAGGCCGCCCGCCGCCGCGCGCCCCGCGGGCGCGAGGTCGCCGTCGAGCGCTGCAGCGAGCGCCAGCAGCGCGGCCAGTCCCGCGGTCGTGGGAAGCACGATGACATCCGGCAGCCGATGCTCGAACACGTCGATCCGGATGAGCATCAGGCTCACGGCCAGGAACGCGACGTGCGCGGAGGCGGTCAGCGCCTGCGACGCATCGGCTGCGGCCATCCGGTCCCTCCTTGAGACGAGGCTAGGGACCGCGCGGGCGCGACGGGCGCGCCCTGTGGATAACCGCTACTCGCCCATGCGGTTGCGGCTGCGCATCGCGCGCTCCGCCTCGCGCTTGTCCTGGCGCTCGCGCAGCGTCTGGCGCTTGTCGTACTCCTTCTTGCCCTTCGCGACGCCGATCTCGACCTTCGCGCGGCCGTTCAGGAAGTAGAGCTTCAAGGGCACAAGCGTGTACCCGCCCGCCGACACGGCGTGGCTGAGCTTGATGATCTCGTCCTTGTTCAGCAGCAGCTTGCGGATGCGCTTGGACGAGTGGTTCGTCCAGCTGCCTTGCGAGTACTCGGGGATGTGCACCGCATCGAGGAAGGCCTCGCCGCCGTTGATGTATGCGTAGCCGTCGCTGAGGTTCGCGCGCCCCTGGCGGAGCGACTTCACCTCGGTGCCGGTGAGCACGAGTCCCGCCTCGTATGTCTTCTCGATCGTGTACTCGTGGCGCGCGCGACGGTTGGTCGCGACGATCTTCTCGCCCTGTTCCTTCGCCATGTGCTCACCTCCCCGGTGCCGCCTGCCCGGCCGATCCGGGCACAGCCTTACATCCTATCCCCCGCCTGGACCGGGGCGTCGTAGGCTCGGGGCGTGACCGGCTTCGAGCACCACGACGCGGATGTCGATGTCCAGCGCTGGGCCGCGTTCGCGGCGGTCGAGGGCGGCGGCAACCCGGCGGGCGTCGTGCTGGACGCGGCGGGCCTGGACGACGCCGGGATGCTGCGCATCGCGGCGGAGGTGGGATACTCCGAGACCGCGTTCGTGACGCACGCCGACGCCGCGGGGCGCCGCGCGCGGATCCGGTACTTCTCCCCCGGCGCCGAGGTGCCGTTCTGCGGCCATGCGACGATCGCGACCGCGGTGTCGCTCGCGGGCCGGTGGGGCGAAGGGCCGCTGCTGTTCGACACGCCGGTCGGGCCGGTGGAGATCGCGACGAGCGCGACCGCCGGCGCTGTCGAAGCGGCCTTCACGAGCGTCGAGCCGACGGTCGAGCCGCTCGAG
>Ga0208492_1001119_pt1 | contig 18284 bp, 20 predicted proteins | sample Subbioar_CSW14AB_FD_184820 | JGI IMG/M metagenome (GOLD analysis project Ga0208492, IMG submission 184820) | Serpentinite rock and fluid subsurface biosphere microbial communities from McLaughlin Reserve, California, USA - CR12Mar_CSW14AB (SPAdes) | ecosystem: Environmental > Terrestrial > Deep... | reverse complement strand
GGGCGCGGCCGCGCCCGCCGGCGCGAAGGCGTCGTTCACGGCGCCGGCGATCCAGGCGATCGCGGCGGCCGCGAGCTCCGGCTTGCCCTTGGCGAACAGCCGCGGCTCGGTCTCGGCCAGCAGGTCGGCGATCCGCAGGGCGGCGGCCACGATCTCGGGGTCGTCGAACACCTCTCCCCCGGCCCGTTCGATCAGGCCGCGGACGGACTCCAGCCCGGCGCGCGCCCGGTCGTCGAGGTGCCTCAGGTCGGCGACGACGCGCGTCATGGGGACGGCGTCGAGCGCATCCAGCTGACGGCGGCCGCCCACGCGCAGCGCGAGCAGCGACAGCTCCCGGGCGCCGGGGTCGTCGTGCGGCAGCTCCCCGTCTGCGTCCATCGCCACCAGGTCGAGGAAGTCGCCGGCCAGGTCGCCGATCGCCTCGAGCGTCAGGGCCGTGAGCCGCTCGTCCACGGCGGACCGGGCGTGGGCCTCCTCGACGAGCGCGGGCAGGGCCCCGAGCAGCGCCTCCGGGTCCGCGCCGTCGTCGGCGACCGCGTCGGGGAGCAGCTCGAGCAGCAGGTCCTCGGCGAACGTGTCGCTCCAGCGCAGCGGATCGCCGCCGCCGCTGTGGGCGCGGTTCAGCGCGATCAGCAGGCGCGCGGCGTCCGCCGATCCGGGCACGCGCGCCTCGACGGCCGCGACAAGGTCGTCGTCCAGGGCGGCGTCCTCCGCGGCGCGCGGGTAGCCGGATCCGCCCTCGGGCAGGGCGTGCAGGATCCACGCCAGCAGCGGGCGGCACGCGGGCCACGACTCCGTGACGAGCTGCGGCTCCAGCGCGAGGTCGGCCGCGATCGCGGTGCGGATGCGCTCGCGCGCGTCGGCGGGCGACACCTCCGCCACCGGATACTCGGCCGGGTCGACGCCCTTCGCGCCCGCGGCGAGCGCGTCGGCGAGGGTCTCCGCCGCGACGAACGCGTCATCGACCGTGTTCCCGCCGTCGCGGTCGATGAAGACCGTGGCGGTGAGCGGGGCGCCGTCCGGCAGCGTCGTGCCGACCAGGATCGTCCCGTCGGCCCCGAGCGCGTGGTCGATGGATGCGACGCCGGTGATCTCCGGAGCTGCGGGCGCCGCGAGCCAGCCAGGGAGCGTGCGCCACCGCCCGCCCGCCTCGGCACGGATCCGGGCCGAGAGCTCGGCGTCCGCCGGGCCGCCGGCATCCAGCAGCACGGCCATCGCGAGCAGCAGCGCATCGCTCTGGCGCACGGCGTCGTCCAGCGTGCGGTCCACCATCTCGGCGAGCGTCGGCAGGCCCTCGATCCCGTTGCCGTCGGCGTCGAGCGGGCGGCGCAGCATCTCGAGCACGCTGCTCGCGTAGGCCAGCAGGTCGAACGCGTCGCCGCGCAGGGCCTCATCGACGGTGCGGATGAGGTCGAGGTCGCGGCGGCTCATGCCTCGAGGGTATCCGCGCGCGGATAGACTGGACCGCGTCCGGCCCCTCGACGTCCGCCCGCCCGAGCGACGTCTCGATCCTGGAGCTCGCCGCGTGACCAACGCCCCCACTGCCCACGTCGTCGACACCGTCGCGAACGCCGCCGCCACGCCTGAGCGAGAGCAGCCGTACGACGCTCTGGGGCTCAAGCCCGACGAGTACGCGAAGATCCGCGAGATCCTCGGCCGCCGCCCCACCTCGGGTGAGCTGGCGATGTACTCCGTGATGTGGTCGGAGCACTGCTCCTACAAGTCGAGCAAGATCTACCTGCGCCGCTTCGGCCAGAAGGTCAGCGACGAGATGAAGAAGCGCCTGATGGTCGGCATGGGCCAGAACGCGGGCGTGGTCGACGTCGGCGAGGGCTGGGCCGTCACCTTCAAGGTCGAGTCGCACAACCACCCGTCCTACATCGAGCCGTTCCAGGGCGCCGCGACCGGCGTCGGCGGCATCGTGCGCGACATCATCTCGATGGGCGCCCGCCCGGTCGCGGTCATGGACCAGCTGCGCTTCGGCGCGATCGACCACCCCGACACGGCGCGCGTCGTGCACGGCGTCGTGAGCGGCATCTCGTCGTACGGCAACTGCCTCGGCCTGCCGAACATCGGCGGCGAGACCGTGTTCGACTCGGTCTACCAGGCCAACCCGCTCGTCAACGCGCTCGCGGTCGGCGTCATGCGTCACGAGGACATCCGCCTCGCCAACGCGACCGGCGCGGGCAACAAGGTCGTGCTGTTCGGCGCCCGCACGGGCGGCGACGGCATCGGCGGCGCGTCCATCCTGGCGTCCGACACGTTCGCCGACGGCGGCCCCACCAAGCGCCCCGCGGTGCAGGTGGGCGACCCGTTCGCCGAGAAGGTGCTCATCGAGTGCTGCCTCGAGCTGTACAAGAACGACCTGGTCGAGGCGATCCAGGACCTCGGCGCCGCAGGCATCTCGTGCGCTACGAGCGAGCTCGCGGCCAACGGCGGCTCGGGCATGAACGTCGAGCTCACCAACGTGCTGCTGCGCGACCCCTCGCTGACCGCCGAGGAGATCCTCATGAGCGAGTCGCAGGAGCGCATGATGGCGATCGTCGCGCCCGAGAAGCTCGACGCGTTCCTCGCGGTCGTGGAGAAGTGGGATGTCGAGACCAGCGTGCTCGGCGAGGTCACGGGCGACGGCCGCCTCGTCATCACGTGGAACGGCGAGACCATCGTCGACGTCGACCCCTCGACCGTCGCGGTCGACGGCCCGGTCTACGAGCGCCCCGTCGCCTACCCCGCGTGGCTCGACGCACTGCAGGCCGACACGGCCGCCGCGCTGCCGCGCCCGACCGACGGCGCCGAGCTGGCCGAGCAGCTGAAGAAGCTCGTGGCCAGCCCGAACCTGGCCGACGCGTCGTGGATCACCAACCAGTACGACTACTACGTGCTCGGCAACACGGCCCTCGCGTTCCCCGACGACGCCGGCATGATCCGCGTCGACGAGGAGTCGGGCCTGGGCGTCTCGATCGCCACCGACGCCAACGGCCGCTACTGCCAGCTCGACCCGTACGCGGGCGCGCAGCTCGCGCTCGCCGAGGCGTACCGCAACGTCGCCGTCACGGGCGCGCAGCCCACCGCCGTGACCGACTGCCTCAACTTCGGCAGCCCCGAGAACCCCGAGGTCATGTGGCAGTTCTCGCAGGCCGTCGACGGCCTGTCGGACGCCTGCCTGGAGCTCGGCGTGCCGGTCACAGGCGGCAACGTGTCGTTCTACAACCAGACCGGCGACGTGCCGATCCACCCGACCCCGGTCGTCGGCGTGCTCGGCATCATCGACGACGTCGCGCGCCGCATCCCGAGCGGATGGCAGGACGCCGGCGAGAACATCTACCTGCTCGGCACCACCGCGACCGAGCTCGACGGCTCGGCGTGGGCCGGCACGATCCACGGTCACCTGGGCGGTCGCCCGCCGAAGGTCGACCTGGCGGGCGAGCGCACCCTCGCCGGGATCATCCAGGCCGCGAAGGACGAGATGCTCGTCTCGAGCGCGCACGACCTGTCCGAGGGCGGCCTCGCCCAGTCGCTCGTCGACGGCGTGCTGCGCTTCGGCGTCGGCGCCCGCGTGTGGCTCACCGAGATCATGGAGCGCGACGGCGTGGACGCCGCCACCGCCCTGTTCTCGGAGTCGACCGGCCGCGTGATCGTCACCGTGCCTCGCGAGGAGGACGTGAAGTTCCGCGGGCTGTGCGAGGGCCGCGGCTACCCCGTGATGCGCATCGGCGTGACCGACAGCGAGCCGACGCTCGAGGTGCAGGACCTGTTCACGATCCCCGTGGCCGAGCTGCGCGCGCTGTCGACCGGCACCCTGCCGGCCGCGTTCGGCCCGACGGTCGTCGAGCCGGTCGCCTGACCCGCATGCAGATCAACCACTCCGAGCTCGAGGCCGACGGCGAGGCATCCGACCACTGGTCGGAGCGCCGCAACCGCCGCGTGCGCGCGGTGGCCTGGGTCGTGATCGTCACGCTGCTCGTCACGGGCGGCGGCGCGACGCTGCTGGCGCTGCTGTTCGGCTGACGTCGGGGCGCCGTCGCGGATGTCCGAGGCGCGTGGCAGGGTCGGCGGCATGGACGGAATCCAGCGCCTGCGCCCCGCCGGGCTCGTGTCGAGCCCGGCCTTCAGCCACGTCGCGATCGTGCCGCCCGACGCGACCACGGTCTACGTCGGCGGACAGAACGCCGTCGACGCCGACGGCCGCATCGTGGGAGAGGGCGACGCGGCGGCCCAGGCCTCGCGCGCTCTCGACAACGCCGAGGTCGCCCTCGCCGCGGCGGGTGCGACGCTCGCCGACGTCATCCAATGGACCGTGCTGTTCGTGGACGGCGTCGACCTCGCCGCCGCGTACGGCGCGATCGGCCCGCGCCTGGCCTCCCCCGAGCCGCCGCTCGTCACGAGCGCGCAGGTCGCGGGGCTCGGGGTTCCCGGGGCCCTGCTCGAGATCGCGGCGGTGGCGGCGGTCATCCGTGACCCCGCTGACGAACCGCGCGCCCGCACCTAGAGTCGGACGCGTGGATCCGTTCTTCGCCTTCCTCGGCGACTTCTGGTGGCTCGCGTTCCCGCTCATGGGCGTGGCCAGCGGCGTCGGCGGCTGGTGGTCGAAGTACACGAAGGATCGCCACAAGCGCCGGCTCGAGCTGATCCGCGCCCGGGCCGAGGCCCAGGCGCTCACGGCGGCGGCGCCCGTGCACGCCGCGGTCGAGGAGTCGGATGCCCGCAGCCGGGCGGACCGGCTCACGCGCCTCATGGCCGCGCACGACGACGTGACCCGGCGGTGGCTCGACTACGAGCTCGACGTGGCGAAGCTGATCGCCTTCCCGACGATGAGCGACGGACGCGAGCCGCTCACGGCCGCGTTCCTGCGGGCCAAGAAGGCGGCCGACGCGCTGCGCCCCGCGACGGCCGACGCGAAGCTCGACGCCGACGCGTTCGCCGAGTACCGCGACGCAATGCACGACTACGAGGTCGCGTTCGACGTGGCCGAGCAGGATGCGCGCCGCCGGCGCGACAGCGGATTCAGCGAGGCGGAGCGCAAGCGCCTCGACCGTGCGCAGCAGCTGCTCCAGGTGGCGGTCGACCAGTCGGCGACGGCCGCCGAGCGCCAGGTCGCGTACCGGCGCGTGCGCGAGGAGCTCGACGGCCTGATCGCGCTGTCCGACGCCGCGATCGAGGTGCTCGAGAACAGGGTCGCGCCCGAGATCGAGCAGCGCCGTCCGCCCGAACCGGCCTGAGTGCGGGACCCCGGCTCGCCGCCGAGAGGACCTCTTGAAACCGGATCGCGCGAACGTGTCGAATCGACACGGGTCCGTTCGTAGACCTGATGAGGGTCGCCGTCCGGGCGATCGAGAGGGGTGACGATGCCGAGGTACGCGATCCTGGTGTGGGGTCCCAGCGAGAGCCGCCCGCACGGCGGGTACGGCGACGAGCAGACGATGCGCGACACGCTCGCGGCGATCGGGGCGTTCAACGAGCGCCTCCGTGAGGCCGGCAGCCTCGTGCTCGTCGAGGGCCTGGCCGGCGCGGAGGCGAGCACCGTGGTCGACGCGCGCGGGCCCGACGTCCTGATCTCGGACGGCCCGTACGTCGAGTCGAAGGAGGGCGTCAACGGCCTGTGGGTCGTCGACCTCGCCGACCTGGACGAGGCGCTCGCACTCGCGACCGAGGCCTCCCGGCTCTGCGACCGCCCGCTCGAGATCCGCCCGGTCGGGCGCCTGTGACCGTGGACGCCGACGCCGCCGTCACCCGCACGCATCGCGAGGAGTGGGCCCGCGTCGTGGCCGGTCTCGCGCGGCGCTACGGCGATCTGGACCTCGCCGAGGAGACGGCCGCCGAGGCCTTCGCCACGGCCGTTGAGCGCTGGCCCGTCGACGGGGTCCCGCCGAACTCGGGCGCCTGGATCACGACGACCGCGCATCGCAAGGCGATCGACCGGCTGCGCCGCGAGGCGCGGCGAGACGAGAAGCAGCAGGAGGCGCTCATGCTGCACGACGACAGCCCGCCCGACCCGCCCGGCGCCGTCGAGGACGACCGCCTGCGGCTGGTGTTCACGTGCTGCCACCCGGCGCTGTCGATGGAGGCGCGCGTGGCCCTCACGCTGCGGATCGTCGGCGGGCTCACGGTTCGCGAGATCGCCCACGCCTTCCTCGTGCAGGAGACGACGATGGGCCAGCGGATCAGCCGCGCGAAGGCGAAGATCAAGACCGCGGGCATCCCGTACCGCGTCCCCCGGGCCGAGGACCTGCCGGCCCGCGTGGCGGGCGTCCTGGCCGTGCTCTACCTCATCTTCAACGAGGGATACCTCGCCTCGGGCGCCGAGACGGATCCCATCCGTCGCGACCTGACGGGCGAGGCCATCCGGCTCACGCGGCTCGTGCGCGAGCTGCTGCCCGAGGGCTCCGGCGAGCGCCGCGAGGCCACGGGATTGCTCGCGCTGATGCTGCTGACCGAATCCCGCGCCGCGGCCCGGGTCTCGTCGGACGGCGAGCTCGTGCGCCTCGACGAGCAGGATCGCGGGGCGTGGGATCGCGCGCTGATCGACGAGGGGACCGCGCTCGTGCGCGAGCTCCTCGGCACTCCTGGTCGCGAGGAGGGCTCGCCCGGCCGGTACGCGCTGCTCGCCGCGATCAACGCCGTGCACGTGTCGGCGCCGCACGCGCGCGACACCGAGTGGGAGCAGATCGTCGCGCTGTACGCACAGCTCGAGCGCGTGGATCCGAACCCGATCGTCACGCTCAACAAGGCGATCGCCGTGTCCGAGTTCGACTCGCCCGACGTCGCGCTGGCGATGGTCGAGAGGCTCGGCGACCGACTCGCCGGCTACCACGCCTTCCACGCGACGCGCGCGGAGCTGCTGCGGCGGCTGGGCCGCTCGGCCGACGCGCGCGCCGCCTACGACCGGGCGATCGAGCTGGCGGGCAACACCGCCGAGGTCGCCCACCTCATCCGACGCCGCGGCCAGCTCGCGGCCCCTGTTCCGAACCTTCCGAACCTTCCGAATGGAGAGACATCATGACCGAGCAGTACCTGGTGATCCACATGTCCGACGCGTCGGGGACGCCCGTGCCGCCGCAGGAGGACGAGCGGATGCTCTCGGCCTGGGCCGACGACGCGGGCTCCCACCTCGGCCCGGGCGCGCCCGTGGCGGGCCCCGAGCGCGCGAAGTCCGTCGTGAAGCGCGACGGCGAGGTGCTCATCACGGACGGGCCGTTCCCCGAGTTCAAGGAGTGGTTCGCGGGCTACGACCTGATCACCGCCGAGTCGATCGACGAGGCCGCCGCCCTGATGGCCGCGCACCCCACCGCCGTGGCCGGGCGGATGTACATCCTGCCGGTCGTGCCGCTTCCCTGGGAGCAGGAGGACGCGTCGTGAGCGCCGGGAAGCCGCCCGTCGTCGACCTGGCGACATGGCAGGCCGCGCGGGCGGAGCTGCTGACGCGCGAGAAGGCGCACACGCGCGAGGGCGACGCGATCGCGGCGGCGCGGCGGCGCCTGCCGATGGTCGAGATCGACGGCACGGTCGAAGTGACCGGGCCCGACGGGCCCGTGCCCTTCATCCGGCTGTTCCAGGGGCGCGACGAGCTGCTCGTCTACCGCCACATGTGGCACGACGGCGCCCCGCTGCAGGGGCAGTGCGAGGGCTGCACGGTGTCGGCGTGGCAGATGCGCGACGCGGTCTACCTCGAGGCGCGCGGCGTCTCGTTCGCGATCCTGTGCGAGGGGCCGTGGGACGAGGTCGCGCCCTTCATCGACTTCATGGGCTACGAGCAGCCGTGGTACTCGGTGCGGGGCCTCGACGAGCCGCTCGGCGGCGAGATGGGCCACATCACGGTCTTCCTGCGCGACGGCGACCGCGTGTTCCTCACCTATGACACCACCGGACGCGGCACCGAGCCCATGGACGCGATGTTCGCGCTGCTGGACATGACGCCGTACGGCCGGCGCGAGGCGTGGCAGGACGTGCCGGACGGATGGCCCCAGGGCCGCGAGGCGTGCTGGTACTGGCGGACCGACCACACGGGCGCCAGCCCCGTCGACCGCAGCACCACGCGCCCCGCGCCGCAGTGGACGCGACCGGGCGCGGTCCCGGCCGACACGCTGGGTCGTCACGCGCACCACCACTGACCGACCCCGTTGATCCGCGCGCCCGGGAGCGGGAGCCTGACGAGGGGGCGAAACGGAGGCATCATGACCACCACCTACACGTTCGACGTGTTCTCGAGCCTCGACGGGTTCGGGTCCGTCAGCGGGGGCGACTGGGGCGGCTACTGGGGCAAGCAGGGCCCCGAGCTGCTCGCGCGGCGGCTCGCCCTCTACGAGCAGCCGCAGCGGATGGTGTTCGGCGCCGAGACGCTCCGGCAGTTCATCGGCTTCCGGTCCGACCCCGACATGGTGGCCGAGATGGACGCGTGGGGTCTGCGGATGATCGAGCTGCCCGCCACGGTGATCTCGAGCACGCTCACCCCGCCGATGGACTGGCCGGACGTCACGGTCGAGACGGGAGACGGGGTCGACGTCGTCCGCCGCCTCAAGGAGGAGTCGGACGTGCCGCTGCGCTCCCACGGCAGCCTGTCGCTCAACCGCGAGCTGCTGAACGCGGGGCTGGTCGACTTCGTGCAGGTCACGATCTTCCCGGTCCTCACGGGCCGCAACGGCGACGCCCCGGTCTTCGCGGGCGCCGACGACTTCGACCTCGAGCTCGTCGCCCAGCACACTCTCGACGCCCGCACGGTCGAGCTCACGTACCGCCCGACCCTGCACTGACGCGGGGGCCTCGCCGTTCAGCTCCCGGCGACGGCGTCGCGGGCGCGGCGGGCGGCCTCGCGCGCGATCTGCGGCGCGAGGCCCACGTGCCCGGCGGGATCCAGCAGCTGCCGGATGCGCACGGGCGGCAGCGCGCGGGTCACCCGCGGGTCGGAGATCAGGAGGCTCTCGAAGTCCTCGCCCTCGGTCGCGCAGCGCATGGCGGCCTCGTAGACGATCCGGTGCGCCTCGTCGCGGCCGATCTCCTCGCCGAGCGCGAGCATCACGGCCTCCGATCCGATCAGGTTCCCGCTCAGCTCGAGGTTGCGGCGCATCCGCTTCGGGAAGAGCTCGAGCCCCTCGAGGATGACCTTCAGGCGCATCAGCAGGTCGCCCATCGCGATCAGGCTGTCCTGCATGGCGGCGTCGAGCTTGGCGGTCGCCCCTCCGTCCGCCTCGTGCGGGTGGATGATCGCGGCCACCGCCTCGGGCGCCTTCGCGCGCACCTGCGCCGCCAGGTCCAGGACGTCCGCGGACAGCTTCGGGTTGCGCTTGTGCGGCATGGTCGAGCTGCCGACCGACCCCTCGGGCACGGGCTCGGAGACCTCGCCGAACTCGGTCTGCATCATGGTCTCGACCTCGATCGCAATGCGCCCGCAGGACGCCGCCACGATCGCGAGGTCGGAGATGTAGCCCGACTGGGGCGACAGCAGCGCCCGGGACGGCACCGGCATCGGCTCGAGCCCGAGCAGGTCGGCGACGCGGCGCTGCACCTTCGGGCCGACCTCTCCCAGCGAGGCGAAGCTGCCGACCGCGCCGGCCATCATCACGCGCAGGCACGGCTTCACCCCGTGCTCGATGCGGTCGTGCCCGCGCAGCAGGTCGTCGATCCACGTCGCGACCTTGAGGCCGAACGTGATCGGCACGGCGTGCTGGCCATGCGTGCGCCCGGGCATGATCATGGTCGCCGACCGCTCGGCCAGATCACCCAGCGCGGCGAGGCAGTCGAGCACGAGCCGGCTCACGATCTGGTGCGCGCGGCCGATCAGGATCGCGTGCCCCGACTGCATGATGTTCTGGCTCGTCGCGCCCCAGTGCACCCAGCCGCCGGCGCCCTCGCCCGCGGCGTGGGCGAGCTCCTCGATCAGCGGCACCAGCGGATGCCCCTGGGCGCGCATGCCCTCGATCACCCGATCGCGATCGAGCGCCGACAGCCGGCCCACCTTCGCGATGCGCCGCGCGGCCTCCTCGGGCACGATCCCCGCCTCGGCCTCGGCGCGCGCGAGCGCCACCTCCACGTCCAGCCACGACTGCCAGATGCTGTCGGTCGTGTACAGGGCGCGGATGCCCGCGTCCGGCACGCTGTAGTCGGTGAAGCGCCCGGCATCCCCCGCCGCCTCGGCGATCGTCAGGTCGATCGGCGTGGCGGCCCTCAGCGACAGGGGGATGGGGGCTGTGTCGCTCATGGCGCTCACATCCGGCGCGGCGTCACGACTGTGGAGCGGTGAAGGGTCATGTGAGCAGGTTAGAGCCCCTCGACCCCGGATCGGGCGCATCGGAGGGTTGACGCCCAAACGGTTCTGTGGTTCATTAGTCGAGTAATGAACCACAGAACCGGAGCGTCGCGTTGATCGAAGAGGGCAAGCCGCTGTTCGTGCAGATCGCCGAGCACATCGAGGACTCCATCGTGGATGGCAGCCTCACCGAGCAGGCGCAGGCGCCGTCCACCAACGAGCTCGCGGCCTTCTACCGGATCAATCCGGCCACGGCCGCGAAGGGGGTCGCCATGCTCGCCGACAAGGGCGTGCTGCACAAGCGGCGGGGCATCGGCATGTTCGTCGCCGAGGGCGCCCGCGACCTGCTGCTGGGCGAGAGGCGGTCCGCGTTCGCCGACCGCTTCGTGGCCCCGCTCCTGGCCGAGGCCCGCAGGATCGGCCTCGACGCCGAAGACCTCGCCGCGCTCATCCGGGAGCGCTCCACGCAGTCGACCACGGGAAGGGAATCATGACCGCCGTCATCGAGGTGAGGAACCTCACCAAGCGCTACAAGGACAAGAAGGCCCTGGATGACGTGACCTTCGACGTCCGGAAGGACACCATCTACGGCTTCCTCGGCCGCAACGGCGCCGGCAAGACGACGGCGATGTCGATCATCACGGCCCAGAACTTCCCGACATCCGGGTCGGTCCGGGTGTTCGACGAGGAGCCGTACGAGAACGCCCGCGTGCTGAGCCGGATGTGCTTCGTGCGCGAGAGCCAGAAGTATCCGGATGATGCGCACCCGCGTCATGCCCTCGCCGCCGCGCGCCTGTTCTTCCCGAACTGGGATCAGGAGCTCGCCGAACGCCTGGTCGACGACTTCCAGCTGCCGCTCCGGACCCCGATCAAGAAGCTGTCCCGCGGGCAGCTGTCGGCCGTGGGCGTCATCATCGGCATCGCGTCGCGCGCCGAGATCACGTTCTTCGACGAGCCGTACCTCGGCCTCGACGCGGTCGCGCGGCAGATCTTCTACGATCGCCTGCTGGCCGACTACGCGGAGCACCCGCGCACGGTGATGCTCTCCAGCCACCTGATCGACGAGGTCGCGAACCTCATCGAGCGGGTGCTCGTGATCGACCGGGGGCGGATCATCATGGACCAGTCCACCGACGAGACCCGCGACGCCGCCGCGACGGTCGTGGGACCGTCGGCCGCCGTGGACGACTTCGTGCGCGGTCGCGAGGTCATCCACCGCGAGTCGCTCGGCCGCGTCGCCTCCGTCACCGTGCTCGGCGCGCTGGGCGCCGCCGAGCGCGCCGAGGTCGAAGCCGCGGGCCTCGACCTCGCTCCCGTCTCGCTGCAGCAGCTGATCGTGCGCCGGACGCAGCACGCGGCCGGGCAGCCCGTCTCGCAGACCCAGGAGGTCCACCGGTGAACAGTCGCATCCTCAACGTCGTCCGCCTTCAGTTCGTGAACAAGCAGACGTTCCTGTGGGTCCCGCTCATCATCCTCGCGGGCACCGTGCTGCTGAACGTCATGATCGTCGCGCTGGTCCCGGGGACGGCCCGACGTACAGCGGGGGCGCACAGGCGCCGCTGTGGTACTTCCTCTACGTCGGGATCTCGTCGCTGACCCTGACATTCCCGTTCTCGCAGGCCATGAGCCTCACCCGCCGCGAGTTCTACCTCGGCACCGTGGTGGCCGCCGCCCTCACCGGCGGGATGCTCGCCACCCTCTTCGTGCTGCTCGGTCTCGTCGAGCGGGCCACCGGCGGCTACGGGGTGAACGCCTACCTCAGCTACCTGCCTGAGGTGTGGGCGCCGGGGTGGTGGGCCGCGTGGATCGTGATGTTCATCACGACCATGTTCTTCTTCGTGATCGGCTTCTGGGGGGCGACGATCTTCAAGCGGTGGGGGCCGACGGTTCTCACGATCGTGCTGTTCTCGCTGGGGCTGGTCGCGATCGGCGGCCTCTACGCCGTGGGGCGCCTGAATGCGTGGGACGCCGTCTTCCAGTGGTTCGCGACCGCCGGATCGCTCGGCGTGGCGCTCTGGGCCATCCCCGTGATCCTGCTTCTGGCCGGCGGCTCGTACCTCACGCTGCGGCGCGCGACGGTCTGATACGGTGGCGCCCGTCTCCCAGGGAGGCGGGCGCCGACGTGTCAGGGGCGCTCGTTCTCCTCGGCACCGGCCGCGACGTGGTGCCGGATGACCTCGGCCACCACGAAGTTGAACCACTTCTCGGCGAACTCGGGGTCGAGGTGCGCAGCCTCGGCCAGCGACCTCAGGCGCGCGACCTGCTGCTCCTCGCGACCGGGATCCGAGGCGGGCATCGCGTGCCGCGCCTTGAGCTGCCCGACCTGCTGCGTGGCGCGGAACCGCTCGGCGAGCAGATAGACGAGCGCGGCGTCGATGTTGTCGATGCTGGCCCGCAGGCGCTGCAGGGTCTGCTCGGGCGTCTCGGTCGCGTCGGCGTCGGTCATGCGTCGAGATTACCGGGGCCGCGGGGTCGCTCCTGCCTGACACAATGCAGGATCTCAGGGCCGTGATCGGCGTGTCCGGCCGCCACGGCCCCGGAACACGCCCGGGATCCGGCGCAGGTCCTGCGTCGTGTCGGGAGAGCGGGCTACCGGACCGGCAGGATGTGCTGCGGCGTCGGGACCGCGAGGCGGTGCCGGACGCGGCCGGGCACGCCGGTGCGCTCGTCGACCGCCAGCGAGACCACCTCGTCCGACCCCTGGCCGGCCACGAGGACGGTGTCGCGCACGACCACGTGGTGGCGCGGCTTGCGCACGCCCGACTCGGCGAGCGCGACCTGCTCGAGGCGATCGCCCTCGCCGCGCACGCGCAGCACGGCGATCGTGTCGCTGCCGCGCAGGCCGGCGTACAGGAAACCGCCGTCGCGCGAGCGGGCGAGCTCCGCGGCGGTGTCGCCGGGAAGCGACCCCGGCGAGGCCGCCAGTCCCGAGCGCAGCGCCCACCTCCCGTCCGGCCCGGGCGAGAGCACGAAGACCTCGCACGTGTACTCGGTCACGACGTACAGGTGCCCGCTCGGATGCAGCACCATGTGCCGCGGCCCCGTGCCGAGCGGCAGCGCGACCTCGTGGTCGAGCTTCAGACCGCGCGGCGACGTGCGCCAGAACCTTACGAGGTCGTAGCCCAGGTCGGTGGTCGCGACGAGCCCGCGCGGCAGGAACACGGAGCAGTGGGCGCGGGGCGTGCGGGGCTCGTCCGGAGCGCCGGCCGCGCCGCCGAGGTCCACGGCCCCCGCCAGCGGCGACGCCGGTTCCTGCGCCGCACCGCGCAGGATGTCGCGCACCGCGGGGTCGTCGAACGGGTTCTTCGACTGCCCCAGCAGGGAGAGGATCTCGTCGAGCCCGGCGTCCGCGCCGATCGCCGGGGTCGGGGTGGATCCGGCGAGCATCGCGGCCAGCTGCGACGCGTCGGCGCCGCGGTCGACCAGCGCACGGAGGTCGGCGACGCCGCCCTGCTCCGCGACCAGCGCCGCGGCGTCGGGAGCCTGGCGGGGCGCCCCGCCGTCGTACGGGTCGGCGGACGGCTCCGCCTCGGTCCGCGCGCCGAGGCGCCCGGCCCCGTCGAGCGCGACGTGCGTCACGGTGCCGTCCCCCCACGCCGCCGCGATCAGGTGCGACCCGTCGGGCGCGACGCTGACGTGGCACACCGTCTCCCCCGCCTCGACCGGCGAGCCGAGCGGGGCGAGGGTCGCCTCTCCCGTGCGGCGGAACGCGGCGACGCGCCCCTCCCCCTCGAGCGCCGCATACACGACGTCGAGCGACGGATGCGCGGCGAGCCACGTCGGCGAGAGCGCCTCGACCGCGTCGCCGACGAGACCCAGCGGCCCGCTCGCGAGCGGCGAGTCCGGCTCGCCGGCCGTGCCGGCCATGATGCCGCGCGCCTCGGACTTCATGTCGGCGCCGCGCGCCCCGATCCAGAACCTCATGCGCTCGATCCTCGCAGAGTCGGGCGCCCGCGATCAGCCGAGGCCGGCGCCGCCCGGGAACGACAGAGGGCCCGGCCGATCGGCCGGGCCCTCCGAGTGGTGCTCTCGCGTCAGTCCAGGAGGTCGTGGCGCACGATCACGGCGTCGCGGGCGGGGCCCACGCCGATCACCGAGATGCGGGTGCCGCTCATCTTCTCGAGCGCGAGCACGTAGTCCTGCGCGTTCTGGGGCAGGTCCTCGAACGTGCGGGCGGTCGAGATGTCCTCCTGCCATCCGGGGTGCATCTCCAGGATGGGCTTGGCGTGGTGGAAGTCGGTCTGGTTCACGGGCAGCTCGTCGAAGCGGGTGCCGTCGACGTCGTAGGCCACGCACACGGGGATCTCATCGAGCCCGGTCAGGATGTCCAGCTTGGTCAGCACCAGGTCGGTGATGCCGTTCACGCGCGTGGCGTAGCGCGTGATGGGGGCGTCGTACCAGCCGACGCGGCGCGGACGGCCGGTCGTGGTGCCGAACTCGAAGCCGCGCTTGCGCAGCCAGTCGCCCTGCTCGTCGAACAGCTCGGTCGGGAACGGACCCGAGCCGACGCGCGTCGTGTAGGCCTTCACGATGCCGACGATGCGGTCGAGGCGGCCCGGGCCCACGCCCGATCCGGTCGAGGCGCCGCCCGCGGTCGCGGACGACGACGTGACGAACGGGTACGTGCCGTGGTCGACGTCCAGCATCGTGGCCTGGCCGCCCTCGAACACCACCACGTCGCCGGCGTCGAGCGCCTCGTTCAGCAGCAGGCCGGTGTCGGCGACCATCGGCTTGATGCGGTCGGCGTACGACAGCAGGTCCTCGAGGATCTCGTCGCACGTGATCGCGCGGCGGTTGAACACCTTCACCAGCAGGTGGTTCTTCTGGTCGAGCGCGCCCTCGATCTTCTGGCGCAGGATCGACTCGTCGAACAGGTCCTGCACCCGGATGCCGACGCGGTTGATCTTGTCGGCGTAGGCCGGGCCGATGCCGCGGCCCGTGGTGCCGATCTGGCGCTTGCCGAGGAACCGCTCCGTGACCTTGTCGAGCGTGCGGTGGTAGTGCGTGATGATGTGCGCGTTGGCGCTCACCTTGAGCTTCGACACGTCGATGCCGCGGGCCGACAGCGCGTCGAGCTCGGCGAACAGCACCTCGAGGTCGATGACCACTCCGTTGCCGATCACGGGCGTCACGCCGGGCGACAGGATGCCCGACGGCAGCAGGTGGAGCGCGTACTTCTCGTCGCCGATCACGACGGTGTGGCCGGCGTTGTTGCCGCCGTTGAACTTGACGACCCAGTCGGTGCGGTCCCCGAGGAGGTCGGTGGCCTTGCCCTTGCCCTCGTCGCCCCACTGGACGCCGACGATCACGATTCCCGGCATGGGTTTCCCCTTGTCTTGTGCACGAGCCGACGGCTCGGTTTGCCCACGACCTCTCTCCCGGTTGTCGGGCTGCGTTCTGGGCCTCGGCCAGTCTACCGGCGAGGGCAGAACCACCCGCGGACCGGGCCCTCCGGGCGGGGCGGGCGCGCACTAGGCTGACCGCCGGGGGGACGGTCGCGACCGGTGGGTCCCCGTCCGTGAAGGGGGAAGCATGGATCAGCAGGTCTCGACGCAGCGGACCGCCGGACCGAGCGCCGACGAGATGCGCCGCGCGACCGAGGTGCTGCGCGTCATCTCCGAGTCGTACTCCTCCAAGATGGTCGGCCAGGAGCGCCTGCGCACAAGTCTGCTGATCGGCCTGATCGCGGGCGGGCACATCCTGCTCGAGAGCGTGCCGGGCCTGGCCAAGACGACCGCGGCCAGCACGCTCGCCGACACGGTCGATGCGCAGTTCAAGCGCATCCAGTGCACGCCCGACCTGCTGCCGAGCGACATCACCGGCAACCAGGTGTACGACGCGAGCACGGGCTCGTTCCGCACGGTGCTCGGCCCCGTGCACGCGAACTTCGTGCTGCTCGACGAGATCAACCGCTCGAGCGCCAAGACCCAGAGCGCGATGCTCGAGGCGATGCAGGAGCACCAGACCACGATCGGCGGCGAGGTGCACCGCCTGCCCAAGCCGTTCCTCGTGATCGCCACGCAGAACCCGATCGAGCAGGAGGGCACGTACGAGCTGCCCGAGGCGCAGATGGACCGCTTCCTGCTCAAGGAGATCGTGGAGTACCCGAGCCCGCAGGAGGAGTTCGAGATCCTCGCGCGGATCGACTCGGGCGTGCTGGATCCCGAGCGCCACGTCCACACATCGGTCACGCTCGACGACGTGCATCTGCTGCAGGACGTCGCGAGTCGCATCCACGTCTCCCCCGCGATCCGCAACTACATCGTCGGCATCGCGTACGTGACGCGGAACGCGGCGCCGTACATCGGCGAGGAGCAGGCGCGGTACATCAAGTACGGCGCGAGCCCTCGCGCCTCCATCGCGTTCCTGCAGGCCTCGCGCGCGCTGGCGCTGCTGAACGGCCGCCCGCACGTGCTGCCGGAGGACATCCGGAGCCTGCGCCACCTGGTGCTGCGGCACCGCGTGCTGCTGAACTTCGAGGCAGAGGCCGACGGGGTGCGCAGCGAGCACATCATCGACCAGATCTTCGCGGCCGTCCCGACGCCCTGAGGCCCCGCCCCGATCACGGCGACCCCATGACCACCCTCATCACGCGCGTGAAGAGCAAGCTCTTCATCCACGCCACGAAGAAGTCGATGCACGCGCTCGACGGCGCGTACGCATCGCTGCTGCGCGGCCGCAGCAACGACTTCGAGGACCTGCGCAAGTACGAGCACGGCGACGAGGTGCGCGACATCGACTGGCGGGCCACGGCGCGGCTGGGCACGCTGCTCGTCAAGCGCACGCGCGCCATCCGCGCGCACACCGTGCTGTTCGTGGTCGACACGGGCCGGGCGATGGGCGCACTGGCGGGCGACGAGCGGTCCAAGCGCGAGCTCGCGGTGCTGGCCGTCGGCGCGCTCGGCATGCTCACGCTGCGGCACGACGACGACTTCTCGCTCGTCTTCGGCGACGCCGCGCGGGTGCGGCGCCTGCCTCCCAAGAGGAGCGAGGGCGCGCTCGAGCACGCGCTGCGCGCGATCGACGGCGCCATCCGCGACGCGGATGCGGCGAGCGCGCGGGAGCGCCTGCTCGACTTCGTGGCGCGCACGATCGCGCGCCGGATGATCGTGGTGGTCGTCACGGACGAGGCGCCGGTCACGGCCGAGACGGAGCGGCTGCTGCGCCGGCTGCGCACGCAGCACGACCTGGTGTGGCTCACGCTGCGGGATGCGGATCCGATCCGCTCGCGCGCGGGCCGCGACGGGCGCCGCGACGTGGACAGCGGCTGGCGCGTGCCCGACTTCCTGCACGGCGACCCCGCGATCGCGACCGAGCTCGCCGCCGAGCGCGCGGCGGCGGACGCGCGGCGCGCCGAAGTGCTGACGGCCCTCGAGATCAGCCACGCCGAGCTCGCGTCGCAGGACGACGCCGTGCCGGCGCTGCTGCGCATGCTCAGCCGGAGGGCGCATGTCGGAGCCTGACGAGCTGTACCCGCCCGTGCAGTACGCGCCCGGCTGGATGCTGCTGGCGTTCGGGGTGATCGCCCTGGTCATCCTGGCGTTCTGGCTGATCCTGTTCCTCACGCGGCAGCGCCGGCCGAGGCGCGAGGCCGGGGAGCCGGCCCCCAGCGTGCTCGACGCGGTCGCGCAGCTGCGCCACGAGTACCTCGCGGACATCGACGAGATCGAGCGGGCGTACCGCGCCCACGAGCTGGATGCGCGGCGGGCCAACCTCGAGCTCAGCCGCCTGACCCGCCGCTTCGTGAACGAATACAGCGGCCTGGAGGCGCCCGTGCTGGCGCTCGACGACCTGGTCGCGCGCGGCGTGCAGCCGAGCCTCGTGGACGCGCTGCGCCGCCACTACTACCCGAGCATCTTCGGGCGCGGGCCCGCGATCGATCCGCTCGCGGGCGCCGCGGCGGCGCGCAGGGTGGTGGCCGAATGGCACTGATCCCGATGCACCTCGCGACCCCGTGGCTCATCGCCGTCGCGGTGCTCATCGTGGGCGCCGCGATCGGGCTCGGCGTGCTGCTCGCCCGACGCGGCGGGGCGTCGGGCGGCGA
>Ga0208492_1001118_pt1 | contig 18290 bp, 9 predicted proteins | sample Subbioar_CSW14AB_FD_184820 | JGI IMG/M metagenome (GOLD analysis project Ga0208492, IMG submission 184820) | Serpentinite rock and fluid subsurface biosphere microbial communities from McLaughlin Reserve, California, USA - CR12Mar_CSW14AB (SPAdes) | ecosystem: Environmental > Terrestrial > Deep... | reverse complement strand
TCCTTTGAGGGAGGCGTCAAAGTGGCCCTGGGCTATGCTGTCAGCGGAAACGCCGCCATCTTCACGGCAGCTGGGTCGGGAGGGGGCCCCCACGTCAAAACCTTCGAGGCTCGGTCGCTTAACCTGCTTAATAGTTTCTATGCTTACGATTCCGAGTTTCAAGGCGGGGTCAACATTGCCGCCACCGACCTGACAGGCGATGGCGTTAGTGAAATTTTAACCGGACCAGGTGCCGGCGGCGGCCCTCAAGTCAAGATTTTTGAACGCGCAAGCTCGAAGCTCTTAACGAGTTTCATGGCCGGCACTTCCGAGGCGGCCCTATCTACCTTAGTTAGCGCGGCCGTAACGTCTGAAGGCGGCAGGTTGAGTGCTTTGGTCAAGAAAGGAAGCGGCGAAGCACTCCGCTCCTTTCAGGTATCATCGTCCGGCGCGGTTGAAGAATTGGGTCCAGGAATTAGTCTGGCCGCCGCCGGGCTCGGATCGGTTTCCGATCAGGCTCAAGTTCATCGATTCAATGGGGACAATGCAACGCCCAATCAGTTGCTGACGACCTACACGAACGATTCCGCGGCGCCCAGTTCGGGTGGCGGTTCAGATATGTATTCCGCGAATCCCATTCGGTTTAACGACGGTAGTCCTGAACTCAAGATTCCCTTGACGGATGACAGCGGGGTTTATGGGGACATCCTCGATTACACGAACAAACTCGATTACACGACCGGCCAGCATCTCGGTGTCGGTTGGCTTTACAATGGCACTCCGGTAGTACTCAAAGATGGAAATAACGTCCATGTTGTTCTGAGCGCTTCGGAAGTTATGGATTTTCAAGACCCGGTCATTAGCGAGGATGAATTTCGAGGGACTCTCATTGATCCTTCGGGTGCGGTTCTTGATGTTTTTCATTTTGATCAATCTCTGACGAAATATGTGCTCGACCGTCCAGATGGGTCGAAATACTACTTCAATCCTTTTCTTTTCGGGACATCCGCAAACAAACAGGGGTCGCTGGAAAAAATCGTCAATGCCGGCGGTGTGACCGTTTACGAGGTAACCGCACGCGATGGCTCCGACAGAATTTCGACCTTCGAAAAATCGGTCGTGCAGGATGGAACGACGATCAAGACCCGGCGGACGCTAACTTACCTCAGCAGCGGCGCCAACAGCGGATACATCTCACAGATTGTTTACGACAAAAAGATTGGCACCGGGTCCTGGACGACAGACCGTACCACCACTTTGGATTATTACTCGGGTTCCGGAGATACAGGCGGTACCGACCATGAATTGAAACTGGTAACGATCAAGGATGCCAGCAGCAACGTATTGGGCAACTCCTACTTCCGCTATTGGGCGACTGGTCAGACCAACGGCTACAACCAGGCTGTGAAGTATACGCTGTATGGTGCGAATTACGATCGTATGCTGCAAGCAGGCTACACGCCAGCGACGGCGACCAATGGTCAACTCGATGGATTTGTAAATAACTACTTTGAATACGATGATCAATTTCGGGCCAATAAAGAAATAGCTCTCGGTAAGGGTACGTTCCTGCTATCGTTCACGACGAATCCAAACGGTGCGAGCACGAGCGATTACAACTATTGGAATGTCAAAACCGTCGAGACGCTGCCCGATGGCAATCAAAACATCGTATACACGAATTTCAAGAAACAGGTGATGCTGTCTGCCTTCAAGAATACGACTACGAACGATAAATGGATGAATTTTAAGAGGTATAATTCTAGCGGTTTTGTGGTCACGACGGCAGACCCATCGTCAATGACGGGATATGACGATTCTTATAATGACATCGTCCACTATGTCAGCTCAAATGCCGCATATATCAGCGATAGTGCTGGCTTAGTGACTTCTTATACCTATGGAACCAGTTCGACTGCCACCAGCACCACGGCTGGGAATGCGCCGATGAGGATTCAGGCGATCGCGATTAGTCAGGGAGAAACCGGGACAAGTGTTCCGCAGCTTACGGTCGATTATTTCAAACGGAACGCCGGCGTGTCGGATGTGTATGTTACCGCGAATTCGACCCAGTACCGCAGCACGGGAGGGAGCGGGGGGCAGACGACGAGTTATGCCTACACCTGGCAAGGCTCGACCACCCAGGCCGATCAGATCACCGTCACGAAGCCGACCGTCACGACGGCACAAAACGGCCCGAACTCCGCCGATACGGAAACAACCGCTTATGATTCCAATGGCAGGCCAATCTGGCTCAAAGATGGCAACGGCATTTTGACCTACATCGCCTATGATTCGATGACCGGGGCGGTCATCAAGCAGATCGTCGATGTCGATACAACGCAGACGACCACCTTTGCCAATAAACCGAGCGGCTGGTCGACTCCCGGAGGTGCGGGCACTCATTTGACGACGACCTACGAAGTCGACAGCCTCGGTCGTACGACGAAGGTGACCTACCCCAATGGGCGCATTGACTACACGGTCTACAACGATGCCACCTTCGAGGTAAGAACTTACCCCGCTTGGGATTCGACTTCCAACGCGCCCTTGCTTCCGATTACAGTGACGCGACAAGACAAAGCACGCGGGTACACTGAAACCCTAACCATGACCGCGACTCCCACCGTATCGAGCGGCCGGCCCACGGGGGCGGAGAGCATTTCCAGCTTGCAAAGCCTCGTTCGCATGGCGGTCAATGCCGCCGGACAGGTGATCTCGACGGATTCCTATTTCAATCTAAGCGGCGTGACCTATTCGGCTTCAACGCTGGCCCTGGGCACCGCCGGCACCAACTACTACCGCACCGAATATGGCTACGATGTCGAGGGGAACCTGACTCGGACATTGAGTCCGACGGGCACGATCTACCGCACGGTTTACGATGCCAACAATCGGGTGATCAGCCAATGGGTAGGACTCGATGATACGCCGACTACCGGGTCTTGGTCTCCCAGCAATACGACTGGAACCGACCTAACCAAGGTCAAGGAATACGAATACGACGGGGGAGGAGTGGGCGACGGCAACGTCACCAAGACGACCGATATTCCGGGCGGCAGCGCCGCCAATCGTGTGAACCAGGTCTGGTATGACTGGCGCAACCGGCCGGTCGTCACGAAATCGGGTGTCGAAGGCAGCGAGGCGACCGATGTCAATCGACCCATCGTTTACCTCGACTACGACAACCTCAATGAGGTGACCAAGACCCGCAGCTACGACGGCGATACGGTGTCGATCACGACCACCAGCGGCGTGCCCAATGCGCCCAGCAGTTCGCTGCTGCGCTCTCAGACCGAAACGCTCTACGACGAGCAAAACCGGGTCTATCGCACCCTGACCTATTCGGTGAGTTCAAGCACCGGAACGGTCAGCAGCGACAGCCTGGCATCCAATATCTGGTATGACCATGCCGGCCAAGTAATCAAGACTTCCGCGCCGGGCGGCTTGGTCCAGAAAAAAGTTTACGACGGAGTTGGTCGAGTCACCAAGCAGTACACGACCGATGGAGGCAGCGACAGCGCCTGGTCTGATGCCGATGATGTGACGGGCGACAATGTGCTGGAACAGTCGGAGTTTACCTATGACACCGGCAGCCATGTCATCCTTACGACGATGAAACAGCACTTCCACGACGATGCCGGTACGGGAGAATTGGGTACGGCGTCGAGCGGCAACAAGGCTCGCGTCAGCTATCAGGCCGGCTACTACGATGGCGCCGACCGGCTGGTGAACTCGGTCGATGTCGGCACCAATGGTGGCAGTTCCTATACCCGCCCGGGTTCGGTCCCCAGTCGTAGCGATACTGTCCTGGTGACGACCTATGGCTACGCCGCGTCGGGCCTGCTTCAGGATGTGACCGATCCCAAGGGGCTTTTGACCAAGACGACTTATGACAACATTGGCCGCGTCACCAAGACGGTGGAAGATTACACCAACGGCACAGTGACCGACACGACGAACAAAACGACCGAATACACCTACAACGCGGTCGGTCGCACCTCTCTGAAGGTCGACTTACCCTCAAGCGGTCAGCAAACCACCGAATGGGTTTACGGTGTCACGACAGGCGGCGGCAACGCTCTTAATTCCAATGACCTGATCAAGGAGGTTCGCTATCCCGACCCGTCAACGGGGGCCAGCAGTTCGACCGACAAGGATGTCATCACGACCAATGCGCTCGGCCAAAAGTTGACCGTCACCGACCGCAACGGCAATGTTCATTCCTACACTTACGACGTGCTTGGGCGCCAAACTGCCGATGCCGTAACGACGCTGGGCTCTGGCGTTGACGGCAGCGTGCGGCTGATCACAACGGCTTATGACAGCCAGGGAAATGCCTACCTATTTACGAGCTACGACGCGACGAGCAGTGGAAGTGTCGTCAACCAGGTCAAACGCGAGTTCAACGGTCTGGGTCAGCTCACCAAGGAATTGCAGGAACACAGCGGCGCGGTTAACGGATCGTCGTCCAATGTTCAGTACACCTATTCCGAAATGGCGAGCAGTGCCAATCACAGCCGCCTGACGAGCATGACTTACGCTTCGGGCTATGTCGTTAACTACAACTACGCCAGCGGGCTCGACAGCAACATCAGCCGGTTGACTTCGATCAGCGATTCCTCCAACACGTTGGAGAGTCTCACCTATTTGGGACTGGGAACCGTCGTCAAGCGCGCTCACTCCCAATCGGGAGTTGATCTGAGTTACATCAAATTGAGCGGCGAGTCGACCGGAGACGCGGGGGATCAGTACACCGGCCTCGATCGTTTCGGCCGCATCGTTGATCAGCGTTGGATCAACGGCAGCAATGTCGATGTCGATCGGTTCAAATATGGCTATGACCGTAACGGCAATGTTCTTTACAAGGAGAACATCGTCAACACCGGACTGAGCGAGGTTTACACCTACGACGATCTGAATCAACTTGCTTCCTACAAACTTGGCACACTCAATGTTGGCAAGACCGATGTAACGGGGTCTCCCACCAATGCTCAAAGTTGGGACTACGATGCGACGGGGAACTGGGATAGCATCACGACCAACGGCACGACACAAACTCGCGGCGCCAACAAGCAAAATGAAATCACCTCGGTCAGCAGCGCGACGACGCCGACTTATGACAACAACGGCAATTTGACCAAGGATGAAAACAATTATCGGTTCGTCTGGGATGCCTGGAACCGCGAGGTCAAAATCAAGAATTCGTCCGACACGATCATTGCCACGAACAGTTACGACGCCTTGAACCGTAAAGTTAAAGTGGTCGCCAATTCGACGACGACAGATCGGCTATTCAGTTCCGACTGGCAGTTGCTAGAGGAAAAGGTTGGTTCCAACACAAAGACGAGGAATGTCTGGAGCCCGGTCTATGTCGATGCCATGGTCGGCCGGGATCGGGACACCGATGCCAATGGTTCCCTTGATGAAAGACTTTACGCCTTACAAGATGCCAATTTCAATGTGACTGCGGTGATCAATACCAGTGGAGCGGTTCAGGAGAAGTACACGGAAACACCGTTTGGCGTGACGACCTTCCGTAATTCCTCGGGAACCGCGATTGGATCGAGCACCAAGGATTGGGTATTCTTGCATCAAGGTGGACAAGTCGATATTATTGGTGACCTAGATTTCAGGAATCGAGTGTTGAGCCCAACCTTGGGTCGGTGGCTTTCGAATGACCCCTTGGGGTTTAACGCTGGGGATGTAAATTCTTACCGATACATTGCGAACGGACCTACGATCGGCACAGATGCAATGGGTCTTGCGGTTCAACTAGGCGGACAGCCACCAAAGTCTAGTCCTGGTGGCCGGCCAAATAATGGTAAAGGCTTTATATCACCAATTCCCCCAGTCGCAAATAATGAACTGCCGATATTCGGTGGGTTTATTAAGATTCCAAGCCCTTTTGCTCAAATTCCAGAATTACCCGTAGTTAAGCTTCCGGTATTGGGTGTTTTATTCGACCCGAATTTATATATCCCGAAGGAGGATTTGGTGGTAGGGGGGACATACCAGCCGGGAGGCGGGATCAGCCCAATACCCCCTAGTGAAAATGGTAAACTTCCCAGTAGTGGTATTTTCTATCAACTTCCCGTCGACGTTCCGAATGTCGGAACAGGAACCGTCAACGGAGGTATTTCTGACAATAATTGGTTTTTTGGAGGTAGTAGTAACGGCGACAGCGGAAGCTTTGATTGGGGGGTGAACGGCCCTATTACCGGTCTAAAAGGACCAATTACGGGAAGTGGCAGTCTCATCATGCCTCTTCCAAATGGAGGCAGTTGGTCAGTGGGCGCGGGCGCTACGGTAGATCCAAGTAAACCCAACTCGGTGAAGGACTTTTTTATTGGAATTGGCGTGCATTCGCCGACTTGGAATTTTGACATCAAGATCTATCCAGGTTCTGCTTATCTTAATGCCCAGCTTAATTTCTAAATTATAGGTGGTTTTCATGCTTATCTCCAGCTTGTGCCTTGCTCTTGCGCTGTCTTCTGGGTTGACGCGCCTGGAGGTAGATTATGACGATTATGCGCGTGTTCTTGAATCTGTTTTGACAATCCGAGATTTCGGGTTATTGGAAAGCAGTGAAAAATCACTGATTCAATTTTTGGATGAAAACGGAGGTAATCCGAAGCTAAGTTTTGTTAAGCCGATTTTTAATCTCTTGATTGCCGATATTAGGAAGCTAAAATCAGCAGATCAGGATATCGCAAAAGAAGTATTTAAAAAACTGAGATTTCTTTTGGATATTAATACAGGAGCCCCTGTTGTTTCGCAAAAACTCAGCGAGAAGGATATAGATAAAATCCATGCCGATTTAATTGGCTTTTTTGGTAGCAAATCTTACTTTGTATATTCTACAAAGTCTAATGTTTTGTGCTTTAAAATGTACAATATAAGAAATCGCGATTATTTTCCTGAGATTGAGAATTATGTTGCTCAATTTTCGAATCTTTTTGGCGACGATAATCCGGAGCGCGTGAGAACTCTAATTCATTTCTGTCTGGATGCTGAGCTTAAAGATGACTGGAAGCAATGTTTGAAGTATTCGAAAATATGCGTTGAAATTCAGGCGAGGCAACCAGTCAGTGACATGACCCGTCTTTCTTCCTCGAGCTTTTATCTTTTATCATTGTCAAGAAATAAACATTATGATGAAGCTATCGCTTTTTTTAATCAAATTCCGAAGAGTTTGTCGGAGGATTACAGGCGCGGGCTAGAAAGACAGCAGTTTAGAATCTTTTCAGGGATGGCCGACGCTTGGCGCAGCAAGAATAAGAATAATAACGCAATTGCTTTTCAGGAACTCGCACTCGTGGCGCTCACTGTGCTCTGTGAAAAATCAGATTTCAAAGTGAAAGCTGAAGCCGTGAAATTAAGAAATATGCTTGTGGAAAGAAACGAATGGACCGGCATTCGAAATCTTGAGAGTCGATACGCCCTCAATCCTTTGCCCAAGAGCGAAATGGAAAAGTGATATTCTTTGACAAAGGGTCTGTCGGCAAGTCGGGCACAGTTGGCGAGCCGGGATCCTCTGTCCCTATGCCACCCTTCACTGGTTCTTGCTCCAGGTCCTCAGTGGCAATACTGCTCTCGAACATATCGCCACGCTCGCCAAGAAGGCGTTCACTGACTCGGCCTGCTGTCAGGGGCGAGCGCGACTTCCTCGGTCAGAAACTGACTGGCACAGATCGCAACGGTAACATCCATACCTACAGCTACGATGTGTTGGGGCGCCAGACGGCCGACGCGGTCGCCACTCTGGGCCCGAGGTCGATGGCAGTGTGCGGCTGATCACTACGGCCTATGACAGTCAGAGGAACGCTTATCTATTCACGAGTTACGATGCGACGAGTAGCGGCAGCGTGGTCAACCAGGTCAAGCGTGAGTTCAATGGTCTGAGTCAGCTCACCAAGGAATGGCAGGAGCATAGGGGGTCCGCTCCTTGAGCGTGCGCTTGCGATTTCGCCCTTTGGGGACAGCTCCGATTCGGCCCCTCTCCCTCCCTCCTACTTGTTTCCTACCGGATCCACCTCTCCGTTGTCCAGCAGGAGCAGGTTCCGTGCCGCAAATCACCTGCGAGCGTTGAGCGAATCAAGCGGGCTGTTTCGCGGCTTTCCATTCTTCGCGAGTCACCGCGCGACAGACGCGTAAAAGAAGCCGGGTGAGCAAGGACGTGCAAGCGAGCGCAATTCGTAGCGGAAACCATGGGGGCCTGGGGGCGATCAGCCGATCGTCGGCATAATCGAGGCTGGCTTGACGCGTTAACTCAAGCGCATGGGGAAAGGAGTGGCAGGCTGTCAGAAAGCTGGGCAATCCCCAGGATCGGTCCTGCCTGTAGTCCAGCAGATCGTCGATGATCTGGCATTGCATGACGATGCGAAACAGCAGATTGAGCGTGCCCTGTTGATGGGTGGCCTCAACGGCTTCGGTGATGCGACGATTGCCAAGAGCCGTCGTGGCCACCATGGCGATCGATAGCCGAATCACTTCTTCCCGGTAGAACCGCACTCTCTGAAAATGGGAAATGCTTCCCCAGGGTTGAGGCCGCGTACCCTCCAGTTCGGTCAGCCTTCGCAAATAACGAGCCGCGTGCGTGCCTAGTCCGGCCTCTTCCACCCATTCCAGCGTGGTGTGCCAATCCGAACGGGAATTCTTCTTCTGGTCGAAAAACGCATTGGCGCACGCGCCGAAATCGAGCAAGGCCGCGAGCTGTTCGTAGACCGAGGCCGGCATCCAGTTCCCGGTGCGCTGGCGATGCAGCATATCGAAGGTGACGATGCAAAGCACGCGTAGCGGTGTCCTCGGCCGGCCGCAGGCAAGGCGGGGCAAGCCGCGCAGCAGGGCGAGCAGCGCAATCAGGCAGGATGCGATTCGGTCTCGAAGAACTCGCAATTGCCGGAATAGGTTGGGCATGGCCGTTCTCACTCCCTTGGCCGAATTAGACATGGCACAAAACGACCTCGCGCGGACAACGCCAGCGGATGGGAAAAAGATCGCTCACGCCGCGACTTACGATGAGACGCGCCGCCCCTTCTTGATGGTTCAAGTAGCAGTAAGGGTAAAAGAGCGCTCCGGGATACAAGCGATCGCGGTATTCGAAAGCCACGAGTTGGCAGCCGTGGAGATGGCCGGCAAGAACGAGATCAAAGCCACGCTTTCGCGCCGTCTTCCAGATGCGCGGGTTATGGGCGCACAGCACGCGCACATGGCCTTCAGGCAGGAGGTTCGCCTCAGGCCCTGCAAGGACGATTTCACGGCTATCGCGAAACAGATGCGCGCAGGTTGCATGAATCCACTGGCCGTCCCCCGCGACGACCGCGGCTTCCACGCGATCGATGCCGACATACTCGTCGTGATTGCCGCCGATCGCGAAAACCGGCGCGACCTTGCGAAGCTCGCGGACAAAGCCGCTCAACGCTCCTAGTTCGCTTGCCGTGTCGACCAGGTCGCCGCCCAAAAGCAGAGCATCGATCTCCCTGCCGCGTAGGGCGTCGATCACCTGGCGGCAAAGGGAATCGGACCGCCGAGGCCGCAGGTGAATGTCGCTGACATACAGCAATCGGCAGGAAGCCGGCCCGCTGATCAGGCGCTCTTCACGGACATGAAGCGGGCCGTGCTGGCCCAGGGAGAACGATCCGGCGATCAAGATGCCCCCCCCTTTCTCTCATCGCAAAGGCCCCGAAAGGGCGCCAAGGGAAAATCGTTGGGAACCAAAAGAACAACAAAGAACACAAAAGAACACAAAAGAAAAACGCAGCGTGGGCGAATCGCTGCTTGATTCGGAATGGGGGTCGGCGTTTCAAGCTTGGGCCGGTCGCAAAAGCCAACGGGCGATCAAGTTGCTCCTGGGCAACGATCAGGAAGGCCCGAAGCCCCATCTATTCACTTTGTAATGCAAAGTAAAAGTCGTGTCCATGGCAATTGGGAGAATCGGCGGAAGCTCATTCGTAACGAGAGCGACGAAGAAGTGACGACTTTGCCGACCAAAGCAAAAGAGAAAGCGGGCTCAGGTGGTGACTTTGCGATGGCGAGCCTGACGATCTGGCCCCTTGATGGCGGCGGCGCTCTCGTTCATGTGGCTGGGGAAATCGAACGAGGCCAGGTAGGTCGGTTTGTCGGTGCGGCCATCACGCGCGTAATCGCGCCAAAGCTCCCAGGCAAAGGACTCCAACCGGTCGGGGACGCGCTTACTGGCATAGGTAAAAACCAGTTCAAACAGGCGAGTCAAGGCGATCGCGTGGGTCTGGCGCGTCGTCGCCCATAACCAGTCACTCAAGGCGCGGAATTCAAAAAAGGCCGATCCGGAACCCAGAAGGATCGGCAGGCTATGCACGAGCCGGCCCGAATTGGCGATCATGTCCCAGTAGCGCGCGAAGCGCCGCATGCGGCACATCTCGGCAAAACCGATCAGCTTGTTGCTCAGGATTTCGTAAGGGGCCTGGGCACTGTAGGTCATCTCCCATTCGGCATCGTGGCGGATGATCGGCGTGCCGCGCAGGCGTTTCAAAATGCCCACCTGAATTTCCTGAGGCTTCAAGGCATAGAGTTGATCGAACCCGTTGGCAAAGCTCTCGACCGTCTCGCCAGGCAACCCCACGATCAGGTCGGCGTGGATATGAACCTTGGTCTCGCTCGTCAGCCAGTTGATATTCTCGCGTGTTTTCTCGTTGTTTTGGCGCCGGCTAATCAGGCCTTGCACGTCGGGGTTGAACGACTGAATCCCCACCTCGAACTGCAGCGACCCTTCAGGAAACTGGCGAATGAGCGCGCGCAAGGGATCGGGCAGCCGGTCGGGAATCATCTCGAAGTGAATGAACAGATCGGGGCGCATCCGCTTCAAGAAAAACTCGAGGATCGCCTTGCCGATCTGAATGTTGAGGTTGAAGGTGCGGTCGACAAATTTGAATTGGCGTACCCCCCGCTCAAGCAATTTCTCCATTTCCCCGAGGAAAGCTTCCAGGGGTGCATTGCGCACCGGCACTTCAAGAGAGGAGAGACAAAACTCACAGGAGAAAGGGCAACCGCGCGAGGCTTCGACATAGATCACGCGATGGGCGATGTCTTCGTCGCTGTATTGCCCGTAGGGCAGTTGCAACTGCGCAAAATCCGGCGGCTGTGCCTGGATCACCTTCATGAGGGGGCGCTTGCCCTTCAAGAGGTCGCGGCAAAGCTTGGGAAATTCGAGATCGCCTTCGCCGCAAATCGTGTAATCGGCCATCTGCACGACCGGCTGGATTTCGCTTTCGTGGCTGACTTCAGGCCCACCGAGCACGATGATCATCCGCGGGGCAATTCGCTTGAGCAGGCCGACCAGTTCGGCCATGTGCGGTGCGTTCCAAATATAAACGCCCAAGCCCAAAATGCGGGGCTGGTGGGCCAGGATTGCTTCGGCAACCTCCACGGAACTTTGGGAGATATCGAATTCGGCAATTGCCGCTTTTTCCTGCAAGTCTCCCAGGTTGGCGTAGAGGTAGCGCAGACCGAACGCGGAATGCGAATAGCGGGCGTTGCGAGTACTGAGCAGGATTTCAGGCATGAGATTCAGCAATCATCGCAATCGACCGGAAGTGACCGCGTTGGGCGCACCCCGCGCCCTCCGCTTCTTTCCACCTCTCTATTCTAAGCGCCTCGCTGGGTTTTTGAGGGGCCAAGCGTTGAAAGAGAAACTCCTGCTCGAAAGTGCGCTCTCGTTGTCGCATGGCTGGCCTGATGGCCGGCCGCTGTTCATGAAGAATGGGGTACTCGTTCATGATCCTTCCAGAAAAAAAGCGGCATCACGGGGTGATGCCGCACGAATTTGGAGACGCACCCTCTGATGCCGGCTTACGAGCGTGGAAATTGCACCTCAAGCGCCAGGTTGAGTTCGAGAACATTGATGATGGGTTCGCCTGCGAGGCCCAAGAGGGGCGCAAACGATTTTGCCTTGATCAAGGCGGCAATGTCCGCCTTCCTTTGTGCTGGTTCGGTCGAAGGCGACCGTTTGGCGGCGACCCGGTCCAGTTGGGCCATGGCATTCGCCACGGTGATGTGCGGGTCCAACCCCGAGCCGGAAGTCGTCACCGCATCAACCGCAATCCGATCGAGGTCGGCGACCTTGTCGGTATTGGCCGGGTCGCTGGCCCACAGGTCAAAGAAATTCGCATAGACCGCGCTGTCGGCAACGCCCGGTTCGATTTTCTTTTCCATGGTTCCCTCCGGTTTTTTCGTTTCGACCACGATGGGGAATTTTCCCGGATACGCCTTGGCGAAATCGGCAAAGTAAGCCTTGACCAGATCCTCTGGTTTGGGTTCGCCAGGGGCGTCCGGATTTTCTTTTTTCCACTCTGCGATCGCATCCGGATGGCTAATCGCCCACTGGGCGATCGCCTGACCCTGCAGGCCATATTTATCCTCCGCGAAGTCGGTTTTGGCCCAGTTGGGCGCCGCCACGGACGATTCGGCTGCCCACTGGACGACTCGATCGGGCTGGGCCTGGAACCAGGTTCCGATATCGGCCTGCGGCGTTTTGGGGTGGGCCTTGTCCAGCCCCGCCGAGGCCGAACCGGCCCGGTAGGAGACGCTTGGCCCGATCTGCTGGGCGACCCGGTCGCGCAGCTTGGGGTTATTGGCTCCCAGGTTGGAACCGCTGGAGGCCGCTGCGTTGAACCCGGCCGCCGAGGGGCGGGCCTGGAACCACTCGTCTCCCTTGAACTCCTGGGCAATGAGCCGCGAACCGACCAGCCTTTGGTTGGCATCGGCGACCAGGCTGCCGCGGACGCTGTCGTGAAACAGGGCGTTTCCCACCAGGAGCAGGGCGATCGGGTAGCCGACCGAGCAGATGCTCAGGGTGACACCTGCAAGAACCAAATTGGCGCGTAGATGCGAGAACATGACTTACTTCTCCTTCATTTCTTTGATTTCGGTTTCCTGAAACTCGGCTTAAGCCAGTCCCAGGGTCGCCAAAAACAGGTCAATCCCCTTGATGGCGATGAAAGGAATGAGCACCCCGCCCAGTCCCCAAATCAACACATTGCGCCGCAGCAAGGCGTCGGCCCCCACCGGGCGATAGGTCACCCCCTTGAGCGCGATCGGGATCAAAAAGGGGATGATCAAGGCGTTAAAAATCACCGCCGAAAGAATCGCCGAAGTTGAAGAGGTCAAATGGAGGAAATCGATCGCCTTCAACCAGGGCAAGGTTCCGGCGAATAGCGCCGGCACAATGGCAAAGTACTTGGCGACGTCGTTGGCGATGCTGAAAGTCGTCAAGGCGCCGCGCGTCATCAACAATTGTTTGCCGACTTCGACCACTTCGATCAGCTTGGTCGGGTCGCTATCGAGATCGACCATGTTGCCCGCTTCCTTGGCGGCCTGCGTGCCGCTGTTCATGGCCACGCCGACATCGGCCTGGGCCAGGGCAGGGGCATCGTTGGTGCCGTCGCCCATCATCGCGACCAATTTGCCGGCCGCCTGCTCCTTGCGTATGTAGGCCAGTTTCGCCTCGGGCGTCGCCTCGGCGATGTAGTCGTCCACTCCGGCTTGCTCGGCGATGCTCTTGGCGGTCAGCGGATTGTCCCCGGTCACCATGACGGTGCGCAGCCCCATGCGGCGCAGCCGTTCAAACCGTTCGCGGATGCCCGGCTTGAGGATATCTTCGAGCACGACGATGCCGGCGACGCGATTGCCTTCGCTGACGAGCAGGGGCGTTTGTCCCAGGCTGGCGATCGCGTCCACCTGTTCTTGTAGCCGGGGCGGGTTTGTACCCCCTTGACTTTTGACATGCTTGATCACCGCATCGCTGGCCCCCTTGCGGATGATTTCACCCGTGGGCAGGTCGACGCCGCTCATGCGTGTCTGCGCCGAAAACGCGACAAAGCGTGATCCCGCCGGAGCTCCCGCCAGAATGCTTCCGGCGAGATTGTTTTTACGCTGAAGCTCGACGATGCTTTTGCCTTCGGGGGTTTCATCGGTCGCGCTGGACAAGGCCGCCAGTCGGCCCACTTCCGCCGCCGAATAATCGCCCAGGGGAACAAAGCGGCTTGCGCGGCGGTTGCCGATCGTGATCGTGCCGGTCTTATCCAAAAGGAGTGTATCCAGGTCGCCGGCGACTTCGACCGCCTTGCCCGACTTGGCGATGATGTTGGCGCGTAGCGCCCGGTCCATGCCCGCGATGCCGATCGCCGCCAACAGCGCGCCGATCGTCGTCGGAATTAAGCAAACGAGCAAGGCGACCAGGGTCGGCACATCGGTGCCCAGGCTCAACACCTGAGGCACGCCGTTGAAGGCCGCCATGTAAATTTCCGCATTGCGCGCCAATGGCCAGAGCGTGGCGGTGACAATCACGAAGATCAGGGTGAAGGCCGCGAGCACGATCGACAGCGCGATTTCGTTGGGCGTGCGCTGGCGCGAGGCCCCCTCCACCAGGCGGATCATCTTGTCCAGGAACGATTCGCCCTGCTTGACGGTGACCTTCACGAGGATGCGGTCGGAGAGAACGCGGCAGCCGCCGGTGACACCGGAACGGTCGCCGCCCGCCTCGCGCACGACCGGCGCCGATTCTCCCGTGATCGCCGACTCATCGACGGAGGCGACGCCATCGATGATCTCGCCATCGGCGCTGATCAGTTCGCCCGCCTCGACGAGGATCATGTCCCCCTCGCGCAATTCGGTGGAAGAGACGGTCACGCCGTCTTTCGCTTCGATCGCCGCCAGCGGTTTTCTCTCCTTGATGCGGCAGGCGGGGGTCGCCTGGCGCGTTTTGCGCAGGGCATCGGCTTGCGCCTTGCCGCGAGCCTCGGCCAGGGCTTCGGCAAAGTTGGCAAAGAGCACCGTAAGCGCCAGCCAGATGTCGAGCGCGATCAAATAAGTGAGCGAGGCCAGTGTCGAGGCGGGATCGAAGACCTTGACCACCGTGTAGACGATCGACATGATCGTCCCCACTTCCACGACGAACATCACCGGATTCTTCCAGAGGATGTCGGGGCGCAGCATGATCAGCGCGCGCCAGGCGGCCTGTTTCATGAGGTCCGGTGCGAAGAGACTCAACTGCCGGCTTTGGCGGCGAGCCAATTTGGCGTCGTGCGCCGTAATGACCGAAGAAGACATGATTTTTACTCCTTGTTTTTTTTATCTTGTAGTTTTGAGTGTTTCGGATGACTGACCGTTATTTGCCAAAGGGCAAGGGTCCAAAGTGTTCTGCCACGGGGCCAAGCGCGGCCACCGGCAAAAAGAGCAGGGCGCCCACGAGCAAGATCGTGCCCAACAGCACAAAGCCAAAGGTGGCGGTGTCGGTTCTCAAGGTGCCCGCGGTGAAGGGCGTCGGTCGTTTGCCCGCAAGCGACGCGGCAAAGGCGATGGGGGCGATGATCGGCACGAAACGGCAGATCATCATGACGAGGCCGGTCGCGATGTCCCATGGAAAGGCCCATTTGGCAGGCGGCGCGGCATTGGCTTTTTCCTCGACGAAACCGTGAGTGTCTCCCAGACCTTCAAACCCCGAGCCGTTGTTCGCGGAAGACGAGCTGAACTCGTACAGGATTTCACTCAAGCCGTGCGCGCCGGGATTGTTCGTCGCTTCGGGCCCCCAGGGCATCACGGCGAAGATGCCGGTGGGAATGAGGATCATGATCGGGTGGATGAGCAAGGCGAGCATGGCGAGCTTCATCTCGCGCGCCTCGACCTTTTTGCCCAGATATTCCGGAGTGCGTCCGACCATGAGGCCGGCCAAAAACACCCCGACAATCAAATAAACCAAAAAATTGATCACGCCGACGCCCACGCCGCCAAAGTTGCAGTTAAGCCACATACCCGTCAATGGAACGAGACCTGCAAGGGGGTTCAAACTGTCGTGCATGCAGTTGACCGAACCATTGGAAGTGCAGGTGGTGAGGGTGGCCCAGGTAATGCCCGCCGAGGTGCCAAAGCGCAGTTCCTTGCCTTCGAGATTGCCAAGCGATTGCTCAAGCGGCAATCCGGCCAAGCCCGGATTGGGAGTCATTGCATCCGCCGCGATTCCGGCCGCGAGCAAGGCGAGCAAGAAGAGGAGCATGACGAGGAAAATGACCAGCGCATGCCGGGGCGCTTTGAGCATCCTCCCAAACATGACGACGCAGGCCATCGGAATGAGGATAATGGCCGTGCATTCAAGCACGTTGGTGAAGGCGTTGGGGTTTTCGAATGGGTGCGCCGCGTTGGTGCCGAAGAAGCCGCCGCCATTGGTGCCCAGTTGTTTGATCGAAAGGATCGCGGCCACCGGTCCGCGGGCAATCACCTGTTTGCCCCCTTCCAGGGTCGTGACTTCGGCGTTGCCTTGCAGTGTCATCGGTACGCCGCCGGCCATGCACAGTATCGACATGACAAAGCTCAAAGGAAGCAGGATCTTGACGACCGAGCGCCAAAGATCGACATAGAAATTGCCCAGATGGGAATCGCCGCGCAACCCTCGGATCACGGCGAGCAAGGCGGCCAACCCAATGGCCGGGGTGATGAACTGTTTCCAACAGATGAAGAAAAGCTGACTGAAATACGAAAGGTGCACCTCGCCGGCGTAGTGCTGCAGGTTGGTGTTGGTCAGAAACGAGCAGGCAGTGTTGAAGATCGTTGAGGGGGCGAGCATGCCCTTGTTGTCAGGGTTCAAGGGCAAGTACGGTTGGCCGGCCAGGATGGCGAAGCCGATCGCGAACGCCAGAAAATTGAAGCCCAGCATCGAGAAACAGTAGCTCTTCCAGGTTTGGGGGCCGGTGTCGAGCAGTCGTTCCATCGGGTCAGACGAGACGGGGTTGTCCAAAACCCAGGCCATGTATCGCCCCAGGGGGATCGACAAGGCGATCGCCAGACTCAAAATCAGCAGCGGTAAAACCCACATGGGGACAGCTCCTTAAATCAACTTGATCGGTCTTAATTGGGGGAAATTGGGCAGGACGTGTCCTAGAACCATTCGGGGCGAAGGAGGGCTGCAAGCAAATAGCCCAGCAGAAAAAGGCAGACGATGGCGGTGATCCAGATCATGATGTTGGTTCCTTTTTGGGGGCTAAACCTGATCGCAAAATTGGACGAAGGCGACCATCAAGCCCAGGGCCGCCAGCCCCAGAACAAGCATGACCGGCAGCCAGAATGAAAGATCCATGAAGCGCTCCTTGCGGGGTGGGCAAAATCGATTGCAAGAATCAGTAATGCAGACCTTGTGCCAAGATAAGGAGTTTGACTTATCTCTTGTCATTACAGGGGTTTCCTTTTTCGAAGCCGCCTTTTCCGCCTTTTTTTTTCTCTGTGACATTGCAAGTTGCATGATTCATCATGCAACTTGCAATCCGGCCCGCGTTTTCTGGAACCAAGCGAAAAGAGGTTTCGGCAAGGGAAGGCAGGGAAAGCACTGGGCCATCGGGGATCGCAGGGTAAAAAATCAGAGAACGAGCCCAGAAAGGCACTTTCTTTGCATGTGACCAACCCTTCGACGGAGCCTGGATTGAATCTTCTGCTCGTTGACGACGAACCCCGCCTGCGCAAAACGCTGCGGATCACCCTGGAAGCCTTGGGTCACGCCGTCACCGAGGCGCCCGATGGAGCCCAGGCGCTCTCCTGTTTGGCACAGCAGCCGTTCGATCTCGTTTTTCTGGATCTGCGCCTGGGAAAGGATTCGGGTTTGAACCTGCTGCCGCAATTATTGGAATGGGCCCCCGAGACTGGGGTCGTGCTGATGACCGCGTTCGCCGCGGTCGATTCGGCGGTCGAAGCGATGCGCCGAGGCGCCTTCGATTATTTGCCCAAGCCATTCACTCCGGATCAGCTACGTTTCGTGCTCGACCGCTTCGAAACCGTCCGCGGCTTAAAAAGCGAAGTGCGCACCCTGCGCGATCAGATCCGCCAGACGGTGCCGGAAACGGATCTCGATTCGGCCGAGGAAGCAGTCAAGGCCGCCCTGGCCGTGGCCAACCAGGTTGCCCCCTCCGATGCGACCGTGCTTTTGCGCGGCGAAAGCGGCACGGGCAAGGGGGTGCTGGCAAGGTCGATTCACGAAAAGAGCAAGCGGCGAGGCCGCCCCTTCGTGACGGTGCATTGCCCCAGCCTTTCGCTTGAGCTTTTGGAAAGCGAGTTGTTTGGCCACGCGCGCGGTGCCTTTACCGGTGCCGTCGAAGCGACCGAGGGAAAGGTCATGGCCGCCGAGGGCGGCACGATTTTCATGGATGAAATCGGCGACTTGCCCCTGGGCCTGCAACCCAAGCTGTTGCGATTCTTGCAAGAGAAAGCCTATGAGCGCGTGGGCGAGTCCAAGACACGCAAGGGGGATGTGCGCATCCTGGCAGCCACCAATCGCGACCTCGAAGCCGATG
>Ga0208492_1001117_pt1 | contig 18296 bp, 11 predicted proteins | sample Subbioar_CSW14AB_FD_184820 | JGI IMG/M metagenome (GOLD analysis project Ga0208492, IMG submission 184820) | Serpentinite rock and fluid subsurface biosphere microbial communities from McLaughlin Reserve, California, USA - CR12Mar_CSW14AB (SPAdes) | ecosystem: Environmental > Terrestrial > Deep... | reverse complement strand
CGATGATTACAAGCTCGTCAAGCACATGGCGACCGGCCAGGCCAGTCAGGTCTGGGAAGTGGTCGAAATGGGGAGCAGTCGCCATTTGGCGATGAAGCTGCTTCTGCCCGAAAAGCTCAACGATGCGGAGAATGTCTTTTTCCTCGTCCACGAGGCGGAAGTCGGCCTGAAACTGGCGCACCCCAATGTCATTCGCATCTTCAAATTGAGCCGGCGCAAGGAGAACCCCTATTTCGTGATGGAGTTCTTTCCCGCGGGCAGTGTCCGGCTGCGGTTGCAGCGTAAAGAGCAGCAGTTCATCGAGGAAAAAACCGTTGACCTGCTCAAACAGGTGGCCACCGGCATGGCCTTTATGAATGCGCAAGGCTACATCCATCGCGACTTGAAGCCGGACAATATCTTGGTCAACGCCTCCGGCGAAGTGAAAATCATCGACTTCGCGCTCGCTTATCAGGCGCCGAGTTTCTTTTCCCGACTATTTGGGGGGAAAGGAAAGCCACAGGGAACGCGCAGCTACATGTCGCCGGAGCAGATCCGTTGCCAGGTGCTTGATGCCCGGGCCGACGTTTACAGCTTTGGGTGCATGGCTTTTGAGATCGTAACGGGCCGGACGCCTTTTCGCGGCGCCACCGCCAACGAGATTCTTAACAAGCAGTTGCGCGAGCAGCCCGTCGGTCCCAGAACCGTGAATGCGAAGGTCAACAAACAGTTTTCCGATTTCATTTTGCGAACGATGGCGAAAAACCGGGATGATCGACCGAAAGACTTTCACGAGGTGTTGATGGCCCTCAAAACGATGAAGGCGTTCGACACCGACGCACCGCCCAAAAAGTAAGCGCGCGGCCGGTGGAAAATTCGCGGCCGGTGGAAAATTCGCGGACAGGGGAAAATTCGCGGACAGGGGAAAATTCGCGGACAGGGGAAAATTCGCGGCCATGGAAGAGTCGAGTCTTTGTTTTTCAGATGGGAATCGGGCGCGCGAAATCAGCGGCCCGCGCCAATTGCAAATTTAAGATCTTTCAACTACGGAAAAGCCACCGGGACCAAGAGACAAGGCCGGTTACCAAAGGCCAGTCACCAAGGAATGAGAGGAAGTGCAATGGCAGGAACGACGCGATTGCCTTTTGAAACCGACATTTACGAGTTGGAAGATCTGCTGCTCAAGCTCGAGACCGGATCGGAAGGACAGGCCGAACCTTCCGAGAAGATCCGCAAAATTCGCCGCGAGTTGGCGCAGCTTAAGAAGCACAAATACGCCAATCTAACCGCCTGGGAAACCGTGCTCGTCTCGCGCCATCCTGAGCGGCCGCAGACGATGGATTATGTCCGGATGGCGTTCGACGATTTTGTCGAGTTGCATGGCGACCGCGCCTTCGGCGACGACCGGGCCATACGCTGCGGTTTCGCGCGCATGGGCGATCAGCGTTTCCTGTTGGTAGGCCATCAAAAAGGCCACACCCTCAACGAGCGGCGCGAATGCATGTACGGTTGCGCTCATCCCGAGGGATACCGCAAGGCGATCAAGAACATGCGGCTGGCGGCGAAATATGGTCTGCCGATCGTGAGTTTGATCGATACTCCGGGAGCATTCCCAGGCATCGGGTCCGAAGAGCGGGGCGTCGCCCATCTGATCGCCTCGGCCTTGCTTGAGATGTCGCAGTACCCGACTCCGATCATCTGCGTGGTCATTGGCGAGGGAGGATCGGGGGGAGCGCTGGGCATCGGCATCGGCGATCGGGTCGCGATTCTCGAACACGCCTACTATTCCGTGATCAGTCCCGAAGGGTGCGCCGGGATCCTATGGAAGGTTGCGAACGAGCAGACCAAGCCTTTGGCCGCCGACGCCTTGAAATTCACCTCGGCAAGTCTCAAATCGTTCGGCATCGTCGACGATGTGATTTCCGAACCGATCGGCGGCGCTCATCGCGATCCCAAGGGAATGGCCACGACCCTGAAACAATACCTGACTCGCTCGATCAGGGAATTGAAAGAGTTTGCACCCGAAGCGCTCGTTCAGGCGCGCTACGACAAGTTCCGCCGCATGGGCTCGTTTGACCGCGTCGGATCGGCCAAGCAATCAACGGGCACGGCCTGATTTGATAGGCCTGCCGCTGCGCCCAGCTTGGCGGCTGGAAGCTTTACCAGAGTCATGCCGTGGTCAACGCACCATGACCGTCAAATATCGTGTTTAACCTTTTCCACGCCCGGTGAAACACGGCCCAATAGCCACGGCCGCCGCCATCCTACCATTTCCATTTCAGCACAACATTTGGCCCTTACGCCTCTCCGTGCCACTCCCATGACTCAGAAAACTGGCGAGCGGTGGGTGTCAGCGCACTGATTCTGCGTCGTTTCACAGGGTGCAGCCGCCACCGCAATCGTTGCGACTGGATCCGCCGGTGTTCATACCGGTGCCCCTAACCGGCCGGTGCCACGAACTTGCGCTCAAAAGCCAAATCCCTCCACCGCGGAATTCACGCCTCGCGGCCATCGATGGGTCGGTCGCAAGTCCAATGGATCGTTGCGATCGCAAGATGCAAAAAGCCATTCCATCAAGATTCGCCAGCTTCAGGGCAAGCTCGGAAGCGAATAAGCGAATGCCGCCGATCGAATTCTGGTTTGCCGTCGCCCTGAATCGATGTCGCCTTCAGACAATCCCATGACTGCGCGGCGTCTTGCGACGGAACACTACTAATCACCATTTCCATCCAATCGCGAAGCCCCCAAGACGCGCGAATGAGATGGTGACACACCGTTCGCCAACCGGATGATTCAGGTCGAAATCGCGATAGGGAAGAGCACCTTCGCACGAACCATGGGCCCTCGCAATGCCATCAACCAAGCCCGGTCATGTGGCCTTCGAAAATCCACGGCCGCAAGGCCGCACGCATTCCTTCCGACGCGAGGCTGTTTTGGGTCGCTGCATCCGCGTAACGACCGTTTCCGCGATCCCGATTGCAGTGCCAGATCAAACCGTTTCGGCAAGACTGAGCCATCCAACATCACGCGGTCAACCAATCAAAAATCCCTATCAGCGCCCATCGCCAGCCGCGGCTTCCAAGCGCCAAAACCTCACAAAACGCCGGAAAAACCAGTGGTTGGAACGATCTGGGCCATTTTTTACATAAGATAGATTATCGGACGTTGATCGTGGTGGCTGTTTGCCCGAGGGGCGCCAAGCGGCTCAATCCCATAGTCCGATAATCAATGTTATGTAAAAAATGGCCCAGTTTGACCGGAATGGTCACTCGGGGTTCGATTGCAAGCCCATAAGCGTCCGGTCTGGTTCAAGTCAAGAAAAGAGCCACGAGCAATCTTGCCCGTGGCTCTTTGGAGATTCATGAAGCGTGTCGGCCGCGCTTAGCCCGTCACGGCACCCGCGGAAGCCGAGCCAACCGTCTTGGCATACTTGGCAAGCACGCCCCGTTTTTCCCTCGGGGCTGGTTTCACCCAGTGCGCCTTGCGGGCGGTCAATTCCGCCTCACTGACATCCAGTGTCAGAAGCTGGGCCTCGGCATCGATCGTGACCCGGTCCCCTTCCTGAACGAGCGCGATGGCGCCACCCACCCAGGCTTCCGGCGACACGTGGCCGACGACCAGGCCATGCGTTCCACCGGAGAAGCGGCCATCAGTGATCAGGCCAACCGTTTCTCCCAACCCCTGCCCCACAAGCGCGGCGGTGACAGCGAGCATTTCGCGCATGCCAGGGCCGCCGACGGGACCTTCGCCGCGAATGACGACCACGTCGCCAGGAACGATCTTTCTGGCGGCGATCGCCTGGGCGCACGCTTCCTCGCCGTCGAACACCTTGGCCGGGCCGGTCATTTTGCGCACCTTCAGACCGGCGACCTTGGCCACGGCGCCTTCTGGAGCAAGATTGCCGTGCAGGATGACCAGATGGCCTGTCGGATGCATGGGCGATTCAAAAGTCTTCATGACCTGCTGCGCCTTGGCGTAAACGTCGTCGATGTCGGCAAGATTCTCCGCAAGCGTTTTGCCGGTGACCGTCATGCAATCGCCATGGAGGTACCCCTTCTTCAAGAGCGCCTTCAAGACGGCCGGAGTGCCGCCGACACGATGCAGGTCGTTCATGACGAAGCGGCCGCCTGGTTTCAGGTCGGCCAGATGCGGCACCTTCTTGTTGAGCCGGTCGAAATCGGCCAGCGTCCATGGCACCTCGGCTTCGCTCGCAATCGCCATGAGATGCAAAACCGCGTTCGTCGATCCGCCAAGTGCCAAAACGAGGGTGTAGGCGTTTTCCAGAGATTTGCGAGTGATAATATCTCTTGGGCGGATGTTCTTGCGCGTCAGTTCGACAAGCGCTTTGCCCGCCTGGTAAGTCTCGCGCTCCTTGGCTGAGGACACTGCCGGATTCGACGCGTCATATGGCAGCGACATTCCCATCGCCTCGATCGCGCTGCTCATCGTATTGGCGGTATACATGCCGCCGCACGATCCGGCCCCCGGGCAAGCCTCGCATTCGATCTTGTGCACGACCTCCTTCGACAAGTTGCCCGCTTGATGCTGGCCCACCGCCTCGAAGATGCTGACGATGTCGATGTCGTTGCCCGCGGGCCCCGTCCCTGGCAATATCGATCCTCCATAGACGAAGACCGAGGGAATATTCAAACGAGCAATGGCCATGAGGCAGCCCGGCATGTTCTTGTCGCAGCCGCCGATGGCGAGCAACCCATCGTGATTCATGCCCCCCGCCACGACTTCGATCGAATCGGCGATGACTTCGCGCGAGACGAGGCTGTAGCGCATGCCGCGATGGCCCATCATGATGCCGTCCGACGCCGTGGGAGCGCCGAAGATTTGCGGCACGCCGCCACCTGAGCGAATCCCCTCAACTCCCTTGCGGGCAAGCCGGTCCAGATGGGCATTGCACGGAGTGATGTCGCTAAATAGCGAGGCGATGCCGATCATTGGGCTTTCGAAATCCTCGTCGAAAAATCCGACGGCTCGCAACATGGCCCGGTTGGGCGCGCGCTGCGGCCCCAAGGTGGTTAACTCACTTTTACGATTGGCCTTATCCGTAGACATTCTTTTATCCTTTTCTTTCCATTGCCTTCGCAAATGGAAGAGGGTGAGGTTCGGAATCAAAAAAACAAAAAACAAAAAAACACAAAAAGAAACAAAGCTAATGGAAGAGAAACGAAGAGGGTTACTCCGGAGTGGTTTCGCGCACGGATGGTTTTTGCGCGTGGGAAAAGCGACTGGCGGTGATCATTTCCGCCAAAAATCCGATGGCCAGCGACTGTGCCCCCAAGAGCACCGCGCCCAGCGCATAGATGAGCATCGGCCGCTCGTGCAAGGGTAGAAACGATTCAGGCCACCAGAGTCGCAAAATCCAGGTCACTCCCAGGTAGCTCAATCCCGCAAATCCCCCGAGAAAGCAGATCAGGCCGATCGCGCCCAAAAAGTGTTGCGGCCGTTGACTATAGCGGGTCATGAAACTGACCGTCATGAGATCGAGAAAGCCGCGCAAGAAGCGGTTGGCTCCAAACTTCGAATGACCGAACTTGCGGGCACGATGGGCGATCACCTTTTCTCCCACTTTGAAACCGCGGTACGAAGCAAGCACCGGGATGAAGCGATGCAACTCCCCATAAAGGGATACTTCCCGCACGACCTCCGTCTTATACACCTTTAGCCCGCAATTGTGGTCGTGAAGGCTTACGCCGGTCATGTACGAGACCAGGGAATTGAAAACGCGGCTCGGAAAAACCTTGTGCCAGGGATCGTTGCGGATCTTCTTCCAACCGCTGACCAGGTCGAGCGAGTTCTGGCCCTCGGTCAGCGCCAGCATCGGTGGGATTTCACTGGGATCGTCTTGTAAGTCGGCATCGAGGGTGGCGATGCGGTCACCCTTGGCGCGCGAAAAACCCTCGGACAAAGCCGCCGCCTTACCGAAATTACGCCGGAATCGCACGCCGCGAAATCGGGGATCGGCCTGCTGCAATTCTTCGATCACGGTCCAGGAGCCGTCACGGCTGCCGTCGTCGACGAATATGGTTTCAAACGAGGCGTGGTTGGTGTCGAGCGCGATCCGGATTTGTGCGGCCAGTTCCCGCAGGCTGTCCTCTTCGTTGTAGACCGGGATCACCAAACTCAGCAAACGCATCAAACCGACCTTACATCAAGTACCAGAACACCCGTCTTAACCAATCGGCCCATCCGACCCAAAATCGCTAAAGGCCTTCGCGATTGCCGACCCAGGCGCTTAATCCGGTTTTCCCTGCTGAAGGGCTTCGGGACTTTGCGCTCGGTTTGGTGATTGGAGCGAGTCAACCGTTCGTTTTACGGCCAGGCGCCCGGCGATCCAGACGATTGCGAGCAGGCCGATTTCTGCAAGGGTCCAGACGAGGCGGATTAAGAGCACCAAAACCACGCTATCGGCGCCGAGGTGAGGATCGAGATATTGTTGCAACAGGAACTCTCTGACCCCCATGCCGCCGGGAGTTGAGGCAATGAATCCACCGACATTGGCAAGCGATGCGTATTGCACGCAATGAAACCAGCCCGCCGGGCCGGAAAGCGGCAGCTTTTGATCGAGATCGAGAGTTAATACGAAAAGCGCGGTGCCAAGCAGTGCCCAGTTAACCGATGCCAAAAGCAGGCCCACGCCCAGTTCGCGCCAGCCAGGCTTCGCAATTTCTTGACCTGGCTTCATAAACCGGCCAGCAAGCCGCACGACAAGCCGATTGAAGACGGGGGGCGTGACCGGAATGAAGGCCAGCAAGAACATTCCCGCCGCGTGATAAAGAACGGCGGGAATCTCGGTGAGCCCCCTCGCCGTGCCGTCTTGCCAAAAAAAGAAAAGGCCCAGAGTCAGGCCGATCAAGGCGCCCGACGCCATGGTGGTCAGCACTTCATAAACGGCCGACACGGCGGCGACTGGAATGCGCGCCCCGGCCTGAGATGCCCAGGCCACGCGGATCATCATGGCCAGGCCCTTGCCCGGCGCGTACTTCCCCAACTGACTGTAAGTGATGGCGAAGGCGGAGCCCAGCAGATGCATTCGATCGCCCATGCGCCTGGCCAGCCAGTGCCAAAGCCACCAGGAGTTCAGGATGCCCAGGGCATAAAGCAAACCCGAAAGGAACCAGCAGAGGGCCGGGACCTTTTGCGAGACCTCAAGCAGAATTCCTGTGGCCGACTCGGCTCCGCCGGGCCGGTTAAGGGCTTCCGACGACAAGATTCTTGAGAATTGGTAGGCGACACCGACCAGAATCAAAAGAAACACAAACAACCGGATAAGCCAACTCCATTTTTTCACGCTGTGCTTATCCGGTGCGGTGGCCTGATGCTAACGGCAGTGGAATTATCGGTTGGGATTCGAGGAAGGAGGCGTGGGAATTCCCAGTGGCGTAATCCCACCCAGAGGCGATCCGGGCGGTGGAGGCGGAATGGAAAGCGAGTTGCTTGGCGAGAACGGAGGGGGACTGTAGCCGTCCCGGTTTGCCGCTCCCGCACCATTGCCAGCCCCGTTGCTCGCGCCGTTTTCAGGAAAGACCGGGAGTTTTTGCAAGTCGGGATTGGCACTCGGCATCAAGCTGGAGGAGCTGCTGGAAGAACTGCCACCCGGAGAGGCGGCCGCCCCCTTGGTATAGGGAACCGTTTCCAACCTTTGCGCCTGGATGACGCCAGAGTCCCCGCCCGATTTCTCGTACTGCCCGATCGGTTGAATGCCAATGGGTTCGTTCGGTTTGGAAACGGTGCTGCCGGGAGCGCCGACCGGTTTGGAGTAGCTGTCGCGGCTGGCCACGGCGGCGGGATTTTCTGGCGGCCAGGTCGGCGGCCTTGGCGTGGCTTCTTTTTTGGCCAGGGATTTGGAATCGGGTGCCTTGTCTGACTTGCTCAAGAAACAGCGATCGGTGCAACCTACCGAACCCAAAATCAGGAATCCAAAAAGCAGTCCGTCACCGCATTTCAGCTTCAACATCGGATCCCCTCCTTGGGATGGAAACAACCAAATCGATTGATGGGTCATAACCTTAGGAGGATTTGTGTCAATATGGATCGCTTGCTGGCTGCCACAGGCTTACAATTTGCTCAAGGGATTGGACCAAAATCGCTAAAACCGAGGTGATTTTCTTAGCATGCTCGCCTTTTTGGTGGTCCTGATCACCTCTGCCCCCCTTGCACTCAAGTACCTATTCTCACAGCTGGTCGATGAAAACTACCAGTTTAGCCTGCCCTACCTTGCTTGCCTGGTTTGGATCGGCTGGGTTCGACTGAAAAATGTGTCGTACCGGGTGTACCGGCCGCTAGCGTCGGATTATGTGTTGGTGGCCCTGGTCTGGTTCGCGGCCACGGCTTCGATCGTCTTGAATCTCCCCAAAGGCGGCTACATCAGCTTCATTCTCGCGATAACATTGGGAATCAAGTTGCTATTCGACGCGCACGGATTTCGTGCTGTGCTGCCCGTGCTGCTTGCCGCCTTCGTTGTCGTCTCGCCTCCCTTTGGACTTCTTGAACAAATCACCACCTCGCTGCAGCGCATGGTCGTTGAAGTGGCCCACTACACCTTGCTGGCGACCAATGTCTTACACCGAATCTCAGGAAATATCATTCTTCTTGGCGACCGCCCCCTGCTGGTTGCCGAAGCATGCAGCGGCATTCGATCGCTGGTATCGATCATTTCCATCGGGGTGTGCTACTGCCTCTACAAAGAACATTCCTGGATGAGATCGCTGACGCTCTTTGGCATTTCGCTGGTCGTCGTGACGATATTGAATCTATTTCGCATCCTTTTTATCGTTTTAACCATCCAGGCCTACGGCATCGATTTCACCATGGGGATCAAGCATGAAATCCTCGGCCTGATTGGATTTCTCTCCGGATTGCTCGTCATCCTGGGAACAGACAACCTCCTGGATGGTTTACGGGACTTCCTGGCGCCCAAGGTCATTTTGCGTAACCCCAGCGATTCAGCGCCCGAAATCGACCTGGAACCCGAGTATTCCGAACTTCCTCACGTGAAGCCTTCGCGGGTATGGCCAAAGCTGGGGACGACCGGAATCGCTTTACTCGTGATCTTCGTGCCCAGCCTGCTCCTGCAGGCCCGGGTGTTGGTGCGGGAAGGCACGCGCTTCATTCTGCCTGGGGAGGGAATCGGTCATCTCGAACTGCTTAGTAAACGAGCCCATCTCGACCTGGACGGCTGGAAATCGATTCAGGGCCCAGAAATCATTGAAGACGAAAGGTTGGCGGGCACGGGTGTCCAGTCTCAATTCTGGCTGTTCAAAAAAGGGGAAATGACGGTCCGCATCGCGATCGACGAGCCGTTCAAAGACTTCCATCCGCTCAACTTTTGCTACAGGTTCGTGGGCTGGGATCAGAAGGAATTCAAGGAATCGAGATCGACCGACGGCAAGTTTCGCGTGGAAGTCCACTTCTTCAAGCCGCCCAACCTGCGATTATTCCTGATTTTTGCCCATGTGGATCGATTTGGACAATGGCAGGTCCCCAATTCCACCATGGGAAATTACCTGGATTTAATTCGCCAAAGGCTTTCAGAGACTTTCATTTACTCAGTCAATCCAGCAACCAAACACAACTACCAGATTCAGATGAGCTGCATTTCCCGGCATGATTTGACTAAGCAGCAAGAAAACGACCTGCGCGACTTATTTGAATTATTTCGTAATGAAATCCAAAAGTGGCCTGAATTTCGGCACAATATCAATGAATGAGTTTTTGTCATGAGCAAGGCAAGACCCGAGGCGCAAGCCGGACTTTCCCGCATCGTGCTGGAGGGGGCCCGGTCCTTCGCGCCAAAGATGTCGACTTATTTCGCCATCGGCTTTTACCTGTTATCGGTAAGCCTGATCGGGTACTTGGTGCTTTGCAACGTTCCGGAAGAGTCGAAGTTCTATGTCGATTTCCTTCAAAAAAACTCCGGCGAGCAGGAGGACAACAGCACGATCCTTTGCCTGGAGGCCCTGCTCGCCCTGCAGCCGGAGAACATGGCAATCCGCTATCAATATGCCCGGTTTCTTGAAAGCAAGAAACAGTTTGACGACGCCCGTGCCTTGCTCGACGGATTGATTTCCCTCGAAGACGACACTCCCAGTCACGACGAAGCCCACTGGCTGGTTGGCAAGAGGCTCTGGCTAGGCCGCGATGGCGACCCCGCCAAGGCCGAGGAAGCGATGCAACATCTTAAAAAAGCGGTGCAGCTTAACCCAAAAAACGAATTCTTCCAGGCCGACTTGGGTACCGCTTATTTTGAATCGGGAAACTTCGTGGACGCCCTCACCCCCATCCAGCTCGGCGTTCGGGTGAAGCCGGAGTTGGCCGTGCTTCTGGCTCAAAAAATTCTCTCGGCCAACAAAAATACCGCCATGGACCTTTTGCGCCGCGCAGAAAGCCCCCTCCTTGGCAAATTGGCTTCCGACCCGGGAAACGAATTCCTGATCCGCACTGTCGCCACGATCCAGGTCTTGCACGGCAAATTCCCGGAAGCGGCGGCTCAACTACAAGCCGCCCTCAATGAAAAGTCGAGCCCGCTTTTGAAAAAGGAATTTGCGGATGTCATTAGTCTGCAAATCGACGCACTTTTCCAGAATCCCCCCGTCGAGTTGCAACAGATCCTCCCCTTGATCGAAAAAGGACTAGCCGTCGATCCGGGCAACGCCAGACTCTTCACAATCATGGAGAAGACGATGGTGCTCAACAGCGAGTCGCGCTCAGCCATCAAGGACAAACTCAATCAGCTTTTAGTCAAGGGCGTTTCCTTGGCATTGGTGCATATGATGCTGGGAACCGATGCTCACCGTGCGGGCCGGCTTGATTTGGCGCGGCTGCATTTCGAACTGGCCCATCGCCTCAATCCTCAAATTCCCGAACTCTGCAATAACCTGGCCTGGTATTTGGCTAACGAAACACCAAGAGACCCACAAAAGGCGCTCGCGCTCGCCAATCAAGCGGTGCAATTGCAACCGAACAACACGAGCTTCCTCGATACGCGAGGGCAAATCCTGGCGCTGGCGGGTAATTGGAAAGACGCGGTGGCCGATCTGGAAAAGGCGTTGACCGGCCTGTCCGGCAACGCGGGGACCCACAAAAGTCTCGCGCTTTGTTATGAAAAACTGGGAATGTCGGACCTGGCTGAACTTCACCGGGCCATTTCAAAAAAGAACGAGGAACTACGCAAAGTGCCGACCGAGATTCGCAGAAGGAATTAAGCTGCAAGAAGAGTTCATTCGGCAGGTTCGATGATCGCGGTCATCGAACCCTTGCACTCGCGTCCCAAATAAGGGTCAGGACCGTAGGAATGAATCTGGTCCTGCTTCAGCTCGGCATGTTCCCGGGTGGTTGTCAGGCAAATCGCCCGCCCCGTCTTGTCCACTTCCTTGGCGATCAAAAACCCCTTCTCCGGGGAAAAGCCGAAGATCACCATCAACATTTCGATGACATAACGGTAGGTGTGATCATCGTCATTGAGCAGGATGACGTTGTATCTCGGCTGCATCCGCGGCTTTTGCGTCTGCCTGGGCTCGGCAACCGCCGGCTCGTTGCTTACAGAAAGAGAAAAGCGCTTGATTGCCAGGCTCGAATGGCTTGGACTCATGCCGGTTTCCTGCCGCAACAAACGATCGTAATGTCGTCATGAGGGTATTGGCGGCCGACCGTATGCTGGTTGATGGCGCCAAGGAGCCTTTCCACGACCGTCTTGGGAGTCGGGTCCTTGACCGACTGAATGACCTCCTTCATCCGGTCCAGGCCAAACGCATCCCCTTTCGCACTCATCGATTCGCTCACGCCGTCGCTGTAGAAGAGGATCTGATCGCCTGGATCGAGCTTGAACTTGGCCGATTCGAAGGTCATCCCCTCCATGATTCCCAGGGGCACGCCCGTGATTTCGGCATCGACGACATCGTTCACCGCCCCCCCTGCCCTCTTGATGAGCAAGGGAATCATGTGGCCCGCATTGCAGATCGACCACTCATGGCTGAGCGGATCCAAAATGCAGGCTTCGAAGGTGACGAATTTTTGCAGATTGTCAAGGTAGGGGTAGAGCTCGTCGTTGAGCTTGCCCACCGCCACCGCCAGGTCGGTTTCGGTGGACAGGTTGTAGCGCGTTTCGGATGAGACCTTGGCCATGATCAGCGCGGCCGCGACCCCCTTGCCTGCCACGTCGCCAATCGTCACGCCCAGTCGGCCATTGGAAAGCGGAATGTAGCCGTAATAGTCGCCGCCAACTTCGCGGGCGGCCTTGTAATAAGCCTTGAACTCGTACCCTTCAAGTTGCGCCTCTTCGCGGGGCAAAAAGCTGTACTGGACCTGTTGCGCCAGGCGCAAATCGCAGTCGAACGCGGCACGCGTGCGCTCCTCGGCCACCGTCTTTTCGTGCAGCCGGCTATTGTCCAGGGCGATCGCCGCTTGATTGGCGACGCCCCAAAGGAGCTTCAAATCGTCCTGGGTGAATTTCTTCGTGCGGTCCTGGGTGTCGAGCTGCACCACGCCAAAGGGCTTGCCATTGACCCCGATCAGGGGAACGCACATCACCGAGCGGATGCGAAAATCGACGACCGACTGGCTCAAACCCACTTCGTCGGAGCGGCTGGCGTCGTCGGCGGTAAATGCCTGACCCGATTCGATGCATTTGCGCACAATCGTGCGGGAAAAGCGGGCATTCGCCTCATCCTGCGGCTTGCGGGTCTTCACCAACTTGGGCATCAATCGCGGCGGGCTGGAATCGTCGGTCAAGATGAGGAAGCAACGGTCCGCCTGGCGGAAAAGCTGAAACATTTGATCGGCAATCTTGGGCAAGAGCGAGTCGAGCTCAAGGGTCTTGCTGAAACCACCGGTAATATCCAGGAGCAGGCGCAGTTTTTCCGCGGGTTGAGTTTCGAGGATCTGCTGGCTCGTCTGAGCGAGCACCGCCTCGACATTGGTGTTGTCTTCGTCGTCGGCCGTACCTTCTTCTACCGGCACCTCGATTTCGACCGACCGGGCGGCTTTGGGGTCCTGATACTGGTATTCGACCTCGCAAATCTGAATCAGATCGCCATGGCGTAACGGCTTGCCATTGCCCGCCGACTCAATTTTCTCCCCATTGACGAAGGTGCCGTTGCGGCTGCCCTTGTCTAGAAGGTGATAGATCCCGTCGTTCTTGACGAGCACCGCATGTTCACGGCTGACTGAGGTGACCGGGATGACGACATCGCAGGTGGCCTGACGGCCAAAGATCACATTCTCCTTGACGAGCTCATGGATCTTGCCCTGCTCCGGGCCCTTGGTCATCTTCAAAACCGGCGGCTGCATGATCGACTCCGAACCCCCGCGCGGGGAACTTCCTGGTCCTTATAGGATAATGGATCGGCCTTCAAACAAAAGGCAAGAACCAAAGGTCGAGATCCTAGGCTCCCGTTCCCAGACGAATGACGAGGTCCTGGGCTTCGACCTGTGTCCCGGTTTGCACCAGGATCCCCTCGACCTTGCCCGGCAACTCCGAGCGCACCGACGTCTCCATTTTCATTGCTTCTAAGACGAAGAGCGGCTGGCCGGCGTTCACCTGTTCTCCGACGGAAACCAGGATCCGGGACACCAGACCCGGCATCGGCGTCCCCACATGCAGCGGGTTGCCTGACTCGGCTTTGGCCCGTTGCGGGGTCTTGCCCGTCAACGAGCGATCGATCACGACCACCTCGCGCGGCTGCCCATTGAGTTCGAAAAAGACGGTTCTGGCCCCATCGCCGCGAGGATCGCCGATCGTCAAGAATTTCACGAACAGCGTTTTGCCCGGTTCAATTTCGACGCTCGCTTCGTCGCCTGGCTCCATCCCTTGAAAAAAGACCGGCGTCGGAATGACTCCCGTATCCGAATAGAGCGCCTGGTGCTTCAAAAGGTCTTCGTAAACCTTCGGATAAAGAAAATGGGTCACAACCTCTTGATCGCCCGCGCGCTTCTTCAAAACCTCCGTTAACTTGGTCCGCGCCTTTTCAAAGTCGGCGGGTTTCAAGGACGCGCCAGGCCGGCCCTGGATGGGCTTGCGGTCCCGCAAAACTCTCGTTTGCAATTCCTGAGGGAATCCGCCAGGAGGTTCCCCCAGCCGGCCCTCGAAGAACTCGACAACCGACTCGGGGAACGACAACTCTCGCGCTGGATCCATGACATCCGCGGCTCGCAGATTATTGCTCAAGAGAAAAAGCGCCATGTCCCCGACAACTTTTGAAGTCGGGGTAACCTTAATGATATCTCCAAATAGCTGATTAACCTCGGCATAAGTGGCGCAGAGGTCGCGCCAACGATGACCAAGGCCCACTGCGGCCGCTTGCTGCATCAGATTCGTGGCCTGACCACCCGGCATTTCGTTTTGGTAGACATCGGGGGCGGGAGCAATCTGGCCCGATTCGAAGGGGTAGTAAAGCTTGCGCACCCCTTCCCAGTAGTCTGAGACCGATTGCAGGTCCTTGCGGTCGACTTGCATTCCCCGCTCGTGAAAGCGGATCGCCTCCACCAGCGCATGCAAGCTGGGCTGGCTGGTCATGCCCGCCAGGCTGGCCATGGCGCAATCGACGACATCGACGCCCGCTTCCATTGCAGAGATCAATGTGCCCGCCTGGCCGCCGGCGCAATCGTGCGTGTGGAAATGGACGGGAATGGCGACCGTTTCGCGCAACGCCTTGACGAGTTTGGCGGCGGCGAACGGCTTGCAAAGGCCTGCCATATCCTTAACTGCCAGGATATGAGCCCCGCGCTTTTCAAGTTCCTTGGCCAGCTTCAGATAATAGTCGAGCGTGTACTTCTTGCGGGTGCCGTCTTCAATGTCGCCTGAATAACAGATCGCCGCCTCGCACAGTCCGTTCGTGGCCCGCACCGCTTCGATCGCCAGCGTCAGGTTTTCCAGGCCGTTGCACGCATCAAAACAGCGGAACAGGTCGATGCCCGCCGCATTGGCTTCCTTGACAAAGGAGAAAACGACATTGTCGGGGTAGTTGGTGTAGCCGACGGCGCTTGCAGAGCGCAAAAGCATTTGAAAAAGAATGTTGGGAATGCGCTCGCGCAACGAGCTTAGGCGTTGCCAGGGCGATTCCTTCAGGAAGCGCATCGAGGTATCGAACGTCGCGCCGCCCCACATTTCCAGAGAAAATAGCCAGCTCAGGCGGTGGGCATAAAAATCGGCGATCCTGGCCATATCGTGGGTGCGCATCCGCGTCGCCAAGAGCGACTGATGCGCATCGCGCATGGTTGTATCGGTGAAAAGGAGCGCCTTGTGATCTCGAATTTTGCGTGCGAACTTTTCCGGCCCCAGTTCGAGGAACAGGTTGCGCCAACCCTGGGGCTTGCCCGCGCCAACGAGCTGCGCCGCATCGGGAACGATCGGTTCCGCGGGTCGCGCCGCTCCTGTTTTCAAGCGTTCCCTGGGCACTTCCGGGTGGCCGTTGACAATGATGTCGCCGATGTAACGCAAAAGCTTGGTGGCCCGGTCGCGGCGCACGGGCAAATCGAAGAGCTCAGGCGTCTGGTCAATGAAGCGTGTGGTGCATTGGCCTGAACGAAAGGAAGGATGCTCGAGAAGATTGATCAGGAAGGGGATGTTGGTTTTTACACCGCGAACGCGGAATTCATGAAGCGTGCGCAGCATGCGTAGCACGGTGTCTTCAAATTGCAGGCCCCTGGCCGTCACCTTCACCAGCAGGGAATCGTAATAAGGAGCGATGACCGCGCCACTATAGGCACTACCCGCATCGAGACGAATTCCCATGCCGCCGGCCGAACGGTAATTGGTCACGCGGCCATAGTCGGGCAGAAATCCGTTCGCCGGGTCTTCGCTCGTTACCCGGCACTGGATGGCGAAACCGTTGACGCGAATATCGCCCTGCTTGCCGAGCATGAGCTTTTCGCAGTGTAGGGGCAGCCCGCCTGCCACCAGGATTTGGGCACGAACAATATCGTGGCCGGTCACTTCCTCGGTAACCGTATGTTCGACCTGAATGCGAGGATTGACCTCGATGAAATAAAACTCGCCGGTCTCGTCATCCACCAGGAATTCGACCGTGCCTGCATTGTCGAGGCCGACGGCTTGACCAATACGCAATGCGCTTTCGAGCAAGCCGGTGCGTGTTGCCTGGGAGAGGTTTGGGGCCGGCGCCATTTCGACGATTTTCTGATGGCGACGCTGGACGGAGCAGTCGCGTTCAAAAAGGTGGACGAGATTCCCGTGGCCATCTCCCAGAAGTTGCACCTCGATATGGCGCGCTCGCCGGACCAGCTTCTCCAAAAAAAGGTCGCCATTGCCGAAGGCGGCGGCCGCCTCGCGACTGGCCTGGGCAAAGCCTTCTTTCAGTTCCGTGGGATTGTTGGCAACCCGCATGCCCCGGCCGCCGCCTCCCATGGCCGCCTTGATCATCACGGGATACCCAATTTTCTCCGCCGCCTCGAGCGCGGCCGCCGGGTCGGCCACCGGGTTTTGCGTTCCTTGGAGAATCGGCACCTTGGCTTGTTCGGCGATCTTGCGAGCGGCAACCTTGTCGCCCAGGCTTTCCAGGATGCCGGTTTTGGGGCCAACAAAGAGAATGCCCGCGGCGCGAACCGCTTCGGCGAATCTGGGGTTTTCCGACAAAAAGCCGTAGCCGGGGTGAACGGCATCGACCCCATTCGCCTTGGCGATGTCGACAATGGCCTGGATGTTCAAGTAAGACCGAAGCGGTTCCCCTTCCCTGCCAATCTGGTAGGCTTCATCCGCCTTGAAACGGTGCAGGGCGAGCCGATCTTCGTAGGCGTAGATCGCGACCGTTCTGATACCCAGTTCGGTGGCGGAGCGGAAAACACGAATGGCGATTTCGCTTCGATTGGCGACGAGAAGCTTCCGGATGCGGGGAGTCATTTCCTGGGAGGCTCGTTTTTGAAGGAAGGCTCGATGAGGGAAAAAGCACGCCTGCACAGCTTGCAGGCTTAGCTTGTTTTAGAAATGAGGGAGGGGAAACCCAGGACTTGGGTCAACTTGCCGAGAATCGTAATTTTCGTGATTTTCTTGTTTAACGGGCCATTTCGCCAAGAATGGGGATTTCGAGCTGGGGCTGATCCTTCGAGTCGGTCAAGATCGTTACCGCGGTGGGCAGCTTTTTGGTTCCCTCCGCTTTGACGGTCATGGTAATGACATGCACCGCCTTGGCCTCCTTGGAAAGTTCCGCCATTTCGATTTTCCCGCCCTGGCCCTCGACCTTCAGAATCTTGAAGGGGGATAAACCGCGTACCACGACTTTGCGCTGCACTTCTTCGCCTTTGGCCAGGATTCCTAGTTGAATTTGACTCGGAGTGGCACTGAGATGCGATTCCACAGTCAAGGTAACCGGAATGCGTACCTGGGGAATCTGCGACGAATCGGTGCGCAGCCAGATGTCGCTAAACCAGATTCCGGCGGGGGTGTCCTTGCGCAGGGTCGCTTTGAGTTCATACACCGATTCGTTGCCGCCGCGGCTCACTTCGACAATTTTGCAGAGGAGGAAGTGTGAATCCGGACGAACTTCTTGAATCTGCAGATCGGGTTGGCCGTGGAAACGAATGGTGGTGGTGGCCTCCTTGGGAAGCCCCTGGCGAATGGTGCCAAGGTCGAGGCTTTCGGGGCTGATGCTGAAATCATCGCGGGCGTTCGCCTTGACCCAGAGCCTGACTTCCTCGCTCTTGGGCTTGTTGAAATGCACGTAGATGGTGACGGTTTTCACGCCGCGGAAACGGGTCGTGTCCATCCGGGCCACCACGGCGGTTTCTTCATCGGGTTGCAGATAGGTTTTGAGTGCCGAGGCGCTCACGCATCCGCAGGAAACCCGCACGTTCGAGATCCCGACGGGCTGACCCGTGGTGTTCTTGATGCGGAAATGATGCACCAGGGTGGACCCCCGGGAAACGATCGCAAAGTCCTTGGACAGCTCGTCGAACAGCCCGTCCGCCCAGGAGCTGGCTTCCGCTCCCGGCACGAATGCAAGCATCGCCGCCGCCACCCAACCGAGCTGACTTGCCCTCATTCCCCGAACTCCCAACGAAAAAGGGGCCCGGTTGATGAGGGGCCGCACCCTTTGATTCGGTTGTCAGGAATTCGAGTTTTTGTCAATTTCGCGGGCAGTGAGACGATTCGGGCCAAACAGGAACCTATCGCACCGGATTTAGGCCTTGCGAGGAACACCACGGTGTTGAGGCCCATCCGGCTTTTTTCTGGTTTGAGTCCTGAAAGGAACATCGCGAAGATCTTCCTAACACCGGCATGACCTAGGATTTGACTCTTGCCAAAACCGCGACCACGATCCGCTTGAATCCTGCCTCTTTCAGGGTTTTGGCAAGAG
>Ga0208492_1001116_pt1 | contig 18303 bp, 14 predicted proteins | sample Subbioar_CSW14AB_FD_184820 | JGI IMG/M metagenome (GOLD analysis project Ga0208492, IMG submission 184820) | Serpentinite rock and fluid subsurface biosphere microbial communities from McLaughlin Reserve, California, USA - CR12Mar_CSW14AB (SPAdes) | ecosystem: Environmental > Terrestrial > Deep... | reverse complement strand
TCCTCTTTTCCTCCGCGACTCCGCGTCTCCGCGTGAAATCCAATCGCCACTCTCGCCGGCAGCGCCGAAGACGACCAACCAAGACGACCTCTTCTTCTCCCTTTGCGTCCTTTGCCTCTTTGCGCCTTTGCGTTGAAAAAAAGCCTCTCCGCTCGGAGTTACCTCCCCCACGGACAACACTTCATCACCCTCTCCCTTTGCGCCTTTGCGCTAAAAAAAGCCCCTCCCCTATCCATTCCCACAAACCCAAAGTCCGCACCTCCCCACATGGCTCCTTTGCGCCTTTTCTTTTTCCTTTGCGCCTTTGCGTTGAAAATTCTTAGTTTTCCTTGGAACGTCATCCCGGAAGGAGAGCGGCATGGAACTCGGCATGATTGGGCTGGGGCGGATGGGGACGAATATGGTGAAGCGGCTGCTCAAGGGCGGCCATCGCTGTGTCGTTTATGACATTCACCCCGAGCCGGGTGCGGCGCTTGCCAAGGAAGGAGCCGTGGCCGCGGCGACGCTTGAGCAGTTTGTCGAGGAACTGAAGAAGCCGCGGGCGGTCTGGTTGATGGTGCCGGCGGCCGTGGTCGACGTCACTTTGAAATCGCTCGTGCCCTCGTTGGAAGCGGGAGACATTGTGATCGATGGCGGTAACTCTTATTACCACGACGACCTCCGCCGTAGCGCCGAACTGAAAACCAGGGGCATTGAATATGTCGATGTCGGCACCAGCGGCGGCATCTGGGGGGCGGAGCGCGGTTATTGCCAGATGATCGGCGGCAACAAGGAGATCGTTCAGCATCTCGATCCGATCTTCAAGACTCTCGCCCCCTCGATCGATGCGGCGCCACGCACTCCCGGCCGGGAGAAGTTGGGGGGTACGGCCGAACATGGCTACTTGCACTGCGGACCCAGCGGCGCGGGTCATTTCGTCAAAATGGTGCACAACGGCATCGAGTATGGCCTGATGGCGGCCTACGCCGAGGGGCTGAACATCCTGCGGCATGCCAATGCGGGCAAGGCTCACCGCACCGTCGATGCGGAAACGACGCCGCTAAGGCATCCCGAGCATTTTCCTTACGACCTCAACCTTGCCGATATTACCGAAGTGTGGCGGCGCGGCAGCGTTGTTGCTTCGTGGCTCTTGGACCTCGCGGCGCAATCGCTCGTGCAAAGTCCCGATCTGAGCAAATTCTCCGGCCGGGTGTCGGATTCGGGAGAAGGCCGCTGGACGATCCTGGCGGCCATCGAGGAGTCGGTGCCCGCGCCCGTGCTGAGCGCCGCGCTGTACGAAAGATTCTCCTCGCGCGGCGAAGCGGGCTTCGCCGACAAGATTCTTTCGGCCTTGCGTTATCAATTCGGCGGGCATGAAGAAAAGGCGCCGGGCGCCTGACCAGATGGTTCGCAGCTTTCCCCAAGCCGGGGATTCGGGGGAGCAAGCGAACGGGTTCCCCAACAGGAGCAACACTCTTGAATTACCGCAAGCAGTTTCAGATCGCGCCGGGAAGCCGGGCGCGGCTCAAAGATCACGATCCGGGGCTGACCGACAAGAAGGAATCCAAAGATTCGGCCGAGGTCAAGGTCGCGCAATATCTAGAGCGGATGGATGCGCTGCAGTTTCGGCTTTACGCCGAACGCAGGCGCTCAGTACTAATCTGCCTGCAGGCGCTCGACGCCGGGGGCAAGGATGGGGTCATCCGCCATGTGCTCGGTTCGATGAACCCGCAAGGCTGCCGCGTCGCCAGCTTCAAGCAGCCCTCGGCGGAAGAACTGGCCCATGATTTCTTGTGGCGAATCGAACGCGAACTGCCGGGCAAGGGCGAAGTCGTCGTCTTCAACCGCTCGCACTACGAAGATGTGCTCATCGTGCGCGTTCACCACTTGGTGCCCAAATCGGTCTGGTCGGCGCGTTACGATCAGATCAACGATTTCGAACGCCGCCTGGCGGCCAATGGCACGCATATCGTCAAGTTCTTTCTGCACATCAGTAAGGAAGAGCAACTGAAGCGGTTCAAGCAGCGCCTCGAAGACCCCGATCGCCACTGGAAAATCAGCGAGGCCGATTATTCAGAGCGCGAGCTATGGGACCGTTACCAGAGCGCTTATGAAGATGCCCTGGGCCAATGCAGCACGGACGAGGCCCCTTGGTATGTGATTCCCTCGGATCACAAATGGTTTCGCGACTTGGCGATTGCCCGGATCATGGTCGAGACGATGGAGGAGCTTGGCATCGAGGTGCCGAAATCGACCGTGGACATTGAGGCCATCCGCAAACAATACCACGATTCGGTCATGGAAGGAGAGAAAGAGAAGAACGGTAAGAAAGCAAACAAGTCATGACGTTTGCATTGAAATAGGGGATGCGCCCAAGCGCCGAGGCCCATCAGGGCGGCAGCGCCTTGGATTCGTTCGGCGATGATTGGTTTCTCGTGGTATCAGGGCAGTGGTCGTTGACCATCCGGCGCGCATCCCACGACATCACCCGGTACTTCGGGGCTTCAAACCAGCGGCGCAAACCGGGCCGCGAGAGCCAAATGAGCCCAAACACAGCAAGGAACAGCGTCACCGCCGCCACGATCAGGTTGACGGCCATCAGCGTCCTCCTTCGGGCGGGTAAAGCGACCGGACATAACGAACAAGCGCCACCCGATCGGCTTCGGTGATCTTGCTCTTCCAGGCCGGCATGGCCGTGCCGGGAACTCCATGGGCGACGGCCGCTTCGGCATAGGCGACGGTTGGCTGCACCAGCGTGAGATCGGTCGGGGCTGGGGCCAGCGTCGTCGCCGTTCGTTCGTTGCCCCGGCCGTCGTTGCCGTGGCACGAGGCACAGTTGTGGCGAAACAAAGCCGCCACCCGCTCCGGTTCAGTCGGGGTGACACTCTCACGATCGGGCGGCCCAAGCGATTGAACATAGGCGACCAGACCGCGCAACTCCCCCACCGATAGATCGGCGAATGAGGGCATGGATGAACCGCGCACGCCATGCCAGAGCGCCTGGCTAACCGCCTTTTCAGAAAATCGCGCCGAGGTCAAATCGCGAGGCAGGGGAAGCAAGCTCGGGGCGGCGGGGCCATCGCCCCGGCCGCTCGCTCCGTGGCAGCCGGCGCAATGTTCGGTGAACTCGCGCGCGCCGCGCAATGCCAGCCGCGCTTGTTCTCCCGGGGCGGTACCGGCGGCAAAAACCGGCGCGGGGCCGCGCGTTCGCGCAATGGCGCAGTCGCAGAACATGCCCAGGCGCTTCTCTTCCTCGGCATTCGTGGTCGAAATGGGCGCAGGCGTCCCAAGGCCGGCGAGTTGCGCGTCGCGGCCAAGCGATTCGAGGTAGGCGACCAGGTCGCGTGCTTCGCCGGTCGGCTTGGTTGCACTGCCATCGAAAAGCCAGGGGTAAGGAGGCATGTTCGACCAGGGAACGACATGGCGCGGGTTCCACAGATGAGCAAGTTGCCAGTCGCGCGACTTTTTCCCCGCTTCGCGGCTCAAGTCGGGGCCGACCCGCCTCGTGCCCCAAAGTTGCGGAGTGTCGTTTTCCCCTTCCCAGGCCTGGCTGACAAAACCGAAGCGGCGCACATCGGCTTCGGTGGCACGCACCAGTTGCGAATGGCAGTTGATGCACCCTTCGCGAATGTAAAGCGCGCGTCCGCGCAGTTCGGCCAGGCTCGGCTCTGGCAAATGAACCGGTTTCGTATTGGCGATTTCCATTTCGAGTTCCCGGTTCGGCCAAACCGCCAACACGACGAAAGAGAACAAGAACATGCCAAACCCCGCCACTCCCGTCAGCACATAGGCGCTTCGCAACCAGGCAAGACCATGGGGCTCGGCTGCGGCCTCGGGATCCTGGGCGGTACGGACATGGGCCGGCACCCGGAAAGAATCGCCAGAGGTTGCGCCCATCGCTTGGGCGACGGGCCCACTGAGCAAGGCAACGGGCAAGAGCAAGAAGCCGGCGAAGAGGACCAGGCCAGATAGCAGGCGCGCTTGCCAGAAAACTGCCGAAGCATTGACCGACTCGCCCCAGGCGGTATCGGACTCCCACAGGCCTCCCTGCACCAGTCCCGCCGCGGTCAGATCCAACACCATCAAGGCCAGGCCGATCGTGAGGAACCAGAAGGCCCAGTCGGCCGCCCTTTTGTTGAAGCGAATCCCGGGCGTTCGCTGCCAGGCGAAAAAGAGACCGCCGATCGCGGCGAAGGAGGCAAAGCCAATCATCGCCAGGTGCGAGTGGCCGATCACCCAGTCGCTAAAATGGACAAAGCGGTTGACCGGCATGAGCGCCTGCATTGACCCTTGCAGGCTGACCACCAGGTACAAGACAATCGACAGCCAGACGAAGCGCAAGGCGGGATCGCGGCCCACCGCCGCGGCAGAGGCGCGCAGCGACAAAAGCAAATTGGAAACAACCAGAATCACATCGAGCCCCAGGTAGACCGAGGCTACAATCGCCCCTTTCTGCGCCTCCATGGGAATCGACGAGAAGACATAGTGATGCGTGCCGTTGAGCGGGTAGATCAGGAACAAAAGCCAGAAACCAAGCATCGACAAAAAGTGGCTGTAGATAGGCCTACCGGTGGTCACGGGAATGACGATGTAGGCAATCGCCACGGCGAACGGCGTGACATAAAGCCCGACGGCATCGTGAATCCACAGGCCGCTGTAAGTGGCGCCGCGCGCGCCTGGAACGGCCTCGGGGGCGAAGTTGCCGACGGCATAAGCAAACAGGGTGAAGGTCAGCCCGCCCAGGATGTACCAGCCCGACACATAGAGGTCGGCAAGTCCCGCGCGCAAAAAGGGCAACACAAACTGCACCGCCGCCAGGCCGAAGGCGAGCACCGCCACGAAGTCGAGCGAGCGCGGAAATTCGGCCCATTCGAGCGGTTGGCCCAGCCCGGCATGGAGCATCGCCCACCCAGGAATCGTGAGCAGGAAATTCCAGACGACAAAGAGCCCCCATCCCAGCGCGCGGCTGGTGACGGGCCGGCCGGCCAGGCGTGGCACGGCGTGATAGAAGAATGCGAGAAAGGCGTTGCCCAGCCAGCCGAAGAAGATCCCCTGAGTGTGAGCGGGCCGTAGCCGGCCAAGGGTCAGCCAGCCTTCGCCGCCTAGCCAGTCGGGCCAGACGAATTTGGCCGCCACCGCCAATCCGAGCAGGGCCACATAAGCGACCATGGCGAGCGCGATCAGACCATGGGCTCGCACCAGAGCGCTTACTTCCTCAATGTGTTTCCCGGCGATTGGGTCTGCTTCAACGGTTGACCCGGTCATGGCATTCCTCGGATCACCGCGAGGTATTCGAGAATTTCCTTTTGCTCCGATTCGGATAGCGGCGCGCCGTAATTCGCGACCATCTTGTGAATGGTCTCCTCCCATTTCTTCATGGGGAAATGTGGTTGATTCAGGATCAATTGGGCCGAGTGACAGAGGTTGCACGCCGACTGCACAAGGGGCCGATGCGGCCCGGCAGGTAGATCGGCCTCGTAATGGGGCAAGCTCATGGACACCACTGGCCCCTGGGGTTCCGCCGGCGCCGCTTCGTCCGATTCGCCGGTGCTTACGAGCGCTCCACCGCGGGTGCCGTAATAGGCAATGGCCGCGGCCAGGGCGGCGAGCGCGCCAATCGCGATCAGCATCACAGCGGAAGGCCGGCCGTGTGCGGCGGGTTTCACTTCAGCCATCAGGCCACCGTCAGCGGAAGTTCTTCGATCACATTGCGCATGAAACCGCCACGGTTCCAGCCTGCCTCGGCGGGCTGAGTCTGGCCGGAGTTGCTCGTCGCCTTGACCTTGAGGCGTACCTCCCCCTTCGCCTTCGGCGTCCAGGTGAGCCGCCAGCGGCGAAACGAAAACTTGCCAAGATCGTCACCCAGATGAGCAAGTTCCCAGGTCGCGCCGCCGTCTGCCGAAATTTCGACCGAGCGGATGCCGTCGCCGCCATCGAAGGCGATCCCGTCGAGGGCAACGGGGCGGTCCACCGGCAAGCTCGCTTCGGCGTCGGGAGTCGTGAAAAACGATCGGACATTCATCCGGTGGATCGGCACCGTTTCGCTCCCCAGGCGGTCCGGCGATTCGACGGCATTCAAGGTCGTGGGAATTTTGTAGGCGCTGGTCATCCAGTAGCCCTTGAATGGTTGCGCGAGCACGGTGATCTCGGCCAGCGCCTTGACCCAGTAGGTGGCGTACCAGCCCGGCACGACCAATCGGCAAGGAAAGCCGTTGAGCAAGGGTAAAGGCTTGCCGTTCATCTCATAGGCAACGAGCGGTTCGGTCGACAGCGCGTGGTCGGCATCGAGCGCTTTTTGAAAATCGGGCACAGAGGGCAGCGGCCCTTCGTCGAGCCCGTCGAAGACCACCTGCACGGCCCCGGCCTTGATCTTGGCGCGGCGCAGAAGATCGCGCAAGGGCACGCCGGTCCAGCGGGCATTGCCCATCGCGCCATTGGCCCACTGCGCACCCGAAAGTCGGGGCGCGAACAGGCCGCGCGAATTGCCCGAGCACTGGTTGACCGCGACCACCGATTGCCCGCCCATGTTTCTTAAGTCATCGAGCGAGAGTTCGAGCGGGCTTGCGACATGTCCGCCCATTTTGAGGCGGTAAGTGCGCGTATCGATGGTGGTGGGCACCGTTTGCAGATGCCAGCGCACATAGAAGGCCTCGTTGGGTGTGAGGTCTTGCCGGTAAAAGCGCCACGGGGTTTCCAGGCAAGGGGGGCGATCGTCGATCACCCGCATCGGCACCTTGCCGGGGAAGCGCAAAACGGGGTCGGGCCCTGCCCACGAGCCGGTGGTTTGAGGAGCAGCCGGTCGAGAACAGCTTGAAGTAAGGAGTGCGGCGAGGGAGGTACCGCCGGCGCCAAAGAGAAATTCACGGCGGTGCCAGCGTGTTTCGAGTTCCGCCTGGGTCATAAGCCCCTCCCCGGGCACTTACCGCAATTCTGACCATTCTAGTCGTCCGGTGCCGAAACATCTGGTCACTAGTGTCGCTTGTTCTGAAGCTGAAGGCAACGCGATGGGAATCCCCCTCCCTTCCTCCCCTTTTGAGAGAGCTCTCCGATGCCGCCAACCGTGGAATGGTCCGATCTGCTTGTGCGTCTTGTTCTGGCGCTGCTTGCGGGCACGGCGCTTGGCCTGAACCGCACCGAGCGGGGGATGACGGCAGGTCTACGCACCACCCTGCTCGTCACCCTTGCGGCTGCAATCTCGATGATTCAAGTGAATCTCCTTTTGGGGACGGAAGGGAAGAGGCCGGCCTCCTTCTCGTCGATGGACCCGATGCGGCTACCTCTTGGCGTGCTGACGGGAATGGGCTTTATCGGCGCGGGAGCGATCATTCGCAAGGGAAATCGAATCAGCGGAGTAACGACCGCGGCCACCTTATGGATCGCCACGATCCTGGGCCTCTGTTTTGGCGCCGGGCATCATGGAGTGGGCATCCTCGCGCTTGCGACGACGCTGGTCATCCTCTTGGTGCTCAAGCGCCTCGAATTATCGTTGCCGCAGGAACAGCGAGGAACGCTGACAGTGGGTACGGTCCGTTCGGGTCCCAGCGACCACGAGATCCGCCAGGTGATCGAGGCGGCGGGAGCGAGAGCGGCAAGCTGGAGCGTCATCTACCCGGGGAAGGAGAAGTCGGCGCTCAGGCAAAGAATCTCCTGCGAGGTGCACTGGAAAGCGCGCCCCGAGGGCCCGCAAGTTCCCCCCTTCGTCAGGCTCCTTCAGGATCGTCCCGGAGTCCACGCCGTGCGCTGGCAAAGCCCATAATGTCAAAATGGCCCCTCAAGGGCCCAAAAATGCGATTCCATTTCCAAGGTGTCCGCGATGCGCACACCCCTCTGGTCAGGCAGAATTCTCAAAGAACCTTTTTTTTGGTTAAATCGGCCCGCAACCGGCCGGGCTGATTTCACATCACTCTGTTGGGCAGCGGCTTGCCCATTTGCGCCAAATGGAATCCACCATGCCGATCAATCTGCGTGGGTCGACCGGCTTGACGAGGTGTAAGTCGAAGCCGGCGTCGCGGATACGCTTTTCGCTCTTTTCGTTGCTCATGGCCGTGATGGCCACCATTACGACCGGTATGCCGGCAAATTTGACCCGCAGCTTTCGCGCCACCTCGTCGCCGTCCATCCCTGGCATGTTCAGATCGATCAGGCAGACAGCAGGTCGGAAGCTTTCTGCCTCATCAAGGGCATCGAGCCCGCTATAGCAGGCCCGGGCATCGTATCCGGTGATGCGCAGCAGGTCGGCGGTGGAATCGGCAACATCATGGTTGTCGTCCACGCACAAGATGCGCAAGGGAGCCATCAGGTCTGTCATTACTGCCCCCTCGCACATAGCTCGACTCCTTCTTGCGTTTTTTGTCCAGGCCAAACCGGGCTTTCCTGCTCGTAATACGACGGCAAAGGCCGGTTTGGTCGGTTCAACTCTCCCAATTCGCCCGAACTTGAAGAATTGACCGCAATTGATGTGCCGGGAATGCTTTATTGCCGCCTCAGGACTCGTATCTCAACCCCTACAACCGTGATGGGTTCCTCGGACCGCATCACGGTTGTAGGCTACAGTAGCAAATTGACCACATTAGGGAGTTGCCCCAGACAGGGAGAGAGGGCATTTCGGCACCCGCAATGACGGTGCTGGATCAGGGTCGATCGGGAAAGGGGGTTTCCCGATCCCTTCGGCCTTGCAAGCTGGGAACGAAGTTTCCCAGATGTTTACGAAAAATGGCGAAGGCGGTGTCTGCAAAGAGGTCTACCTATGCGGCAAGGGTTCGACTGGAGCGTGATCGCCGGCATTGGCCTGCTTGCCGCCATGATGGTGGGCATTGCCGTTACAGCCGATGCCAACACGCGCAAGCTGCGCGAAGTGGCCGCCCGGGCCACGCAGAGCCATGAATTCCTCGACGTGATCAACACCATTCGCATCGATACCCGCAAACTTCAGGCGATGCAGCGCTCCTATCTGATCAACGGCTTCGAGGAATGGATTCCCCCCTATCGTGAGGCCGCTACCGCGCTACGCGCCGATGCCGAACAATTGCTTTCGCTGACTGCCGGCGACGCGGAACAATACCGCCGCGCCCAGGATGCGGCCAAGCAGATCGAATCGGGCATCATGAGCCTCGATGAAGTCGTCAAATTGCGCGGCAAACCAAACGGCCACGCAGCGGTCGTCGCCATCGCGAAAGAACGCGGCCAGCGCAGCTTCGTCGATCCCTTGCTCGATACGCTTACCGAAATGGATCATGCCGAACGCGAACGGCTTGCCGCGCGGGAGGAAGAAGCCCGCTCCGCCTACGACGGCGCCCTTTTCTCGGGCATTGCCGCCGCGCTACTTGGGCTGGTCGCCCTGGGTCTGATCGCCTGGATGCTTGAACGCAATAGCCGCGCGAAGGCGCGCTACACCAGCCGCCTCGACGAACAACGCCAACTGCTCGACGCAACCCTGTCAAGTATCGGCGATGCGGTGATCACCACCGATATTGAGGGAAAGGTCACCTTCCTCAATGCCGTGGCCGAGGGTTTGACGGGCTGGCCACTTGCCGAAGCGGTCGGCACGCCTCTGGACAAGGTGTTTCGCATCATCAACGAAACGACGCGCAGGCCGGTGAACAATCCCGCCCGCCGCGCCCTGGAAGAAGGGGCGATTGTCGGGCTGGCCAATCATACGATTTTGATTTCCCGGGCCGGCTTTGAACACCCGATCGACGATTCGGCGGCCCCCATCCTTTCGCGCGGCAAAGTCAGCGGCGCCGTGCTCGTTTTCCGCGACATCACCGAACGTAAAGAGGCCGAAGCCTCGCTGGCCAAAAGCGAGGAACGCTACCGCGTGCTCGTCACCGCCAACTCCGATGTCGTCTACCGAATGAGTTCCGACTGGTCGGAGATGCTGCCCCTGGACGGGCACGACCGGGCCGCGAGCGGCCCCGAGCCGATTCGCGACTGGATGGAGCGCAATCTGCCGCGCGAGGAACATGAACGCGTGCGCGAGCAGATCAAGCAGGCGATCGCGCGCAAGCAAACCTTCGAGATGGAACATCAGGTGCTGCGCGCCGATGGCTCGGTCGCCTGGACGCACTCGCGCGCCGCCCCCATCCTCGACGACACGGGCAAGATCGTCGAATGGTTCGGCACGGCGCGCGATGTGACCGACCGCCGCAACATGGAGGCGGCACTCCGCGAAGCCGACCGCAAGAAGGACGACTTCATTGCCCTGTTGGCGCACGAACTGCGCAACCCCTTGGCCCCCATTCGCAATGGCCTCAAGGTGATTCGACTGACCGACGACAAGCTGGTATTGAAAAAATCGCTGGCAATGATGGATCGGCAGCTCTCGCACATGGTGCGCATGATCGACGATCTGCTCGATGTCTCGCGCATTGGCCGCAACAAGATGGAGCTAAGGCGGGCGCGCATTTCCGTGGCCGATGTCATGGCCAGCGCGGTGGAAACGGCCCGGCCGGCGATCGAAGAAGCGGGGCTTGAACTCACCGTCACACCACCGCCGCAACCGATTTTTCTTGAAGGCGACCTGACCCGGCTTTCGCAGGTGTTTAGCAATCTGCTTACCAACAGCGCCAAGTACACACCGCGCGGCGGCAAGGTCTGGTTTTTCTGCGAACACAAAAACGGCAAGGCGATCATCTCGGTCAAGGATACCGGCAGCGGCATTCCGCCCGAATCGTTGCCGACCATTTTCAACATGTTTTCGCAGATTGATCGCAGCATTGAAAAGTCGTCGGGCGGCCTGGGCCTGGGGCTGGCGCTGGTCAAGGGACTTGCGGAAATGCACGGCGGCAGCGTGACGGCGCAAAGTGATGGACAGGGCCAGGGAAGCACCTTCACCGTGACGCTGCCGGAGCAAGGCGCTGGGCCCGAGTTCGCTCCCTTGCAAAGCGACCCGATGCAGCCGGCCCTACCCTTCAAGCGGCGCATTCTGGTAGTCGACGACAACCGCGACGGCGCCGATAGCCTGATGACGATGCTGCGCATCTTGGGCAATGAAGTGATGATGGCCAACGATGGAATCGAGGCGATCGAACGCGCCGAACTCTTCCGTCCGGGGCTGATCCTGATGGACATCGGCATGCCAAGGCTCAATGGTCTCGATGCGACCAAGCGCATCCGGCAGACCACCTGGGGCAAGAACATGACGATCATCGCCTTGACCGGCTGGGGTCAGGAGAACGATCGGCAACGCTCCCGCGAAGCCGGCTGCGATGGCCACCTCGTCAAGCCGCTGCAACTGGCCGAACTTGAGAAGATGCTTGTCGACCTGGGCAAATAAATAGCCGGCACGCGATTCGCTTGGTGGAAAGAAAAACAGAAAAAATCAAACAGCGGCAATTCGCGGAGAAGCGAGATGGCCGCCTTTGTGAAATCGCGGCTGGAGCGAATGCATCAGGTTCTTGGGGAGCATATCGAGCAAAAACAGATCAGCGGGCTGGTGGCGCTGGTCAGCCACCAGGACGAAGTTCATGTCGAAACTCTCGGCACGCTGGCCTTCGACAATCCGGCACCGATGAGGCGCGATTCCATTTTTCGCGTCGCGTCCATCACCAAGCCGATCACGGCGGTGGCGGCGATGATCCTCGTCGCAGAGTGCAAACTGCGCCTCGACGATCCGGTTGATCGCTGGCTGCCGGAGCTTGCCGATCGCAAGGTGCTCACCTCGATCTCGTCGGATTTGAGCGAAACGGTGCCGGCGAAGCGCGCCATCACCTTGCGCGATCTGCTCACCTACACGGCCGGCTTTGGCAGCGTGATGGCCAAGGCCGACACCTACCCGATTCAAAAGCTGATCAAGGAATATCAGATCGGCGGCGACGGCCCGATGCTCCCCTCCGCGATGCCGGCGATGGATGAATGGCTCAAGCGGCTCGGGTCGCTGCCCTGGCTGGCGCAACCGGGCGAGCGCTTCTTGTACCATGTCAGCGGCGATCTGTTGGGGGCACTGATCACGCGAGCGTCGGGCCATTCGTTTGGCACGTTCTTGCGCGAGCGGATTTTCGAACCGCTGGGCATGAAGGACACCGGTTTTTATGTGCCTGCCGACAAGGTGGACCGCTTGCCCGCCTTTTATATGTTGAACGCCCAGGAGAATCGGTTCGACTACTTCGATGATGTGGAGCAAAGCGCCTGGCAAACCGCGCCGCTGTTTGAATCGGGGGGCGGCGGCCTGGTGTCGACGGTGGACGATTACTGGGCATTTTACCGAATGATGTTGAATCAAGGCCGGCATGGCAACGAGCAGATCTTGTCGCGCGCCACGGTCAAGTTGATGACGACCGATCAACTGACTCCGGCACAGCGAACCGGCGCCGAGATCTTTTTTGGCCGTCATTCCAGTTGGGGCTTGGGCATGTCGGTTGACATCGCTCGCAGGGAGATTTACCAAAATCCGGGCCGGTTCGGCTGGGATGGAGGCTATGGTACGACCGCCTACGCCGACCCCTCCGAAGGAGTCATTGGGATCCTGTTCACGCAGCGGATGATGGATTCGCCCACGCCGCCACGGGTTTTCACCGACTTCTGGACGCTGGCTTACGAAGCGCTTGCCTGAAGCGAACGCATTCCCTTACTGTTCGTATGGAAGAAGTGGCAAACTGGCGGAGACTCGCGACGGCAATTCTGTTTGACTTCCCTAATTAGTTGCATATACAATTACCCAGGAGGCGATGAAACCATGACTCTCTCTCCCGAACAAAAGATTTGCGAGGAATGCCTCGGTGGGCGCATTCGGATGCTCAACCGGGTGGTCACCAAGATTTACGACGAGAAACTCAGGCCGCTGGGACTTCGTTCCAGCCAGATCGGCATTCTGATCACGGTGGCGGCGCACGGGCCACTATCGCAGACTCAGGTTTGCCAGCGCCTACAACTGGAAAAATCGACCTTGAGTCGCGACTTGACGCGCATCCTTGCCAAGGGTTGGATCGTATCCACTGCCGACCAAGGACGGCGCGGCAAGCTGGAAGTCACCCCCGCGGGGCGCGCCCTCATCAAGAAACTCGCACCCGTCTGGACCGAGGCGCAAGCCAAGGCGTGCAAACTACTTGGCAAAACCCTGATCAACGAAATCTACCGCGTGGCCGACGAACTCCAACTCGTCTGCAACATCGAGAATTAACCCGGGCGAAAGCGGCTTCAAGCCCTCAGGAAAGAAAAAATGTGCGCCTCGCATTGGAAAGTTGCATCTACAACGATTATGAATGGAAAGACGCGTTCCCTCACGAATGCGTCAGCCGGCGATCGCGGAGGGAGTATAAGTATGTTTCCTTTCGAGTGGAAAGTTGTATCTACAACACCTATCAATGAGATGACGGCCCCGCCTTTCAGGGGGCCGTTCCTGAAGCTCATGCTTCGGTTCTCGGCATTCAAGCGGCCCTTCATCCGGCCGGCGCGCCAAAGTTTTTTCTTGGCCTTGATGGCCGGCCTGCTCTCTCTCGCCGCCGGCTGCTCCAACTCCCTGGCCACGCCCGCCCCAGCCGATCCCAAGGTCGTCGTTACCTCTCCGCTCAAACTCGCGATCGTCGAATGGGACGAATACATCGGCCGCCTGGCTCCCATCGAAGAAGTCGAAGTGCGCGCCCGCGTCAGCGGCCACTTGCAATCGACCCACTTCGTTGAAGGCCAGATCGTTCAGGCGGGCGACCTGCTCTGCATCCTCGATCAACGCCCCTTCCGCCTGGCCGTTGAACAGGCCGAAGCCGACCTCGCCCGCGCCAAGGCGAAAAAGGATGAATCGGCCGCGCAAATGGTTCAGGCCGAAGCCGAAGTACGCTCGGTGGAATCGCAGCGCGAACTGGCCGCTCAATTGCTTGACCGCGCCAAACGCCTGGTTGCCAACCGCACCCTGACGCAGGAAGAGCTCGACATTCGCGAATCAAACTACAAGCAAGCCACCGCCGATCGCGACATCCGCTTAGCCCGCGTGAACCTGGCCCGCGCCGCCGTGCTCACTGCCGGGGCCGAACTGCGCGCCGATCAGTCGCGCCTGGCCACCGCCAAGCTCAATCTCGAATACACGGAAATTCGCGCCCCCTTGACCGGCCGCATCAGCAACCGCGCCGTGACCGACGGTAATTTGATATCCGGCGGCACCGAGAACTCGACCCTGCTCACACGGATCGTCTCGCTCGACCCCATTCACTGCTATTTCGACGCCGACGAACAATCGCTGTTGAAATACACGCGTCTTGGCAATTCCGGCGCGCTGGCCGACTTGCGCAAGGCAAAACTGCCCGTGCACATCCGCCTGGCCGACGAGCGCAATGGCTTCCCCCATCAGGGCCATCTCGATTTCCTCGACAATCGCCTCGACCGCAAAACGGCCACGATCCGCTGCCGCGCGATCCTTCCCAATCCTGACCTGACGCTCACCCCGGGACTTTTCGCGAAGGTGCGCATCCCCGGCAGCGCGCGCAAGGAAACCGTGCTCATCCCCGAATCGGCGATTGGCACCGATCAGACCGAAAAATTTGTGTTCACCGTCAATGCCAGCCACACCGTGGAACGGCGCAAAATCGAAATCGGTCGAAAGGCGCGCGGTCTGCGCATCGTCACCGAGGGTCTTCAAGGCGACGAATCGATCGTGCTGCGCGGTTTGCAGCGCGTGCGCCCCGGTGCCACCGTCGATGCCACACCCGAGCTCACGGTCGCTCTGAACGACGGCTTGCCCGACGATGTCAAGCCGGTCGCGGTCGAACATCAGCTCAACTCTTATGTGAGCAAGCCCGCGCCCGAAACGGTGCCGCGCACGAACATCTCGACATCGACCGCCGCCACCACCTCCTGGATTCGCAAGGCCGGGAACACCGCCTTGGAAGGCGAACGAACGAGGTAACGAAAAATGAAATTTGCACACTTCTTCATCGACCGCCCCATCTTCGCCACGGTCGTCTCGCTGGTGATCACGATCTTCGGCGCGATCTGCTACCTGGCCCTGCCCGCCGCCCAGTATCCCGACATCGTGCCGCCGACAATCGTCGTGCGCGCAAGCTACCCGGGCGCCTCGTCCGAGGTGATCGCCGACACCGTGGCGACCCCCATCGAACAGGAGGTCAACGGTGTCGAAGGGATGCTCTATATGTCGTCCCAGAGCACCGTCGATGGCCAGATGGAATTGACCGTCACCTTCAAACTCGGCATCGATCTGGACAATGCCCAGGTGCTCGTGCAAAACCGGGTGGCCATCGCCGAACCGCGTCTACCCGAAGAAGTGCGCCGCCAGGGCATCACCACGACAAAGTCATCCCCCGACATCCTCATGGTCATTCACCTCGTCTCGCCCGATAAGCGTTATGACCAGCTCTACCTGAGCAACTACGCGGTGATGCAAGTGCGCGACGCCCTGCTGCGTGTCGACGGCGTCGGCAGCATCATCATGCCGGGCCTTCGCGAATACAGCATGCGCGTCTGGCTCGATCCGGAGCGACTGGCGCATCTGTCCATGACGCCCGACGATGTCGTGCGTGCCATGCAGACGCAAAACCTGCAAGTCGCCTCGGGCGTGATTGGCCAGGCGCCGCAATCGACCAAGAACGATTTCCAACTGACGGTGAAAACCCTGGGCCGGTTGCTGGAACCGCAGCAGTTTCGCGACATGATCGTGCGCACCGGCGACGATGGCCGCGTCGTCAAGCTCAGCGATGTCGGCCGCATCGAACTCGGCGCGCGCGACTACACGATCAATAGCTATGTCGATGGCGAAGTCGGCATCGGCATGGCGATCTCACAGCGGCCGGGCACCAATGCACTGGCCACCGCCGCCGCCTTGCAACAGACGATTGACCGGCTATCGCAAGATTTTCCCGAAGGGCTGGCTTACCGCGTCGCTTACAACCCGACCGTCTTCGTCAGGCAATCGATCGACTCGGTCACGCACACGCTTTACGAGGCCGCCTTCCTCGTCGTGATCGTGATTCTTGTCTTCTTGCAAAACTGGCGCGCCACCTTGATTCCCTTGGTGGCGATTCCGGTGTCGCTCGTCGGCACCTTTGCCGCCATGGCCGGCTTTGGTTTTTCCCTGAATATGCTGTCGCTGTTCGGTCTGGTGCTCGCCATCGGCATCGTGGTCGACGATGCGATTGTCGTCGTGGAAAATGTCGAGCGGCATATCCGCGCGGGACTTTCGCCACGCGACGCCGCCCACAAGGCGATGGATGAAGTCACACCTGCCGTGATCGCCATCGCCGTGGGACTCTCGGCGGTGTTCGTGCCGACCGCCTTCATCTCAGGAATCAGCGGCCAGTTCTACCGCCAGTTTGCTTTGACGATTGCCGTTTCCACCCTGATTTCCGCTTTCGTGTCGCTCACCTTGAGCCCGGCGCTGTGTGCGCTGCTTTTGGAGCCGCATGGCAAGGAAAAGGACTGGATCGGCCGCGCCTGGGATTTTTGTTTCGGCTGGTTCTTTCGCGCCTTCAATGGCGCGTTCGACTGGGTCACTCGTGGCTACGCCCGCACCGTGGGCTGGTTGCTGCGCCGTCTCGCCTTGCCCTTGATCGTTTACGGAGTGCTGATCGCCTTAGCCGGCTTTGGCTGGCAAGCGGTTCCCGGCGGATTCATCCCCCGCCAGGACAAGGGGTACCTGATCACCGTCATTCAACTTCCCGAAGGCGCCTCGCTCGCGCGTAGCGACGAGATCGTCCGGCGCGCGGGAGAAATCATCCGCAGCAATCCGGTGGTCGGCCACACGGTCGAATTCGTTGGCTACTCGGGCGCCGCTCGTTCCAACAACCCCAGCGCGGCGGTCATCTTCTTTGGTCCCTTGTTACCCAACGAGCGCAAGGATCCGCACGATCAGCCCAACATCCTCAATGAGCTGCCCAAGATCCAGGCGGCGCTCATGGAGATTTCCGATGCCAACATCTTCGTCATTCCGCCGCCTCCGGTGCAGGGGCTGGGCAACTCGGGCGGCTACAAGTTTTTGATTCAAGATCGGGCCGGTCACGGCCCTCGCGCCTTGCAAGAGGCGACCCGCGATTTGATTGCCGCGGCGCAAAAGGAACCGGCACTCGCAGGCTTGTTCACGATCTATGGAGCGAGCACGCCGCAGCTCTTCGTCGATGTCGATCGCACCAAGGCGTTCATGCTCAATGTCCCCTTGACCAACGTTTTCGATGCGCTGCAGTCGAATCTTGGCTCGGCCTATGTCAATGATTTCAATCTCAACGGCCGCACCTTCCAGGTCCGCGCGCAGGCCGAGGAGGCCTTTCGCGATTCCGAAGAAGACATCGCGCAGCTCAAGACCAAGACCGCCACGGGCGAAATGATTCCCCTGGGATCGGTGGTCGATGTGCGCTTTGAAACCGGGCCGGATCGCGTTGTGCGCTACAACATGTTTCCCTCTTCGGAAATTCAGGGCGATACCGGTCCCGGCTTTAGCTCGGCGCAGGCGATGGCAGCGATCGAACGGCTCGCCAAGGAGACTCTGCCACAAGGAATGTCGATCGCCTGGACCGACATCGCCTACCAGGAGCAACTCGCCGGCAATACGGCTCTCGCGATTTTTCCCCTGTGCGTGTTGTTCGTGTTCCTGGTCCATGCGGCCGAATACGAAAGCTGGACCTTGCCCCTGGCCATCATCCTGATCGCGCCGGTCTGCTTACCCTTTGCCCTGGGCGGAGTCTGGGCACGCGGCATGGAGAATAACCTGATTACGCAGATCGGTTTTGTCGTGTTAATCGGTCTGGCCGCCAAGAACGCCGTGCTCATTGTCGAGTTTGCAAAGCAACAAGAAGAGGAAGGTCTGACACCGTTTCAAGCGGCCGTGGAGGCCTGCCGGCTGCGATTGCGACCGATCATCATGACCTCCTTTGCGTTCATCCTCGGCGTCATGCCGCTGGCCGAAGCAACCGGCCCAGGGTTCGAAATGCGCCGCGTGCTTGGCACCACGGTTTTTAGCGGCATGCTTGGCGTGACGATCTTTGGCCTTTTCTTGACCCCGGCCTTTTATCTCCTGCTGCGCAATCTTTCGAATCGCTTGCGCGGACGGAGTTCCGCACCGGATCATCATGCTGCAGTTGAACACCAGCATATCAAGTTGAATTCGACATCAATGCCTGCGCCAGACCTGGCCCACCATGTTTGATTTTTTTGTCTTTTTTTCTCTCTAGATTTACAATCTTGAAAGCGAGGTTGAGATGCACGGCGACGATCAACTCATCGAAGATTATTTGGCTTCGATCAAGCAAGTGAAACAGGCCTTCGCGGGGATGTCGGAGTCGGCCGCGAAGGCAGGGCGAACGCACCATCTTGGGGCGAATAGGATAACTGGACAGCTGTGAGACAGCGCTGGGAAGGATCCCACCGAGGTCCCATGGCGATCCAGGGTAA
>Ga0208492_1001115_pt1 | contig 18304 bp, 11 predicted proteins | sample Subbioar_CSW14AB_FD_184820 | JGI IMG/M metagenome (GOLD analysis project Ga0208492, IMG submission 184820) | Serpentinite rock and fluid subsurface biosphere microbial communities from McLaughlin Reserve, California, USA - CR12Mar_CSW14AB (SPAdes) | ecosystem: Environmental > Terrestrial > Deep... | reverse complement strand
ATGTGGTCGGCGTTGTACGTGCACCAGCCGAGCGCCGCTTCGGACAGGTCGCCCGTGCCGACCACAAAACCGCGATTCATCAAAAACGAAGTCCGCGCGCGGGCCTGCACATTTTCAAAGACCAGGTCGTCAAGGCGATCCCCCTTGAGCTGGCCCAGCGCCGCTACGAACGCATCGAGATTGATTCCGTTCAAGTCGATGCCAAAGGGCCGGTGGCCAAGCGTGCGCATTTGTTCGAAGCTGTGCGCACGGATATCGATCTTCGTGCAGGAGATGCCCAATTGTTCCATGAGCGCTTCGGCGTTTTGTAGCGTTCGGCCGGTCGTGCCGAAACCGGGCATCGTCACGCCGTCGATGCGGGAGCGCTCGATTCCCAAAAGATCGGCCGTCTTGGTACAGACAAGCAATGCCAGGGTCGAGTCCAGCCCTCCGGAAACGCCGATGGTCAGTCGCGGAAACTTGCCGCAGGCGACCCGAGAACCCAGCCCGGCGACCTGAGTGTGAAAGATCTCTTCACAGCGTTCGGCCAACGTGGCCGATTCAGTCGGAACGAACGGATGCGCATCGATGAACCGTTTTAGCTTGCCCGGCTCTTGAACCAGGTGCGCGCCACCGCTCCTTCTTGCATGAAAACCCATCACCTTCTGATGGGCGCCAAACACCGCGCCGGGTGAAATCAGCCGATCATTCCCCGTTTTCCCCTCTGCAAAGGTTTTGAATTTTTGGCGGTCCGCCTCGACCTTCGCCAGGTCGGTGTCGGCAACAATCAGTTCGTTATCACGCGAAAAGCGTTTCGACATCGCCAGGCAGGCGCCGCTTTCGTAAATCAGGCAATCGCCATCAAAGACCAGGTCGGTCGTCGATTCCCAGACCCCCGCGGCGGCATAGATATAGGTGGCCAGACATCGCCCCGACTGCGCGGCCACCAGCGTGCGGCGAAAGGGGGCTTTGCCGATCACGGCATTGCTTGCGCTCAAATTAACGATTGTATTGGCGCCGTTTTGCGCGAGGCTCGAACTGGGAGGGTTCGGCACCCATAAATCCTCGCAGATTTCGACACCGACGCGGCAAAGGGGTTGCTGCGAGAATTCAAAGATCAGATCGATCCCAAAAGGAATCTCGCGATCCGAAACGATCAGGGTTTTCCCACGCAGTTCGCGCCCGGAGGAAAAATGCCTTTGCTCGTAAAATTCGTTGTAAGTGGGCAGATGGGTTTTGGGGACGAGGCCCACGATCTCGCCGGCAGCCACGATCGCCGCGCAATTGAAAACCTGACCTTCAAAACGGACGGGCAGCCCGACAAAGAGCACCATCTCTTGCCAGTCTTCGCTTGCCTCGGCAAGGCGCAGGAGCGCGTCCCAGGCGGCATCGAGCAAGGTTGGCTGGCCAAAGAGATCGCCGCAGGTGTAACCGGTCAACGATAGCTCGGGAAATACGAGCAGATTGACTCCCTGTTCGTGGGCCGAGCGGGCGATTGCCGCAAGGGTTTTGAGGTTTTCCGGCGGGTTGGCCAGGTGGACCCGGGGCGATGCCGCGGCGACGCGGACGAACCCGAACGGGTGAATGGTGGAATCTCGTTGCTCGTTCATGAAGGACCCTTTCCGTTCTTATTTTTAGGGTATTTTGTGGTCGAGGCGCACCTTGCATTCCTCAAACATCCCAAGAACCGTCTCACGCGGAGACGCGGAGGCGCGGAGATCTAGGGGACGGTGTTCAGGCTTCGTTACCAAGCGACTTGACGCTCGGTACAATTCAGGGGGCCGGTTTCCCAAATAAAACCCAGAAAGCCCTCGACCGGTAGAAGGGGCTTTCAGCAGGGCGCATTAGGAGCACGGAGGCAGAGCAACACCATCCCAACCAAGGGTTCCACGGAACGATTTTTGCCGGGATTTTCCTTTTAGAATTCCCAATCCCGACCTTTTCCCAGAAACGACCTTCAACACCATGTCCGACACTTCGATTGTTTGGTTTCGCCAGGACCTGCGATTAGCCGATAACCCGGCGCTTGTGGCGGCGGTGTCTTCATCGCACCGGGTGCTGTGCGTCTACATCGATAGCCCTCAAGAAGAGGAGCCCTGGCCGCCGGGCGGTGCCGCAAAATGGTGGCTGGGTCACTCGCTTGCCGCCCTGGCCCAATCACTGGAATCGAAAGGCGGCCGACTCGATTGCTTTCGCGGCGCCGCAGGTGCCACCCTGGCGCAACTGGCCAAGCAAACGAACGCCAGTGCGGTCTACTGGAACCGCCGCTACGAACCGCAGGCGATTGCCCGCGACACCCAAATCAAAAAAGACCTGACGGCTCAGGGGCTTACGGTCGAAAGCTTCAATGGTTCGCTCCTTTTGGAACCGCCCGAAGTGCGCAACAAGCAAGGCAAGCCCTTTCAGGTCTTTACCCCCTTCTGGCGGGCTTTTTACGAGGCGCTGCAGCCAATTCCGTTGCTCACCGCGCCACGAAAGATCCCCTGCCCTCACGAGCCGGGCAAATCGGTCAAGCTTTCACGCCTGGGCTATTTGCCGAAAATTCCCTGGGACGCGGGATTGAAAGAGATGTGGGTGCCCGGCGAAGAAGGCGCCTGGGAACGGATTGAGCAGTGGATCATGCTCGCCCCGAAGTACGATGGCTTGCGCGATCAAACCGACCGCGACGGCACCAGCCGCTTATCGCCCTACTTGCACTTCGGTGAAATCAGCCCGCGTCAGATCTGGCACAAGATCCTGCAGAAATTCCGCATCCAGCCCGGAGCCCCCCTGCCTGAAGGCCTGAAAGTGTATGCCAAGGAACTGGTCTGGCGCGAGTTTGCTTACCACCTTCTGTTTCACTTTCCTCAGACGCCTTTGGAACCGTTGCGCGCGCAATATGCGGAATTCCCCTGGAACTCGGATCGATCGCTTTTACGCGCCTGGCAGCGAGGTCTCACCGGCTACCCGATGGTCGACGCGGGGATGCGGCGGCTTTGGCATACCGGCTGGATGCACAACCGGGTGCGCATGATCGTGGCGTCGTTTTTGGTGAAGCACCTGCTCCTCCCCTGGCAGGATGGCGCGCGCTGGTTTTGGGACACGCTCGTCGATGCCGACCTGGCAAGCAACACCCTCAACTGGCAATGGTCCGCCGGCTGCGGCGCCGATGCCGCGCCTTATTTTCGAATCTTCAATCCGGTCTCGCAGGGGGAGAAATTCGACCCCTATGGCGACTATGTCCGAAAGTGGGTGCCCGAACTTGCCAAGCTCGATGTGCCCTGGATTCACAAACCGTGGGAAGCGCCGCCCTTTGCACTCCAAGCGGCCAAGGTCGAATTGGGGGGCAATTATCCATTACCGGTGGTCGATCACGTGAAAGCGCGCAATCGGGCACTTGAGGCCTTGAAGTCGCTGAGGGAATGAACTCTTCGAGATTTTATTTCTCCTATCTTTTTCGTATTACCGATAGAACTAGAATCACTTCAGATTGTTCAATGCGTAATTGTAAAATCGAATGCAGGTATCGAGATGGTCATCTACTGGGATCAAAAAATCCAAGCCGAGTCGCTCGGTGGTCAAATCGCCCATGTTCAATGCGAAAAATGCGAGTTCTCCTATTACTATTTATTGACGCGAATGGGGCGGGGAACGGGCGTGGCTCCTTACTCGCTCGGCACGACGGGTGCCACCGAAGCGGCCCATGTCATGTCGCAAACGGACTTGCGCGAACGTCTGGAAAATGAAGCCGAAACGGTTCCCTGTCCGAAATGCCATTGGATCAGCACGGAGTTGGTCAATGGCTATCGCCGAAGCCAATATCGCCTATTCAACACGGCCGCCGTGTTTGTCGTCCTGGTTGGGTCGGCCTCCTTCTTGATTGCCTCCTGGTACTTTTCCATCGGTCCGGTCCTCGACCGATGGTTAGTACCTTACTGCTTGATCGGCGGGCCCTTGGCTTCAATAGCATTGGGGGCTGCCTTGATCGGACTGCGTAACTGGCTGCGCAGTCTCATCCAGCCCAACAGAGATTTTGCCACGGCGGGCAAACTGCCCTTCGGAACTCCGCCCGCTTTGATCAGGGATGATGCGACCGGCAAATTTCAACTGGCCGATCCGAGCCTGTCGAATCGCCACAGCCAGGAAAAATGGGTGGAATGGTCATTTAGCCACAAGTCCCTGCCAGAGATTTGCTGTGAATGCCTGGGTCCGCCAACACCAGGGAGAGAATTTCCTTGCGAGGTAACCCCGTCGCATGTCCTGAAATTTCCCCGCTGTGTCGACTGCATACGTAAGGCCGACTGGGTATGCACCCAGGTGGGGTTTGTATCGTTCGCAGTCGTCATGCTGGTATTTGCAGTCGGATTGTTGGTGTTGGCTTTGGCCCCCACTCCATTTTGGATCGTGTTTGTGGCGGGAACCTTGATGTTGATGGTCATCTCGTGGGGTATTGGACTGATTTGGACAGCACCCGTAGCTCTGGGCCTTATCGATCAGAGTCGAGGAATTGCTCAGTTAAGATTCAGCAATTCGGACTATCGGGATGCATTCGTCAACCATGTCGCTCGTTCCGGCCCCGTTCATGCGGTGGGATTGCCCCAATTCGTAGCCGATCCCGAAAAACCTCGCGATTTCCATTGAGCGGCACTCGACCCAACGCGCGACACAACCGGCACTTTGACACCTATTCAGATCTTTTATATGGCTAATTGACTTGAAAAAAGGGAATGAGGAATACCTCGCCTTTAAGGATGGCTCACCGGGCTTGGGGTCACCTCGGGCGTCTTCTTTTTCCGCTTCGTCAGCCTTTCCTTCAAAGGAATATGCACAAATGGCCCCGCGCTTGCCGGCGGCCCGGCGAAGGAAACCCAGAGGTCGAGGGTCTCCGTATCGAAGATCATCGATTGCAAGGTCTGCCTGCCCAAGCGGACACCGTCCAGGTTGGCGCAGATGTCTTCAAAGCGAATGTTCCCGCTGCTCGTTTTGGCTTCGAGGTAGTCCAGTCTTTCCACCGATCGGTGCGGATTGAGGGGCGCGGCCGGTTTCATCGAATCGAGGCAAAAATGATTGGAACAGCAGACAACGCCCGCCTTCGGATCGCGCTTTTTGACAAAGTCGGGCGAGATCTCAAGTACGGCGACCTCTTTCTTGTCGGCAATCAAGAGGTTGGTCAAGCAGGTGCGCCGAAGCTTGCTCAGGCGCGCGATCGCTTCATCAATGGTCGTGCATTCTTCCAGTACGGTGCGGTAGCAAAGCGCGTAGGGAATCCCCTGCGAATCGAAACGCTTCAGGCCTGGCTTGATGTCGATCACCTCGAGAATGGCCAGCGCCAATCCCGCATCGTTCATTCCCGATAGGACGCCGACGAGCCCTGGGAACCCGACCGAAACGAACGAGTGCTTGCCTTCGGGATGCATGATCGACACCAGGCTGTAGCGGCTGATGTTGCCCACGGGAGGATAGTCCAGGTTGCGCGCCAGGATCGAACCGCGCGAAAACGACGTTCCCGGCGCCAGGGCCATTCCCGAGCAGAGCACGAATTTCTTGAGATCGAACATCGTGTTGCCGGCAACCAGCGTTTCCCAGGGCGCCTGAGAATGCTTGTGCATACTTTTCAGTTCGGCCATGTAGGGTGCCGGAATTCCCTGGATCATCCCGTTGCCCAGAGTCAAAAGCACCGGGAAAAGGAACTCGGCGCGATACTGGCGCGCCAAAAGCCTGGGGTATTCCAGGATCCCCTTGGCCTGGCTGAGAGCCAATGAACCGATGCCTTCACCCATGGTCTCGGGGCTACCCCCCACGTCGAGCACGGGAATTCCACGCTCCAGCGTCAACTTTCCAGCTGGACTGCTCTTGGCCTGATAGGGAGGATCGCCGGCTGCCAATGGGGGACAAATTCCCGCCCAGCAACAGGTTACGACCGCCAGATGAACGAGAATCGTTCTCAAGTTTCCCTCATTTTCATAAGGCATCAACTAATGGATGCGGCAGGTTTGCCGATTTTAGAAGGACCCGTATTGCCATGTCAGCATCGATTTCGGTGACGCCACAGACCCGCATCGCCATTATTGGGGCGGAAGGCCAGTTGGGGCGGCAATTCGCAAGCCACACTCCAGGAATTCTATTCCCCCTCAACCGGACCAAGGCCGACCTGCTCAACCCCAGCGCGCTGAGTCAGGCGCTCAAGGAAATCCAACCCGAACTGATCATCAACTGCGCCGCCTACAATCTGGTCGACAAGGCCGAATCGGAACCGGAGCCGTGCCTGCAAGTCAACACCCTCGGGGTCTTTCACCTGGGGCGCATCGCCAAGGAGATCGGCGCAACGCTGGTTCATTTTACGACGGATCACCTCTTTGGCGCCACGCCGCGCCTTGATGCCTTCGGCAAGCCGATTCCCTGGGTCGAGACCGACCTGCCCTCGCCGATCGGGGTCTATAGCGCGAGCAAGGCGGCCGGGGAAAATCTCCTGCTCGGCTCGGGTGCCTCGGTCTACATCATCCGAACTTGTGGTCTCTATGGGGTTCCCGGTCAGGGGGGTAAGGGAACCAATTTCGTCGAAGCGATTTTGCGCGCTGTCGCCAACAAGCGGCCCCTGCGGGTCGTTTGCGATCAATATTGCACTCCCACGTCGGCGGCGACCTTGCAGCCCGCCGTTTTGCAGGTCTTAAAGCACTTCCCTCCCGGCATTTATCACCTGACCGATCAAGGGTCGATGACCTGGTGCGAGCTGGCTCGAGCAATCTGCGAAATGCAGGGGTTGCATGTCGAGGTCACCCCCATTGGCACGCATGAGTGGCCGGCCGCGGCGAAACGGCCCTATTTCAGCGTGCTGGGGTCGATCCACCACAACCACCCCGACTATCCGAAGCTAGCGCCCTGGCGGGAATCTTTGCGGACTTATCTGGCCAATCGCCCGGCGTAGATCGACCCCCTAAACCAGGGCAAACACCCTGAAATACAGGTTTGGACTGGATCAACGCTCAAAATTGAGCAAAATAGAGCCCATGAATCCCGATGAAAATGCCTCGCCGAACGGCGAAGCGAACCGGCGCAATGAGAGCGACCGTCGCCAGGAGAAAATTCCGGTCGCCTTCGAAAGGCGTAGCGGGTTGGACCGGCGCATCCCCGAAGAAAAGCGCCGGATGGTCGATCCGGTCACCTTCGAAAAAGAGTACAACGAGCAGGAATTTGAATTCTTGCGCGCGATCGACATGTACAAGCGGATCAATCGCCGCCCCTTCCCGACATGGAGCGAGGTGCTCGAAGTAGTCATCGCCCTGGGCTATCGCAAGGTGGCCGAACCGACCGCCCTGCCCGGCTTGCCCATGCCCAAGGGGAATAACGAGACGACATAAGGCGAGCGATCCTGCAGCCGACTTCGAGTCGTTTCTTCCCTCTCCTTTCTTCGTCCAAACGTTCACATCTCTCCGGTTAAGAAAGCCGGCAAACGCTGACCAGCCCCTTCCTCAGCCGTGCATTCTTTCATTGACTTCTCTGCTTTTCTCTCCGCGCCTCCGCGTCTCCGCGTGAGAATGTATTTTGCTTTTTAATCCAATCGAACGCATCCTCGCCCATCAAACCTCAAGCCCGACCGCCCGCATGAGTGCCAGCGCATTGCTATGCCGCGTGATCCCCTGGCGCATCCGGTAATCGAAATGCAATTCCTGGTTTTCCCAGCGGTCGGAGAAGTGCACATTCTCGGCTTCGGCGCCCAAGTCGTCGGCAATACGCGTCAGGGCCAGATCGTGCGTCGTCACCATGCCGATGGCCGCTTTCCTCAGCAGACCGCCGACCACTCCCCGCGCTCCTTCGAGGCGGTCGTGCGAATTGGTACCGCTGAACACTTCATCGAGCAAAAAGAGCACGGGCAAGTTCCCATCGCAAAGCTTCACGAGCAGGCGTACTCGCTCAATTTCGGCCTGAAAACGCGACCGGCCGGCCGAAAGCGAATCGGAAACGCGCATACTCGCGCCCACTTGTAGCGGGGTCAAACTGACCTGGCGGCCGCGCACCGGCAAACCGGCCTGGGCCATCACGGCGGTGATGCCGACCGTGCGCAGGTAGGTGCTCTTGCCCGACATGTTCGAACCGCTAATGACGACCAGGCGCGAATCGCCCCCCCCCAGCCGAATGTCATTGCGCACGCAGCGGCTCGAAGAAATCAGCGGATGGCCGACCGCATCGGCGCGGAAAAAGGGGATTTCTCCCGGCTGGACTTCGGCAAACACATGGTCGGGATTTTCAAAGGAATAAGCCGCGGCGCTGATCAGGGCATCGAATTCGCCCAGGACGCCGAACCAAACCGGCAGCCGCGAGCCATGCTTTTCCCGCCACTGCTCCACCAGCACGCACAGATGCAATTCCCAAGACAAAAGCGGCGCGATCATGCCGAAGATGGGATTCTTCCGTGAAGAAAGAAGATCGGCATAGACCCAAAGGCGGCCAATCGCCTTGGAGGGCACTTCACCCGACCTGGCCAGCCGCGCCTTGGCCTCGGCAAGAGATTTGGCCTGAAAGTCGTTTTTCTCGATGACCCGCAGCATACCGCCCAGCCGCGACAAATCGGCAGCTTGCTTTTCCACGACTTCGAGCACCGGCCGGGTGACGCCACGGAAAATGAGATTGAGAATCAGCGAACCGAGCGCGCAACCGGTCCAGGGCCACAGATCCCAATCTCCCGAAATCCAGGCCATGAAGCCGTAGATCGTGATGACCGATAAGGCCACGGCGGCAAGCCGGGCCAGGATCGGAATATGGGACACGGGAAGCGCTCCCCACTGCACCAGGGGGTCCAGATCGACGGGAGCCGCATCACGGGAAAAAGCGTGAATAATCTCGCGAAGCCGGGCATTGGGAGCCAGTTCTTTAATCGCTTCCTGGCGGCCGACGATTTCTTCGGGAGTCGACGGCCTGGCCAGCCATCCGGCCAGCTTTTCCTCGCCCACCTTGGTTTGGCAAAGACACAGCCGTTCAAAAAGCGACTCCGGCCCAAAAATGTCGAGATCGCTGGCATAGGGATGATCTTCGCGTAGAAATCGGCCACCGGGGTTTCCTCGGCCCATCCAGCGGTCGGCCAGGCGCTCCAGACCCATTTCGACGGCGTGGCGCGACATTCTCTGGCGAAACCAGAGGCGATTGACCCGCTCGTGCCAGCCCAGAAGAAAAAGGAAGAGGCCGACCGCCAGGGCAACCCACCAGGCCGAAATCGAATGGTTGGCAAAGGCCGCCCAGGCCGCGCCGCAACCGAGCGCGAACACGGCAATGCGAGCGAAACCCAGCCTGCTTTCCCAGTTTTTGAGACTTTTCTCCCCCTGCAACAGGTAGTCGCGACGGGAGGTGTAAACGCTTTGGGGATCGGTTTTCTCGACTTGTTCCATCATCCGACCTGCTTGACCCCCACTCCATGGGAAGGATCGATCCAACGACCCCAATCGATTGATCTGGGACCGATCAGGATCCTGAAGGATTTGATAGGACCCAGGGACCTCTCATGATATGATAAAACCTAGCCTGCTCGTGAGATCAGCTCCTGGTCGCAATCCCGTTTGGCCGTCCTTTAGGGAGATTCCCCTTGCTAAGGATCGATGCGAAAAATGCCGCCACCTTTTGCGATGGGATGCGCCGCCGCGATTTCCTTCATGTAGGCAGCGTCAGCGCCCTGGGGTTGACCCTTTCCCCTAACCTGGTTCGCCCCAACCCGGCCGTCGACGGCGATCATAACTGCATTTTCCTTTTTCTGGTCGGCGGCCCCAGCCACATCGACACCTTCGATCCGAAACCGAACGCCCCCGAGGAGATCCGCGGGCCGTTCAAGGTGGCGAAAACCAAGGTCCCCGGCTTCCAAATCACCGACATTTTTCCAAAGATTGCCACGCTGGCCGACAAGTTTTCGATCGTGCGCTCCGTCTATCACACCGCCGCGGCAGTGCATGATACGGGCCACCAGATGATGCAAACCGGCAAGTTGTTTGCCGCGGGAATCGAACATCCTCATGTCGGCAGCATGGTCACGTATCTTAAGGGCTCGCGCAACGAACTGCCGCCCCATGTGCTCATGCCGCGTCCGATCGGCCGCACCGGCGGCAATTTGCCCCACGGCCAAACGGCGGGTTTTTTGGGCAAATCGAACGATCCGTTCGTGCTCAATGCCGACCCGGCGGCCGCCGACTTTCAAATTCCCGACCTGTTGCCCCCCGGCTACTTGCCGCCGGTGCGTACCGACCGCAGGCGGAAATTGCGCGACGCCGTTGAACAAGAATTCAAGGTGTTTGAATCGAGCGCCGAAGCCAAGCAGATGGACGAGCAGTTTCAAAACGCCCAGAAATTGGTTTCCAGCCCCAAGACCCGTGAAGCGTTCGATCTCAACAAGGAACCCGCCACGGTGCGCGAGCGCTATGGCCGTACTCGCTTTGGCCAGTCGTGCCTGCTTGCCCGCCGGCTGGTGGAGCGCGGCGTGCGCTTCGTCACCGTGAACATGTTCGAAACGGTCTTCGACGAAATCACCTGGGACATCCACGGTTCGCGGCCCTTCACCGACATTTCCGAAATGTCGCGTCTGGTCGTCCCCAGTTTCGACCAGGGTTATTCCGCACTACTGGAAGACCTCGATCAACGAGGCATGCTTCCCACGACGCTGGTCACGGCCATGGGGGAATTTGGCCGCACGCCAAAGATCAACCCCGCCGGAGGCCGCGATCATCACCCCGGCGTCTGGAGCATCCTCATGGCCGGCAGCCGGATCAAGGGGGGACGGATCATCGGCGAATCCGACGAGCTCGGATACGCGCCGCTCAACCGGCCCGTATCGCCGGGGGAAGTCGCCGCCACGATTTTGAGTTCGCTGGGGGTCAACCCCCATCAGGAAATCGCCGGCCCGCAAAACCGCCCGACACCGCTCGTGGAATTCAGCCTGAACCCGATCCACGAACTGTTTTAATTTTTTGTTTTTTTGTTTTTTTTGTAGTTTTTTTTTGGCTTTGTGATTACCTGTTTATTTGTTAGTTGGTTTTGGTTTGATTGCCTGCCTTGATCCGTTGGATCAGGCGATCGCTCCTGATCGTCTGACCTTTGGAATTCCCTCTCCGGATGGCTCCATGAACCGCACACTTGCCTCTTTGGGTGGTCTGGCCGCTTGGTTGATCGCCTTTTCTTTCGATTCTTTGGCCTCTCCCGGCGCATTGCATGCCTTCGATGAAAGCTCCGCACCGCTTGAGGTTTATCCCAAGGCGATGAACCTGGCGGGCGCGGGGCATCGCCACGGCCTGATCGTTATGGCCAAAACCGCCGGCAGCGGCGCGCACGCGCTCGTCAAAGACGCGCAAGTCACCGTCGAGCCGCCTAGTCTTGGCCAGGTCGAGTCTGGTTCGACCTTTGTGGCGAAGAGCGCCGGCAAAGGAACGATCAAGATCGTGCGCGGCGGCCTGGTCCAGTCGATTGCGGTGCAAGTTGGCAACCGCCCCCTGGGTGAGGCGGTATCCTTTCGCAACGACATCATTCCGATGCTCACGCGCTCCGGTTGCAATAGCGGGGCCTGCCATGGCGCGCTTGCGGGCAAGGGGACAATGAAGCTTTCTTTGCGAGGGTACGATCCCGAAGCCGACCTTCATGTGCTCACCACCCAGCAAGGCGCCAGAAGAACGGACCGAACGCAGCCGGCCTTGAGCCTGTTTGTTCGCAAAGGCCTGGGAGAATTACCCCATGGCGGAGGCAAAAAGTGGAAAAAAGGGACGGTTGAGGAAATGCTCGCCGTGAAATGGGTCGAGCAGGGATCGGTCGGCCCCGCACCCACCGACGCCAGGCTGGTCCGGATTGTCACCTTCCCACCCGCCTTGCAGCAAAGCCCCAATTCTCCCGAGCCGTTTCCTCTCCTTGTGCAGGCCGAATACTCCAACGGCCTCACTGCCGATGTGACCGGCTGGGCGAAATTCGCCAGTTCGAGCGAAGAAGTCGCCGGTGTGGATCAGGAAGGCCAGATCCGCACGGCCGGTTCGGGCGAATCGGGAGTGTCGGCCTGGTTCGACAATCAAGTGGCAATCACGACATTGACGGCACCCCGCCCAGGATGGGCACAACGGGACAAAGCGGCACGAGCAAATACCGCCAAGAACGATGAACGCAACTGGATCGACACCCATGTCGGGGCGAAGCTTGCCGCGCTGGGGATTCCCGCATCGCCTCTGTCGAACGACATGGAATACCTGCGCCGTGTCGGGCTCGATTTGTGCGGCACGTTGCCAAGCGTGGAAGATCAAAAAGCGTTTCTGGGCCTTCCTAAGGAAACGCGCCGCGCCGCCTGGGTCGACATTTTGATGAAGCGGCCCGAGTTTAGCGATTACCAGGCTTACAAACTCGCCGACCTATTCTTAATTTCCACCAAAAAGATCCCGCAATCGGGCGTCTGGGCCTTCTCGCGCTTTCTGCGCCAATCGATCGAAGAGAACCGGCCCTGGGACCGGCTTTGCCGCGACATCCTTACGGCGCAAGGCAGCAGTCTTGATCGAGGCGAAATCAATTTCTTTCTGATGCACCGCGACCCGGCGGAGTTGACCGAAGCGATCTCCGTCACCTTCATGGGGATGTCGGTGACCTGCGCCAAGTGCCACAATCACCCGCTCGAAAAATGGACCCAGGACCAGTACTGGGGCATGGCCAACCTGTTTGGCCGGGTCAATCTCAAGAGCGGCAACCGGCCCGACGAAGTCATTTTGGTCGAGGCCAAATCGGGCGATGCCATCCATATCCGCAAGGGAGTTCCCATTCCTCCGCAACCGCTCGATGGCCCCGTGGCCACCGGCCCTCGGCGCGAGGCGTTTGCGAACTGGCTCACCGCCCCTGAGAACCCCTGGTTTGCCAGGGCCCAGGTCAACCGGATCTGGAAGAGCCTTTTGGGCCGGGGTCTCGTCGAGAACGACGACGATCTGCGCGTGACCAATCCGGCAACCCATCCGGAACTGCTGGATCAACTGGCCGCGGAGTTTGTCCGTTCGCGCTTCGATATGCGCCACATGATCCGTTTGATCACGCAATCGGCCGCCTACCAAAGATCGTCGCGCACCGTGCCGGGCAATGAAACCGATGACCGCTTTTACTCCCACGCCCGCTTGAAGCGGCTGCAAGCCGAGATCTTGCTCGATGCCTACGCGCAAGTCACCGGCGTGCCGACTCGATTTACCGAGATCACCCCCGGCGGCGGCAACGGCAGCCAGCCCTATGCGGGCTACCCGCTGGGCACGCGCGCGATCCAGTTGCCTGACTCGGCGGTGGTTTCCCCCTTCCTGGATGCCTTTGGCCGCCCCGAACGCAATCAGGCCTGTTCCTGCGAGCGCCAGCAGGAGAGCACCGTGGGCCAAGCCCTGCATGTGGCCAACGGTTCGACGCTCAATGAAAAACTGAAGAATCCCGAAGGACTGGCCGCAAGGTGGGCAAAAGACGGATCCCTCCCCGAAGCGGTGATGGACCGGTTGTGGCAATCGGCGCTTTGCCGCTTGCCCACCGCCCAGGAAAAGGCGAGATCGCTGCCCGACCTCAAAGCGGCCTGGGCCGGCGATGTGCTGGCGCGGCAGGAGTCGATTGAAGATCTTTTTTGGGCGGTATTGACCAGCCGCGAGTTTCTGCTCAATCACTAGTTTGGGGGTCAGTAAGCAGATCTCGCCGATCTGCCTACTGACATCTCTTCCCTTTTCTGTTCGATATTCACCGTCCACAGGTTCACGACCTCTCTTTCACGCATCCAGGGCAAACCATGGGCACCTTCCTGTTCCTTGCTGGCCTTACGATCTGCCAGTCTGGCGCGCCGGCAACTCCCCCCGTCATCTGCCTGGACGCAAGGCCTGACGGAACACTGCTCGCTGCTGGATCGGGGGCGAATTTGATTATTCTGAGCCGCAAACCGAATGAAGCCGCCTATGCAAGCCAGACCCTCGCGTTTGGCAAAACGCCCGAGCGCATCACCGCGCTTGCGTTTTCGCCCGATGGGAAGAAGATCGCCGTGGCTTCGGGTGTACCGGGCGGGCGCGGCTCGGTGAGAATCGTGGATGGCGCAACCGGCAAGGAGGCCTTATGGAAATCGCAAGACTCCGCGCACAAGGATCTGATTCTAAGTCTGGCCTGGTCACCCGATGGCAACCGTCTGGCCTCGACCGGCCATGATCGCCTCGTCCTCATCCATGATGTGACGGGAAAAAAACCGCCGATTGCCATCCGGGACCACTCCGATGCGGTGACAAGCGTGGCCTTCCTCGGAAACACCCACATCGCCTCGGCGGGTTACGACCGGGTCGTCAAGATTTTCGATGCCCAGGATGGCAAGCGGCGCCAAACGCTCGCCGAGGGAACCGACTGGCTCTATGCGGTTGCGGTCAACCCGGCGAACCATGCCATCATCTCCGGCGGCAAAGACAAACTATTGCGCCTGTACAGGGCGCAAAAGGATGGCTCGCATACGGTCGGCCTGTCGGCTTTCGCGCACTCCGCATCCATTCTTCAAACCTTAATCTCCGCCGACGGAAAACGGCTCTGCACCTTAGGCGAAGACCGCACGATCAAAACCTGGAATCCGGACAATTTGACACAAATCGGATCGCCCATTGCGCTGGATGCGCTGGCGCACCGGATGGCCTTCGCGCCGGATCAAGGATTTTTTATCGGCGATCAGAATGGCCGCATCCTCTCCTTCTCCGGGCCGAATCAATCGATCAAGACGGTGCTTTGGCCGCTGCCCCCTGCCCCGCCCAAAATCACCCGATGGACTCCGAGCTATCTCCTTCCAGGACAACCAGCCCGGGTCCAACTGGAAGGCACCGGCTTAAATCGGGTGCAACTCACCTCGTCACGGCCAGGAATCAAACTGAAGTCGCTGGCCCAATCGGAGATTCGCGCCGAATGGGAGGTTCTGCTTGATTCCAAGCCTATGACCGAGACCAAGGTATCGCTTGCGGGCATGCATGAAGGCAAGGCGATCGCAACACTGGAATTCGAGATCGACCGCTTTGCGCGCGTGAAACTTGCCGACGCGAAAAAAGCCGATGCGTCCGGGTTGCCGGCCAACCGAATCAACCTGAGCGCGGAACAGGTCACCCAGGGAATCACCCTGGAAGGAGTCCTTGAGCGGGCCGGGCATTCCTGGAACATTGGCGTACCAATGGCCAAAGACCAGCCCCTTGGCATCGAACTCATCGCGAAAACGGGCAACGGCTGGACTCCCGAACTGGAGTGCGTCCGGCCCGATGGCACCGTGTTCTTGAGAGGGAAAACGGTCCTCGGCTTCAAAGCCGATCAAGCCGGCCTCTGGGAAATTCGCGCGCGCGACGAACTCTGGCGTTCAGCAGCGACCGATCCCTTCCGTTTTGAAATTGGCCCCATTCCCGTCGTTTTGGGAGCGTTTCCTCGCGTCTTGGCCGCCGGCCCCGCAGGCAAGGGAACGGCGATTCGCCTGCTGGGGGTCAACCTTCCTGCCGCATCCGTCACGCAGGAGGCCGAAGGAACACCCGGACAAAAGGTGAACTCCGCCCTCGGGGCCAGCTCCGTGCGTCCCGCCGGAAAGGCAGAGCTGACTTTCTCCGACACGAAAGAATCCATCGATCCGAGCACGCCCCTCGAAACCGGGATGGGCGGTCAATTCTTGCTAACGCAAGCACAGCCGCAATCGACCTGGAATTTCCGAGCGAAAAAAGGCGAGCCGATCCTCGTTCGCGTCGAAGCCAGGCGGCATGGATCGCCGCTTGATCCCTATCTCGAAATCCTCGACGGCAAGGATCAACCGGTGGGCCGGGCCCGGCTGCAATCGATCGCGAAGACCAATGTCACGTTCCGGGACCATGATGCGAATGCGCCGGGAATCCGCATCGACACCTGGGGCGATCTGCAGACCAACGATTTTCTGCTGGCCGGCAACGAACTGTTGCGCATCCGCAACCTGCCGCGCAATCCTGACGACGACTGCCAGTTTTACAAATTGAACAACAAGCGCCGTGGCTATTTGGGCACGACGCCGGTGCATCATCCCAACGGCCAGGAGATGTTCCGGGTCAGAATCCACCCGCCCAAAACTCCGCTGCCGGAAAACGGCATGCCCAATGTCGACCTGGCCTGGTTCAACGACGACGGGGATCCGGAATTTGACAAGGATTCGCAGCTTCTCTTCGAGGCGCCGCAAGACGGCGTTTACCGCGCCAGGATTACCGATTCCCAGGGACAAAGCGGCGACGACTTCTTTGGCAGGCTCGTGTTGCAAGCGGCCAAACCCGATTTCCGGCTGAAGGCGCAGCGGACCGGCAACTGGGTCGAAGGCAGTGCCGCCTTGATGCAGGTAACGGTCGAACGCCTTGATGGTTTTCAAGGACCGATCGAATTGCAATGGCGCGAAAAATCGGGCTGGAATCTACCCGCGGGCCGGCTCGGCGAAGACGATGAGGAAACCATCCTGCCAATCGGTCCGGCCACGGGCGCCGGTCCCAACGGTACGGCACTTCAGGAGCCGCTGGAATGGACACTGATCGGTACCGCGCACCTGGGCAAGATGCAGCTCGCGCAAAAGGTTCCTGTCAGTTCAGGCAAACCGACAAAAGGCTATGGCCTCACAGTTCGCGCGATGAGCCCCGAGATCCAGGTCAAGCAGGGAGGAGCGACGAAATGCAGCTTCGAGATCGTGCGCCCGGCCGATTTCAAGGGCCGCATTCCGATCGAGTTCAAGGGGCTCCCTTTTGGCTGCAAGGTTCTCGATATTGGTCTCAACGGCATCCTGATGATTCCTGGCGAAACGAAGCGCACCGTGGAAATCGCCTGTGAAGACTGGGTCAAACCTGGTCGCATCCCCTTTGTCATTACCGCAAGGCAGGAAGGGAAAGACGAGGTCGCTACGCTGCCGTTGATTCTGGAAATTATTCCGGGACGATGACCAAGGGGAGCACCTGATTTCTTAGAAACAACGAAACTTAGCCTGTTGTCGACCTCAGTGTCACTATCGATGGGTAACGAATGTCGAATACCCCAAGTGTTCCTCCGATTGGTCTGGTTTGATCGACCATCACTCCGGCGGCGGCAGGACGTTTCCGTCATTCCACGACCACATCTTCGGGAGAAGTTGCTGGTCGATCGAGTAGGACAGGGTCCGCACGCTCCCGTCGGCGTAGAGGCTCGGCATCCCGGTCGGGTGGGGAGATCCGAAGAAACCGTCGACCGTAAAGTAGCCGGGATTGTCGGGCCAAACCGACGGCGGCATGAATACGACATTCCCCTCCGAGTCGCGAGTGACGGCGAAAGGGGACCGCAGGTGATCGGCCAGTTCATAAGACCATGACCCGTCGTGCCCACGAAACCCCGCTGCCGAATACCATGATGGCGGCAAGGCCTTGTGCGAGAGCATAAGAGTCGAAGATGCCCCGTCCGCGCTCGACACCTGCCCAAGTGAACATCCACCGAACAGGTTGACCATAGCACCAGTCTTGGGGTTCGTGAGCTTCCAGATCGGCCCGCCGAGGACGCTCCGCCAGCCCGTGTCGGTCTGCCAAACCGGCTTCCAGCCGGGGTGAAGTGCAGCCGCGTAATCGGTCTTCGGGCCCGCGCTCGTCGACCGCCGTGACGGGCAGAACAAGAGGGAAATCGGTTTCGGGTCGATCCGGGATTGGTTTCCCTGTTCCATGTAGGGCAGCAGTTGGGTGAACAGTGTCGGATTCTGGTCCGTGTCGCCGCTGTCCGACTGCGGGAACCGCTGGCACGCGTCGTGGAAATTGTGGATCGCCAGTCCAATCTGCTTGAGGTTGTTGCTGCACATCATGCGAGATGCGGCCTCGCGCACCTTCTGGACGGCGGGCAGCAAGAGGCCGATCAGGATGGCGATGATCGCGATGACGACGATCAGCTCGATCAACGTGAATCCGGCTCGCTTTCGGGTACTCATTTCGACTTCTCCTTTTTGGGCGGTGGGCCGAAGGTGATCGACCCGCCGCCAGGCATCTTCCTTTCCACCGTGCCGCCCTTCTTGATCGTTTCCAGCTCGGCGGTGCTCAGCGTGGCCGGCACGCCGTCATCGGGCAAGGGATCGACTCTCGCTCCTTTGTTGGGAACAGCGGGTACATTCCCCGGCGGGGCCGTCGGTGTCCGCGTGGCGTACCAGCCCCCCATCCCGAAGGCAATGATGAGTACCAGTGCAGCGCCCCACAGCAACGTTCGCCGGCTGGGCATCCAAGACTCGCTCATAAAAACTCCCGAATTAGGAAGGCCTCACTTCTTCTTCCGAGGCGGTAACGGCGGAAAGACACGGAAAATGACGGCCTCGGTGAAGCCATCGGGCGGGTCGATGGCAAAAGTGGCCGTGTCGGTCGTCGGGTCCCAGTCGAACGCCGAA
>Ga0208492_1001114_pt1 | contig 18311 bp, 15 predicted proteins | sample Subbioar_CSW14AB_FD_184820 | JGI IMG/M metagenome (GOLD analysis project Ga0208492, IMG submission 184820) | Serpentinite rock and fluid subsurface biosphere microbial communities from McLaughlin Reserve, California, USA - CR12Mar_CSW14AB (SPAdes) | ecosystem: Environmental > Terrestrial > Deep... | reverse complement strand
GCGCTTTTGAAAGTCCTGGCCGTCCTTGACCTGGGACGGGTCGGCATAAAGCCGCGACGTGTATTCCAGTCCCGGCGACGCCTGCACGTTGGAGCGGAAGGCGACCAGCCCGAACTTGACGCGGTCGGCCAGACCGGCCTTGTCGATCTTCTCGGTGATGCGATGGACGGCGTTGCGGGTGCGGTCGATATAGGGGTCCATGGACATGGTTGAATCGATGACGAAGACCACCGCCGCGCGGAAGTTCTTCAACAGGCTGGCGCGGTTCTTGTCGGCGCCGTTATCGGCTGGCTTTTTGTCGGCCTGGGCGCTGACCGAGGCGATGTGCAGCAGTCGCACCCGGTGGCCAAGGCCGGAAAAGGTTTCCTCGGCATCCAAAATAGGCAACAGATAGAATTGCTTGGCGATGTCCACATGGGTGGCCGGCTCCTGCGAGATCACCCGCGGGTCGCCCTTGCCCGAATCCATGGCCTTGCGCAGCGGCTGCACCATTTGCCCCGGTTTGTCGGCCTCGACGATGGCGGCCAGATCCTTGCGGTCGTTGAACATCAAGGCGCGGTCGCGCCCGGCCGGGTTGGTGAAAGCCAAGGTCAATTGCTGCTTCCACGGCAAGGTCAGATCCTCGCGCAGCCAGCCATCGGTCTTGCCCTTGGCGGTCAGGCCCACTTCCAGCCAATCCACCCCGCCGACCTTTTGGCGGGAATAGACATAAAAGCGGGTCAGCGCCGGTTGCTGGGCGCCGGGGCCGTCGCCGGCCTGACGCTTCAGCACGGCGCCGGGGCGGCTGAGCACGCGCTGATACAGCGTCTTCTTGCCCTCCATCAGCAAGGGCGCGCGCTCGGCGGCGAAGGCAGCCGGCAGATGGGCGGTGAAAATTGCGCCAAGGGCGGCCAGGGCGGGATCGGCCCGCGTCGGCACGGTGTCGCGCAGATAGCAATCGGGGGCGACCGTCTCGCGATGACCGCGCAGGACGCCGGACAGGTCCACCGTCTCGACCGTGCCGCGCACCTGGACGGCGACTTCGGTGACCGGACCGGCGATGGTCCAGCCCTGCACCTCGTCCCCTGCCCCGTCGCGGTGCCGCGCGCCCCTGACCCCGCCGGTGACGCTGACCGTCCAGTCGACGACCTTCTGCCCAGTGAAGATCGACGGTTGCAGCCGGTGGCTTTGCACGACCGACCGCACCGGGGCGTCGTAGCTGTAGCGGGTCACATGGTCGACGGTCAGGCGCATCAGCGCATCTCTCCGCTGAGGTAGGCGTCATGGATCGCCGTGGCGAGGTCGGCGGCCTCGGCGATGTAGCGGGTCAGAAACTCGTGCAGGCCCTCGTCGAAGATCGCCTCGACGGTGGCGGTCTCGATCCCCGCCGCCAGGCTGCGGGCCTTGTCCTGCACGTCGGTCTCGCGCCCGTAGGCCTTGGCGATCCGGGTCAGGTGGTTCACCAGCCCCGCGGTGCAAGTGGCAAGCGACCGGGGCGACTGCGGGTTGCGGATCAGGAAATCGGCGATCTTCATCGCGGTCACGTCGCCGCCATAGGCCCAGTGAAACGCCCGCTGCGCGCCCATCGCCCGCAGAAGCGTGGTCCATTGGTAGTTGTCGAGGCCGGAGCCCACGAAATCGACCCGGGGCAGGAGGACATAGTATTTGACGTCCATCAGGCGGGCCGTGTTGTCGCCGCGTTCCAGATAGTAGCCGATGTTCAGGAAGTTGAACCCGTCGTCGCGCAGAAGTGTCGCATCGATCGCGCCCCGAAGCATCGCGGCATGGCGCATGGTCCAGTCGGTCAGCCGCGAGAGGTCAAGGCTGGAGCGTTTGGCGCGTTCCAGGCCGCGCAGCTCCTGGAAGGCGGTGTTCAACGCATCCCAGACTTGCGTGGTCAGCGCGGTGCGCACGATCCGGCCGTTTTCACGCGCGGCGGTGATGCAGCTGGCGATGGACGAGGGGTTGTCGCGGTCGAAGAACAGGAAGCTTTCGATGGCGCGCTGCACCGGCTCGCCATGTTTCTGCGCGAAGGCATGGGCCATGCCGGTCGCCTGCAACAGGCTGTCCCATTCGCTGCGGTAGCCATGGGCAGAGGGCAGGAGGCTGATCCGGCTGCCAACCTCCAGCAGGCGCGCGACGGTTTCGGCCCGTTCCATGTAGCGGGCGATCCAGTAAAGGTTGTCGGCGGTCCGACTTAGCATCGCGTGAAGTCCTTCGCGCAACAGCGCGATTTTTCTGCAAAAAATCGGTTCTGCAATTCTTCGCAGAAGACTTGTGCCCCACCCGTCATTCCGCCAGCACCCAGGTATCCTTGACCCCGCCGCCCTGGCTGGAGTTCACCACGAGCGACCCGTCCTTCAGCGCCACGCGCGTCAGCCCGCCGGGGACCAGCTCGATACGTTCACCGACCAGACAATAGGGCCGAAGGTCGACATGGCGCGGGGCGACGCCTTCCTCGACGAAGGTTGGCACGGTCGACAGCGCAAGCGTCGGTTGGGCGATGTAATTGCCGGGATCGGCTTGCAGCTTGGCGCGGAACCGCTCGACCTCGTCGCGGCTGGCCTTGGGGCCGACGAGCATCCCGTAACCGCCCGAACCATGCACCTCTTTCACCACGAGGTCGGACAGGTTGTCCAGCACATGCGCAAGGTCGTCCGCCCGTCCGCATTGCCACGTCGGCACGTTCTGCAGGATCGGCTCTTCGCCGAGATAGAAGCGCACCATGTCGGGAACATAGGTGTAGATCGCCTTGTCATCCGCCACCCCTGCCCCGGGCGCCGAGCAGATCGCCACGCCGCCCGACCGGTAGACATCCATCAGCCCCGGAATTCCCAGCATGGAATCGGGGCGGAAACAGAGGGGATCGAGAAAGGCGTCGTCGATCCTGCGGTAGATCACGTCCACCCGCTGCGGGCCTTCGGTCGTGCGCATGTAGACGTATTCGCCGTCGACGAAGAGATCCTGGCCTTCGACGAGTTCCACCCCCATCAGGTCGGCCAGCAACGAATGTTCGTAATAGGCCGAGTTGAAGTGGCCGGGGGTCAGGATCACGACCGTCGGCTCGCCCTTGCATTTGGCGGGGGCGACGCTGGCCAGGGTGCGGCGCAGCTTTTCGGAATAGGTGTCGACGGGTTCGATCCGGTTCTCGCGGAAAAGATCGGGGAACATCCGCATCATGATCTCGCGGCTTTCCAGCATGTAGCTGACACCCGATGGCGTGCGGCAGTTGTCTTCCAGCACATAGAATTCGTCGGGACCGGTGCGGACGATGTCGACGCCGACGATGTGGGAATAGACGCCCTTGGGCGGCACGAACCCCGCGACGGCCTTCTCGTAGGCCGCGTTCTGATAGACGAGCCGCGCCGGGATGCGACCGGCGCGGATGATCTCTCCGCGTCCGTAGACATCGACCAGAAAGGCGTTCAAGGCCCGGGTGCGCTGCTTGATCCCCTTTTCCAGCCGCCCCCACTCCGCGCCGGAGAAGACGCGCGGGAACATGTCGAACGGGATCAGCCGGTCCGGATCACCGCCCTCACCATAGACCGCGAAGGTGATGCCGATGCGGCGGAACAGCGCCTCGGCCTCGGCCTGTTTCAGGCTGCGCAGCTCTTGTGGCATGGTCGCAACCCAGTCCTGCAGCCGAGCATAGGGGATGCGAACCTCGGTCCCCTGATACATCTCGTTGAAATGGGTCACGCGCTGTCCCCTTACGCCATGGCCCGACTAGAGCAGAGCCGATGCGGCGGGAAAAGCCTTTCCGCAGGAACAGCGCCCGCCCGCTGACCATCTGCCCAATAAATGAGCGAAAGGCCGAAGCCGCCGGATCACGGGCGTGGCAGAAGCGGGGGCAGCACAGCCAGCACGCGGTCCGCCACGGTTGCGGCATCGCCTGCGGCATCGATCACGCGAAACCGGGCGTGGCGGGCCGCCAGCGCCAGAAACCCCGCGCGGGCCTTCTCCTGAAAGGCCAGGCCCATATCCTCGAACCGGAGTTCGGACCCGGCGCGGGCGTTGGCGCGGGCCAGACCCAGGGCGGGGTCGAGGTCGAACAGAAGCGTCAGGTCGGGCTCGACCCCGATCATCAGCGCGTGCAGCCGGTCGACCAGGTCGGTCAGATCGCCCCGGGTGATGCCCTGGAAGATCCGCGTCGAATCGGCGAAGCGGTCGGTGATCACGATCTCGCCCCGGGCAAGCGCCGGGCGGATGGTCTTTTCCAGATGGTCACGCCGGGCGGCGGTGAACAGGAGAATCTCGGTTTCCGGCGACCAGCGGTCGACATGGCCTTCCAGAACCAGCCGCCGGATCTCCTCGGCCCCCGGGCTGCCACCGGGTTCGCGGGTCAGGGTGACAGCGTGGCCCGCCTGGCGCAGGGCCTCGGCCAAATGGCGGCCTTGCGTGGACTTGCCGGATCCGTCAATGCCTTCCAGCGAAACGAAAAGTCCTGCCATTCAGCTGGCCGGCGCCCCGAGATAGCGGTCATACAGCGCCCCGGCTGCCGAGGTCAGGCGCTTGACGAAACCGGCCTTGCCGACGTCCGCCTCGGCCACCAGCGGCACGCGGCGGTCGGGCAGGCCCGGGGCCTGAATGATCATTTCGGCCACTTCGGTGCCCTTGATCACCGGAGCGATCAGCGGGCCATTGTAGACCACCTCCGCGGTCAGGCCATCCTGGACCAGCGCCGGAAGCAGCAGCCGAACATCCTTTGCAGGGACGAGGCCGACGGTATCCACCGTCCCCAGATGCACCTCGGCCTCGGCGACGCGAAGACCCGCCTTCGCCACGGTCTTCTCGGAAAACTGCCGGAAAGCCCAGCCGATGATGCGCTCGGCCTCTTCGGCGCGGGCCTGGTCCGAGGCCAGACCGGTGAAGGCGAAGATGATCCGGCGGTCGCCCTGTTTGGCCGAGCCGACAAGGCCGTAGCCGGCTTCGATGGTGTGGCCGGTCTTCAGCCCGTCGGCGCCGATCCCCAGCTTCAGAAGCGGGTTGCGGTTGAACCGGTTGTCGGGAGAGCGGCCCTTGTAGGTGTATTCGGTCTCGGCGAAGTAGGGGTAGTATTCCGGGAACTCCTCGATCAGGCGTTTGCCGAGTATGCCAAGGTCACGCATCGACATGCGATGGTTCGGGTCGGGCCAGCCACTTGCGTTGGTGAAGACCGAGGCGGTCATGCCAAGCGCCTGCGCGCGCTGGGTCATCTGGGCCGAGAAGGACGCTTCGGTTCCGGCAAGACCTTCGGCGACCACCACGGTGGCATCATTGCCCGAGTTCACGACGATGCCCTGGATCAGTTCCTTCACCGTCGGGCGGTCATCCTGCTGCAGCATCATCGTCGAGCCGCCTTCGCGGGTCATCTGCACTGCGCGGTCCGAGACGGCAAAGGTCGTGTCCATGGTGACGCGGCCGTCCTTCAACGCCTCGAACAGCATGTTGATGGTCATCAGCTTGGACATCGACGCAGGGGGAACCGGCAGGTCGGCATTCTTGTCCATCAGGACGGTGCCGGTTGTCATGTCATAGACCCAGGCCGCCGACGCGGCGGTCTCGAAGGCCCGGGCCGGGAGCGCGGCCAGCGCCAGAAGGATCAGTGCGGGAAGAAGTCGCTTCAGCATCAGGGATGTCCCGGGATCACTTCAGGAAATAGGCGTCGGCAAAGCCGGCGTCCTTGATCTTTTTCAGGCTGGTCTCGTCGCCCTTCACGACAACACCCCAGACCGCCTTGCCGTCCTTTTCCGACTTCTGCGGCGTTGCGGTGATCCCGATCTTGGCAAGCGCATCGGCGGCGCGCTTGGCATTGTCCTCTTTCGAGAACGATGCGACCTGGATCGGGCGGGACGGGCCGCTGGCGACAGCGGGGGCGGCCTCGACCACGGGTGCTGCGGCCACAGCGGCAGGTGCCGGGGACTGGCCGACCGTCCGCTTGGCGGGCTTTTTCGTCTTGGCCTCGGCCGTGACCTCGGGCTTGCGCGCATCCAGCGGTGCGGATTCGATCGCAGCGACCGCCGCCGTCTCGGGCGTGGCGGTCGGAGGCTCGCCCGCGGCGATGGCAGCGCCGGCTTCGGCAGCCGAGGCGGCGGCCTTTGCCTCGGCGGCGGCCTTTTTCTTCGCCTCGCGCGCGGCTTTCGCTTCGGCGCGCCGTTCCTTCCAGGTCTTGCGCTTCGGGGCTTCGTCGATCACGGCTGCGGCCCCGTCGGCGGCGACCGCAGCAGCCCCGGCAACAGCGGCCGCTGCCGGATCGACCGCGGCCGCGGGGTCGGTCTTGGCCTTAGCCTTCGCGGTCGGCTTTGGCGCTTCGGCATCCACAGCGGCCAGGGCCGCCGAGGCGATCGCCGCGGCCTCGCCATCCTTGGCAGGTGCGGCATCCTTGCCGTCCGCTGCCGCCGGAGCCGTGGCAACTTCGGCAGGCGCGGCGTCCTGCACGTCGACCTTGCGCAGCGCGGTCACCCGGATTTCCGTCGGCTGACCGGCAAGTATCCCCAGCGCCTCGGCGGCATCCGACGACAGTTGCAGCCGCGGGCCGGGATTTTCGCGTTCCCGCTTGAAAAGCGCGCCCGTCACCGATTTGCCGGTCGCCGGGTTGAACATGATCGCGCGTTCGGGGTTCGTCACTTCGGGGGCGGCGACCCAGATGCCGCCCAGCGAGGGACGCCCGTCCCAAAGCGCGCTGTCTGTCGCCTCGAACACCTCGGGGGCCTCGACATCCTGCGACCCAGACTTCTTCTTGGCCGGAGCAGCGGCGAAGCCTGCCCCGCCCCCGGCCCCGGCAGTTCCGCCACTGTCGACGCAACCCGCCAGCAGACCCGCTGCCGCCAGACCGAAAACGATAACCCGGATGCCCGCTCTTGCCATCTTCCGCCCTCAGAACCGCGCGGTCTGTGCGCCGCGCTTGACCCATCATCTTTCCCGTGCGGCAGGCCGAGGCCCAGGCTCGTCCGGCCCTTGTTTCACACAGGCAACACCTGTCTTTGGTAGCAAGCATACCGCCTTACGCAAGCGGTGGGAAGGGCAGAGGCGCGGCCCGCCCTTCACGATGCGCGGAAATCGCCTGCGGTCGCCAAACCGGACCCTGCATCGGACGGCCTTTCAGAATCGCTTGGGCAGGGTTATGCGGACCGGATCGTGTCCGGCCCGACCCGGACACAGGGAAGTGTGGCCGAGTGGTTTAAGGCTCTGGTCTTGAAAACCAGCGTGGGGGGAACCCCACCGTGGGTTCGAATCCCACCGCTTCCGCCACATTCGCCTTGATGCGCGTGTCCCGGTCCGGCCGTCTTCGGGTGCTTCCGATGGTCTTGGGCGCGGTAGCGACGGGGTTGAACTTAGCGGTTCGGCCGATGGCGTTTTTGCCATGTGGAGGCCGACGTCCGGCCAGCTAGCGCCGCCAAACCACCGCATTCTCGTGCCGCAGGATAAGCTGCTGCATCGTTTCGAAGGATTGGACCACAAAATCCGAAAACGCTGCTGCTGCGGGGTTTGTCGGCCGCCCCGATACGCGCAGGATGCCAAGGTGTCGCTGTGGCTGCGGAATGTCCACGGGCAGGACGGCAATCCGGTTCTGCTTGCGCTCGGCGAACCAGACCGAGAACGGCAGAATGGCCAGCGCATCGGTTTCGGACATGTAATTGATCACCGACAAAAGCGAGCCGCCCGAGTAGCGGATGTTCAGGTCCACCGACCCCAACGAGGACCTGATCGCGAAAAGGTCGGCCAGCAGCGGCGATCCCGGCAGCGGGGCAACCCACGGGTAGCGTCCCAGATCCGCCGTCGTCAGCCGTTTCAGGCGCTGCAACGGATGGCCGATTCGGCAGCAGACCACGTTCCGCGCGGCCAGGATCGCGGTGAACGTCAGCCCCTCCGGCTCGCCCGAGGTGCCCAGTGGCACGACGCCGAGGTCCAGCTGGTCCGCGCGCAGGCCCTGACCCACTTCGGTTAGGTTGCCATAGCTTTGCTGGACATCGACATCCGGGTGCTGGTTCTGGAAGGCCGCGATGATCCGGCTGATCATCGCGTCCATGAAAAAGGGAACGCCCCCCACCCGCACCAGCCCCCGGGTGCCGCGCAACAGGCTTTGCACCGCCTCGGTCGCCCGGCGGCTTTCCATCAGGATGCGACGGCCATGCGCGGCCAGCTGGACGCCCAGCGGTGTCGCCTGCAATGGCCGCCGGTCGCGGACCAGGAGCGGCTTGCCCACCCGCGCCTCAAGCTGCGCCAGCGACCGCGACAGGGCCGGTTGCGACAATCCCAGCGCCGCCGCCCCCTTGCTCACGCTGCCGGCATCGACGACGGCCGAGAGTTGGATCAGATGCGCTTCGCTCAGTTTCATAACCGGATGGTATATTGATCTTCCGAAAAGTCATCAGCCTTGTCCAGTTCCGGGTCTACGCTTGTCTTCGTATCGGGGAGGACCGCGCGGGATGGATGGACGGGGCGCCAGTTCGGAAGGGCAGGAAGTTGCGGCCGAGCTGCGCCGTCGCCTGGCCGCCGGCGCCCCTGACCGGCTGGGCGAGGCCGTGCGCCAGATCATCGACCACGCTTTCCAGATCATCGCCACGCTTCGGCCCTCGCCCGAGGAGCTTGACGCGTTGGTCCAGTTCATGACCGAGGTCGGCTATGCCACTGACGCCCGGCGGCAGGAATGGGTGCTGCTGGCCGATGTCTTCGGCCTGACCGACGGCGTCTTCTGGGGCCATCGGCACAAAGCTGCGGGCATCACCCCCTCCACCCTGCCCGGCCCCTTCTATCGGCCCGACGCCCCGGACCTGCCTCTTGGTGCCAACCTTTGCCACGACGGCGCGGGAGAACCGCTTGCCGTCACGGGCCAGGTGATGGGCCCGGACCGCCAGCCCCTGCCCGGCGCGCTGATCGAGGTCTGGCACGCCAATGGCGCAGGCCGCTACGAAAACCAGGACCCTGACAATCAGCCCGAACACAACCTCCGCGGTCGCTTCACCACCGACGCGCAGGGTCGCTTTCACTTCCGCACCATCCGCCCTGGCGGGTATGCCCTGCCCGACGACGGCCCCGTGGGCCAGCTGGCCCGCCGCCTTGGCCTGTCGCTTGACCGGCCCGCGCATATCCATTTTGCCGTCACCGCCGCTGGCCACCTTCGCCTGGTCACCGCGATCTTCGACCGCGCCGATCCCGCGATCGCCCGCGACGCGCTTTTTGCCGTCAAACCCGCCCTTGTCGCCGATTTCGGCCCCGCTTCCCTTACCGTCTCTCTGGTCCTTGACCGGGACGACGCCTCACCACCCCTACAGACCGAAGGATGATCCCCATGGCCCTCGTCTCCGGCTATCACCACCTGACCATGAGTACGCACGGCGTGCAGGAAGACTACGACTTCTACACCAAGGCGCTTGGCCTATACTCGGTGAAACGCACGGTTCTTTTCGACGGTGTCCTGCCGGTCTACCACCTTTACTATGGCTCGCGGCATGGCGACGCATCGACCATCATCACCACCTTCCCGTTCAAGAAACCCGGCATCTTCGGCCGTCGCGGCACCAACCAGACGCGCACGATCATGCATGCCATCCCCGTGGGGGCCGCAAACTTCTGGGTCGACCGGTTGAACAGCCACGGCATCCCCGCCGTGAAGGGCGAGCGCTTCGGCCTGACCCGCGTGATTTTCGCCCACCCCTGCGGCATCTCGCACGAGCTGGTGGAAAACCCCGACGACCCGCGCAAGCCCATCGTCAACGAAGCCCGGGGCACCACGGCGCAGGTTGCGATCAAGGGCATCTACGGCGGTGCGGTCGCGGTGATGGACGCGGGCCCGATGGAGGAATTCCTGGAGATCGGCATGCAGTTCCGGCGTGAGGGCGAGGACGCAAAGGGCAGCATGTGGATCGTGCCGCAGAACGACGGCCTGCGATCCGTCATCGAACTCGTCACCGACCGCGACAGCCCGCAGGGCACCTGGACGCTCGCCGGTGGCACCGTCCACCACCTCGCCTTCAACACCGGGAATGAGGACAACCAGATCGCCCTCAAGGCCCGCCTCGAAGGCATGGGCTACACCGATGTTTCCGAACAGAAGGACCGGATGTATTTCAAGTCGATGTACATGCGCTCGCCCGGTGGCGCGATGTTCGAGCTGGCCTGGACCGTCCCCGAAGGCTGGGCCAAGGACGAACCCGCCGACGCCATCGGCAAGAGCCTGGTCTTTCCGCCCTGGTTCGCCGACCGCCAGGCCGAGATGGAAGCAGGCCTGGAACCGGCCAGCTTCTGATGCCGGGACTCGCGGACATCTTCTTCACCGGCGCTGACCCAGCCAAGGCGAAGGTGCATTGCATCTTCGTCCATGGCCGGAACCAGACGCCGGAGGAAATGGAGGCGGCGGTGATCCGTCGCCTGTCCGCGCCCGGCGTCGCCTTCGCCTTGCCGCGCGCCGGGGCAAGAACCTGGTACACCGCCCGCGCCATCGACCCCCTGACCGAAACCACCCGGGCCGAGCTGACGCAGTCGCTGACCGACCTTGGCACCGCGATCACCAGCGTCCGCGCCAGGTCTCCCGGCACACCGCTTGTGCTGGCAGGCTTCAGTCAGGGCGCTTGCCTTTCGCTTGAACACGCCTTCACCGGCCACCAGCCGCCCGACGCCGTAGCCGCCTTCACCGGCTGCCGCGTCGGCATCCGATCTGACACCCGACCGGCAAACCTCGCCCCCCGCCTGCCCGTCTACCTCTCCGCAGGCAGCGCCGACCCTTGGATACCCGTGACCGCCTTCGCCGAAACCGTCACCGACCTTGGCCAGGCGGAAGCCACCCTCCGCTGCGACGTCTTCCCTGCCCGCCCGCACGAAATCTCGCCCACCGAGATCGCCCTTCTCGACGGCCTCCTCTCCGACCTCGCCGCCGGTCGCCCCCCCCGGATGGAGGCCCCCCGATGACCCGCCCCTTCACGTTCCCCGGCCTCACGACTCGCGTTGTCTTTGGCCACGGCACCCTTGCCCAGGTCCCGGAGGAAGTCGCCCGCCTCGGCCACTCCCGCGCCCTGGTCCTGTCGACGCCGCACCAGAAGGCCGAAGCCCAGGCCCTCGCCGACCGCCTTGGCAATCGCGCCGGTGGCATCTTCGCCGGGGCGACCATGCATACGCCGGTCGAGGTGACCGATCAGGCCATCGCCGCCTACCAGGCCGCCAGGGCCGATTGCATCGTCTCCCTCGGCGGCGGCTCCACCACCGGCCTCGGCAAGGCCATCGCCGTCCGAACCGGGGCCGACCAGGTCGTGATCCCCACCACCTACGCGGGGTCCGAGATGACCGACATCCTCGGCGAGACCGCGGGCGGCGAGAAGACCACCCGCCGCGACCCCGCGATCCGGCCCGAGGTCGTGGTCTACGACGTCGACCTCACCCTCACTCTGCCCGTCACCCTCACCGTCACCTCGGCCCTGAACGCCATCGCGCATGCGATGGAGGCGCTTTACGCCCCTGACCGCAACCCGGTGGTCGAGGCCATGGTGCGCGAGGCCCTGCCGGCGTTTCGCGGCGCCCTGCCCGTCCTGATCCGCTCTCCCCAGGACCGCGAGGCGCGCTCCGACGCGCTCTACGCCGCCTGGTGCTGCTCGACCGCGTTGGGCTACGTCTCGATGGCGCTGCACCACAAGCTCGCCCATGTCCTTGGCGGCAGCTTCGGCCTGCCCCATGCCGAAACGCATGCCGTCCTTCTGCCCCACACCACCGCCTACAACGAACCGGCTGTAGACGGTCTGCTGCAACCGATCGCGGACACCTTTGGCCTTGGGTCCGCCGGGAAAGGTCTGTGGCACTTCGCCAAATCCCTGAATGCCCCCCTGCGGCTGTCCGACCTTGGCCTTACCGCAAGGGACCTCGACCGCGCCGCCGACATCGCCACAAAGAACCCCTACGCCAACCCACGTCCCGTCACCCGCGACGGCATCCGACATCTATTGCAACAGGCCTTCGAAGGGCATTGCCCAGCCTGACCGAGAACACGCCTGAACCAAAAAAGGGAGGAACGACAATGATCACCAGACGCAAGCTTCTGAAGTCCAGCGCCGCCAGCGGCTTTGCCCTCGCCACCCCCGGCCTCTTCGCCCCCGCCCTCGCGCAAGGAGCGAAGATCCGCCTCGGCTACGTCAGCCCGCAATCCGGCCCGCTGGCGGGCTTTGCCGAAAGCGACGCCTACAACATCGAGGCCTTCCTCGCCTCCGATGCCGGAGCGAACTTCGAGGTCATCGTCAAGGACAGCCAGTCCGACCCGAACCGCGCCGCCGCGGTGGCGAAGGAACTGATCGTCGATGACGAAGTGAACCTGATGATCGTCGCTTCGACCCCCGAGACGACAAACCCCGTCGCCACCACCTGCGAGGCGGAAGGGATGCCTGTCCTCTCGACCATGGCGCCCTGGCAACCCTGGTTCATCGGCCAGCAGGGCAACCCCGGAGACCCCGCCAGCTGGAAGCCGTTCAACTTCGCCTTCCACTATTTCTGGGGCCTTGAAGACGTGATTGCCGTCTTCCTCAACATGTGGAACCAGATCGGGACCAACAAGGTCGTCGGCGGTCTTTTCCCCAATGATGCCGACGGCAACGCCTGGGGCGACCCGAACGTGGGCGTCGGCCCCGGCTTTGCGGCGCAGGGCTACACCCTTACCGACCCCGGCCGCTACCAGAACCTGACCGACGATTTCAGCGCGCAGATCAACGCCTTCAAGGCAGCGGGCGCCGAAATCGTCACCGGCGTCGTCATCCCGCCCGACTTCACCACCTTCCGCAACCAGGCGCTCCAGCAGGGCTACAGCCCGAAGATCATCACCGTGGCCAAGGCCATCCTTTTCCCGCAATCGGTCGAGGCCCTGGGCGAAGCCGGACACAACCTGTCTTCCGAGGTGTGGTGGAGTGCGAACCACCCCTTCAAGTCCTCACTCACCGGCCAGTCGGCGGCGGACCTTGCGGCGGACTTCACGGCCAAGACCAGCCGCCCCTGGACCCAGCCCATCGGCTTTGTCCACTCGCTGTTCGAGGTCGCCTCGAACGTCATGGGCCGTGTTTCAGACCCGACCGACGCCGACGCCATCGCCGCCGCCATCGCCGCGACCGATCTTGACACGATGGTCGGCAAGGTCGCCTGGAAGGGCGAGGGCGTGCCACCCTTCGCCGCCGCCAACGTCACCAAGACGCCCCTCGTCGGTGGCCAGTGGCGCCGGAAGGAGGACGGGACTTTCGATCTCGTCGTTGTCGACAACCAGACCGCTCCCGCCATCCCGACCGGCGGCAAGATGGAGGCGCTGGCCTGATCCCCGCGCGGCCCCCGTCTCCGGGGGCCGCACCCCAGGCCCGAACCTCATGCCCGACGTCCTGACCCTCACCAACGTCTCGAAAAGTTTCGGTGCCCTCAAGGTGACCGACGACGTCAGCTTTTCCGTCCCGAAGGGTCAGGCCTTGGGCATCATCGGCCCGAACGGCGCGGGGAAATCTACGCTCTTCAACCTCATCACCGGCAACTTCCTGCCCGACGCCGGGCAGATCACCCTCCTCGGCCAGACCGTCACCCGCACCCCCGCGATGGACCGCGTCCGCATGGGCGTGGGCCGCAGCTTCCAGATCCCCCAGCCCTTCGAGGGCCTCACCACCTTTGAAAACCTACTCACCGCCGCCGCCTACGGCCAGAACCGCCGCGAGGCCGAGGTGGCCGACCAATGCGTCGCCATCCTGCGCGACACCGAGCTTCTGCCCAAGGCCAACCTGCCAGCCGGAACCCTCTCCCTCCTCGACCGCAAGCGCCTGGAGCTTGCCCGCGCCATGGCGACCGGCCCCAGGCTTCTCCTTCTCGACGAAATCGCCGGCGGCCTGACCGAGGGCGAATGCCAGGCCCTTGTCGCCACCATCCGCGGCCTCCATGCGCAGGGCATCACGATCATCTGGATCGAACACGTCCTCCACGCCCTCACTTCCGTCGTCGAACGCCTGCTCGTCCTCGACTTCGGCCGCGTGATCGGCATCGGCGACCCCGAAACCATCATGGGCTCCAAGGAAGTCCGCGAGATCTACCTGGGGATGGAGATCTGATGCCGCTCCTCTCCACCCACGCCCTCACCGCCCAATACGGCCAGTTCAAGGCCCTCTTCGGCATCGAGCTGCACATCGACCCCGGTGAATGCGTGGCCATCATCGGCGCGAACGGTGCGGGCAAGACCACCCTCATGCGGTCGATCACCGGCGTCCTGAAGAACGCGCCCGGGATGATCCGCCACAACGGCACCCCGATCGGCGCACTGCCCGCCGACCAGATCCTGAAACGGGGCATCGCCATGGTCCCGGAAGGCCGCAAGCTCTTCCCTTCGCTCTCCGTCGAAGAGAACCTGCTGATCGGCGGGCAGATCCGCAAAGGCTCGGGCCGCTGGTCCCTGCAGGAAATCTACAGCCTCTTCCCCATCCTGAAGGACCGCCGTCACTCCCCCGGCACCGCCCTTTCGGGGGGCCAGCAGCAAATGGTCGCCATCGGTCGCGCCCTCATGTCCAACCCCGAGCTTCTCCTGTGCGACGAGATCAGCCTCGGCCTCGCCCCCGTCGTCATCCGCGACATCTACGCCGCCCTCCCCGCGATCCGCGCCACCGGTGCCGCCGTGGTGATCGTCGAACAGGACATCGCCCGCGCCCTGTCGGTCGCAAGCCGGGTCTACTGCCTGATGGAGGGTCGCGTCACCCTCACCGCGCCGTCGAAAGACGTCACCCGCGAGGCGGTCCACGCGGCCTATTTCGGGGAGCCGGCATGACCCCTGAACTTGCTCTTTCCAGAAATACTCTCGGGAGGTCTGGGGGGCGAAGCGCCCTTCTCGACCAAGCCGGTTGCGCGCCCGTGGCGCGCAGAGGCGAAACACAGGCTTGCGCGAAACGCGCTCGGTTCAAGACCCACCCCAACCCGCGAGGCGCCGGATGATCTGGCTTGACGTCCTCGTCCAGGGCATTCTCCTCGGCGGGCTTTATGCCCTCTTCGCCGCGGGCCTCAGCCTCGTCTTCGGCATCATGCGCCTCGTCAACCTCGCCCACGGCGACCTGATTGTTTTCGCCGCCTTCCTGATCCTCGTCGCCGTGCAGACCTTCGGCCTCAACCCGTTCCTTTCGGCACTCATGGCCGCCCCGTTGATGTTCGCCTTCGGTTGGGCGCTGCAACGCTTCGTGTTGAACCGGGTCCTCGGGAAGGACATCCTGCCGCCCCTTCTTGTTACCTTCGGCCTTTCGGTCGCCCTGCAGAACGGCATGCTGGAGGCCTTTTCCGCCGACAGCCAGCGCCTGCGCGGCGGGGCGCTGGAGAGCGCCTCCATCGACCTTGGCCCGGTCACCGTCGGCACCCTGCCGCTCCTGACCTTCGCCTCGGCCGTCGCGGTGATCTTCGTGCTGAACCGCATCTTCTACACGACCGCGCTCGGTCGCGCCTTCCGTGCCGTGTCGGACGATCCCACCACCGCCAGCCTGATGGGCCTCAACCCGAAGTCAGTCTTCGCCATCGCCACCGGCCTGTCCATGGTCATTGTCACCGTGGCGGCGCTCTACCTCGGGATGCGCTCGAACTTCGATCCCTCCATCGGCCCCGCCCGCCTTCTTTATGCCTTCCAGGCCGTGATCATCGGCGGCCTCGGGTCACTCTGGGGCACCTTGGCGGGCGGGGCGATCATCGGCGTCGCCCAGACCCTCGGGGCGCAAGTAAATCCTGAATGGCAGATCCTCGCCGGTCACATCGCCTTCCTGATCGTCCTTCTGATCCGCCCGCGCGGCCTGTTTCCGAGGGCGGTGGACTGATGCCCTACACCGTCACCACCCGCACGCGCGCCTCGACCGTCGCCGGGATCGTCGCCCTGGCCCTTGTCGCCCTCGGCTTGATCCTTCCCGCCTTCGCCCCGCGCAGCCTGATCCAGGACCTGTTCTTCATCCTGACCATGCTGACCCTGGCCCAGCTCTGGAACCTCATCGCGGGTTTCGGCGGGATGGTCAGCGTCGGCCAGCAGGCCTTCGTCGGCATCGGAGCCTACGCGATGTTCGGCGGGGTCATCCTCTGGGGGTGGGACCCCGTCCCGGCCATTCTCCTCGGCGGCCTTGCTGCCTTCCTCCTTGCCCTGCCGATGGCCTTCTTCGCCTTCCGTCTGGCCGGGGCCTATTTTGCCATCGGCACCTGGGTCATCGCCGAGGTCGCGCGCCTTCTTGTCGCCCAGTGGAAAACCCTGGGCGGCGGCACCGGCACAAGCCTCCCGCGTGAGGCCACCTCTGACATCATCGGCGTGAATGCCATCGCCAGCCTTTTCGGTCTGCGCGACGCCGCTGCCCGCGACGTCCTGGCCTACTGGCTGGCGCTGGCCCTCGCGGTCGGCACCATCGCAGCGATCTACGCGCTTCTGCGCGCGCGCACCGGCCTCGCCCTTGCCGCCGTCCGCGACAACGACAACGCGGCAAGGTCCGTCGGCGTCGATGCCGGGCGCGTCAAATGGATTGTCTTTCTTGCCGCCGCAACGATGACCGGCCTCGTCGGCGCGCTGATCTATGTCCAGACCGCCCGGGTCTCGCCCGACGCGGCCTTCTCGGTCACCACCTGGACCGCCTACGTCATCTTCATCGCCGTCATCGGCGGCATCGGGCGGCTCGAAGGGCCGATCCTCGGCGTCCTCGTCTTCTGGGCCCTCCAGACCGCCTTTGCCGACTACGGCAGCTGGTATCTCCTCGCGCTCGGCCTTCTTGCAATCCTGACGATGCTTTTTGCGCCACGCGGCCTTTGGGGCCTGATCCATGACCGCACCGGCATAGCCCTCTTCCCAGTCCAACGCCGCCTTATCCTTGAAGGAGCCAAAGATGGCTGACATCACCCCCGATATCACCCCCGATATCAGCACCGACGTTCTCGTCATCGGCACCGGCCCCGCAGGCAGCGCCACCGCGGCCCTCCTCGCCTCCTACGGCGTCGAGACTCTGGTGGTGAACCGCTACCGCTGGCTGGCCAACACCCCGCGCGCCCACATCACCAACCAGCGCACGATGGAGGTCCTGCGCGACCTTGGACCAGAGGTCGAGGCCGAGGCGATGCTGCACGCCGCACCCCAGCACCTGATGGGCAACAACGTCTTCTGCGTCTCGCTGGCGGGTGAGGAACTTGGCCGGATGCAATCCTGGGGCACCAGCCCCGAATCCAAGGCCCGCCACCTTCGCGCTTCCCCATGCGAGATGAACGACCTGCCCCAGACCTTCATGGAGCCGATCCTGTTCAAGACTGCCTGCTCGCGCGGCGCGCAGTCGCGAATGTCGACCGAATACCTCTCTCACGTCCAGGATGCCGGTGGCGTCACCACCACCTGCCGCGACCGCCTTACCGGCAAGGACATCACCATCCGATCGAAATACCTCGTCGGCGCCGATGGCGGGAACTCCCTCGTCGCCGAACACGCCGGGCTCCCGTTCGAGGGCAAGATGGGCGTCGGCGGGTCGATGAACATCCTTTTCCGCGCCGACCTGTCCCGCTATGTCGCCCACCGCCCCTCGGTCCTCTACTGGGTCATGCAACCGGGCGCGGATGTCGGCGGCATCGGCATGGGCCTTGTCCGCATGGTCCGCCCCTGGAACGAATGGCTGATCGTCTGGGGCTACGACATCACCCAGCCCGCCCCCGTGGTCGACGCAGCGATGGCGACGCAAGTCGCCCGCCAGCTCGTCGGCGTCCCGGACGTGGAAATCGACCTGATTTCCGCGAACACCTGGACGGTGAACAACTGCTTTGCCACCCACATGCAGAAGGACCGCGTCTTCATCATGGGAGACGCCGCCCACCGGCACCCGCCCTCGAACGGCCTTGGCTCGAACACCTCGATCCAGGACGGCTTCAACCTCGCCTGGAAACTTGCGGCCGTGGTGAAGGGTCAGGCTGGCCCCAAACTTCTCGACAGCTACTCCACCGAACGCGCGCCGGTCGCCCGCCAGATCGTCACCCGCGCCAACCGGTCCATCGCCGAGTTCGGGCCCATCTTCGAGGCGCTTGGCATGGACGGTGGCGTCGACCACGACCGGATCGAGGCTTCGATGGCCGCCCGCTGCGACGCCACCCCCGCCGGCGAAGCCCAGCGGGAAGCGCTGCGTCGCGCCATCGACTTCAAGGTCTACGAATTCGACTGCCACGGGGTCGAGATGAACCAGCGCTACGCCTCATCCGCCGTGGTCAGCGACGGCACCACTCCGCCCGTCAATGACAACATGGAGCTTTTCTACCACCCCACCACGACCCCCGGTGCGCGCCTGCCCCACGCCTGGGTCTACGACCGGACCGGGCGCAAACACTCCACCCTCGACCTCTGCGGCAAGGGAAAGTTCACCCTCCTTACCGGCATCGGCGGC
>Ga0208492_1001113_pt1 | contig 18323 bp, 15 predicted proteins | sample Subbioar_CSW14AB_FD_184820 | JGI IMG/M metagenome (GOLD analysis project Ga0208492, IMG submission 184820) | Serpentinite rock and fluid subsurface biosphere microbial communities from McLaughlin Reserve, California, USA - CR12Mar_CSW14AB (SPAdes) | ecosystem: Environmental > Terrestrial > Deep... | reverse complement strand
GTCGCGCGCCGAGCCGATGTCGTGCCCGCATTTGCCGCAGATCCAGCGTTCGCTTTCCACCGCGAGATCAAGATTGTCGCCGATGTGCAGTAGCGTGCTCATGCGTTTACCTCGCGTGTCGCCACGGCATCGCCGTGGCTGTCGACAGCAATTGACCAAGGCGCTTCGATGAGCCAGGTGAAGGTGCCGCCGTCCACGACGCAGGGGCCGGCGAGGCGATGGCCGGCGAGCGTCGTGTGTTGATAGACCGGCAGACCGGGCGCGGGCGCGAGCGGCGAGGCGCGATGGCCGGCGGCGGCGGGCGCGGCCGCGACGCTGCGTTCGGGCAGCACGACTTCGCCGAGGGCAAAGCGCGCGTCGAGGCGCAGCAGACGGGCATCGGGCAGGCGGGCCGCGAGCGTCTCGAGCCCCTTGGCGGTGCGGGTGCGGGCGCTGACCTGCCTGCGGGCGTCGTTCTCCAGCGTCCATTCGAAACGCGCGGCGGCGGGGTCGAAACCTTCTCCGGCAAGATCGCGTTTTGCCTGGGCGAGCAAGCCCAGTCCCGCATCGCGCACATGCGCGGCCTCGCCGTCGGTCGCGCATTCATAGACATGCAGCACGTCGGAAATCGCCGAGCCGTAGGCGCTGAACACCGTGCCGAAGGCGAACAGGTGAACGCGCGCTATGCCAAGAGCATCGGCGACGGCGGTGCCGAACAAGGGACCGTTGCCGCCGTAGGCGAACAACTCCACGCCCTTCAGATTCTTCCAGCCCGCTTCCTTGCCGGTATCGCGCGCCAAGCTCGCCATCATCTCGACGGCGGTGGCGCGCACGCGGCGCGCCGCTTCCACCACATCTGTCGCCAGTGGCTCGGCGACATGCCGCGTGATCGCGACGCGCGCCTTGTCGACATCGAGCACGCGACGGCCATTCAGAAACGCGGTCGGCGACAACACGCCGAGCACGACCAGCGCGTCGGTCAAGGTCGCGTTGCTGCCGCCAAGGCTATAGCACGCCGGCCCGGGCGCGGCGCCCATGCTCTCGGGGCCGAGCGTCACCTCACCGCCGGCGACCTTGGCCACACTGCCGCCGCCGAGTGCGTTGGAGCGCAGGATGGGCATGGCGGTGCGCACCGGAATGCCGAAGATGTTGCCGTCGGGGCGCATTTCGATGCGGCCGTTGGTGATTGCGCTGGCCTTGCCGGTGGTGCCGCCGATGTCCATCGCCAGCACTTTCTTGAGTTTTGCGCTGGCCGCGACATGGGCCGAGGCATGGGTGCCGAACAAGGGGCCGGACTCGATGGTGTCGACCGCCTTGGTCTTGCCGATACGCGCCACGCCGCCATTCAGATGGCCGACCAGGATGTCGCCTTTCCAGTTGTGTTCGACCTTGACCTGATCCTCGGCCTTGAACAGCGAATTGGCGAGCGCGTTGTGCACATAGGCGTTGATGAGTGCGTAATAGGTGCGCGACATGTCGTCGGGCCGCATCAGCATTTCGCTGCCGGCCAGGGCCGGTACCGATCCCAGAAAGTGATCGGGGAACTGTTCGCCGATGATGCGGATGACTTCCTGCTCGCGCGCGCCGTCGGGAAACGCGCCCTTGAGCGAAATATTGACGCGCCGTATGCCCTGGTCGATGAGCGACTTCAGGACCGCGACGATTTCGGCGCGCCCGGCCGAGTCCGGCAGGCTGCTGACGAACTCGCGCTTGATGAGGGACGGCATGACCGCGGCGGTGGCCTGCGGGTCGTCGGCGTAGAGGCTGTCTTCATAGCCCGGCGAGACGATGAGCCCGAGCTTGGGGCCCTTGCGCTGCGCGAGCACGTTGGAGGTCAGGGTCGAGGTCCAGCGGATGAGCCTGACCTCGTCGAGAAAACCAGTCAGGTCGCGAAAGCCCGCCGCCGCCGCGGCCGCTTCCAGACTTTGCATGAAGGATACGGTGACATCATGCGGCGTCGACTCGACCTTGATCAGCAGCGGCTCACCGCCGCCGCTCACCAAGGTATCGGTCATGGTGCCGCCAGTATCGACATCGATACACAACACAGGCCTATCTCCCCTTTGGGGCGCCGCGCGGCGCCGGATTCGTCGCCCGTGGTACTTGGCCCCGGGTGTTCGGGCGCAAAGGTAGAAGCTCGCCGGCAGGCGCGCCATGTCTGATTGGGACAAAAGCGTGTTTAAATTCCTGTCCGAATCAACCAACCCCTCCTCGCCATGGCCAAACCCGCACCCAAAAGCCAGCCCCGCCGTGCGGCCGCGCCTGCCGTCGCCGAGTGCGGCGCGGCGGCGCTGGCCGCCCTCAGCCAGACCATGGCCGACACGCGCGATCACGCCCGGCTGCTGGGCGCTGTCATCGAGCAGGCCTGCGCCGCCATCGACGCCAGCGGCGGCGGCTTCATGCGTTTCGATGCCGACGACGAAGCGCTGGTGCTGCAGGCGCCAGCGTTTGGCGTGCAGGCCGAGCACGTGGTGTCGCGCTATCGCGTGCGCCTTGCCGATGGCGGCAACGCCGCACGCGTATTCCAGACGCGCGTCGCCAGTATCGCCAACGACGCGCAACACGATGCGCGCTTCATTCAACGCTTCGTGCGTCTGTTCGACACCCACAACACCATCACCGTGCCGCTGGTCTTGAATGACCGCACGCTCGGCATCTTCCACGCCATCAACAAGCGCAGCGGTGATTTCACCGACGGTGACCGCGATGTGCTGACCCTGCTCGCGCCCCTGCTGGCCGCCTGTCTGCACCTGGTACTGCTGGAGCGCGACATGGCGGCCGAGCACCAGCGGCTCGCACGTGAACAGGACTTGCATGATCGATTGCTGGCCGCGCAACAGGGCGCCGCCGGTGTCGAGGCCCTGTGCGGCGTATTGCACGGGAGCCTGCAGCGACCGCTGCTGCTGCTCGACAACCTACGCCTGCCGCGCGCGTCCCATGCCTGGCCGCTGGACCCGGCGCGGGTCGCCCATGCCTTGAGCGCCCACGCGCTGCGCGACGGTCGCGCGGTGCGCCTGGTGTTGCCCGCCGCGCCACCGCTGGCGGTCAGCGCGATCGCCATCACCCTGGCCGGTCATCGCACCGCCACGCTGCTGCTCGCCGACGACGGCCGCCCCCTGGATGAAGTGGAGACCCGCGCCGCGGAACAGGGCGCGGCTCTGCTCGCGCTGGAATTCCTGCAGGAGCGATCGCTGGCCGCGACCGCCAATCAAGTCGCCAATGCGGTCTTGCTGGAATTGTTCGGCGCCGATATCAGCGGTGCCGATGCGCAGCGTCTGCTCGAACGTCTCGATGTCGCGCCACGCGGGCCGTGGCGGGTGTTGCTGCTGGAATTCCGCGCCACGCCGGCTGCCGAACTCGCTCCCGCGCTCAGCCACGGCGCCTTGTTGCGCGAAGCGCTGGAGCGCACTCTCGGCGGCTTGCGCGCGCGTCTGCGTCTGTTCCACTGGCGCGATGGTTTCGTGGTGATAGCCGATGAAATGAGCGCCGAGCGCGGCACCGAGCGCGCGCTCGTACGCCGACTGCAACTGGCGGTCGACAGCATCGAAGGTCTGCCGGCGCGCCTGCAATTGCGTATCGGTATCGGCCGCGCCGAGCAGGAGCCGGCCCGGCTCGGCCTGTCGCTCAAGACCGCCGAGCAGGCACTGCGCGCACTGGACAGACTGCCGCGCAGAAACGCCACGCTGAAATTCGAAGAGTTGGGTATCTATCGTCTGCTGCTGGGTGGCAACAGCGCTCGCGATCGCGATGACTTCGTGCGCCAGGTGCTGGGCCCCGTGCTGCGCGGTGACGGGCGCGGCGCCCTGCTCGACACTCTTGCCGCGGCAGTCGTACACAATTTCAATCTCGCGGCGGTCGCGCGCGCGCTCGGCGTGCATCAGAACACCGTCAAATATCGCATGCAGCAATTGCGCGAAGCGTTTGGTCGCGATCCGAGTCGCGGTGACCTGCGCCTCGAAATCGAGCTTGCGCTCAAGATTCGCGCGATGCAGTGAGGCCGTGCAATCAGAATGCAGGAAGCGCCGCGCAAGGGCGGCGCTCTTCGTCAGCTACCGTAGGTTGCGCGCCGCGAGGCGGCGTCGCCCCCTATCCCCGCGGCTCACACTGGCGTGCGACCCACGGGAACAAGTGCAGCTCGTCATGCGCAGCCGCGACGGATTCGCCGCTTCGAGCCAACCCTCATCCTGCATGCAGGGCGAGGCGGCAAGAGCGGCCGCGGCGCAGACAGGGCAGACCGAACAGGGCCAGCGCCACCAGCGCCAGGGCGCTCGGCTCCGGCACGGCGGTCGGCCCGTTGGACGGCGCCTGCACCACGGTCAGCGTGGGCGTCTGTCCGACGCAGGTGCCGGTGCCGCAGGGCGAGCCGACGGCGCGTATGCGCGTGCGCACGATGGCGCCGGGCAGGGTGGTGCCGGGCATGGCGAGCTGTGCGGTGGCCGTGCAGAACACGCAAGCCACACCGGTATCGCTCTGGGTGTTGGTCTTGAGCAGGAAGCCCAAGGACAGCCAACCGCTGTTGGTCGGTGCCGCGCCCAGCAGCGGACTCCAGTTGCTGAAATTGAAAGCCGCCAGATCGGCCAGGTCGAACGCGCCCATCCCACCGACGTGCCAATTGAAGGACGACAGCTCGGTCTGCTCGACCAGCGGTGCGCTGGCATCGGCCTTGACGGTGAAGTCACCAAAACCGGCCGTGCCGAAATCGAAGCTGTAATGGAGCGGCGTCGCCTGCGCGATACCGACGCCGGCGACCATCAGCAGCAAGGCCAGCAGGCGCGGCACGGTCGTATGTAAAGAACGCCAGCCCATCGTTGAATTTCCCATCACTATCTTTCCTCTGTTGTCGCACCGGCAGTGGCGGCGCGTTGCATGGGACGGAGTGTCGGCCGCGCGGCGTCGCGATGTTGTGCGTACCGCCCAGGGCCATGCTTCTTCACGATCGGTCGCGTGCTTTTGTGGGCCACGTCGCGTTCCATCGCGCACGCCGGACCGGCATCACACCCGCGGCCCCACTTTTTTACATTTGCCGGGAACTCTGCCCTGCCACCGCGCAAATAGAGCAGGACCCTTCGCGCAGACGCGGGGCCATGACAAATCAGAAAAGATTCGACGGTGATCAACCGGGTGGGGGTGGGCTTGAACGCAAGCGCAAGACAACGACGCGCGGCGCGTCTGGAATTCGTACTCGAGTACATCGACGCCCATCCCGGCGAAGCCGGCGATGTGGAATTCCTGTCGGCTCTGGCGAGCATCTCGCCGTTTCATTTCCATCGTGTGATGTCGAGTTATCTCGGCGAGTCGGTATCGGCTTACGTGCGCCGCCGCGCGCTCGAACGGGCGGCGCTGCGCATGTTGCTCGACGGCACTTCGGTCACCGCCTGCGGTGCGTTGGCGGGCTATTCCAGTTCCTCGGCTTTTGCGCGCGCCTTTCGCCGCCAGTTCGGTCTGAGTCCACGTGGTCTCGCGCAAGGCATGGCCGCGCGCCGCGTGAGCTGCGCGCCCTGTCTGCCTGACGTTTTCGAATTCCGCACGCTGCCAGCCCAGGACATGCTCGCGCTGCGGCGCTATGGCGCGCAGGACAGCGCCGCGCCGGCCGCCTGGGCGGCGCTCAAGCACGTGCTGGCCGAAGGCGCGGCGGCCGCGCCGCCCAATCTGATCGGCATCCCCTGCGACAGTCCCGAGCTGACGCCCATGGCCCGACGTCGCTATGACGCCTGTGTCGATGTCGCCCTGCCGCCCCATGGCGAACTGGTGCGCAAGCGTCTCGCCGCCGGCGACTACGCGGTCTTCCCGTTCCGCGGCACGCTGGCCGCGCTGGAGGACGCCCACGCCGCCATCCGCTGGCATTGGTATCCGCAGTCCGGCGCGCGCATGCGCGATGCACCGGCCTTCCACCGTCTCAACGAAGCGGGCGGCGATGGCGAGCTGCAGGCGGAGATCTTCTTTCCGATTGAAAGCGTCGGCGCGCGCGCCCGCAGCGGCACGGCGCCCTGCAAGTCGGCGCCTGCCGCGCCTTTGAGCAAACCCGGGATGGCGATGCGCACTTACGCCCAGTAATCTTCCAACGCGGCACCGTCCGGCGCCCTCGATCAACCTCATTGCATATTGAGGCCGGCCGCAGGTCACTCGCCGCAACACATGCAAGAGGTATGAACAGATGAAGAAGGAACTTTTCGGATTGCGTCACGCCGCGCTGGCTGCCGCCCTGGCACTGGCAATGGGCGCGCCGCCGGCATTCGCCGACGAGGTAGCGCTCGAGCTGCCGACGGATGAGCCGGCCGTTGCGCCGGCGCCGGTGGACGAACCGGTGGTGATCGGTGAGCCGGAGGTCGGCAGCGAGCCGACGCCGATCGATGAACCGGTCGCTGTCGAGACGCCGGAGACCATCGAAGACCCGAGCGTCATCGATGAGCCCGTGACCCTCGACGACCCGCTGCCGGGCGACGGCGAGGTGATCGCGGAAGAACCCCTGCCCGACGATGCCGTCACCCTCGCGCCGGGTGACGACTGCGGCATGATCTGCTGGAACACCGCCGGCCTGCCGCCGGAGGCCGTGCAGAAGGAAATCACCGAGCCTGAAATCATGCAGTTCGGTGTCAGCGGCGAAACCCCCGAACCCAGCCTCAATGTCAGCGCCGAGTTGAGCGGCGCGGTCGGTGCGGCTGAGCAGCTTGGCGCGGCGGATGTCGCCCTCGAGGACACGGCCGGCATCGCCCCGCTGGCGGCAACGACACCGGCGGCTGCCGTGGTCGCGACCGCAAGCGAAGGCCGCGTCAACGTGATCCGTGACGGCCACCTGCGCTAGGTCCTGAATCGCGCTTGCGGGTGCGCGCAAGCTGAAAACGGGCATACTTGACGCCCCACCCCGGCCCGGGGTGGGGCGTTTCCGTTTTGAAGACGCCCGATATCGCCAATTTCGATGCGCTGATGTTTTTCGCCGAACGGATTCCCGCCGACGCGTCGTGGCGCGCAAGTCTTGGCGCTGTGCTGCTGGCGGCCGTTCTGGGTGGCGCGCCGCGCACCGTGACGGCGGACACGCCGAGCGTCGCCGCGCAGAGCGCGCCACGCCTCGTATTGCGCGAACTCGCCTTCAGCGGCAACAGCGTGATCAGCACCGCGCAACTCATGGCGACCGCCGCGCCCTTCCTCGGCCATGGACTGGCTGATGCCGATCTCGACGCCCTGCTGCAACGGCTGACCGGGCTGTATCTCCAAGCCGGCTTCTCGACTTCGCGCGCCACCCTGCCCGTGCAGGACATGCGCGACGGCCTGTTGCGCATCGAGGTGGTGGAAGGTTTCCTGGAAAAAATCGTGGTCAACGGCGCCCGCGCCCAGGACCCCGCCTATATCGCCCAACGCCTGCAGGCAGGTCTCACCACACCGCTCAATGTCGCGGCGCTCAATGCCAATCTCAGACTGCTGATGCAGGAGCGCGGCGTGGGCGATATCAGCGCCGAACTCAAGCCGGGCAGCCGGCGCGGTGGCGCGGTGCTGGAGGTCACGGTGGTGGAAGGCGCGCGTTACACCGGCGGTCTGCGCGTGGCCAACGACCGCGCGCCGGCGGTCGGCGGCATACGCGGCGCCTTTGAGGGCACGGCCCATAACCTGCTCGGCCGCGGCGACCAGGTCGATCTCACCGTCGGCCTCGCCAGCGGCCTCAACGATCTCGATTTCCGCATCAATGTGCCGTGGTCGGCCACTGGACCGGAGCTCTCGCTGCGCTACTTCCGCGCGGTCTCGCAACTGGTCGAGGAACAGTTCGAGGTGTTCGGCGCCGAGACCCGCTCCAGCGCGCTCAACCTCGGCCTCAGCCAGAACCTGTGGCAGGACGCTCGTCACCAGTTGAAGCTGAGTGTCGATGTGGTGGGCAAGCGCAGTGAATCCACCCTGCTCGGCCTGCCCTTCTCCTTCAGCCCCGGTGTCGAGAACGGCAAGGCCGCCGTGCGGGTGGCGCGCCTGGGGCTGCAATGGCAGCAGCGCCATGCCCGCGATTCCTTGAGCGCGCGCGCGGTGTGGTCGCTCGGCATCGGTGGCCTCGGCGCGACCATGCACAGCAGCGACCTGCCGGACTCGCAATTCCACAGCGGCTATCTGTCACTGCAATGGCTGCATACCCTGGGTCCGCGCGCCGGCTCGCTGTATGCCCGCGGCGAAGCGCAGATCAGCAACGACGGCCTGCTGCCGCTGGAGAAATTCTCGCTCGGGGGTGTCAATTCGGTGCGCGGTTATCGACGTTCGCGCTATGTGCGCGACGAAGGCTGGTCGGCGAGTTTCGAATATCGCCTGCCGCTCGCGCGCCTGGCCCTGCCGCGCGTAAGCCGACGCGCCAACGATGGGCAGTTATCGCTGGTGCTGTTCGTCGACGCGGGCCGCGCCTGGAACCACGGTGAGGACAATCTCGATCTGCTCGACAAGCCCGACACCCTGCTCGGCGCCGGGCCCGGCCTGCGCTGGGATATCGCCGCCGATACCCACGCCGAGATCATGTGGGGCGGTCTGCGACGGCACGTCGCCGATACCGGCGGCGACGTGCAGGACAGCGGCCTGCATTTCATGGTCAACGCCCATCAGAGTTTCTGATGGGCGGCGTTCAACGCGGCAGACCGGGGCCGGCGTCGCTGACGGTATAACCGTCGGGCACACGGAACAGCGCCGCGTCGGGTTCGCTGCGCGAAATCTCGTGCAGACGATAGCGGGTCTGACCGACGCGCGGATCGCGATGCTCGCTCAACATCACCACGTTCAATTCCGGGCTGTACCACTGCTCGGTGACGATTTCGATGGGCGCGCGATTGCCGATCGCGGCGGCCGGTATGGTGACGGTGGTACGGGTGCCGGTCACACGCACGCCTTCGATGGTCTTCTCGCCTAGCGTGACGCTGTGGGGATCGCCGGGAAAGGGCAGCTTGATGGGCGTGTCGGCCGAGAAATTCGCGGCCGCGGCGGGATGCAGAGCGGCGTCCAGCGACAAGGGCTTTTCCGCCGCCAGCGGCGACGGCAGCGCGACGTCGAAGCTGCTCGACGCAGCACCCGCACCGCTGTGCAGATCCTGCGCGAACGCCACCTGCGCGCCACGCCGGGTGGCCTGCGGCAGACGCTGCGCGATGCGGCGTTCCGGGTCGAGGGTAAAACTGGTGCCGGCGATCGGATCGGCAATCAACACGTTGTGTTGGATCACCCCGCCCATGCCGAGCTCGTCATCGCGGCGGGTGCGACCCTGCGCGTCGCGATAGACCCGCGAGTGGTGTTCAACGGTGATGCTGTTGCCATCCACCAGCGGCTGCAGCACTTCGACCGTCAGGCGCGCCGCATAGGGCTTGCCAGCCACCACTTCGGCGGGCCCGGTCATTTCGAACTGCAGGAAGCTCATGGTGTCGCCGCCGGCGAGGGGCAGCGGCGGCGGCGCGGCCATCATCATGGTCGGTTCGGCCATCTTTTCGGTGGAAAAGGACATCGCGTCCTGCGCGGCCAGCGGTGGCGTGGCGCACATCGCGGCGAGGGCCAGGGGATACAGTGCTTTCATCGTTGGATACTCCTGAACACGGGCCACGGCATCACTGCACGAAGCGCAGCGCGGTGACCATGCCGCCGTTGTCGACCACGAGATCGGCGGTGATGGGATCGGTGGCGCGACGCGGGTTGTAGGGCAGACCGAACACCGCGAGCGTGGCGCGCGGCACGCGCACCCGCACCACGCCGCGCGCGCCGGCGACCGCCGCGCCGGTCATGTAGACCGGATAGAAAGGCGTGGCGATCTCGGCATGGCTGTGCGTCGCCAGCGCGGGCGGCGCGAGCACCGCACCTTCGCGCATGGCATGCGCCAGCACCAGACCCAGCATGACCAGCACCGAGGCGGCGAGTGCGCTGCTCGCCAGCAGGCGGTTGAGCCGCAGCCACGGACGCCGCAGGGCGCGCGTGGCAAGCGTGACGACCGGCGCCGGATGGGCGGCCTGGAAACGTGCCCTCAAGGCCTGTTCGACATGGGCCGGTGCCGCGGCCCCGGCCAGCGTCGCGCGGAAATCGCGCAACCCGGCGGTCAGGCGTCGTTCCGCCTGCAGATGGGCGCGGCAGCGTTCGCAGCGCGCCAGATGGGTGCGGACATCGGCGCCGGCATCGATGCGGCCGGCGGCGACATCCGCCACCAGCCATTCAAACTGCGCGCAGTTCATAACTCTCACCTCTGTCACTGACGGTGGCCGCCACCGGGTGCACACCCAGTGCCACACTGAGCGCCTTGCGCGCGCGGTTGAGACGCGAACGCACGGTGCCTATCGGCACCTCGAGAATGCGGGCGGCCTCCTGATAATCCAACTCTTCGAGCTCGCACAGGATCATGACCTCGCGGTAATAGGACGGCAGCGCGAGAATCGCGGCACGCAGGTCACCGTGCTGTTGGGCGCGACTGACGACCATCGAGGGCTCGATGTGCTCGATGAGGTTGTCGCCCAGGGGCCCGTCCTCGTCACCGGGTAGCGCCTCGAAGCGTTGCGCGTCGCGCCAGTGGCGGCGCAGGAGATTGCGCGCCATGCCGAGCAGGTAGCCGCGCAGCTCGCCCTGCGCCGGGTCGAAACTGTGGTTGTCGATGAGGTGCATGAACACCTCCTGGGTGACATCGGCCGCCACGCCCTCGGCACCGCTGTAAACGCTCGCAAAGCGGAAGACCCGCTGCTGATGACGCTGATAGAGCACGCCGAAGGCCTCGCCGTCGCCGCGTTGCATGCGCTGGAGCAGTTCGGCATCGGTCAAAGACATGGGCACGGCGCGAGCAGGATATTGAAGACTATTGCGCGGGGCGGGTGGCAAAGTTCCCGCCAGCCACCGCACTTGGCACGTCCGGCGAAACTACGCGATCGGGGAATGCGGGTCGAGACAAGCTTTGACGCCCGCGGCGATTTCGCATACATGTCCTCACTTTCCCGACTTCGAGGACACCACCGTGCCGGACCTGCTGGTAGAGATCAAAGACTCCATCGCCACCCTGACCTTCAACCGCCCCGAGGCACGCAATGCCCTGAGTCTGGAACTGCGCGCCATGCTGCGCGAGAGCCTGCAGGCCATCGAATATGACCCGAACGTGCGCTGCGTGGTGATGCAGGGCGCCGGCGACAACTTCATGGCCGGCGGCGACGTCAAGAACATGGCGACCAAAATCGACCAGCCGACCGACCAGCTGCGCGCCGAATTCATGAACCGCATCCATGATCTGCATCCGATCATGTACACCATGCGGCGCATGGGCAAACCGATCATCGCCAGCGTGGCCGGCGCGGCGGCCGGCGCCGGCGTCAGCATGGCGCTCGCGGCCGATCTGGTGATCGCCGCCGACAATGCCTTCTTCACCCTCGCCTACTGCCACATCGGCACCAGCCCCGACGGCTCGGCGAGCTTCCACCTGCCGCGCGCGGTGGGCATCAAGAAAGCCATGGAGATAGCCCTGCTCGGCGATCGTTTCAGCGCCCAGGCCGCCGCCGACATGGGCATGATCAACTTCGTGGTGCCGGCCGCGGAGCTCGCCGCCGAGACCAGCCGGCTCGCGCAGCGCCTCGCCAATGGCCCGACCCATGTCTATGGCAACACCAAGCGGCTCTTGTATCGCTCGCTTGAAAATGAATTCGAGGCGCAACTGCAACTCGAGGCGGAAACCTTCGCCGATTGCGCGATACGCAGCGATTTCCGTGAAGGTGTGCGGGCCTTCGTCGAGAAGCGCAAGACGCGCTTCACCGGTCAGTGAGCGCGACGCCGCTGGTCGCCCGTGACGGGCGGCCAGCCCGCGCATTCCCAGCGCTTGCCTGGGCTAGTCGCAAAGCTACAGCTTGCGCACGTCCGGCGCTTCGCCGGTCGTGCCGCGGGTGATGCCGACCACGCCGGCACCACGCCCCGAGTTCTGCTTGAAACGCTTGGACAGTTCCGGGCCGGCCGCCGTCAGGCCGCCATCGACCACCAGCGACTCACCCGTCACGAAACGCGCATCGTCAGTGGCGAGGAACAAGGCCGCACCGGCAATGTGTTCGCCGACGCCCATCTCCGGCCACGGCTGACCGGTGGTGAAGATGTGCTCGTACTTTTCGGCTTTGCCACCGTGCGCGAGCGGCGTGAAGATGAGGCCGGGCAGGATCGCGTTGACGCGTATCTTGTCCTGCGCGAGTTCCACCGCCGCGCCCTTGGTCAGACTGATGACTGCGGCCTTGGCAGCGGAATAGATGATCGGGCCGGCATCGCCGGAGAGTCCCGCGATCGACGCGGTGTTGATGATGCTGCCACCCCAGCCCTGCTTCTGGAAAATCCGCGCGCCGTGCTTCATGCCGAGAAACACGCTCTTGGTCAGTACGTCGAAAGTGTAGTCAAACGCCTCCACCGGAATCTCGGTGATGGGACCGATGGCGCCACCGACGCCGGCGTTGTTGAACAGGATGTCCAGACGTCCGAAATTATCCAGCGCGCATTTCAGCATCGCTTCGATGTCGGCTTCCTTGGCGACATCGGTCTTGATGAAGCGCGCCTGTTTGCTGTGGCCCTGCGCCTCGACCAGTTCCATGGTTTCGGCGCCGGTCTTGGCGTTGTAGTCGGCGATCACGACATTGGCGCCCTCGGCCAGAAAACGCAGCACGCTTGCGCGCCCCATCCCACTTGCGCCGCCGGTGATGACGGCGGTCTTGCCTTCGAGTCTCATGTTTGGCTCCCCTTGAACGGATTGAATGAACGCTGGGCCGATCACGCGCCTTGCGCGCATTGAGGTCGCCCCCGACAATCGAGCGCACGAGCATACATCGCAAGGTGGGGATATGGCAGGCATGCGCATCGGCTTCATAGGATTGGGTGCGCTGGGCGGCGCGATCGCGACGCGCCTCACCGCCGCCGGTCACAGTTTGCGTGTCTGGGGCCGCGATGCGCACAAGCTCGCGCCCTGGCGTGAAGCCGGCGCCGAACTCATGCCCTCCCCCGCCGCGCTCGCCGCGGTCTGCGACTGCGTGATTCTGTGTGTGACCGATACCGCTGCCGTCGAACAAGTGGTGTTCGGTGACGAGGGCATCGCACGCGCCGCGCGCGCCGACAGCGTGCTGCTCGATCATTCCACCATCCATCCGCTTGCGACCCGACGCTACGCCGCGCAACTGCGCGACGCCTGCGGCATGCATTGGCTCGATGCGCCGGTCAGCGGCGGTGTGGTGGGTGCCGAGCAAGGACGCTTGGTGGTGATGGCCGGCGGCGACGCGTCCATCCTCGAGCGCGTGCAGGCGCTGCTCGCCTGCTACAGCCAACGCGTGACCCTGATGGGCGCGCATGGCGCGGGCCAGGCCACCAAGATTGCCAATCAGATGATGATCGGAGGCAATGTCGCGGTCGCCGCCGAGGCGCTGAACTACGCGGCCAACTTCGGCGTCGCCGCCGCGCGCTTGCCGGATGCGCTCGCCGGCGGCTGGGCCGATTCGGCAGTGCTGCAACATCACGCACGGCGCATGGCCGCCGCCGACTACGTCAACGAAGTGAGCGCGACCATCATGGTCAAGGACATCGACATCGCCTGCGATCTCGGTCGCGAAACCTTGTCGCCGATGCCGGTCACCGCCCTTGTGCAGCAGCTGTATCGCCAGTTGATTGCGCAAGGCGACGCGGACAAGGGCCAGAGCGGCTTGATGTGGTTGTACAAACAGCAGCCGCTGGATGAGCCATAGCGGATTATCGGCGCCCTCCCATGCCTGCTCCCGGCGCGGCACCTGCCAGGCGCATCGACATGCGCAGCCTTGCCGTCACCGCACCGTCAGCGCATCCGTCATTCACCACTTGTGCCCATTGCACGAACCGGCGTTGGCGGCGCGTCAAGGACGACGCTGTCATCGGCCAGGGACATCTCCCGGATCAGATAATCGCTGATCCATTCCACCCCCGCATGGGAAAAGTGGTTGGCGTCCCGGTAAATCAATTTGCCGTCCATGCGTCCATGACACCAGTCGGCATCGCACAAGGGCACGGCCGGATCGATGATCGTGACCGCCGGGAAGCGGGTCTTGACGTCGGCCAACACCTGCTTGTAAGCCCGCGCGTATTTCTCGTAGCCGCGACGCGGCATCGCACAGCGGTCCTCGTGTTCGCGATTGGAAAGATAAAACGGCCTGAATCGAATACAGCTGCGTGCGAGGTAGGGAAGCTCCGGCGAGCCGGACACGATGACCACGCGTTTGCCCGCGGCCAGGAGTTCCGAGACCGTATCCTCGATGGCGCTCTGCAAAATCTTCGCCGGGTTCTTCTCTGCCGGCCACCGTGTACTCTTGATGTTGCCTTGCACGTCGCGACGCCAACGGTTCGCGATGATCACCGTTTGCACCGACGGCGTACGCAGTACGTAATCCAGGATATGGTTCGAGAGCGCTTCGCAGCTGTAGCTGACGGCACGGGTCGTCTCGACGCCTCTCAGCACCGGGCATTGCCCCCGCCCGAGATTGACCAGGCTTTTGCCCATCGCCTCGAAACGCGCACTGAAACCCGCGAAATACTGGTTGGCGAAGCTGTCCCCGATCAGGGCGATGTCGTGCTGCGCGCCTGGCTGTGTTTCGAGACAATAGGAAAGCGCCGGCGCATCGAATCGTCGCAGACAACTCAGGCTGCGGATGCTCTCCGGTTCCCACTTCAAGCCCGCCAACTGCTCGCTGTACGGGGCCATGCGCCGCGGCACGCCATCCACGAGAAACAGCGCCAGACCGAGTGCGGCGATCATCGCGCCCAGCCCCAGCAGGACACCGAAGGCCAGCGCGCCGCTCGATTTGCGGACTGGCGTTTCGATGAACCGCCACGAGCCCCACGCCAACAGGATCGCCAGCGCCACGGCCACAACCCGTATCGATACATCGGGCGTGCCGCCCTCGATGATGTGCGCATAACTCAACAGCGGCCAATGCCACAAGTACAAGGGATAGCTGATGAGACCAACGAACACCAGCGGGCGGCTGGCGAGTCCTTGCGAGTTCACACCACTGCGCGCGCCAGCCAGAATGATCATCGCGGTGCCGAGCACCGGCATGCCTGCCCACCACCCCGGAAATGACTTGCTCTTGTCGAGCACCAGGAAGGTCGCGACCAGCAGCCCCAGACCGATGACGGACAGCAGTGCTGGCGCTGCGCGCTGCGCGAGCAATGGCGGCTCCCGCGCCTGCGCATGGAAGGCAAGCCACGCCCCGACCAGTAATTCCCAGAAACGCGTGAGGGGCAAATAGAATGCCGCTTCGGGCTTGTCATCCTTGATGGCGATGTTCAAGGCGAAGGATGCCAGCAGCATCAACGCGAGCGGCCACCCGCGATGACGTGGCAACCAGCGCCAGACTGTCACGACAAACAGCGGCCATACCAGATAGAACTGCTCTTCAATGCCGAGCGACCACAGATGCAGGAGGGGTTTACGGTGGGCACTCGAATCGAAATAACCCGCTTCGTTCCACAGCAGCAGATTGGCGATGAACGACGCGCCTCCAGCGGTGTGCATTCCCAGCCTGCCGTAAGAATCAGGTGCCAGCACGAACCAGCCAAGCACCAGAGTGGCGAGCAACACCGTCAGCAGAGACGGAAAAATACGCCGCACACGCCGCTCGTAAAACACACGGATACTGAATGACCCGTTCGCCAGGCCTTTGAAGATGATGCTCGAGATCAGAAATCCGGAGATGACGAAGAACACGTCTACGCCCGCGAAACCGCCGGGCATGTAAGTGGGAAAGGCGTGAAACAGCACCACGGACGCAACCGCAATCGCACGCAGCCCATCGATATCCGGGCGATATGCCAATGCCGCGGGTGCTTTGTCGTGCATGGGAAAGTACCTCGCTGCGACTCATCGTTCGCGTGCCGTGCCGATGCCTTCCCCAATCGATACTGTCGTGCCTCGCGCGCTGCAAGGAGATAACGCCCCATTTCCTTGTGGGTTGGACTTCGGTGTGACGAGAGACGCGAATCGTATCTCGATGCTGCAACTGTGAATGTCAGAATGGACTCTGACCTGCAGGAAGAAAGAAGCGCGTCATGCGCGGCTGCGAATTCATTCGCGCCTTCAAAAGCCACCACGCGCGCGCGGAGGCAGGGTTCGAGTGTGCGACTCGAATGCTCCTACAGCGCGGCCAGCACCGGTGCCAGCGCGTCAAGTGTTGCTCCCGTGCAGGGTTCGATGACCATGCTCAAGGTTTCGACACCCTCTGCTTTGAACGCCGCACAGGCGTCTATCAACTGCTGAGTCGAACCGCGCAGGGGCCGTGCACCCGGCAAGGGATAGTTCTCAGCGAGACATACCCCGACCGTGACATTGCGCGCCAGTGTCGCCGGATCGCGGTCGTGTTTTTCACACGCCGCACGCACCCGTTCCGAGATCGGCAGGTAACTCGCCACGCGACTGTCGGAGAAGGGCAGCATGCAATTCCATTGATCGGCGTATTCGGCAACCAGACGCAGCATGCGCGGGCCGCCGCGCAACAGCCCGATCATGATGGGCGGCCCGGCGGGGCGCAGACTCTTGGGCATGAGCGTCGCGCCCTCGGTACGATAGAACTCGCCGTGATGGGTGAGCGTTTCACCGCGCAGCAAGGGCCGGATGACGGACAAGGCTTCCTCGAAGCGCGCGATGGGACGTTCGAAGTCGTATCCGAAGGCGCGGTGCTCGGTGGCGAAATCGCCGGCGCCCAGGCCGGCCACCACGCGTCCGCCACTGATGTCGTCGACGGTGTCGATGATGCGCGCCAGCAAGGCGGGATTGCGAAACGCGGTGTTGGTGACCAGCGTGCCCAGCGTCACCGCGGGGATGCGCGCGGCAAGCGCCGCCATCAAGGACCAGCATTCCCATTGCCCCGATTTGACGCCGCGATATTCCTCGGGAAACCGAATGTCGACCGCTGCGTAGTCGAGGTAGGGCTCGTTGAGGAAATGATCGCTGACCCACAGCGATTGGAAACCGGCGGCGACCGCCTGCGCGGCGAAATCGAGCAGCGCGCGGGTATTCAAGGTCGCGCCGTCGACGGCATGACTCCAGGCGGGCAACAGCAATCCGGTTTTCATGGGCGCGCCTCGCGATATGTGCGGCTATTGAACAGCGCCGACCTTGCGCCGCCAATGACGCGCGAAGTCATGGACGTTCAACGCCAGGCGAACGCCGGCTGTTCGTAATGGGCGACGCGGGTGGCGCGTCCGCACAGGCAGACTTCCCGGAACTGATAGAGGATGGCGGCGGTGGGCGCCGCTATCCAGTTGTCGCCAACCGGCATGCGCAGCACCGGCGCGCCGCCTTCGGGCAGATGTTCGAGCATGGGTGCGTCTTCACGCATGAACTCGGCGACCGGAATGCGATGAATGGAATCGACTTCATCGGGATTGGGCTCGAGATGCCGTTGCGGTCCGGCCCAGATCACGATCGGCGTCATGGCGAAACCCGAGCGCGTGACGAAGTCATCGAGTCGCCCGATCACCGCCGAATGGTCGAGCGCCAGGCCCACCTCTTCGCGCATTTCGCGCAGCGCGGTGTCCTCCGGGCTCTCGCCTTCGTCGATGCGTCCACCGGGCAGCGCCCATTGGCCGGCATGGTTGCGCAACTTCGAAGAGCGGCGCGTGAGGATCAGCGCGGCGCGCGATTGCCAGCCGGCGTGCGTCGGCATGCCGGACAGATCCGCGCCCCAGCCTTCGTCGATCACCGCCAGCGCCACGGCCGCGGCCTTGCCGGCGGTGGCGCCGGACACGACCTCGAATTGGGCGAGATGACGCGCAATGCGCTCGCGCAGGCTGTGGTCACAGGTGGGCATGGCGCACAGCATACGCAGCGCGCCGTCCAACGTCAGTACCTACCCTTTTAGTCGGGATTGAAAAAGCCCGGGCCTTGGGCCACAGTCGGGCCGTCCTCCGCGGGTACCACGCACACAGCCCGCGGCTCGGACTTTCGTTCAATACGAACCTGGAGGTTCGAGCTCACAAACCGCAGGCTGTGGCCGGTCCGCGCGACCGTCCGGGGAGAAGCAGGCATGGCAAGTTTCGATACCCTCATCAAAGGTGGCTCGGTGGTGGATGGCAGCGGCGCGCCCGCGCGCACCGCCGACGTCGCCATCAAAGACGGCATGATTGCTGCCGTAGGGCGCGATCTCGGCAGCGCCACCGAGACCGTCAATGCCGATGGCCTGCTGGTCACGCCGGGCTGGGTCGACATCCACACCCACTACGATGGTCAGGCCACCTGGGACCCGGTGCTCTCGCAGTCGGTCCGCCATGGCGTCACCACCCTCATGATGGGCAATTGTGGTGTCGGCTTCGCGCCGGCCAAACCCGACCGCCGCGACTTCCTCATCGAACTCATGGAGGGCGTGGAAGACATTCCCGGCGTCTCGCTG
>Ga0208492_1001112_pt1 | contig 18336 bp, 17 predicted proteins | sample Subbioar_CSW14AB_FD_184820 | JGI IMG/M metagenome (GOLD analysis project Ga0208492, IMG submission 184820) | Serpentinite rock and fluid subsurface biosphere microbial communities from McLaughlin Reserve, California, USA - CR12Mar_CSW14AB (SPAdes) | ecosystem: Environmental > Terrestrial > Deep... | reverse complement strand
GCTAGTTTTGTTTTTTTACTCGTCCCATTGAGCAAGCTCATGGTGCTCGCATAAAAAACAAAACCCGCAGCTTTTGCTGCGGGTTTCTTGTTGCCCGACCTGGATTCGAACCAAGACATACTGAACCAAAATCAGTTGTACTACCCTTATACTATCAGGCAATCCGACCATTCTTTTGGAATGGGCTGCAAAAATAAGGCGACTATTCAATTGTTCCAAATTTTTTCATTCAAAAAGTGAAAATGAATGCTCAATTCTTACCTTTAAGAGGTCTTTTGCATAGATTATTGAATTTCAAACCCTAATTACTTGTCGATGTTACAAAAATCCCTCCTTATTCTGTTGGTTTGCAGTACCGTTTTGGTTATGAGTTTTACCCTTCAAAAAAGAAAGAAAGTAGTTTTCTTCGGAGACTCCATTACCCAGATGGGTGCTGAACCAGGTGGTTATATCCGTCAGATGGAAGCAATGATAGCCAAGGAAAGCTTGGGGAACCAATATGAATTAATAGGAGCGGGTATCAGTGGGAATAAAGTTACTGACTTGTATTTGCGTTTGGAAAGAGACGTGTTAAGTAAACAACCCGATATAGTTGTAATATATGTTGGCATCAATGATGTTTGGCATAAGCGTTTGGCGGGTACTGGAACTGACTATGTAAAATACACTGAATTCTACGATGCCATTGTAAAAAAGTTACAGGCTGCTGGGGCGAAAGTTGTCGTTTGTACTCCTTCCGTTATAGGAGAAAGAAAAGACAACTCGAATGAGCAAGACGGAGAATTAAATATGTACAGCAACTGGTTAAGACAATACGCCAAAGACAAAAAGTTGTCCTGTGTTGATTTAAGAACTGAGTTTCAAAACTATTTAATTGCCAATAATCCCGCCAATGCAGAGAAAGGTTTATTAACCACCGACCGCGTTCATTTGAACGCAGCCGGCAATGAATTTGTGGCTAAGACAATTTGGAATACTTTGAAAAATGTACAATAGCCTTACTCTATGATTTTTACGAGGAAATAGTTTTTCTTCCCTTTTTGTAACAACAAATATTTGTTTTGCAGTAAGTCGGCAGTGCCAACCGCTGTTTTTTCAGGAGCTATTTTTTCTTTATTAATAGCAACTCCGCCGGCTGCCATTAACTTTTTTGCTTCGCCTTTGCTTGGGGTAACTCCCGTATCAGCCAACAAACTGATTAAATCGTATCCGGCTTCTATTTGACTGCGAGATACTTCAGCAGTAGGCACGCCTTCCATTACTTGTAATAATTGCTTTTCATTTAATGAAGCCAAAGTTTCTGTAGAAGCATTGCCAAACAAGATCTCTGAGGCTTTTACTGCAAATTCATAGTCTTCACGGCTATGTACAAAGCAAGTGATTTCTTCGGCCAGTTTTTTCTGTAAGGTCCTTGTATGTGGGGCTGCAGCATGTTCAGTAATCAGCTGATCAATTTCTTCCTTAGGTAATAAGGTAAATATTTTAATCCACTTGGTAGCATCTTCATCGCTGGCATTTAACCAGAATTGATAGAACTGATATGGGGAAGTTTTTTCAGGATCAAGCCATACATTTCCCTTTTCTGTTTTCCCAAATTTCCCTCCGTCGGCTTTGGTTAATAATGGACAAGTAAAAGCAAATGCTTCTCCACCCGCTTTTCTCCGAATGATTTCGGTGCCAGTTACAATATTGCCCCACTGGTCGCTTCCGCCCATTTGGAGTTTGCAGTTTTTATTTTGGTATAACCAATAGAAGTCGTATCCCTGTATCAGCTGATAAGTAAATTCGGTAAAACTCATGCCATTATTTCCTTCCAGGCGCTTGCGAACACTGTCTTTGCTCATCATGTAGTTAACCGTGATATGCTTACCTACGTCTCTGATAAAATTCAGAAAACTGAAGTCTTTGAACCAGTCGTAGTTGTTCACCATTTCAGCTTTATTGGGGGCGTCAGAGGTGAAATCCAGAAACTTGCTCAATTGTTTTTTTATGCCTTCCAGATTGTGCTGCAAAGTTTCCTCACTTAACAAATTTCTTTCCTCACTTTTAAAGCTTGGATCACCAATCATTCCGGTTGCCCCACCTACTAATGCAAAAGGTTTATGTCCTGCTTTCTGTAAATGCACCAATAATAAAATGGGGACCAGGCTACCAATATGCAAACTATCGGAAGTAGGATCAAATCCTATATAGCCGGAAACCATTTCCTTATTTAATAAATCTTCTGTGCCAGGCATTATATCCTGCAACATGCCTCTCCAGCGTAATTCTTCCACTAAACTCATTTCAAAAGTATTTGAGGGGCAAATGTACAAAAGTTAGACTCAATTGACCAATGCGCTACCTTTGCCTGATAATCATCAGACATGAAAAGTGTAGGGGACGGAACTAGGGCGTTAAATTTTTTTATTGATACGATAATCATTACCATTCTAGCAATCTTGCTTTTCAAGTGGTATAACTTTTATGTGATGTACTGGGGTTATACTCCTTTTCATTTTGGATGGTTTTTCTTTCCTGTGATGTTTACCTATTACTTTTTATTTGAATTAATCTTTTTGAAAACGCCCGGAAAATGGCTGACCTATTCAAGAGTGATGGCCAAAAATGGTAAACGTCCCAATTGGTATATGATTGGCTTTAGAAGTCTGCTGCGCCTGACATTAATTGATTTGTTCTTCAGTCCCTTTCTGGGTGGTCCTTTACACGATTTTGCCAGTGCAACCACGGTTGTGGAGGATTCAGACAAATAATTGATTTCGTAAATCGCAACAACGGGGCTGTTCAATTGTAATAACTTTGCAACTCAATTTGAATAGAACGTATGGCAAAGATTGGAATAAATATAGCAACCGGAAGTTTGCAACAAGAAGAAGTAATTGTTGGAATAGACCTGGGCACAACCAATAGTTTGGTGGCCATTATTCATCCGGAAAGCAAGCAGCCAGTTGCATTGCGGGAGCACAATAGCAGCAGTTTGGTGCCAAGTGTAGTTCACTTTGATGCATTGGGTAATGCCGAAGTAGGGGAACAGGCAAAAGCCTATCTGGAAACCGATCCTTCCAATACCATTTTCTCTGCTAAAAGATTAATGGGGAAGAGCTATAAAGATGTGAAGGAAAATGCGGGGTTCTTTACTTACAAAGTAATTGATGACGATACCGATAGCCTGGTGAAAGTGCAGATAGGCGATCGTTTTTATTCTCCTATTGAATTGAGTTCTTTCATTTTGAAAGAACTTAAATCAAGAGCAGAACATATTCTTAAGACACCAGTGAATAAGGCTGTTATAACAGTTCCAGCTTATTTTAATGATGCTCAGCGTCAGGCAACCAGAGATGCGGGTAAGCTGGCTGGATTAGACGTGTTGCGGATTGTGAACGAGCCTACCGCAGCCAGCCTGGCTTACGGATTGGGTGTTCATAAAGACGATAACAAAACAATTGCAGTATACGATTTAGGAGGAGGAACTTTTGATGTTTCCATACTTCAGATTAACAATGGCATTTTTGAAGTTTTAAGTACCAACGGAGATACTTACCTCGGAGGAGATGATTTTGACAGAGCTATTATGGAATTCTGGTTAAAGCAAATTGAAGTTCCATTCAGCGCTGTTCAAAATGACAAAGCGGTGTTGCAGTCGCTTCGATTATTGGCTGAAGAAGCAAAAAAGACCTTGAGTCAACAAGAAAATTTTGCAACAGATTGGAGCGGTTACCAAGTGCGTATTAGCCGTTCCGAATTCAATCAGTGTTTAATCCCCCTGGTAAATAAAACCATCGAATGTTGCGCAAAAGCCTTATCGGATGCAGGATTGCAAACGGCCGATATTGATTCTGTTATCATGGTAGGTGGAAGTACCCGAGTGCCATTGGTGAAAGATAAAGTGAGCGAATACTTTGGTAAAACTGTAAATGATTCAGTAAATCCGGATGAAGTGGTAGCCATTGGAGCTGCGGTTCAGGCAGATATTTTAGCAGGCAATAACAAAGATTTTTTATTGTTGGACATTACCCCTTTGAGTTTGGGTATTGAGACCATGGGGGGATTAATGGATGTTTTAATTCCGAGAAACGCTAAAATTCCTAATAGGGCTTCTCGCCAATACACTACCCAAAAAGATGGGCAGGGATCTATGCGTATTTCTGTATTTCAAGGGGAGAGAGATTTGGTGCAACACAATCGCAAACTCGCTGAATTTAATTTCAAAGGAATTCCTGGTATGCCCGCTGGTATGCCTAAAGTAGAAGTGAGTTTTCTTATCAACGCAGATGGGATTTTATCGGTTACAGCCAAGGAACTGAGAAGTGGAGTAGAACAAAGTATTGAAGTGAAACCTCAGTACGGATTAACCGATGCAGAAGTAGAGCAAATGCTGATGGACAGTATTACGCACGCAAAAGATGATATGCAAACAAGGGCATTGGTTGAAGCTAGAACAGAAGCAGAACAGATTCTTTCTGTTACGGAAAAATTCATAGCTAAAAATGCTTCGCTATTAACAAAAGAGGAAATGATTGCTACGGCTAGTGCTATGCAAAATCTGCAGATGGCATTAACCATGAATGATAAAAATTTAATACAGACTAAGATTGAAGAGTTGAATGAAATTAGCAGACCTTTTGCAGAAAGGGCCATGGATCAAGCGGTGAGTGGGGCTTTAAAGGGCAAGCAGATCTAAGCATTCATGCTTTAGAAATTGAATAGTAATAACTTTTAACGGGTTTATTTTATTGAGAAATTAATTCATTCAAACTTATATGTTCACTGGTATTATAGAAAGTCTGGGTGTTATAGAATCGGTTCAGCATAGTGGCTCCAACGTAACTTTCACTTTGAGAGCTTCTATTGCTCCAGAATTAAAAGTGGATCAAAGTTTGGCCCATGATGGTGTTTGTTTGACAGTCGAGAAAATAGAAGGGGATTTGTATCAGGTGACGGCCATTGAAGAAACCATACGTAAGACGAATCTGGCGCAGTGGAAAAAAGGGAAAAAAGTGAATCTGGAGCGTTGCATGAAGATGAATGGTCGATTAGATGGTCATATTGTGCAAGGGCATGTGGATGGAATAGCAACCTGTGTTGAAGTTAAAAACGGGGAAGGAAGCTGGGAATACCGGTTTGAATTTGATTCGGCTTTTGCTGCGCTGGTCATTGAGAAAGGATCCATTGCGGTTAATGGCACCAGCCTTACTTGTTTTGAGGTTGGCGCCAATACTTTTAAAGTTGCCATTATCCCTTATACCTATGAGCATACCAGTATTCAGGATGTAACTATAGGGGATAAGGTAAATATTGAGTTTGATATACTTGGCAAATACGTGCAGAGGGCGATCGCCGTAAAAAATGATAAATATTTTGTCAATTAATTCCGGCGACTTATCTTCGCCGCCTAAAAATAACCTGAGGAGGTATATAAGCTATGTTAATTATCGATTCTAAAGACTGCGAAAACATCGACAAGGCACTGAAAAAGTACAAGAAGAAATTCGAGAAAAGTAAGACTTTGTTGCAGTTGAGAGAGCGTCAAGCATTCACCAAGCCGTCAGTTGTACGTCGTGGTCAAGTGTTGAAAGCTATCTACAAGCAGCAGATCGCTAGCGGAAAGATCGAGGGATAATATTTCCCTTCTATCATACGATTAAGTAGTGTAGATTCGTTGTAATCTGGACTACTTTTTTTATGCCCATACCTCAATATCCCGAAATACAGGAGTTTTTGAACTATCTCAAGTTCGAACGGAGGTACTCTTTACACACTTTAGAAGCTTACCAGCTCGATCTGGAACAGTTTTCTCAATATCTGTCAAGTCAGTTTGAAAGTCCCGGATTAAACAGTATCAGTGCCTCAATGGTCCGCTCTTGGTTAGCGGAAATGAAGTCCGATGAGATTTCTTCCCGATCCATCAACCGGAAAATATCCAGTTTAAAATCCTTTTTTAAATATTTACTGAAAGTCGGTTGCTTGAAAGCAACCCCGATGACAGCGGTTGTTTCTCCCAAAACCCAAAAAAGATTGCCAGTATACATAGAAAAAAAGCAGCTGGAGGATTTGTTTTTGTACATGCCTTTTTCTGATGATTGGAAAGGGAAAACGGAACGATTGATATTATTGCTTTTTTACAGTACCGGTATGCGGTTAAGTGAGCTGATCAACTTAAAACCAGGGCAGATTGATTTTGCGAATGCTCAGGTTAAAGTGCTTGGGAAAGGTAATAAAGAGCGCATTATTCCTGCTTCTGCAGACCTGATGGATCAATTAAAAAATTATTTGGCTGAACGGCCTCTTGAAGCTTTGCCGGATAGCCCTCTTTTTGTAAACGAAGCAGGGAAGCCGCTTCATAGCAGAACCGTATACGGATGGGTTAATGCCCGTTTGAAACAGATTACCACTATTGATAAAAAAAGTCCTCACGTGTTGCGCCATAGCTTTGCTACCCATTTAATGAATAACGGAGCAGACATAAACGCAGTGAAGTCTTTGTTGGGTCACAGCAGTCTTGCTGCCACACAGGTTTATACCCATAATACCATTGAGCAACTGAAGAAAGTTTACCAGAAAGCACATCCCAAAGCGTAGCTGTTAAAATTCCAGTAAAATTATCGTCAGCCTATTGTTTTGCTAAACTAATTTGATTAACTTAATGGTCCTGTTAACGGGTTCTTTTTTAACAGGCAGTTCTTTTCAATTTATTGTTTCACCGATTAAATGTTTAACCATGAACGTTAACATTCAAACTGTCCATTTTGATGCAGATGAAAAACTAGTAGAGTTCGTAACAAAGAAACTGGCCAAGCTGCCTACGTTTCACGACAAGATTCTCAAAGTGGATGTATTCTTGAAACTGGATAATGTGGTTCACAACATCAAAGACAAAGTGGCTGAGATTAAAGTGCATGTACCCAAACATGAATTCTTTGTCAAGTCGTCTTCCAAGTCTTTTGAAGAATCATTTGAAAGTGCCTTAGATTCTCTAATCAATCAAATTAAACGTAAAAAAGAAAAATTAGCCGCCTAAAATCAAGCTCCCCATCGGGGAGCTTTTTTGTTTTATACCTGATTCCTTTGCACAAGCATAAAATTTTGCATACCAAAACTGTTCAAAGCCAGCGCCAGCGTTCTGCTGAAAGCTAGCTTCTTTTACTAGAAGATGACCCGAAAAGGCCTGATTTTACTGATGTTGAAAAAAATGAGGCAAATTCATCAAAAAAAATCTTTGCAAAATTTTGCCAAATAAAGATTTCCATTACCTTTGCCATCCCAAAAAATAGGGAAGTTCTTTTTTTGCCGAAGTAGCTCAGTTGGTAGAGCAGCTGATTTGTAATCAGCAGGTCGCGGGTTCGAGTCCCATCTTCGGCTCTCATTGTATGCAGATTCAGCATTGCTGAAATCGGCTCAATAAACACGGGCAGATGGCCGAGTGGTTAAAGGCGACAGACTGTAAATCTGTTCACTCACGTGTACGTAGGTTCGAACCCTACTCTGCCCACATTTCATCGCAGGATGAAAGTTCTTTTTTTATGGTTAAGCGGAAGTAGCTCAATTGGTAGAGCGATAGCCTTCCAAGCTATAGGTCGCGAGTTCGACCCTCGTCTTCCGCTCCATTTTTTTTGAGTCTGCCGTTGTAGCTCAGTGGTAGAGCACTTCCTTGGTAGGGAAGAGGTCGTGAGTTCGATTCTCACTAACGGCTCTGCACTCAGACGAAAGACTTGAAATTAATTCCCTGGTGATATCCCGTTCAAATGGATTTGTCAGGAATGAATAGGATAGGTGAGAAAGAAGAAAAAACATTGCCTGAGGGAGGGCAGCGATATAAATTTTTAAAAACACAACTAAAAACCGATACAAATGGCAAAAGAGACCTTTAAGAGGGAAAAACCTCACGTAAACGTAGGTACCATTGGTCACGTTGACCATGGTAAAACTACTTTGACTGCAGCTATTACCATTACCTTATCTAAGAAAGGTATGGGTAACGTTGCTAAGAAATATGATGAAATCGACGGTGCTCCTGAAGAAAGAGAGCGTGGTATTACCATCAATACTGCTCACGTTGAGTATCAAACCGAAAATCGTCACTATGCGCACGTAGACTGTCCAGGTCACGCTGACTATGTGAAGAACATGATTACTGGTGCTGCTCAAATGGACGGTGCTATTTTAGTTGTGGCTGCTACAGATGGTCCTATGCCTCAAACCAAAGAGCATATCTTGTTGGCTCGTCAGGTAGGTGTACCTCGTATCGTGGTATTCATGAACAAGGTTGACCTTGTTGATGATCCTGAATTACTTGAACTAGTAGAAATGGAAATCCGTGAGCTATTAACTTCTTATGGATTTGACGGAGATAATACCCCAATCATCCAGGGTTCTGCAACTGGTGCACTAGCTGAAGATCCAAAGTGGGTTGGTAAAATTGACGAATTAATGGAAGCTGTAGATACTTACATTCCATTGCCTCCTCGTCCAATTGATATGCCTTTCTTGATGTCTGTAGAAGACGTGTTCTCAATTACAGGTCGTGGTACTGTTGCTACTGGTCGTATTGAGCGTGGTATCATCAAAGTAGGTGAAGCTGTTGAAATCGTAGGTTTAATGGAGTCTCCATTATCTTCTACTGTAACTGGTGTTGAAATGTTCAAGAAATTATTGGACGAAGGTCAGGCTGGTGACAACGCAGGTTTATTGTTACGTGGTATTGAAAAGAAAGATATCCGTCGTGGTATGGTTATCTGTAAGCCAGGTTCAATTACTCCTCACACTGATTTCAAAGGTGAAGTATACGTACTAAGCAAGGAAGAAGGTGGACGTCACACTCCATTCTTTAACAAATATCGTCCTCAGTTCTACTTCAGAACTACAGACGTAACAGGTGAAGTTACTTTACCAGAAGGAACTGAAATGGTTATGCCTGGTGATAACATCAACTTGACTGTTAAATTGATTCAGCCAATCGCGATGGAAAAAGGTTTGAAGTTCGCGATCCGTGAAGGTGGCCGTACCGTAGGTGCTGGTCAGGTAACTGAAATCCTTAAGTAATTTGTAAATAAGCCTTAGGGCTTTAAGCAAAAAACTATATCTTTACAGAACAAAGTACTTAGCATCCGCTAGGTACTTTGTTTGTAAAAAGAAGTCTAAAAACGGGCATGGTGCAACGGTAGCATACGGGTCTCCAAAACCTTTGATCTGGGTTCGAATCCTAGTGCCCGTGCAAAAATCGTTCACTGAACAAACGATCAACACGGAAATGAATAAGATAGCATTATACTTTAAAGAAAGCTACCAGGAATTACTGGAGAAAGTGACCTGGCCAACCTGGTTACAATTACAGCAAAGCACGGTTATTGTGTTGGTAGCTACGGTTATTATCACAGCCATGGTTTGGGTAATGGATTTTTCAAGCAACCAATTGTTAAAGTTAGTTTACTCATTATTCAAGTAATCCCATCATGGAAGTAGCAGAAAAAATGCAGACCAGCGAATTACCACAGCAAGAAACCAAATGGTACGTATTGCGTGTAGTGAGCGGTAAGGAAAGAAAAGTGAAGGAATACCTTGACAAAGATGTTATCAGAAACGGATGGCAGGATATCATCAAGCAGATTTTCTTACCAATGGAAAAAGTATATAAGGTTCAGAATGGTAAGAAAGTAATGCGTGAGAAGAACTATTTCCCCGGATATGTGATGATGGAAGTGTTAGACGGGAAGTTGAATGATGATATGGTTCAGCATATTAGCAACATCAGCAATGTTATGCACTTCCTAACAGATGGTAAGGGATCTAAAGGACAAATTATCTCATTACGCAAGTCTGAAGTTAATAAGATGCTGGGTAAGGTAGATGAAATGAATGATATGGGTGTAACCATGAGTGAGCCTTTCATTGTTGGTGAAACTATTAAGATTATTGAAGGACCTTTCAATGACTTCAATGGCGTAATTGAAGAAGTGAATGATGAAAAGAAAAAGCTGAAAGTAACGGTTAAAATCTTCGGTCGTTCAACACCAGTAGAACTAAGCTACATGCAGGTTGAAAAAATAGCATAATTTATTTTTACAATATTTATAAGGCCACTGCGTTTACGTAGTGGCTTTTTAATTTATATTTAATCAGTATCAATAAATTATATAGCTTTAACGAATAATTTATATATGCGCATTGCTCACCTGATTATCACTTATACCAGTCCGTTTCAAACGGAGCGTATGATTCAGCGGATGCAACATCCTGAATTTGATTTCTATATTCATGTGGATGCTAAATTTCCACTGGAATCTCATGATAATTTAAAGAAGTACCCCAATGTATATTTTATCCAGAATAGGGTAGATGTTCAGTGGGCTGCTTATAGTACCATTCAGGCTGAATTTAATGGATTGCAGGAAATTTTGGATTCTGCAAGAACCTATGATTTTATCAGTTTAATGAGTGGTCAAGACTATCCTATAAAAACGACTGAGCAGATGCAGTCTTTTTTTGATGAAAGAAAAGGGAAATTGTTGCTAAAATACCGGGCGTTCAGCGGTGAGTGGGAAGAGGGAATGAAAAGGGTTAATAAATACCATATGACCGACTTTCGTTTCAAAGGGCAATTTCTGTTAGAGAAACTGATAAACTTTTTTGTTAAAAGAACGGACCAGCCTAAGGGCATGAAATTTTATGGTAGTTCTATGTTTTGGGCAATTAGTCCTGAAGCGGCTGAATATGTATTGAAAACAGTTGACCGGGTTCCCAAAATGCGTCGTTTTTTCAAATATTCATGGGCACCTGATGAGTTCTTGTTTCAGACAATATTACTGAATTCACCTTTTGCCAGTAAGGTGATAAATGAGAATTGTCACTATTACAAACATCCCCCTCAAACACCTAGTCCTAAAACATTTGATAGTTCCGACTTTGATGATATTATTGCTTCTGATCGTTTATACGCCAGAAAATTTGATATGGCAAAAGCCCCTGAATTGTTAGACAGAATTGATAATTTTTTGACAGCAAAAACTCTAGATTGATATTATCCATATCTTAGATTTATATGGCTTATATACTTAACCTGGTTAATTTTAAAGATACCCGTGGCGAGCTTACCGTACTGGACAATGCAGAACGTTTACTCCCTTTTAAAATAAAGCGTGTATTCTATATATACAATGTTGATGAAACGGCAAGAGGCGGGCATCGGCATCACGAAACCATACAAGCTGCCATTTGTATTCATGGTTCCTGCAAAGTCTGGAACAACAATGGCGAAAAGGTTGAAGAATTTTTACTGGATAATCCTTCCAAGTGTCTGATACTGGAAACCAGGGATTGGCATAAAATGTATGATTTTTCAAAAGATGCTGTTTTATTGGTTTTTGCTTCTACCACATTTGATTCTTCCGATTATATTTACGAGCCTTATCCAGAAAAAAAATGATACCCTACGATTGCCTCTCAAAAGTAAATGAACCCTATACTCTTTTATTTGAAAAAAGGTTTAGCCAGTTCTTAAATAAAGGCTGGTATATATTAGGGGATGAAGTAAAAAAATTTCAGGACGATTTTGCCCGCTATAATCAAATGAATCATTGTGTGGGTGTTGCCAACGGTTTGGATGCATTGATTCTGGCAATCTGGGCTTTGCATTTACCAAAGGGTTCTGAAATAATAGTTCCTTCCAATACCTATATTGCCTCCATCATTGCCATCATACATGCAGGTCATAAACCTGTTTTAGTAGAGCCAGATATACAGACGTATAATATTGACCCTACTAAAATTGAAGCAGCCATAACACCCAAAACCAAAGCTATCATGGTGGTTCATTTGTATGGCAAATGTTGCGAAATGGATCCCATATTATCGATTGCGGAAAAACATGGCCTGCATATTATTGAAGATTGTGCTCAAGCGCATGGAGCAAAATACAAAGGGAGAATGGCGGGTACTTTTGGCATAATGAGTGGATTTAGTTTTTATCCTAGTAAAAATTTAGGTGCATTGGGAGATGCAGGTGCCATTCTTACCAACGATCCAGTCATTTGCGAAGACCTAAAAATGATTCGGAATTATGGGTCTCATGGAAAATATTACAATGAAGTGGTGGGATACAATAGTCGATTAGACGAATTACAGGCCTTGTTTTTAGAAGTGAAATTGCCTTATTTAGATAAAATAAATGACCATAAGCGTAAGCTGGCTTCAATGTATTTGTCACAATTAAAGCAGGATTTTATACTTCCAGTGGTTCATCCAGATTACCATGATGTATATCATATTTTCAATATACGTCATCCTAAAAGGGCAGCTTTGAAGGAGTATTTACAAAAATTGAGTATCGGTACAGAAATTCACTACCCAGTTCCACCCAACAAACAGAAAGCGATGACACATTTACTGGGTCATCTGGAATTTCCCATTTCGGAAGCCATTCACGAAACAACCCTGAGTTTGCCCTGCTCTGCTTGTCATACAGAAGTGGCTATTCAGCAGGTAATTGATGCGCTTAATGCATTTTAGTTTGGTTGTTTCAATTTAATTATTACCTTTGCCGCCCCAAAAGTTCTTTTTAAAAGAGCGATTGAATTTGGGAGTCCTGCTTAAAACCGGGACGCTATTACCAATTAAATCAAATAAAAATGGCAAAAGAAATCTCTGGCTTTGTGAAGCTGCAGGTGAAAGGTGGTCAAGCCAATCCTGCGCCTCCAGTGGGCCCTGCACTCGGTTCTAAGGGTGTAAACATTATGGAGTTCTGTAAACAGTTTAATGCTAGAACTCAGGATAAAATGGGAAAAGTTGTTCCTGTTCTTATCACTGTCTATTCTGACAAATCTTTCGACTTTGTAATCAAAACCGCTCCAGCTGCTGTGCAGTTAATGGAAGCTGCTAAGATTCAGAAAGGTTCTAAGGAAAGCAATCGTCAAAAAGTAGGTAAAGTAACTTGGGAACAAGTTGAAGCAATTGCCAAAGACAAGATGTCTGACCTAAATGCATTTACTTTAAACAGCGCTATGAGCATGGTTGCCGGTACTGCACGCAGTATGGGTATCACTGTTGATGGTAAAGCACCTTGGGAAAATTAATTTATTCACCTACTTAACTAATTAAACATGTCACTTACTAAAAAAAGAAAAGTAGCGAACACTAAGGTGGATAAAGCAAAATTTTATTCTCTTAAGGAAGCTGCATCATTGGTTAAAGAAATTAACTGTACAAAATTTGACAGTTCTGTTGACCTACATATCCGTTTAGGCGTAGATCCTAAAAAAGCTGACCAACAGGTACGTGGTACCGTTTCATTACCTCACGGTACTGGTAAAACCAAAAAAGTATTGGTTTTATGTACTCCTGATAAAGAAGCTGCTGCTAATGAAGCAGGTGCTGATTATGTTGGTTTAGACGAATTCATCACTAAAATTGAAGGTGGTTGGGTAGATATCGATGTAATCATCGCTACTCCTGCTGTAATGCCTAAAATTGGTAAATTAGGTAAAGTATTAGGTCCTCGTAACTTGATGCCAAACCCTAAAACCGGTACTGTAACCAACGACGTTGCAGCAGCAGTTAATGAAGTAAAAGGTGGTAAAATCGCTTTCAAAGTAGATAAAACCGGTATTGTACACGCTTCTATCGGAAGAATTTCTTTCTCTCCGGAAAAGTTAACAGAAAACAGCACCGAATTAATCAATGCTATCATTAAGTTGAAGCCTTCATCTGCAAAAGGAACTTACCTTAAAGCAGCTAGCATGGCCAGCACAATGAGCCCTGGTATAGCATTAGACACCAAATCATTAATGAACTAATCCTGGCGATCCTGCGTAGCTGGAAATGACCCGGGTTTTAAAAAAAATTAGTTATGAACAAAGACCAAAAAAATGAAGTAATTGAAATACTGAAGGAAAAATTCTCTCAGTACAATAACTTCTATATCACAGATACTGAATCTCTGACTGTAGAACAGGTTTCAAACCTAAGAAGAACCTGTTTTGACAAGAATGTAGAAATGAAAGTGGCTAAAAACACTTTGATCCGTAAGGCTCTTGAAGCATTGGATGCTGAAAAGTATGCTGGTGTATTCGATTCTTTACACAATGTAACTGCATTGATGTTCTCTGAGAACCCAAAAGAACCTGCTTTAATTATCAGTTCTTTCCGTTCTAAAGGCAACATGGAAAAGCCTGTATTAAAAGCAGCTTTCATTAATGGTGAAGTGTATAGCGGAGATAACAACCTGAAAGCACTTACTCAGATCAAGACTAAGAATGAATTGATCGGTGAAGTAATCGGATTGTTACAATCACCTGCCAAGCGTGTTTTGGCTGGTTTGTTACAGCACCACGAGAAGCAGGCTGAAGCTGCTCAATAATTTTTTGTACATCCCAACGCCCCTGAGGTTCAAATGGGGCAATATTTATAACCATCCGCTGGAGCAAACGCTTTGAAAGCGGTTTAAAAAGTAAAAAAATGGCAGACGTAAAAGCATTAGCCGAACAATTAGTAGGCTTAACAGTAAAAGAAGTTCAGGAATTAGCTGATGTATTAAAAGCTGATTACGGTATTGAACCAGCTGCTGCTGCAGTTGTAGTTGCTGCTGGAGACGGTGGTGGCGCTGCTGCTGCTGAAGAGAAAACATCTTTTGATGTAATTCTTGTTTCTGGTGGTGCAAGCAAATTAGGTGTGGTTAAAATCGTTAAAGAATTAACCGGTTTAGGTTTGAAAGAAGCTAAAGACCTAGTTGATGGTGCTCCAAAGCCAGTTAAAGAAGGTATTTCTAAGGCTGAAGCAGACGATTTAGCTGCTAAGTTGAAAGAAGCAGGTGCTGAAGTAGAAATCAAGTAATCCACTTCAACATAATTTGGAACCTTCCCCCTGACATACAGGCGGGAAGGTTTTTTTTTGGTTAATTTATCCCCAAATGGCAGTTTGGCGCAAAATTTGTTTTTGCGGTTCTAATACATTCCTTACCTTTGCCATCCTTAAATTTGGGCAATTTAGCGGGTGGACATTTTTATCGCAGATTTTGTGTGATGAATGCGCCGATTGTACGTTAAGAGAATTTCACTATTCTCCCCAATTATTTTGTACAAAAACCGGTTTTACATACATATGTCTACTACAACAATGAACAACAGGGTCGGCTTCGGTAAAACTAAACATTTGGCTGATGCCCCTGACCTGCTCGACATCCAGTTAGAATCCTTTAAAGAGTTTTTTCAGTTAGAGACTACACCCGACAAGCGTAATGTGGAAGGGTTGTTCCGTGTGTTTAAGGAAAACTTTCCTATCACAGACACGCGTAACATCTTCGTGCTGGAATTCCTGGATTATTTTATTGATCCTCCTCGTTACACTATTGAAGAGTGTATGGAGCGTGGATTAACTTATGCCGTACCCTTAAAAGCTAAATTGCGTTTAAGTTGTAACGATGAGGAACACGTAGATTTCCAAACCATTGTACAGGACGTTTTCTTAGGAAATATTCCGTACATGACTCCACGTGGTACTTTTGTAATTAATGGTGCAGAGCGTGTGGTTGTATCTCAGCTACACCGTTCTCCAGGTGTGTTCTTCGGACAGTCTGTGCACCCCAACGGCACAAAAATCTACTCCGCCCGCGTCATCCCGTTCAAGGGTGCCTGGATGGAGTTTGCCACAGATATCAACAACGTAATGTATGCGTACATTGACCGTAAGAAGAAATTCCCGGTTACTACCTTATTGCGTTCCATAGGATTCGAAACCGATAAAGACATTCTTGAGTTGTTTGGAATGGCTGATGAGGTAAAAGCTGATAAGAAAACTTTGGCCCATCATGTTGGTAAGAAATTAGCTGCCCGCGTATTAAGAACCTGGGTAGAAGATTTTGTTGATGAAGATACTGGTGAAGTAGTGAGCATTGAGCGTAACGAAATCGTTATGGAACGTGACACTGTTTTGGATGAAGAAGCAATTGACACCATTATTGAAATGGAAGTGAAGAGCGTATTTATTCAGAAGGAAGATGTAGGTGGTGATTACGCAATCATTTATAACACATTAAATAAGGATACTTCTAACAGTGAATTGGAAGCGGTTCAGCATATCTATCGCCAGTTGCGTGGTGCTGATGCTCCGGATAATGAAACTGCAAGAGGTATTATTGATAAATTATTTTTCAGCGACAAGCGTTACGATTTAGGAGAAGTAGGTCGTTATAAGATCAACAGAAAGTTAGGTCTTGATTACCCGCTAACTAAAAAGGTGTTAACCAAGCAGGACATTATTGAAATCATTAAGTACCTGGTTCGTTTAACCAATGCTAAGGCTGAAATTGATGATATTGACCACTTGAGCAACCGCCGTGTTCGTACAGTAGGCGAGCAGTTATATGCTCAATTTGGTGTTGGTCTTGCCAGAATGGCCAGAACCATTCGTGAGCGTATGAACGTTCGTGATAATGAGGTATTCACACCAGTAGATTTGATTAATGCAAGAACATTAAGTTCTGTAATTAACTCATTCTTTGGTACTTCTCAGCTTTCTCAATTCTTAGATCAAACCAACCCACTGAGTGAAATCACGCACAAGCGTCGTATTTCTGCGCTAGGGCCAGGCGGTTTGAGCAGAGAACGTGCCGGATTCGAAGTACGTGACGTACACTATTCTCACTACGGTCGTTTGTGTACCATTGAAACACCGGAAGGTCCAAACATTGGATTGATTTCTACTTTATGCGTTCACGCAGCTATTAACGATATGGGCTTTATTGAAACTCCATACCGTAAAGTAGAAAACGGTAAAGTGAACATGAAAGAACTTACTTTCTTAAGCGCTGAAGAAGAAGATGCTGCGAAAATTGCGCAGAGCAATGCACCATTGAGCGAGAAGGGAGAGTTTGTTGAAGAGAAAGTAGTATCTCGTCAAACTGGTGATTTCCCAATCTTAGATAAGGAAGAAGTAGAATACATGGACGTTGCTCCTAACCAGATTGTTGGTTTGAGTGCTTCACTTATTCCTTTCCTTGAACATGATGATGCCAACCGTGCTTTGATGGGATCAAACATGCAGCGTCAGGCGGTTCCTTTGATTGTTCCTGAAGTGCCTATTGTTGGTACTGGTTTGGAAGCTAAAGCTGCCCGCGATGCTCGTATTCAGATTCACGCAGAAGGTAATGGTGTGGTTGAGTTTGTAGATGCAAATGAAATTCATGTTCGTTACGATAGAAATGATTTAGATCGTTTGGTGAGCTTTAACGATGACTTACAGGTTTACAAACTGACTAAGTTCATTAAAACCAACCAGGCTACCTGTATCAACCTTAGCCCTGCGGTTAAGAAAGGTCAGGTGGTTAAGAAGGGTGATTTCCTAACTGAAGGATATGCTACCAAAGACGGTGAATTGGCTTTAGGCCGTAATCTTCAGGTTGCATTTATGCCTTGGAAAGGATACAACTTTGAAGATGCGATCGTTATCAGTGAAAAAGTAGTTAGAGAAGATTTATTTACTTCTGTACATATTGATGAGTACGAATTGGAAGTTCGTGACACAAAATTGGGTGAAGAAGAATTAACCCCGGATATTCCAAACGTTTCTGAAGAAGCAACCAAAGATTTAGATGAGAACGGTATTATCAGAATTGGTGCTACTATTAAAGAGGGCGATATTCTGATTGGTAAGATTACGCCAAAAGGCGAGTCTGATCCAACCCCTGAGGAAAAACTTTTGCGTGCCATCTTTGGTGACAAAGCGGGAGATGCAAAAGATGCTTCTTTAAAGGCACCAAATGGTACAGAAGGTGTAGTAATTGATAAAAAATTATTCCAGCGCGCTAAGAAAGATAAGAATGGTAAGATTCGTGAAAAAGCATTGTTGGAAAAAGTTGAGAAAGTACATCAGCAAAATGTAGAAGCCATTAAGGAATTATTGTTAGAAAAACTTCAGACTTTGTTGAAAGACAGAGCTTCTGCTGGTGTAAGCAATAACTTCGGAGAAATGTTGATTGGTAAAGGTGCAAAATTCAATCAAAAGAATCTGAGCACTATAGATTACCAGAACGTGAATCCTTTGGGTTGGACAGGTGATGCAAAAACCGATGATCAGATCAATACCCTTTTACACAACTATAGCATTAAGTTTAATGAAGAGTTGGGTAGATACAAGCGTGAGAAATTCAACATCTCTATTGGTGATGAGTTGCCAGCTGGTGTATTGAAATTGGCTAAAGTTTACTTGGCTGTTAAGCGTAAATTGAAAGTAGGGGATAAGATGGCGGGTCGTCACGGAAACAAGGGTATTGTTGCCAAAATTGTACGTGCCGAAGACATGCCATTTATGGAAGACGGAACACCTGTAGATATCGTATTGAATCCACTTGGG
>Ga0208492_1001111_pt1 | contig 18337 bp, 16 predicted proteins | sample Subbioar_CSW14AB_FD_184820 | JGI IMG/M metagenome (GOLD analysis project Ga0208492, IMG submission 184820) | Serpentinite rock and fluid subsurface biosphere microbial communities from McLaughlin Reserve, California, USA - CR12Mar_CSW14AB (SPAdes) | ecosystem: Environmental > Terrestrial > Deep... | reverse complement strand
CTACGTAAAATACCTTTATACTGAACATATTATTTCACAAAGAGATTATGAATCAAAACCAGCCCCTGACCTTTTCGAAAAATACTATTATTCTTCGGCGCCAGTTTCACTCAGAACCCTGGTGGGGATCCAGTTTGCGAATTTCTGTATCTACCAGATGAACGACAGAAATTATCCTGTGGCGGCATGCGAGATGAAGAAAGCCTGTTATCTTGACGATTATGGCCGGAACAGACACCTTTTAAAATTTGTGCTGATCATGGAAGTCAACAGCAACAATTACAATCAGGAGACTTTTGTAAAAGATCTTGCAATACTGTGCCGGTTTAATGGAATTAACGATATGGACGTTACCGATCAGTTTATCAAAGAAGAATTTCAGAGGCTTACGCATCACCAACTGACTGAACGGTCGGATTTTGAGAAATACGATGAATCGTTCAGGGAAATAACAAATGCGATAAAGGACACAGCTTTGAGAAAAGAGGTTGCATTTATTTATCATTACGAACTGGCAAGACTGGGGTTTATTGATCCAAAAAATGATGCATATGTTCTTGAGCACTTAAGAGCGGCATACAAAGTAAACCCGGAGCAGGCGGAGCTGCGAAATATTGTAATACTGAATCTTTCGCGTAAAGTGGAAAAAAGCAATGAGGCAGATAGGATCTTCAGGATGTTAACAGAAACCAGCGGGGATTTTCCATTTATAGCAACAAATGCCTGGTATAATTCTGTGAAGAGCAATTGTATTTTGCAGCTCGCTTATCAGAATTTTTTATTGGGAAGTGTTCAGAAAGCTGAAAATTATTTGAGAGATTTTGAAACATTGAAGGCTGCGGATAAAACTTTGGAACCTACAGATGCCTTTATCGAGCGGGCATACTCGGAGGCCGCAACCTACTATTACAAAAAAGGGAATGTAAAGAAATGCAGGGAACTTCTCAAAAAAGGACTTTTTTACCTGCCGGATAGCTTTGCTTTGCAGATGCGGCTCAACCAGGTACATTAAAAGTTATTAGCGGAAGCCATAAACTTTGTCTTTTTAATAAAGATGTTTCCGTAGCCCGTTTTTCTGTATGCAGCAAGATGAACTTCTTCCATTATAAATCCACCCTTTGGTATATAATATTCTATTACGTAATGACCGCCCTCTTTGATCAGGTGCCTTAATGTGCTTATTTTATTACCTGTGTCCCTGGGACTAATTTCGTATACTTCATCACCTGCCTGCAAGCCTTGAAGGCTTATGTAAAAAAATAATTTACCTTGCAAAAGCACCTCATTTTTCTCTGCCACTGTGATCTTAAAATCGTTATTTATTTCATTCCCTGAAGGTGTCCATTCTCTTGTACCCATGGCGGCGTAACCGTCGATAAAGTAAACTACACTCTTCGGTTTTCCATCCGTGTGAAAGTATTCCTGCTTGCCACTTTCCCGGCCATTTTCATAATTTTTCCGGCACATTAACTTTATGCTTTTGTAGCTGTATTCCTCCGCCAGGCCGTCCAGGCTGCCATGCTTAAAACCGGCATTCCAATATTCCCTGCCATCTTTGTTGAATTTGCGCCAGCGACCGGTTTTTATACCGCGATCAAAGATCTGGTAAGACGCCAGCTTTCCGTTTTCATGATAAAAACAGGAAGTATCCGTGAGGGTATCGTTCTTGTAATGCTGTACTGCTTTGGGGTTACCATTTCTATAATAGGCGCGGAACAGACCGTTCTTTTTTTTGTTTTTGTATTCTACAGACTGTTTGATCACTTCAGAGTCCGGGTAATAAATAATCTTCAGGTTTTCATCACCGGAAAATTGTTCGCAGGAAGAAATAAAAAGATTGAGCAGAATAATGCCAACAAGCTTGTTCATAATCTGTAACTGGATAATAAGCGGGCTTAAGATACATTTTTTCATCATATGGGCTGATAAATGGTCCTGTTATTTTTTTGTGTTTATTTCGCTCCTCTAATAGTATTTTTGTTGTACCAACACTAAAAATATGTCAGAGCTTTTCACCCCCCTGCAGATAAAAAGTATTACGCTGAAAAATCGCCTGGTCGTTTCACCCATGTGTCAGTATTCAAGTCTTGATGGATTTTCCGGAGAATGGCACATGGTGCATCTTGGCAGCAGAGCAATAGGAGGGGCCGCGCTTGTATTTACAGAAGCAACAGCCGTAACACCAGAGGGACGAATTTCTCCTTCCGACCTTGGAATCTGGAAGGACGAACACATTGAAAATTTAAAACGCATTGCCACGTTTATAGAATCACACGGTGCTGTACCTGGAATACAGCTGGCGCACGCAGGCCGGAAGTCGAGCCAGGAGCCACCCTGGAAAGGGAGTACTTCTATCCCGGTATCGGAAGGAGGGTGGGAGACGTTCGCACCGAGCGCCATTGCATTTAAAGAAGGTGAACCTGTTCCAAAGGAACTTAGTAAAAAAGAAATAAAGGATCTGGTGCTAAGATTTAAAGAAGCTGCCGAACGTGCCTTTAAAGCAGGTTTTAAGATATTGGAGTTGCATGGCGCGCATGGTTATCTCATTCATGAGTTTCTTTCACCGATCAGTAACAAACGAAAAGATAATTATGGGGGAAGCTTTGAAAACCGCATCCGCTTCTTAAAGGAGATCATAACTTCGGTAAGAGAAGCCTGGCCGACTGAGCTTCCTTTGTTTCTGCGTATTTCGGCTACGGAATATACGGAAGGCGGCTGGTCCGAGAAAGATTCGATTGAACTTGCAACCCTGATCAAAGAAATGGATGTAGATCTTCTCGATTGTTCAACCGGTGGAAATATTCATGGCGTACGCATTGAACTAAAACCCCTATATCAAACAGATCTTGCTGAAAGCATTAAAAAAGCGAGTGGAATAAAAACAGGAGCAGTGGGACTCATTACAACATCCGGAGAGGCTGAGTCTGTTATTGCCGGGGGCAGGGCAGATCTTGTTTTTATGGCGCGGGAGTTTTTGCGTGACCCTTATTTTCCTTTGCGCGCCGCATATGAGCTGGGAGTAGACGTAGACTGGCCGGATCAATATCTGAGAGCGAAGAAAAAACTAAAAACTTAATTCATTTTATCTGGCATAAAATTTACAAGTGGGTTTACGAATGTTTTAAATTTAACAGACCCATGAAAAACACAAAAGCAATTCCCCATCCTTACCACAGTGTCGTTGCCTACCTGAGCATGAAGGACGCCGCAAAGGCCATAGATTTTTATACTAAAGCATTTGGCGCTAAAGAGATCGGCCGGATCATGATGGGCGATAAAATCGGGCACGCCGAATTACAGATTGGAGATTCCCGCATTATGATTGCGGAGGAAATTCCCGAATGGGGCAATAAAGGCCCAAAGACAATAGGAGGCTCGCCGGTGAGTATTTGTTTTTATACAGATGATGTGGACACCGTTTATAAAAAAGCGTTGGAAGCTGGCGCTACAGTGGATAAAGGCATGGAGGTAAAAGACCAGTTCTATGGCGACCGTTCGGGAAGCCTTGTAGATCCTTTCGGGCATAAATGGGTCATCGCAACTCATATTGAAGACGTTTCCTATCCGGAAATGCAAAAGCGGATGGATGCCATGATGAAGGAGCAACCCCGGCACTAAAAAAATCAGAGTCTGGAAACCGGAAAGTGTTTTTTTATATAAGAAATGGCCTGCTTTTGAGTAAGCACCGAAAAGTTTTTATACCGGTCGTGCACATCAATAATCTCTTCGAGAGCATCTGCCACTAATTTTTTGTTTTCCCAGGTCTTAAGGTCTTCAACTACAGTTTCAAGACATCCTTTTTTATAAGCGATCTGCCCGATTACATGAACGAGCGTATTGCGGACCCTCGCAGTTTGATCGTGTTGCAATTCTTTTAAAAGAGGTAGAATGTCCTGCGGATATTTGCGTCCGCGTAACTCAATACCGTGACAAATTTCCCGGCGGATCTCTTTGTCTCTGTGAGAAAGATATTCTTTCGCCCAGTTTAAGACAGGTTTCGGATTTACCTCCCCCATTTTTTTAATGGAGCCGATAACCGCGTTGCGCGGTGAATGATGAGGATCAAAAAGACCGGTATCGAAAAAAAAGCGAACGATCTCAAAGTCGGTTTTCCCAATTTCACCGGCGGCATTGATCACGGTCTGGCGGATCTTAAAATCTTTTTCCGAAAAAAGAGTTTCAAGTGTGTGAATGATCCCGGAACGAAGAGGCGGATCGGAAAAATAGATTCGCCCTACAGAGAGATAGGCAGATTTTCTGATGTAGGTATCCTCATCTTCAAAATACCGGAGAGTTTTTTCAAAGAGACCTAAGCTAAGTTCCCGCCTGATGGAATTGTTTATCCTAACAACCAGTTGTGCGCGTTCTTCCTTAGATAGATCATAAAATGCCATCAGTTTACCGTAATTTTTTGAGCACTTTTTCAACCCGTTTGCGTTTACTTTCTTTTTCGATTTCAGGCAGGCGCTTCGTTAACGTATTTATGAAAATAGTTTTATTTTTTTTATGGACTATGGGAAAAATATTTTCCGCATACATCGGGAGCTGATTTGTAGGGCTTCTTAAAAGGCGCTCATTAAGTAATATAAACGCGTTTGTTTCATAGTTTTTAATCGCACACAATTTAACCAGGATGGCGACACAGTGGTCGTTTGTGATAACCGAGCCTTTATCTGCCACAGCGATGATCTTTGCAAGAGCTGAATATATCGCTTCCGGAGCTTCGGTGGTGATGCTGTTCAATGCAGTCATAGCGCCCCATTGCAAACGGTTATTTTTACTGTCAAGTAAAGCAATAAGTTCCTTAGAATAACCGGAAACAAGACCGGGATTTAGCGAACCAATTTCATAGATCACTTTAATACAATCACTTTGAATGTCTTTGTTTTTATTCTGAAGATTGTCAACCAGTTCTTTTATGGCTTTTTTATCTTTTCCGGAAGCAATTTCTCTGCCAAGTTCCTGGTTGGGAACTTCATCTTTACGGTGGAGCGAGGAGGCGAGTTTGGATAAAATACTCATATCTTCATTTTCAAATTAAAAGTAGGAATTAAAAATGGACCGGGGAAGATTTCGTCAGAAGAAACCCCGTTTTTATCTAGTTTTGATCAGGTGGTGAAACTCAAACAGCCTATTGCGGTATAAAATAAAAATCTTGGTAGTATGGATTTCTTCAATCGTTTTCAAAAAGCACTTATTATCCTTGGATTGTTAACACCTATCCTGTGGTTTATTGGCTAATTTTTCTTTAAAATTTGTTAAGCAGGTAACTTATTCAGATATCCTTCGTTTTAAAGTAAAATTCATGAGTCATGCGATATGTTTTTTTCTTCCTGCTTCTTTTATGGGGATTATTTGGGTTTGCCGCTAATGCGGGCAAAGAAAAACCAACCACGATAACTCTTAAAAACGGGGATATGTTGTTTATCGTAAATCCATCCGGACAAGGGAAGGCGATTCAACTCGCAACACATTCAAAATACACGCATATAGGGATTGTATTTATTGAGAATGGCAAAACAATGGTGTATCATGCGGTAGAGCCTGTAAAAAAAAGCACGCTGAATGAATTTGTTTCGATGAGTGCTGATGGAACTTACGAAGTGAAGCGCCTGAAAGACCAGTTTCTGCTGACAGACGCCGTTGTCGCCTCCATGTTAAAAGCGGCTCAAGGAGACCTGGGGAAACATTATGATCTAGGGTTCAGCTGGGACGACGAAAAATTGTACTGTTCGGAGTTTGTTTGGAAATTATATAAACGAGTCCTTAACATTGACATTGGCCTTTTAAAGCCATTGAAGTCTTTTGATCTAACTCACCCCGCTGTGAAGGCGAAATTACAGGAACGTTACGGAAACAATATCCCGATGAATGAAAATATGATTTCGCCCGGAGACATGTTTGCTTCAATATTGGTAGAGTAGTGGAGTTTTAAATCCCGCCGGGATTAACAATTCTTTGATAACCCCGGCAGGAAACAATTATTTTTTCGTAAGCTTTATTTCCATGCTTTTGAATTCTTTGCCATTTTTGGTGGTGTACATGGTAAGAACCTGGTGTTTATCGTCGGTGCTTTTTAATTCCTGACGCATCTCGCAGTCTTTACCTGTAGAAGGGTCGATCATTTTACCTGACATGGTAATAATCTTTGTGGTTTCATCATAAGGCCCTTCCATATACATGAGGCCGGTTCCGGAATTATCTATCCAGGTATTAATGAACTTCTTTTTTGCATTATCAAAAGCCATTGTTCCATGACCTTCAAATGGCATCCCCATCATAGTGCCTTTGTAGACAGATTCCTGGTAACGGCCGCCCAGTACCATTTTATTTTCCACGGTTGCCTTACTTGGAGGTCCTGCCGACTGGTCAGGTGCCATCCAGAAAAACAATTCAGCGTCCCATTTACCATCCTGGGATTCCAGCCATTTGTGCATCTCACCTGGGGTCATATACATTTCATAATTTTTTGCCGCGGTGGCGCTATCGATCTCCGGTTCAGGGGACGGTGTTTCATGGGCCTCGGCTGTCGCGGTGTCAGCCTTATGCTCCGGAGTTTCGTCGTGTTTGTCCGCATTGTTGCATTGCGTTAATACCATGAGTAACGCTGCCGATAATAGAATGTTGAGTCTTTTCATGATCAAAAATTTTAATCTAATGTATAAAATACTTTTCGTTAGACAAAAAATAAGCGGAAGTCCATTGATAGAGTCTGACGAGCAGCCCTTAACCAAAATTTTATAAATCATTCCTGGAATTACATAACATAACCCGGCTTTGCCTGTTCTACCTTTGTCTTGTTAAATCATATAAACAACAAATAATGAAAACAACAAAGAGTAAAACAGAAAAAGAAACAGGTTGTGTAAATACTACCTGTAATTCTACTACAACCTGTAACTGCGGCGAAAACTGCCAGGGACATAACTGCCAATGCGGATGCAATTGCAAAGGCTGATTAAGAATAAGCCTCTTCTTGTGAAGGGGCTTATTTTATCTTATTGTTTTATCCTGTTAAACAAAACGAAAATGGATACCGGAACTGACACATGTGAAAACGCAGTTTGTGTCTGTAACATCTGTACCTGTGGAACGGACAGTGAAGGAAAAAACTGTTTTTGCGGGTGCAATTGTTGTCACTAAATTAAATAACAAATGAAAAATATACGGTTGTATCGCAAAAGTGTAGTTTTCTATTTTTTCCTGCCTGCTTATTTTTTCAGGAGTGTATTTAAATTGTTCGTTATTATTTGCGCCGTTATTGAAAAAATAAAAAGAGATTGGTTTTAAACTACTGGCCGAAACTTACCTGCCAATAGATCCCGAATTTATCGATCAGCATCCCGTAATATGAACCCCAGAATGTTTTGCTCATTGGCATGGTTTGCTGACCGCCCACGGAAAGCTCCCTGTAAAGCCTGTCCGCCTCTTTCTGGCTTTTAGCATTAATGGAGATAGAAAAATTGTTTCCTATAACTGTTGCGTGACCAAAAGCATCTGAGCTGTCACTTCCCATCAAAACGGTTTCCTTACTTATTGGCAGGGAGATATGCATGATCTTTTCACTTTCGGAAGCTGGCACTGTCATACCTTCCATGGGGGGCATTTCCTTGAACCTGCCAACGTAAGTAAACTTACCGCCAAACACGTTGCGGTAAAAATTAAAAGCTTCTTCACAATTGCCGTTAAAGGTTAAGTAAGGGCAAATGATATTTGTCCTTGGTTCGGCTTTTACCGCTACCTTTTTCACTTCTTTTTTAGGAGCTGTTTTTTTTGCTGCTTTCTTCACGGATTTTTTTACTGTTTTTTTCACCGGTTTTTTTGTTTTTTTCTTTGCCATAATTCACGGGGATTAATTTGAATACTAAGGTATAGGTTTAATGGAAATCTGCAACAGGATTATCTGAGTGACACTTAGCCGGTGAGATTGAGGAAAAAATGCAGCAACGCAATTGAACTAACGCAACAATGTAATGTTCCCTTTTTTAGTGATGGGCTCTGTTCTGCTGGTTTTTTTTGCGCGAATAACATAAACAAAAACGTCAGGATCAAGCGGAATGTTTTTATAAAGGCCATCCCAGCAAAAACCGGCATCTGCCGACTCAAACACTTTTTCTCCCCACCGGTTAAAAATAAGAACGCTGAATTCAGCGAGGCAGCCGCTCCATCCCTGCAGGCAGAACTTATCGTTGTTCCCATCGCCATTTGGACTAAAGGCGTTGGGTACAGAATAATCATTGTCGGTTTCACAGGTAACGGAAATTGTAATACAGGCTTTTGCGGGACATCCCCCATTGTCGGAAAGAACACAATACTCTATGTCCTGCGGCGGTGATGCAACAGGATTATCACATGTGCTGCAGCTCAGGTAGTCACCAGGACTCCAGGTATATGAAATTCCACCACTGACGGACAGTGTGGTGCTTGAACCCGGACTGAGGTCAAGGTGTGGTGCTAGGTTCAACAATGGAGCTGGGAGTATAACTACTGTGTCGAGACTGCTGCCGGAAGAAAAACAACCATTTGCAGAAAAAAAATAATTAACCTCATGTGTGCCTGGACTGGCCGTGGACATATCAATAAGCCCCGTGGCCGGATCAATAGCTAAACTTTGTGAATAATAATTACCCCCAGGTGTAAAACCAACTGTTAGTGAAGGGCTCAGGTTGTTTCCTTTTTCACAGACAGGAGAAGAATAATTAAATTCTGTTGTGGCGGGTTGCGTCACAAGTGTAATTAAAACGGTTTCTGTATTTGTGCAGGATTTACTGTCCATGCCTTGTACAGTATATGCGGTAGAAACAGCTGTTGGTGTTAACACTACGGTGGCGGTGTTTACACCCGTGCTCCAGACATAATCCTGGGTTCCGCTGGCAGTAAGTGTTACCGAAGACCCGGGACAAAGTGTTGTACTGCCATTGATAAAAACATCAGGTCGCTTTAATATCACACTGATGGTTTTCTCACTCACACAACCGTTCAGGTTGGAGAAAACCGTATAAGTTGTATTGGAAGGCGGGATCACCACTAACTGAGAGTTAACAGAGCCGGTGCTCCAGGAATACGAGGCAGCTCCTGAAGCCTTAAGTATCGCCTGGAATCCAGGACAAATAACTGTGGTACCGCTTACAGAAAGTGTGGGAGTATTAAAGACGTTTATTGTCTGAACCGACTTATAGGGGCAGGCATTTATATCGGTACCGTATACTGTATACGTTGTAGTTGTTGTGGGACTCACGGAAATAGAGCTGGTAGAGGCTCCGGTACTCCAGGTATAGGTTTGGGCGCCTGTGGCAGTGAGGGTAAATGATTTCCCACTGCAAAGAAAAAACCCGGTTGTATTGGTAAGTGTGAGCGCGCCAACTTTTATTTCATGTTTTAAAGTATCTGCATTTATGCCACCGCAGGAATTGTTATAGCGGTACACAAGACTAGCTGTATATGTTCCTTGTCCGGGATAGATGTGTGAAGGGTTATTAAGCGTGGAAGTATTGGCAGCACCGGAAGCAGGGTCCCCAAAATACCATGCAAAGTCAATTATAGAATAGCCGTTGGAGGAGCAGGAGGTAAGGGAAAGTGTTGGGGCGGGTGGAGCTGTAAAAGTAACAGTGTTACATCCCAGTGCAGGATTAATGGTATACACAAAAGGTGCATGAACAGTTTCAACAATAAAATTAGGCAAACCATACGAGCAGGCGCGTGGAGAAACCGATTGTGCAAGATCGATATAATTGCAGGCAGCCCCCGCGGCATTGGGATTCTGAATAGCTCCGAGCATTTGTTTATTCGTTCTTGAAACATAAATTTTCCCATCGGTGGAGAGTTGCATTTGTTCGGTGAACGAAGCAGCTATCGTATACTGGGAATTAACAATGGCTGTGGGCGAGCCTGCACATAAATCCCATTGATAGAGTTTACTCGTAGGGTAGGTCGAGCCATAAAATTTAGTTCCGTCGGGCGAAAATTCACAACCATAGGGCGCCGGTGCCAGTGGGACATTATACACGGTTGGAATTGGAAGTACCAGTTGGTTGGAAACTATTCCGGTTGCATTATCGAAATCATACAGTTCATAATAAGATGGGTAGGTAGGATTCCAGACAGCGGCACCGAGTTTTTTTCCGTTTGTGGATATTTTCATTTGTCCGAGTGTGCCAGGCCCTCCGTAAATAACCGCGCCTGCCGTTGAAAGAGTCGCAGTGCCATTTACGCCAGAGGATGTCACCAGCAGCGAACGAAAAACGTTGGAGTTGGCATCGTGAGAAACCACCCAAGTATCTATACCATTACAATGTTTTGTACCGGTAAGTTTTTCGGTGCTGGGAGTTGAAAGAAGAATGTTTTTCACAGTAACAGAGCCCATACCGGCAGCAAGGTTCATGTCAACAACTGAATAACGCAACCCGTCCGGGGTGCCTGTGTCAGCGAGGGTGAACACTATATAAATGTTATAACTCCCGGGTTGTTTTACAATTAAAGCGGATTGTGTGGTCGAAAAATCTCCCAACAGACCTGTGCCATTTGCCATCACCTGGTGAGATTTGTTCCAGATCGTAATTCCGTCCGTGTAAAACAACAGGTTCCCCACCGGATCCGCAATACTGGCTGTGCCTTCGTTAAATGAGGTGCTGGGGGTCATGGCGCTGTTAAGCAAAATGGTGGGCGGACTGGTCATAAAGTCAAGCGCGGCGCCCAGTCCAAAAAACCATTGTTTATTCTGGCTTTGGGAAAAAGAAACAGTGTTAGTCAATAGTAAAAATACCGTACAGAGCGCAATAAACTTTCCGGATTTTTTATAGGGGGTTAAATACCGAAGCATAAGGACTTCTGTTCGTTGATTAGGGGGGTGACCCTGAAATTAAGGTCAGGGTAAAGATAATGATAGTTTTTAAGTTTTGGTAAGAAGAGTTTTGTAAATACCAACGACAGGTTATTTTAAACAATTTGTATTAGTATAGAATAGAAAGCAACCGTTAATAAAATAAAAAAGCTGATCCCGGTTCTATAAATGCAGACAGCTGGCATAGATTTTTCCTGATCCGTAATTAAGGCTGCACAACAGCTAAAACTTAGAACACTATATTATGAAAGCCCTGAAATTCCTTCTGCTGATTATTCTTTTCTCCTGCAAATCATATATGGAATATACAGCGGGCTGTAAAGAAATCGATTATAGTTTCGATAATGCTTCTGTAAGAAGGTTTCACGATCTTGAAACAGCTTTAAAACATCCTGAAAGGGTTATTTTCCTGGATATTTCCGCCGCACGTGTAAAAGATCCCCATAGTGTATTTTATGAACTTAATGAAACCATCACGAAGTTTACCCATTTGAAAAAATTAACCCTTGAAGGGAATGATACATTGCCCATTCCCGGGAATATTTTTAAAATGCAGAAACTGGAATTCCTTGCCCTCACTTCTTTTAAAGATACCAGTAAATTATCCCAGCTGAACTGGCTTCAGAACCTCAGGTTCCTGAGTCTTGATTTTTGTGGCCTGGATCATTTACCAAGCTCTGTTTTGTTATTAAAGAATTTGCAGGGACTAGACCTTACCGGGAATGAGATTTCTTATTTGCCTGAAGAGTTCTCTGTTTTTCGTGAGTTGATTACTATTGACCTCACAAATAACCTGTTCACAGAAGTTCCATCTGTTTTAAGACAGAACCAAAAACTAAAATATATTGATTTAAATAACGCCGAGGGTACTGAACGTGAAAAGCTTAGTGTATATCGGGTAGGAGTGAATGATATTAAAAGGATGCCCGACCTGTGGGAATTTAAAAGTCTGCGTGAAATTTATATCACGCATGCATATCCGGGTGTCGATTCTTTGCAGAGACAATACGCTCATGTAAAAGTAAGGTAGTGAAAAAGATCCACTTTCATTTGTTTTCAGGCTCTTATTAAGAGATCTTTGACCTGTACCTGAATTAAAAAAGATAATGGAGATTGAGCTTCTTTACTTAACCGGACCTGTAAAGATAATCCTGTAGATCCTTCCTTTTCTGTCATCCGACACATAAAGTGAACCGTCGGGTCCCTGAGCTAGGCCACAGGGACGATGGTCCGCTTTTCCTGAAGCGGTATTTTCTTTTGAACCTGAAAAACCATCAGCAAAGATCTCCCAGTCGCCAAAAGGTTTTCCGTCTTTAAAGGGCTGAAATACGACAAAATAACCTGCCTGAGGTTCGGGCGCGCGGTTCCAGGATCCGTGAAAGGCAATGAATGCTCCGTTCCCGTATTTTTCAGGGAACATGGTGCCTGTGTAAAAGAGAAGACCGTTAGGAGCCAGGTGTGCGGGATAAGCGGCAGCAGGATCAAGGTATTCTTTCCCCGCTTCTCTCATGCCATCACCCCCGTACTCAGGACTGATTATTTTTTTCTTTAAGATCGGATCATAATAACAATACGGCCATCCGGCGTGATCGCCCTTTTTTAGTTCAAACATACATTCCGCGGGGAGTTCCGCGTTTTTTTTAGCGTCATAAAGATCAGGGAACATACTCAGCTGGTCACGCCCATGCTGCATCACAAACAAACTGTTTTTTTCAGTATTCCAGTCAAGCCCCACAACGTTGCGAAGACCTGTTGCATAAAGTTGACCATCGCCATAATGCTGGTTTGTTTTATCAGCTTTAAACTGCCAGATACCTGCTGCAGAGTCAAGGACAGGGCAGTTGAGTATTCCCGGTGAGCCGTCTTTCCTGTCTTCCTGCTGGCAGGAATTCGAGAAGGCGCCGACGTTTACATAAATATTTCCTTCGTTGTCGAGGACCAATGATTTTGATTCATGTTGGCCGCGGTCTATCAGGCCTGTGACGACAAGTTCCGGAGGCGTGGTTGGAAGCAGCTCATGGTTCTCGTTTAATTTGTAACGGAATATTTCCTGGTTGGAAGAGGCGTATAAATAATTTCCTTTTATGTAGATCCCGGTTCCACCGTATTTCGCGAACCCGCTTTTTACGTAACCTTCACCATTCTCACCTGCTTTCAGAAAAACAATGGTATTTCCTTCTTTATTGGGGTAGGCGAGTTTAATATAGATATGCCCTTCCGGCGTAACTGCAAGATGTCTTGCAGGGCCAATACTATCAGCCGCCTTTAAAGCACCAAACCCTTCAGAAAGTATCAGTCCCGCGTTATCGGAATCTGCTTTCACGTCAACCGCGCTTTTTTCTTTTTCTTCAGAGGCGCAGGCTGAAAGCAGCAGCAGGCTGAAAAAAACACCAGCAGAAAGGGAAGGAAGGACTTTGTTTTTCATATTTAAGCGTTTAAAATCATCCATGTAAAATTAGAAATTAAATCATGTGAACCGAAAATATCCCGGGGAATAATAAATTTTTATCTGGCATGAGTTTTGAACTTTTGTTGTTTTTAAGTGTACTACCTTCTTAAGGTACGGAATAAAAAAATTAACTTTAAATAAAAAAGATGAACTACTCAAGGATAATTTGTGGGCTCGCAGCCCTGTTATTTGTATTCCGGCTTTCCGCGCAAAAGAATCTGGTAAAGTTATGGGAAACAGATACCAGCTTAAAGGTTCCGGAATCTGTGTATTACGACAAAAAAAGTGATGTGTTGTACTTTTCAAATATTGATGGAAAGTCGAATGAGAAAGACAGTAAGGGTTCCATTGGCAAAATGGATGTCAACGGTAAAAGGGTAACTGTTAATTGGGTAACGGGCCTCCACGCGCCAAAGGGCATGGGCATCTTTGAAGGGTTTCTTTATGTTGCGGATATTGATGTGATTGTGGTGATCGATATTAAAAAGGAAAAGATCATCCAGCGGATCCCGATAGAAGGTGCTGTTTTCCTTAATGACATTACCATTGGACAAAATGGGGCAGTATATGTATCTGATATGAAAGTGGGGAAAGTACACCGCATCACGAACGGTGTAGCTGAAATTGTCCTGGAAAGTTTAAAAGGTGTGAATGGTTTGCTCTCAAAGGGAACGGACCTTTACCTTCTTGTTAATGGAACTCTCTGGAAGAGCACCGTGGATAAACAGTTAATTAAAATTGCTGAAGGCATGGATGAGAGCACGGATGGACTAGCGCAAACCAAAAATGGTGACTTTATCATTTCCAGCTGGAACGGTATTATTTATTATGTAAGAGCTGACGGCACAAAAACGGTTCTGCTGGATACACGCGCTGAAAAAATGAATACCGCCGATATTGGCTTTGACCCGAATAAAAATATTATTTACGTTCCTACCTTTTTTAAAAATAAGATTGTCGCTTATCAACTAAAATGATCAGTTGATTCCTTTGTTCCGCTTTATTTTTTTACATAGTAAACAAGAATTTTGTTGCGGCCAACAGTCTTGTTTTTTTCAATTCTTTATAATGCGAGTAAGTCTGGGAGAAGATAAGAGGGGCCAGGATACTACTGTGAATCCTAGACGTGCTTCGTCCTCATGAATGCAATCTGTCAGCAAATTTATTTTATTGAAACCGGAACTTCTAGGTTTTTCCATAGAAGCGAAAAACCATTTGTATTTATTTTATATACCAGCCGTTCATTCATACCGGGTGATTTTTGAGATTTTACTGTCACGCGCAGCACGTCATCTTTTTCCTTGTATTCATAGGCGCCCCATTGTTTTGCAGTTCTATTGAAAATGATGGTCCATTCTTTTTCGCCTGGTATTACAAAAAAACCATACGTGCCGGCAGGAAGATCTTTTCCTTCAACTTTTATAAGCTGGTCCGTTGTGAATGTAGTTGCTTCGTTTGCTCCGGCTCTCCACACTTTTCCATATGGAACAAGGTCACCCCAGATAACGCGCCCTTTTACCGATGGGCTCCCGTAGTTTATCGAAATGGTTGTTTTGCCAATTTTACCGCCTGCACTGTCGCGCGGACTGGTTATCTTTTTTTGTGAGAAGGTTGAAAAAGAGAATAGAAAAGTTAAAAGCAGAAGTCCACCTGATTTAAATAATGAAATGTTCATGGTTTTAGTTTTAAGTTAGAATTAGTTTGCACGATCCAAAGTACTTTATTTTAAGCCGGATTAAAAAGGAATTATGTTAAGAGGTGTAAAATGATCTTAAAGATGAAAATTTGAGAAATGTTAAGCTCAGTATTTTTTGTTTTTCAGCCGCATGATGCGAATGTAGGATTCGTGAATACGCTGGCGCGAAATTTTTTTCTTTTTAACCAGTTTTTTGATGACCGCGTGTACCTGGGTGGCAGTTACCTGGGGAATCTCTTTGCTTACATTGTTAGCGAACATGAGCACATCCACGCCAGCATTAATGGCAAGTTCGATGGCTCTTTCAAATCCATAGTTCTTTGAAATGGCTCCCATTTGCATATCGTCTGAAAACACAACTCCCTGATAATCCAGCAGGCCTCTTAAAATATCCGTGACAACTTTATCTGAAAGCGTAGCGGGCAGATAGGAGGCGTCCCAGCGTTTATTGATGATGTGCGCGGTCATAATAGCATCACATTTTCCGGAGCTCAGGACATTGAAATATGGGAACAGTTCTCTAAAACTCCAGGTGTCCGTTACCTCCACAATGCCCGCGTGTGAGTCTGCGGTTGAACTGCCGTGTCCAGGAAAATGTTTGAGAATGGTTTTTACGTTGTTTTCATGATGTGCCTGTATGCATAAACGCGCGTGTTTGCTTACAATATCCGGATCTTCGGAAAAACTACGCTGGCGTTTTACGATCACTGCATTTTCCGGATTAATGGCCATGTCCAGTGTAGGGGCATAATTACAGTTAAAACCCAGGTCGGCAAGTTCCTTAGCGAGCCTGCGGTTATAATAAAGCGTTGAATCGGTATTGTCTAGCTTGCCAAGATAAGAGGCAGAAGGCATTCCAACAAATCCGTATTTTTCTTTTAAACGGTGCACTAATCCCCCTTCTTCATCAATACTTACAAATAAGGGTGTGGAAGCATTTGCCTGGAGATCTTTGATCAGTTTTATCAGAGTATTTTTGGAATCGGTGGGTGAGATATTTTTTTCAAAAAGCACCACTCCTCCAAGTTTGTTTCCGAGGATCTCCCTCAATAAGGTATCATTTCCTGCTACAGAGGTCCGGCTTTTGATCCCGATCATGATCATCTGTCCTATCTTAAGATCAAGGCTGTCAAAACTCTCTTTGCTGGTTTCCGTTCCAGGTTCTTCCTGCCTGTCCTTATTGATCATGGAAATAAAAAGTAACGAAACAATAAGGATTGAAAAAAGACGGGTTAATTTTTTTTGCATGCTTTTTTTAAATGGGCTGCTCTTAGGTTCAGCTTATGGATGATTAAAGTAGATAAAATTATTTTAAATTTGTTCGCAAGCCACCGGAGTTATAAAAAGCCAGGTGTTCGTTTAACAGTTATGAATTATTTTGATCCAAAACCTTCGCCAACCAGTGACCAGCCGAATTTCAAAATCGAAAAAAAAGGACCGGCATCTGAAAGTTTTTTAGAAAGAAATATTTCTGATTTCCGGCAGGCGATGTTATTTGTCAAAAACTTGCCCTATGGGCGTAATCAGAATAAGGAAATATTAACTACCGTTTTTTCTGACAATTGCGGAACGTGTAGCACAAAACACGCTTTGCTTAAACTCCTGGCGGATGAAAATGGATTTAAAGATCTTGTTCTTGTTATTGGAATTTTTAAGATGGGTGCGGCGAATACGCCACTTGTAAAAAATACGCTGAAGAACTATCAACTTGAATTTCTACCGGAGGCCCATAATTATCTCAGGTACAAAGGGGCTATTATTGATTGTACAAAAATAAACTGGGGAGCATCTGCCTTTGAAGGTGATATTCTTGAGGAAATTGAGATTTTGCCAAACCAGATCACTGCTTATAAAGTTGACTATCACAAAAAATTTATTCGGAAATGGCTGATGAAGAATAAACACGTCCCTTACGATCCCGAGCAACTTTGGGCAATAAAGGAACAATGTATAGCAGATCTTTCGAACGGAACATAAAAAAAGCCTTCCCGTTAAGGAAGGCTCCCGATTTTTTTCTTTTTCTACCAGATATGAGCGCGCTCTTCCGGTTTAATATAAAGTCTATCAACCGGCTGAATATTAAAGGCGGCGTAGAATGGATCAAAATTAGCGGAGGGCCCATTCACACGGAACATTTCAGGTGAGTGAGGATCTGTATTGATGCGGGTTCTCATGGTTTCGTCCCTGTTTTTCAGACGCCATACCTGCGCATATCCGAGAAAAAATCTTTGATCCGGGGTGAAGCCGTCGATCCGGGTGGTGTCTTTCCCTTGGCTGGTCATTTTGAAAGCATCATAAGCGATAGCCAGCCCTCCGATATCTGCAAGGTTTTCACCGAGGGTTAATTGTCCGTTTACATGCATGTCGTTTAACACCACATAGCTGTCATATTGTTTTACAACTCCGCCGGTTTTAGCTTTGAATTTTGAACTATCCTCGCTGCTCCACCAGTTTTTCATATTTCCCTTCTCATCGTACTGGCACCCCTGGTCGTCAAACCCATGTGTCATTTCATGTCCGATGACCATCCCAATAGCGCCGTAATTAATAGCATCGTCGGCGTTCGCATCAAAGAAAGGAAATTGTAAGATACCGGCCGGGAAAACAATTTCGTTGTTGGTTGGATTATAATAGGCATTTACTGTTGGAGGGCTCATACCCCATTCCATACGGTCAACCGGCTTTCCAATCTTGGAGATCATTTCTTTATGATTGTGCAGGCGCACATTCTGGGCATTCGCGAAAAAGTCATTGCGGTCGATGGTTACGTCGTCATAATTTTTCCACTTAGCGGGATATCCGATCTTCTTCAGAAAAGTATGAAGTTTGGTTATAGCTCTGCCTTTTGTTTCCGTGCTCATCCAGTCCAGGTTCTGGATCCTTTGATCAAAAGCTTTCTGAAGGTTATTAACCAGTTCATCCATGCGCTGTTTGGCAGTTTCATTAAAATACTTTTGTACGTAAAGCTGCCCCAGTAGTTCTCCAAGACCACCGTCAATACGGTTGGTCATTTTTTTCCATCGGTCACTGTCCTTTTTCTGACCACTGAATGTTTTTTCGAATTCAAAGCCAGCCTTTGTGAAATCGCTGCTCAGGAGACCGGCATTTCCTGAAATATAATCAAATTTTAGTTTTGTTTTCCACTCATCGATCGGACGGGTGGCTAATAACCTGCTAAGACCTTCATAATATCGAGGTTGACCTACATTTACGCTGTCTATATTGACATTCATTTTTCCGAATAAATTTTTCCAGCCGATATTGGGAGAATGTTTTTCCAGGTCGGAAATACTCATTTTGTTGTAATTAGCCTGCGGATTGCGTAACTCCACGGGACTGCGGTGCGTTTTTG
>Ga0208492_1001110_pt1 | contig 18350 bp, 9 predicted proteins | sample Subbioar_CSW14AB_FD_184820 | JGI IMG/M metagenome (GOLD analysis project Ga0208492, IMG submission 184820) | Serpentinite rock and fluid subsurface biosphere microbial communities from McLaughlin Reserve, California, USA - CR12Mar_CSW14AB (SPAdes) | ecosystem: Environmental > Terrestrial > Deep... | reverse complement strand
GGCCAGCTAGATGACGAAGCGCGCTGCGCGCGCCCACCTTGCCGCTGCGCTCCTCGGCACCCGCAAGGCGCCCGAGCCGATGCCGGCTTCGCGGTTTATGCCCCGCTGTGTTCTAGCGGGGGAGGTGTGGCGTTTGGGGACTCCACATTTTGGGTGGGTTGGTTTAGGCTGTCTAAAAATCACCCCAAAAGCGTTCACGGAGGCCAATGTCCATGCAGATCAATAACTTGCAGCGTGCTCGTGGTTGGGGGCTTGGAGTTTTAGGTCAACATCGCTTTTGATCGAGCGTTGGTCTATTTATAGTTGGCCATTTCAGGGGTAAATTGTGGCTGAAAAAAACGATTTCGAAGAGGTCGGATTCATCAAATACTCTGGTGAAGCCGTTCCCCATGGGGTAATTGATGCAGGCAGCGCGGGTGCTGCGTTGATTGGTCTCGACGAAGCGATACGCTTCTTCAACGTACAACAATCGCCTGATCTCGCATCTGCACAGTATGAGATACCTGTCGAGACCCGCGCAGGTTCCTGGGAGGCTATGGTTCTCGCTGCTGTCGGCGGTGTAGTTGGCACGTTCGCTCTTAGCTATGCCAAGAAAGCTGGCGAGAAGATGGCTGAAAACGACTTTAAGGACATCGGCCTGAAGCCAGTGCTCCAAAAGTCAATGTCAGCCATTCAGAACCTCGCGAAGCTAACTAAGCATACCCGCAGGTCGAAAGGTTGGAACATCGACCGAATCGAGCCAATCGGCAACATCGACATGGCAGTCATCGTCAACAGAGAAGGCGAGTCTATTCATGTACCAATCGAGCACATGAAATGGTTCCAACAGCTTCCGCCCCAGTTGCTCGCTAGGCTCACAGGTGTAGTTCGCAGGAATCGCACGCTGACAATCGGCCTAGTCGATACCGCGCACCCAACTGAGGATGTATCCATCGACGAGTTCGACAAGGCCATTTTTGAGCAACCAGAACCAGATGAAGTCGAAGACGATACGCTATTTCCTGAACTTACCCACGGAATTGAAGCGCAGCTTATAGGCAGACTCATTCGAGGCAATGAAGCGTCCAACACGGTAGGCCTCGAATACGAAGGGCATGTCATCAATTGCATCCCTGCGATTGGTAGTGTCCGCCAATACAAGCCGGCACTGTTTCTCCGCTGCAAGGTTGAAGGTCGAGTCACTCGACATAGCAAGCATCGGCTTGTCGCAGATAAAAAGCCAACCTTAATTGTTAGCCGAGTCATCCCGCTGGAATCAGATGGTCAAATTGGGCTGTTCAATGGCTAACTGGCGGTTCAACGCGGACGTCAACACTGGCCATGGCTCCGCCATTTTTATGGCCAGTGTTGGTGCCCTCCGCGCTCCGGCGCCGGTTAACCTGGGCGTTAGGCCTCACACTAAATCCACTTAGCTATTCTTTAGGCTACACAATTCCTGCTATGCCGAAATTTCACGTAGTTCTGGATACGAATATTTATCGAAAAAGCCCAAAGAGAAAGGACTTGGCCTTCCTCGCGTTGGAGCGCCTTGCCAAGGCTGGGCTTATTCAACTGCATTTGCCATATGTCGTTGAAAGAGAGTTCCAGACGCAGCAAGTTGCGCAGTACAAGAAGGAGATTGATGCAGCCATCAGCGGACTGGATTCAGTGACCAAGAAGGGACTTGAAACTGCGCAACTCGAGACGGTCCAAGGGATATTGGGCAACCTGAAGATAACTGCGCCAAAAATTTTCGCTGATGTCGAGCGTGCGCTACCGAACTGGGTAGCTAGCATTGGCGGCTATCGACATCCGATCACAGAGGCTCAAGCAACTTCGGCAATGGAAGCGTACTTCCAAGGCGCCGCTCCGTTGAAGGCACCAAAGGTGCGCGATGACATTCCAGATTCATTTATCTTCCAGCTGATCGTAGAGCTAGCGAAGACGAGCTCCCCTCTAGTTGTTGTAGCAGAGGATGAAAAAATTGCTCAGGCATCTGAATCGCTCGAGGGAGTTTCAGTACATCGCAGTTTAATCGCGTTCATTGACTCCACTCCCGTCCAAGCAGAACTTCTCGACTTGGACATCGTTCAAAATCTACCCTCCATTCAGGATGTAATAAAGTCTTACGAAGGCTCTAGCGGAAATATTGCCAGTCTCCTTGAGCAAAAAGGTGGGGCGGCTCTCGTTTGGAAGAAGGTTTACTCCCAATCTATTCCAGATGACAACCACGAAGCAACGATAACAAGCTATTATGAACCCGAGGACATAGAGCTAGACTTCACGGAATTGAGCTATTACGGCTATGGCGAGTTTGGTCTACCTTTCACCTTTGTCGCGACAGTCTCGATCGATTACTACATCTTCAAGTCTGACTACTTCACGCTTGATGAAAAGAGGCAACCTAGCGTCAGCGATCACAACGATCATTACTACGAGGCGGAAGAGGAAAGGCAAGTCCGAGCTTCAGGGGTAATAAAACTATCATTTGACCCGGCCGCCCTTAAGTCGCTTTCCGCCGAGAACATCGAAGAATACATTTCTATAGATATCGATTCGATGGACGAAGTGACTCTTGAGGATGACGATTGACTTGGTGCTTACCTGCCTTTCTAGGCATACGAGCCAAATACAGTAGGAGTGAGTTGCCAAACCCTGTCTACTCTCCCCAGCCTAACTGGTCGGTCAAGCGGACGCCAACAAGGGCCATCCTTCGGCATTCTCATTGCACCTTGTCGGTGCCCTTCACTCGCTGCGCTCCTTCCGGCACCGCTTACATTTGGCGCTAGGCTGCATATAGACTGGACCCAGAGTACAAGAAGGATGATTACATGCTAGTTGAAAGCGCATTTGCAGTACTGCCGGAAATGATTGCCGGGCTTGGGTTTCAAAAGGTTCGATCGGAAGCAAATGCCGTCAGTTGCTTTGCCTTCTCGCTTTTGAATTCGTTGCACGCCAAGAATATTCTAGATCCAATTCAAAGACTACAGCTCGAACAATCATATCAAACTCAAAAGCAGCCCTTCTCGGACAAAAGCATAAGGCGAGCCTGCGATATATTTCTTGATTATGGTGGCTCAAAAATTGGGTCAAAGCAGCTGGCCAACTATGGTTGGAAGTATAGAAATTACATTGAGGCAAAGTTCCTGAAGTCATCCACAACCACCAAGGGAGGCCAACAGACCGCAGCAGCCGGGTGGACAGCAGAAATTATTGCTGATCTCATTCGCTTGATCACCTTACCTCCCGAGACTGATTTACTTGGCAACCAATCCGCACCAAAGACATCAACGGCAAGGTATTTCTTGGTTCTTGCGGATGAAGAGCCCAACTCTTTCCTAAACAAGTTCTTCCCAACCCTAAATGCTGCAATCGCCAGCCCCCCGAAGCATGGCGCCATTGACCTATCATTAAATGGATCCAGGGTCAGAGACAATTTTGCTCTTAGGGTGGGCTCAGGCTTCAATGCTCTACATGTCACGCTTGATCGCATCACATTTTTTGCGCATTACCCGATAATCACTACCGCACCGAATCCAATTTGGATGTTGCTAATGCGCATTGATGCGGCAACAATACAGCACGAAAAAGGCGGAATAGTTAGGCAACTAAAGATCTGCGAGGATCGCTCAATTCGGGAGAAATGCACAGGTGATTATGCATTTATCCGAAATTTCGTTGCGAAAAATATCAACTAATCAGTCAAGGCGATTGCGCGGATTGACACGTGAAATACAACATCACAAGGTTTTAAAACGACCTCGGCCATCACGCCCCACTTCAAAAACATGAAAACCCAGTACTACACAGCCACGAGCCTCGACGGTTTCATCGCAACCGAAGAGGATTCCATCGATTGGTTGTTCCCCTTGGGCGACCTCAATGACACCAGTTACCCCGAGTTCTTTGCCGAGGTGGGTGCCTTGGCCATGGGCTCGTCCACTTATGAATGGATGCTGCGGCACGCGGAGACGGTGGCCGCAGAAACAGGGTCTGCCTGGCCGTATGCCCAACCCACGTGGGTCTTCTCCAGTCGGACGCTTCCTGCCATCCCAGGCGCAGACGTGCGCTTCGTCAGCGGCGACGTTCGGCCCGTGCATGAAGCCATGCGCGCAGCGGCCGGCGCCAAGAACGTCTGGATCGTTGGCGGCGGGGACCTCGCGGGGCACTTCCACGATGCCGGGCTGCTCGACGAAATCATCGTGCAGGTGGGCTCGGTGACGCTGGGCGGCGGCAAACCTTTGTTCCCACGCCGGCTCACGAGCCCCTCGCTTCAGCTGCTTTCCGTCAAGCAGGTTGGCGCGGGCTTCGCCGAGCTCCGCTACCGGGTTCCGGCGCGCTGATTCGCGACACCGCCCGAGCTCAAAGCTCGGCGCGTCAGTCTTTTCCGGACACGATCCGAGTAATTTCAGACAAACGCCGAGCTCCAGCACCCGCTCACGCCCCAACGAGGTGCATTCGCCGAGCTCCGAGCCCGACGCGCCGAGCAAAACGCTCGGCGTGACACCCCGAAAGCTCCGCTCACCGAGCAAAACACTCGGCCCGCCGCCCTCGCAGCGCCATGCGCCACCGAAAAAGCTCCGCGCGCCACCCAAATAACTCGGCGCACGCCCCGCGACCCGCCAACCGCCGCGCAACAACCGCCCTCCACCGGCAGCAGTCAACCAGCGCCGAACACCGCGCAACCTCACGCATGAACAAAACCACCGCACGCCACCAGCGAGGCGGAAGAGGGCGCAGGCGCTGTGCCGGCGGGCGCCTGGGTGGTGCCGAGGAGCGCAGTGGTGAGGTGGGCACGCGCAGCGTGCTTCGTCATCTGACTGGCCCGAGTTGTTTGAACGCAGCGCCCAAGGGGCGCGGAGTGAGTTCGAGGGCCCCACCTCGCCGCGAGCACCGCAGGGCAGTCCTGCCGCAGGCAGGACCACCACCCTGAAGCCCGCCCGCACAGCGCCGCAGCCCCCGCCTCGCGCTGCCCCGACAAAGCACCCCAACCCAGGCAAGCCCCCAAGCCCGCCACAAAAAAAAGAGCGACCCACTCCAGGTCGCCCCTTGCCGCTTGAGAGGCAGGCCCGACAGGCCCGCCCTCAGCAACAGATCAGATCAACACCTGACGCTGCTGTTCTTGCAGCATCGCATCGGCCAGCCCCTGCACCGCGGCAATCGCTGCCGTGTCCACCATGACCTGGTCGGCCGCGCCGCTGCTGTCAGCGGTGGTGGTGCTCGACGAAGCCGTCGAAGTGGCAGGTGCCGCATCCGAAGCCGAGCCCGTCGCGCTGGTCGCTGCGGTCGCAGCCGTCACCAGCGACGACTCACCCGGCGCAGCCAGCAGGTCGTGCGCCGTCAGGTCGGTGGCGCCCGAAGCAGCCGCAGCCCCAGCCGCACCCGTGTCACGGGCAAACCAGACGTCCGCCATGTCGTGCGACTGACCATCGCTGGTCGTGTAGCTCGACGACAGCGCCAGCAAGTTGCCGTGGTCCATCGTGTCCGTCTGCGTGTAGCCCAGGCTCATCGACGTGATGCCGTACTCGCTGAGCCCATGCAGCTCGCCCGAATCCGTCACCCCGTTGGAGTTCGCATCCACCCACAGCCTCAGGTCGGCAAACGCTGCGTCGGCCTGGTTCAGCACACCGTCGCCGTTGCTGTCTTCCATCGCCAGGGCCTCGTAGCCGTTGCCGGCGCGAGAGCCATCGGCCAGGCGCGTGGCGTTGCCGTACAGCTCCGAGCCATCGTTGATCAGGCCGTCGCCGTTGCGGTCACGCACCAGCAGGCCGTCCGTGGCGCTGGCCCAGCCCACCTGGTGGGCGTTGCCCGTGGCGTTGATGTCGAAGTGCACGCCCGCGCTGGCCGCCAGCGTGCTCACGCCGTTGCCATCGAGGTCCAGCACGATCGGCGAGGTCGCCAGCAGCGAGTCGATCTGCTCGGCCGTCATGGCGCTGATCTGCGCGCCGGTGAAGGCGGTCGATTGCGCCATGGTCAGCGCGGCCAGGTCCTGCGTCTCCAGGGCCACGATCTGGTCGGTCGTGAAGGCCTGCAGCGCAGCGGTCGTGAAGGCCGCCATCTGCGCGGTGCTCAGGGCCTCGATCGCCTCGGTCGACAGGGCGGCCACCTGGGTGGTCGTCAGGCCGGCGAGTTGGGCGTTCGTCATCGCGCTCAGCTGTTCGGTGCTCAGGCTGCCCACCGCATCGGTCGACAGGCCCACCAATTGCGCGGCGGTGAGGGCACGCAGGTCCTGCGTCTCCAGCGCGCCGATCTGCTCGGAGCTGAGCTGACCCAGTTGCGTGCTGGTGAATGCCGACATCTGCGCCGTCGTCAGCGCCACGATCTGGTCGGTGTGCAGCGCGGCGATGTCCTCGTTGGCGAACATGCGCAGCTGGGCGGTCTGCAGGGCCGCGATCTGGGCGGTGCCCAGCGAGGCGATCTGCTCGGTGTCCAGCGCCTGGATCTGGGTGCTGGTCAGCGTCTGGATGTTGGCCGTGCTGATGGAGCTCAGTTGCTCGGTGGTCAGCGCCGCGACGTGGGCGGTGTCCAGGCCGCGCAGCGAGGCGGACGTCAGGTTGGCGATCTGCGCGGTGCTCAGGCTCTCGAAGTTGGCGGTGCCGATGGCGTTGAGCTGAGCGGTGCCCAGGGCGCGCAGGTCAACCGCTTCCATGGCGTTGAGCTGGTCGCTGGTCATCGCGGTCACCTGGGCGTTGGTCAGGCGGCTGACCTGCACCGAGGTGAGGGCGGCGATCTGATCGGTGCTCAGGGCCACCACACCGGCGGTGCCCAGGGCGTTGATCTGGGCGGTGCCCAGTGCGGCCAGGTCGGCGGTTTCCAGCGACGAGACCTGCGTGGTGTCGAGCGCGGCCACCTGGGCGGTGGTCAGGCTGAAGGCCTGGGCCGTGGTCAGGGCGCGCAGCTGGTCGGTGCTCATCGCGCCCACGTCGACGGCGTCGAGGAAGCGGATGTTGGCCGAGCTGATCGCCTGGATCTGGCCCGTGGTCAGGCCGGCGATCTGCGCGGTCTGCAGGGCGGCGAGCTGGGTGCTGCTGAGCAGGCGCAGGTCGGCGGTTTCGATGGCGGCGATCTGCTCGGTCGTCATCGAGGCGATCTGCGCGGCGCTCAGGCGGGGCACCTGCACCGAGGTCAGGGCGGCGATCTGGTCAGCGGTCAGGGCCGAGAACTTGCCGGCGCTGATCGCGGCGATCTGGGCGGTGCCCATCGCGGCGATGTCCTGCGTCTCGATGCTGGCGAGCTGCTCGGTCGACAGCGCGGCGACCTGTTGCGAGGTCAGCGAGGCGACCTGGGCGGTGCCCAGCGCTTCGATCTGGTCGGTCGACATCGCGGCGATGGCGGCCGTGGTCAGGCTGCGCAGCGCGGCGGTGTTGAGCGCGGCGACCTGGCCGGAGGTCAGGGCCTCGACCTGGGCGGTGCTCAGCACGGCGGCCTGGGCGGCGCTCAGGGCGCGGATGTCGGCCGTCTCGATCGAGGCCACCTGCTCGGTGCTCAGCGCGGCCACCTGGGCGTTGTTGAGCGCGGCGACCTGCAGCGAGGTCAGCGCGGCGACCTGGTCGCTGGTCAGGCCGCTGATGGCCAGGGTGGACATCAGGCGCAGGTCGGCGGTCTCCAGCGCCGCCACTTGCGAGGCGGTCAGGGCGGCGGCCTGTTCGCTGCTCAGCACCATCGCCTGGGCGGTGGTCAGGGCGCGGATGTCGGCGGTCTCCATCGCGGCGACCTGGTCGGTGGCCAGGGCCTGCACCTGCGTGGTCGTCAGCGAAGAGACCTGCAGGGTGCTCAGGGCGGCCATCTGGCTGGCGCTGAGGCCACCGATGGCGTCGGTGGTCAGGGCGCGAACGTCGGCGGTGCTTAGCGCGCCGATCTGGGCGGTGCTGAAGGCGTTGACCTGTTCGGAGTTCAGCGCGGCGGCCTGGGCCACGGTCAGCACGCGGACGTTGTTGACCGACAGGGCCGTGATCTGGTCGGTGCTCAGGGTGGCGATCTGGGCGGTGGTCAGCGCGGCGGCCTGGGCGGAGGTCAGCGCGTTGATCTGGGCCGAGGTCAGCACGTCGGCGCCGGTGTCACCCAGGGCCTGGACCTGGGCGGTGCTCAGGGTGGCGATGTTGCGCGTCTGCAGGGCCTGGATCTGGTCGGTGGTCAGCGAGGCGACCTGGCCGTTCGACAGGGCCGAGGTCTGCGCCGTGCTCAGCACGTTGACCTGGCCGGTGGTCAGGGCGGCCACGGCGTCGTTGGTGAGGTTGCGCATCGTGGCGGTGGTCAGCGCGGCGACCTGGGCGGTCTCCATCACCGAGACCTGCTCGGACGACAGCGTCGCGGCCTGGGCGGTGGTCAGCACGCGCACGGCGTTGGTGCTGAGCGCGACCACCTGGGCGGTGTCGAGCGCGCCGATCTGAGCGGTGCTCAGGCCGGCGACCTGGTCGGTCTTGAGCACGGCGACCTGTTCGGTGGTCAGCGCGGCGATGCCGGCGGCGCCGAAGGCGGTCACCTGGGCGGCCGACAGGGCCACCAGGTCACGCGTTTCGATGACCTCGATCTGCTCGGTGGCCAGCGCGGCGACCTGGGCGGTCTGCAGCGCGGCGAACTGCGCGGTGCTCAGGGCCACGATGTCGTCGGTGCCCAGGCCCGAGAGCTCGCTGGCGCGCAGGGCACGCAGGTCGACGGTCTCGATGGCGGCGACCTGGTCGGTGTTCATGGCGTCGACCTGGGCCGAGCTCAGCACGGCGAAGTGCTGGGTGCCCAGGGCGCGCACGCCCGCGGCGGTCATGCCTTCGATCTGTTCGGTCTGCAGCGCCTGCACCTGGGCGGTGGTCAGCGCGGCGACCTGGGCGGTGGTCAGCGCGGCGATGTGCTCGGAGCCCAGCGACGAGAAGTTGCTGGCCGCGATCGCCTGCAGCTGCGCCGTGGTCATCGCGGCCAGGTCGGCGGTTTCGAGGTTGCTGAGCTGGTCGGTGGTCAGGCTGGCGACCTGGGCGGTGCCCAGGGCCTGCACTTGCGCGGTGCCCAGGGCGTTGAGCTGCTCGGAGGTCAGCGAGGCCAGGGTGGCGTTTTGCAGGGCGCGCACGTTGGCGGTGCTCAGCGCGGCGATCTGGGCCGTGGTCAGGCCTTCGGCCTGGGTGGTGTCGAACACGGCGGCCTGGGCGGTGGTCAGGGCACGCACATCGTTGGCTTCCATCGCACCGAGCTGGCTCGACGACAGGGCGGCCACTTGCGCGGTGGTCAGGCCGGCCACCTGGGCGGTGGTCAGGGCCACGACCTGGGCGGTGGTCAGCGCGGCGGCGTTGCCGGCGCCCAGCGACACCACCTGCGCGGCCGACAAGGCGGCCAGGTCGGCGGTCTCGATGGCCTCGGTCTGCTCGGTGCTGAAGGAGGCGAGCTGCTGCGTGGTCAGGGCCGTGGCCTGGGCGGTGGTCAGCGCGGCGACTTGCGCGGTGTCCAGCGCGTCGATGTGGTCCACGCTCAGGAATCGGATGTTGGCGGTGTTGAGCGCCGCGACCTGGCCCGTGGTCAGCGCGGCCACCTGCTCGGTGGTCAGGGCCTGGGTCTGGGCGCTGGTCATGGCCTGCACACCGGCGGTCGTGATGGCGGCCAGCTGTTCGGTGCTCAGGGCGTGGACCTGGGCGGTGCTCAGGGCGCGGATCTGGGCGCTGCTGAGGGCGGCGATCTGGTCGCTCGACATCGACTCGACGCCGGTCAGCCCCATCGCCAGCAGTTGCGCGGCGTTCAGGGCCTGCAGGTCAGCGGTGTCGATGGCCAGGAACTGGTCGCTGCTGAGCGCGGCCAGCTGGGCCGTGGTCAGCGCGCCGATCTGGCTCGAGCTCATCGCGGCCATGTCTTCGGTTTCGAGCAGGGCGATGTTGGCGGTGGTCAGGGCCGCGATGGCGGCGGTGCCCAGGGCCTGGATCTGGTCGGTGCTCAGGGCCACCACCTGGGCGCCCTGCAGGCCGGCGACCTGCGCGGTGTTGAGCGCGCGCACATCGGCCGTTTCCATGTGCGTGATCTGCTCGGTGGTCAGCGCCGCCACTTGCGAGACGGTCAGGCCGGTCACCTGGGCGGTGCTCAGGGCCTCGATCTGGTCGCTGGTCAGGGCCGCGATGGCGGCGGTGCCCAGGGCGCGCAGCTGAACGGTGTTGAGCTGCGCCAGGTCGGCGGTTTCGATGGCGGTGATCTGCGCGGTGCCGAAGGCGGCGAGCTGGGCGGACGTCAGGGCGCGGTACTGCGCCGTGTCCATCGACTCGATCACGTCGGTCGACAGGGCCGCGACGGCGGCGGTGCCCAGGGCCGAGATGTTGGCCGTGCTGATGGCCGCCACCTGGGCGGTGCCCAGGCCTTCAGCCTGAGCGCCGGTGATGCTGCCCACCTGGGTGCGCGTCAGTGCGGCGACCTCGGCCGTGGTCATGGCCGCGATCTGGTCGGACGAGAAGTTCGAGAGCTGGCCGGTGCGCAGCGCGGCGACCTGCGAGGTCGTCAGCGCGGCGACCTGCTCGGTGCTGAAGTAGCCGGCTTGCGGGTCGAGCATCAGGCCCATGTTGGCGATGCTCAGCGCGGCCAGGTCGGCCGTTTCGATGGCCTGGATCTGCTCCGAGCTCAGCGCGCGGATCTGCGTCGAGGTCAGGTTGTTGAGCTGGGCCGAGGTCATGGCCTCGATCTGCGCGGTTTCCAGGGCGCGGATCTGGGCGGTGCTCAGGGCGCGCAGGTCAACGGTTTCGATCGCGGCGACCTGGGCGGTGGTCAGCGCGGTCAGCTGCTCGGTCTTGAGCGCGGCCATCGTGGCCGTGGTCAGGGCCGCGATGCTGGCGGTGCTCAGCGAAGCGAGCTGCTCGGTCGTCAGGTTGGCCACCTGGGCGGTGGTCAGCGAGGCGATCTGGGCGGTGCCCAGCGCGGTGACCTGGGCGGTGTCCAGGGCGGCCAGCGCGGTGGTGCTCAGGGCGCGCAGGTCGGCGGTTTCGATGGCGGCGAGCTGAGCGTTGGACAGGGCGGTGAGCTGATCCGAGCTCATGGCCTGATAGTGGGCGGGGGTCAGCGCGCGCAGGTCGGCCGTCTCCATGGCGGCGAGCTGCTCGGTGCTCAGGCTGCTGAACTGGGCGGTGGTCAGGGCGGCCACCTGCGCGGTGGTCAGGCCCACGATCTGGGCGGTGGTCAGCGCGGCGACCTGGCCGTTGGTCAGCGAGGCCACCTGCAAGGTGCTGAGGGCGGCCACGTCGGCCGTCTGCAGCTCACCGATCTGGTCGGTGGTCAGGGCGCGCAGCTGGGTGGTGGTCAGGGCCACCATCTGGGCCGTGGTCAGGGCGGCGAGCTGGTCGGAGCCGAGCGCAGCCATCACGCCGGTGCTCAGCGCGCGGATGTCTGACGCATCGATCGCGGCCACCTGGCTGGCGGTCAGGGCCGAAGCCTGCTCGCTGCTCAGCACGGCGAACTGGGCCGATTGCAGCGCGACGATGTCGGCGGTCTCGATGGCGCCGATCTGGGTGGACGACATCGCGGCCACCTGGGTCGTGGTGAGCGTGGTCATTTGCGCCGTGGTCATGGCGGCGATCTGGTCGGTCTCCAGCGCGGCGATGGCCGATGTTTTGACCTGGCGCATGTCGAGCGGGTCGATGGCGGCGATCTGGGCGGTGCTCAGCGCGGCCACCTGATCGGACGACAGCGCGGCGAACTGGCCGCTGGTCATGGCGCGGATGTCACTGGTTTCCAGCGCGGCGATCTGCTCGGTCGACAGGGCGGTGAGCTGACGCGTGGTCAGCGCGGCGGCCTGCAGCGAGGTCATGGCGGCGATCTGGCCGGAGCTCAGCGCGGCGATGGCGTCGGTGTTGAGCGCGGAGATCTTGACCGAACCCAGCGCAGCGATGTCGGCGGTCTCGATGGAGGCGGCCTGCTCGGTGCCCATGGCGGCGAGTTGCTGGGTGGTCAGCGAGCCAATTTGTGCGGAACCCAACGCTGCGACCTGGGCCGAGGTCAGTGCGTTGACCTGTTGGGTGCCCAACAGGCCGATTTGGTAGGTGGTCAGCGCGGCGACCTGGTCGGTGCCCAGCGCTTCGACCTGCTCGGTCGACAGGGCGGCGAGTTGGGGGCCGCGCAGGGCGCGGATGTCGGCCACGTCGAGGGCGCGCAGCTGCTCGGTGGACAGGGCCTGGATCTGTGCGGTGCCCAGGCCGGAGGTCTGGGCGGAGGTCAGCGCCTGGATCTGGGCGGTGCTCATCGCCGAGATGGCGGCGGTCGACAGCGAGGCGACGTCGATCGTCTCCATCGCCACGATCTGCTGGGTGGTCAGCGCGGCGGCCTGCTCGGAGTTCAGGGCGTAGACCTGGGCCGGCGACAGGAAGCGGATGTTGGCGGTGCTGATGGCCGCGACCTGAGCGGTCGTCAGGCCGGTGATCTGGGCCGTGGTCAGCTGCGAGAGCTGGGCGGCGCTCAGGGCGCGGATGTCTTCGGTCTCGATCGCGCCGATCTGGGCGGTGGTGAAGGCCGCGAACTGCGCGCTGGTCAGCGCCAGCACCTGGGCGGTGCCCAAGGCGGCGATCTGGTCATCGGAGAGGGCGCGGATGGCGGCGGTGGTCAGGCCGCGCACGTCGGCGGTCTCCAGCGCGGCGATCTGCTCGGTGGTGAAGGCCGCGACCTGGTCCGAGGTCAGGGCCGTCACCTGCAGGCCGGTGAGAGCGCGGATGTCGGCGGTCTCGATGGCGGCGATCTGCGTCGTGGTCAGGGCCTGCAGCTGGGCGTTGCTCAGCGCGGAGATCTGCTGCGTGCGCAGCGAGGCGATCTGGTCGGTGGTCAGCGAGGCGATGCTGTCGGTGCTCAGGGCACGCAACTGCAAGGTGCTCAGCGCGCCGATGTCGGTGGCGTCCAGGTTCTGCAGCTGTGCCGTCGTCAGCGAGGCGATCTGCTGCGTGGACATCGCGGCCCACTGCTTGGTGGTCAGCGCGTCGATCTGATCGTCCGTCATCGCCGACAGCGCGGCGGTGGTCAGCGACCGCAGGTCGGCGGTCTCGATCACCGCGACCTGGGCGGTGGTGAGCGCCGCGGCCTGCGCGGTGGAGAACAAGGCCCAGTCGGCTGTGCTCAGGTTGACGATCGACTGCGTTGACAGCGCGGCGATCTGAGCAGTTGACAGCGACGGAATGAGTGAAGCCATGACGTGTTCCCCAGTAAAAGCAGGGCTGACAGATAAATAGACCGGGCGCGGAGGCCCGTTTCCTCTGTCGGGGGTTTCGGCTTGGCTTCAGGGGACTTGAGCGGCGCAGTGCGAGAAAACTGCGAAATGTGGCATCTGACCGGTGAACCCGGTTCAGTTCGCGGTTTGCCCCGGGGGCAGGGGCTCGACGGTGGCCGCATCGGCCATCCAGGGTGTGCAAAAGTGCCGCAGCGCGGCCACGTCGCCACTGGTCCACAGGCGGGTGCGGCCTGTCGAGGGTTCTCCCTCCAGCCTTTCGGCCGAGGACAGCGCGCGGCGCGCCAGGCGCACGGTCTGGCGTGCCACCGCGTCCGAGGTGTCGATCAGCTGACCCCCCGGGCCCATGGCCTCGGCGATCAGCGGGGCGACGAAGGGGTAGTGCGTGCAGCCCAGCACCACCGTGTCCACGCCCGCCTGCTTCAAGGGCTGACAAAAGCCGGCGATCAGCTCGCGCAGCGCCGGGGTGTCCAGCCGCCCGGTCTCGATGGCCTTGGCCAGCCCCGGGCAGGGCTGCGGCAGGATCTGTGCGTCGCCGGCGTGTTGCTCGATCAACTGCGCAAAGCGCTCGCTGCCCAGCGTGCCCGGCGTGGCCAGCACGCCCACCTTGCGTGCCACGGACGCGGCCACCGCTGGCTTGACCCCTGGCTCGATGCCCACGATGGGCAGGTGAGGGTGGCGCTGGCGCAGCGCCTGCACCGAGGTGGCCGTGGCGGTGTTGCAGGCCACCACGAGCAGCTCCGCACCTTGGGAGAGCAGGAAGTCGGCGATGGCCAGAGAACGCCCGGTGATGAACGCCTCGGATTTCTCGCCATACGGTGCATGGCCCGAGTCCGCCACATAAAGGAGCGTGGCATGCGGCAGGTGCTGGCGCAGCACGCGCAGCACCGACAGCCCACCCACGCCGGAATCGAAGACGCCGATGGCCAGGCGCAGGTCGCGGCCGGTTTCGGCGGACACCTTCGGGGACGGTTCGGTCATGCGGGGGCGAGGGGGCGGCACATCGGACGCGATTTTGTCCCACTTGGCGTGAGCGGCCCGGAAAAATGATGCGGAAACCCCTCGAGTTCGGGCTAGAATCGAACGATCGTGCTTTTTGGCGCGGCCCCTTTCAATCAACTCATCCTCATGACGCAGGAGAACAACGCATGAAGGCTCTCGTTCCGGTCAAGCGGGTTGTCGACTACAACGTGAAAGTTCGCGTGAAGTCCGACGGCTCTGGTGTCGACATCGCCAACGTCAAGATGTCCATGAACCCCTTCGACGAAATCGCCGTTGAAGAGGCGACCCGTCTGAAGGAAAAGGGCGTCGTGACCGAGATCATCGCCGTCTCCGTCGGCCCGGCCCAATGCCAGGAAACCCTGCGCACGGCCATGGCCATCGGTGCCGACCGCGGCATCCTGGTCGAAACCGACGCCGAAGTGCAGCCCCTGGCCGTGGCCAAGGTGCTCAAGGCCCTGGTCGACAAGGAACAGCCCCAGCTGATCATCCTGGGCAAGCAAGCCATCGACGACGACAGCAACCAGGTTGGCCAGATGCTGGCTGCCCTGGCCGACCTGCCCCAAGGCACCTTCGCCTCCAAGGTGGAAGTCGCTGGCGACAAGGTCAACGTCACCCGTGAAGTCGACGGCGGTCTGGAAACCGTGTCGCTGAGCCTGCCGGCCGTGGTCACCACCGACCTGCGCCTGAACGAGCCCCGCTACGTCACGCTGCCCAACATCATGAAGGCCAAGAAGAAGCCTCTTGACACCGTCAAGCCGGCTGACCTGGGCGTCGACGTGACCCCCCGCATCAAGACCCTGACCGTCGCCGAGCCGCCCAAGCGCTCCGCTGGCATCAAGGTGCCCGACGTGGCCACCCTGGTTGCCAAGCTCAAGAACGACGCCAAAGTGATCTGAGGAGACCCAAATGACCGTTCTCGTCATTGCTGAACACGACAACAACAGCATCAAGGGCGCGACCCTGAACACCGTCACCGCCGCCAAGGCCATCGGTGGCGATGTGCACGTGCTGATCGCTGGCGCCAACGCCGGTGCCGCAGCCGCTGCCGCCGCTCAAGTGGCTGGCGTCGCCAAGGTCCTGCACGCCGACAGCGCTGCTTTCGCCGACTCGCTGGCTGAAAACGTGGCCGCCCAGGTCTTGGCCGTGGCTTCGAGCTACAGCCACATCCTGTTCCCCGCCACCGCTTCGGGCAAGAACGTCGCTCCCCGCGTCGCCGCCAAGCTGGACGTCGGCCAACTGTCGGAAATCACCAAGGTCGTCTCTGCTGACACCTTCGAGCGCCCGATCTACGCTGGCAACGCCATCGCCACCGTGCAATCGGCCGACGCCGTGAAGGTCGCCACCGTGCGCGCCACCGCTTTCGACCCCGCTGCCGCCACCGGTGGTTCCGCCGCCGTCGAAACCCTGGCCGCCGTCGCTGCTTCGGCCAAGTCCTCGTTCGTCGGTCGCGAAGTGACCAAGTCCGAGCGTCCTGAACTGGTTGGTGCCAAGATCGTGGTCTCCGGTGGCCGCGCCCTGGGTTCCGCCGAGAAGTTCAACGAAGTCATGTCGCCCCTGGCCGACAAGCTGGGTGCCGCCCTGGGCGCCTCGCGCGCCGCCGTGGACGCTGGCTACGCCCCGAACGACCTGCAAGTCGGTCAGACCGGCAAGATCGTGGCTCCCCAGCTGTACGTGGCCGTCGGCATCTCCGGCGCCATCCAGCACTTGGCCGGCATGAAGGACTCCAAGGTCATCGTGGCCATCAACAAGGATCCCGAAGCGCCGATCTTCCAGGTCGCCGATTTCGGCCTTGAAGCCGATCTGTTCACGGCCGTGCCGGAGCTGATCAAGGCCCTGTGATGGCATCATCCAAGGTGATGCAGGCAGACTTCGTCTCTGACTGAGCACCTCAAACGGGGCGTCCTGCAAGACGCCCCTTTTTTCCGTCTGAAGCCGCCGTGTTTAAAACGGCGGCAGTGGAGCAAGACACCATGGCATTCATCGCCCCCGTCAAGGACCAGCTGTTCTGCATGAAGGAACTCGCTGGCATCGACAAGATCGCCCAGATCCCCGGCTTCGAAGACGCCGGCTATGAGACCGCCCAGGCCGTCCTGGAAGAGTCCGCCAAGTTCAACGAAGGCGTCGTTGCGCCGCTGAACTGGTCGGGCGACCAGGACCACGGTTCGTGGGACAACGGCGTCGTGCGCGCCTCCAAGGGCTTCAAGGAAGCCTACGCCGCGCTGGCCGAAGGTGGCTGGCAAGGCCTGGGTCAGCCCGTCGAGTACGGCGGTCAAGGCCTGCCCAAGATCATCGGTGCCGCCTGCGTCGAGCAGACCATGGCCGCCAACCTGAGCTTCTCGCTGTGCTCCATCCTGACCGGTGGCGCCATCGAGGCCCTGCTGACCGCAGGCAGCGACGAGCTCAAGACCCGCTACATCCCCAACATGGTCTCCGGCAAGTGGACCGGCACCATGAACCTGACCGAGCCCCAGGCTGGCTCCGACCTGGCCCTGGTGCGCTCCAAGGCCGTCAAGCAGGACGATGGCACCTACCGCATCAGCGGCCAGAAGATCTTCATCACCTACGGTGAGCACGACATGGTGGAGAACATCGTCCACCTGGTGCTGGCCCGCACCCCCGATGCGCCCGAAGGCGTCAAGGGCATCTCGCTGTTCGTCGTGCCCAAGTTCATGGTCAACGCCGACGGCTCGCTGGGCAAGCGCAACGACGTGTACTGCGCCTCCATCGAAGAAAAGCTCGGCATCAAGGCATCGCCCACGGCCGTGCTGGTCTACGGTGACGACAAGGGCGAAGTCGGCGCCGGTGCCATCGGCTACCTGGTCGGTGAAGAAAACCGCGGCCTGGAGTACATGTTCATCATGATGAACGCCGCCCGCTACGACGTGGGCGTGCAGGGCATCGGCGTGTCCGAGCGTGCCTATCAGCACGCTGTGGCCTACGCCCGCGACCGCGTGCAATCGCGCCCGGTCGACGGCTCGGCCAAGGAGTCGGTGGCCATCATCCACCACCCCGACGTCAAGCGCATGCTGCTGACCATGCGTGGCCTGATCGAAGGCGCGCGCGCCATGGCCCTGGTCGGTGCCGCTGCCTACGACACCGCTCACAACCACCCGGACGCCAACGTCGCCAAGCAGGCGCAGGCCTTCTACGAGTTCCTGGTGCCGCTGATCAAGGGCTTCTCGACCGAGAACTCGGTCGAGGTGACCTCGCTGGGCGTGCAGGTGCACGGTGGCATGGGCTTCATCGAAGAGACCGGTGCCGCCCAGTACTACCGCGACTCGCGCATCCTGCCCATCTACGAAGGCACGACCGCCATCCAGGCCAACGACCTGGTCGGCCGCAAGACCGCCCGTGACGGTGGCGCCGTGGCCAAGGCCATCGCTGCCCAGATCGCCGACACCGAAGGCCAACTCAACGCCCGCAGCAGCGAAGCCGGCAAGAAGCTGGCCAAGCAGCTCAAGGCCGCCCGCGAGTCCTTCCTGCAGGTCGTCGACTTCGTGCTGGCCAACGTCAAGTCCAACCCGAATGCCGTGTTCGCTGGCTCGGTGCCTTACCTGATGCTGGCTGGCAACCTGGTCGCTGGCTGGCAACTGGCCCGTTCGCTGATCGTGGCCGAAGACAAGCTGGCCGCTGGCGAAGACGCCGCCTTCATGACCGCCAAGATCGCCACCGCGCGCTTCTATGGCGACCACATCCTGGCGCGCGTGGCTTCGCTGCGCGACACCGTGCTCGAAGGTGGCGACAGCGTCTCGGCCATGCCGGTGGACGCGTTCTGACCCAGGTCTGCTGACCCGCGACCCCGCTGCCAGCGCCTGATCCTGTCAGGATGGCAACCCAAAAAGGGACACCCCACGCCGATTGCGGTCGGCCAGGGTGTCCCTTTTGTCTTTGATCGCCCGTGAACGACACAAGAGGAGATTTCATGCCCTTGCCCGAAGTGCTCAAGCGCGTCCCGTTCCCTGTCATCGCTTCGCCGATGTTCATCATCAGCACGCCGAAGCTGGTGATCGCCCAGTGCAAGGCCGGCGTGGTGGGCTCGATGCCGGCGCTCAATGCGCGCCCGGCGGCGCAGCTCGACGAGTGGCTGGCCGAGATCACCGAGGCGCTGGACGCGCACAACCGCGCCCACCCCGAGCAGCCCGCTGCGCCCTTTGCCATCAACCAGATCGTGCACAAGAGCAACGACCGGCTCGAACACGACCTGCAG
>Ga0208492_1001109_pt1 | contig 18377 bp, 18 predicted proteins | sample Subbioar_CSW14AB_FD_184820 | JGI IMG/M metagenome (GOLD analysis project Ga0208492, IMG submission 184820) | Serpentinite rock and fluid subsurface biosphere microbial communities from McLaughlin Reserve, California, USA - CR12Mar_CSW14AB (SPAdes) | ecosystem: Environmental > Terrestrial > Deep... | reverse complement strand
GATCCAGAACAACGGCAACGCCGCCGCGCAGAACCTGGTCGATGCGCTCAACGCCGTCGCGAGCGCCGGCACCTACGCCACCGTGTCGCTGCCCGTGGCCTTCGATGCCGCCGTGGGTGGCAGCCCCACCGGCACCGACGCCATCCGCGTGGCGCTCATCCACAAGCCCGCCAAGGTCACGCCGCAAGGCAGCGCCCTGGCCGACACCCACGCCGTCCACAACCGCCCGCCGCTGGCTCAGGCCTTCGCCACCCCCAACGGCGAGCGCTTCACCATCGTGGTCAACCACTTCAAGTCCAAGGGCTGCACGGACGCCAGCGGTGCCAACGCCGACCAGGGCGACGGCCAGGGCTGCTACAACGCCAGCCGCCAGGCCCAGGCCAGTCGCCTGCTGACCTTCGTCAACGAGCTGCAGGCCCGCACGGGCGACAACGATGTGCTCGTCATCGGCGACCTCAACGCCTATGGCAAGGAAGACCCCATCCTCACCCTGACTCAGGGCGGCCTGCAGGACCTGATCGCCGCCTTCGAGGGCGAGAGCGGCTACTCCTATGTGTTCGACGGTGAGGTGGGCTACCTCGACCACGCCCTGGCCACGGCGGACGCACGCGCCCAGGTCAGCGGCGTGACGCACTGGCACATCAACGCCGACGAGCCCTTCGTGATCGACTACGACATGAACTTCAAGCGTTCGCCCGGCACCGGCCAGTGCTACAACGCCTCGCTGACCGCCTGCAGCCCCGACCTCTACACGGCCACGCCCTACCGCTCGTCCGACCACGACCCCGTGCTCATCGGCCTGACCCTGCTGAAGTCGCTCACCGGCACCGCTGGCCGCGACACGTTGGTGGGCACACCGGGTGACGACGTCATCACCGGCCTGGCCGGGGCCGACCGCCTGACCGGCGGCAATGGCCGCGACACCTTCGCCTACACCGGCCTGCGCGACGGCAGCGACACCATCACCGACTTCGTGCCCGGTGTGGACCGCATCGACCTGAGCGCCGTGGTGGCCTTGCTGCGCGGCACGCACGGCGTGACCAGCACCGACCTGATCGCCAGCGGCCACATCCAGCTGATCGACAGCGCGGCGGGCCTGCAGGTCCGCGTGGACACCGATGGCAGCGCCGGCCCCGCGGGCGCCGTGTTGCTGGCCACGCTCAGCGGCGTGCACAGCTCCCGCATCGTGGCATCGCGCGACCTGGTCCAGTGAAATCAGGCAGCGAACAAAGCGGCCGGCCGTGTTCATTTGTGGCGAATCCGCCTTCAGGCAAACCCTGGAACAGGGGTCACCACGGTGTCACGGCTGGCCCGCAACATGCATCCTGACGACGTGAGCAGCGCCCCGGTGCTGCGCACACCCCGGAGAAGTGCATCATGCGAGCCCTGATGAACCTGGCCATCGAGCCTGCCCTCAAGCTGTACGAAGTGTCCACGATGGTCGTGATCGACCCGTCGTGCAAAGCCGTGCAACGCGTGCTCAAGGTGATGGCCGACACCCCGATGGGGGCGATTTCCATCGTGCGGGATCGCTACCCCCGCTCACGTGCGCACCAGGTCGTGTCCTGCCGCATGCTGGACAGCCTCGCATCGGCCTGACCTGGCCTGGTGCCCCTCGCACCACCCCGATGCAGGGTGGCGTGGCTTCTTCGCCCCTTGAAAGCCACATCGCGCATCCTCATTTATGCTGGCGAAAAGCTCCCTTCCGAAAGCTCCGAAAGGACTCGCCATGTCTTTGTCTCCGCTGCCCCTGTCCGGGCGCCTCAAGCGCGCTGCCCTGATCGCCACCATCGCCGCCTCTGCGACCTTGAGCGGCTGTGGCTACAACGACTTCCAGCGCCTGGACGAGCAAACCAAGTCGGCCTGGTCGGAGGTGCTCAACCAGTACCAGCGCCGCGCCGACCTCATTCCCAACATCGTGGCCACCGTCAAGGGCGAGGCCAACTTCGAGCAGGAAACGCTCACCAAGGTCGTCGAGGCCCGCGCCAAGGCCACCAGCATCCAGGCCACGCCCGAGCTCATCAACGACCCGGCGGCCTTCAACAAGTTCCAGCAGGCCCAGGGTGAGCTCTCCAGCGCGCTGTCGCGACTGCTCGTGGTCACCGAGAACTACCCCAACCTGAAGGCCAACCAGGGCTTCCAGGACCTGCGCGTGCAACTCGAGGGCACCGAGAACCGCATCACCGTGGCGCGCAACCGCTACATCCAGACGGTGCAGGAGTACAACGTGCTGACGCGCAGCTTCCCGACCAACCTCACCGCCAAGGTCATGGGCTACGACGTCAAGCCCGGCTTCACCGTGCAGAACGAGGCCCAGATCTCGCAGCCGCCCACGGTCGATTTCGGCGGCAAGAAGTGAGCTGAGTCAGCCACGCGATGACTGCTGTGCTGCGCGGCCTGCCTGGGCGGGTGCCGAACCAGGCTTCCACCCCGGCGTCCATCCGCCCCTGGCAAGCCTGGCTGATGGGGCTGTGCCTCGCGCTGCTCACGCTCGCCTGGCCCGCCCTGGCCCAGGACGGTGGCGTGCTGCCCGTGCCCGCGCTGAGTGGCCACGTCATCGACCAGACGAACACGCTCGACGCCACGCAGCGCCAGGCGCTGGACGACAAGCTCAGCGCGTTCGAGCGCGAACGCGGCACGCAACTGGTCGTGCTGATGGTGCCCACCACCCAGCCCGAGGACATCGCCGCTTACGCCCAGCGCGTGGGCGACACCTGGAAGATCGGCCGGCGCGAGGTGGGTGACGGCTTGCTGCTGGTCGTGGCGCTGAACGACCGCCGCGTGCGCATCGAGGTGGCCAAGGCGCTCGAAGGCGCCGTGCCCGACCTGGCGGCCAGCCGCATCATCGAAGGCGCCATCGTGCCGGCGTTCAAGCGTGGCGACGTCCACGCGGGCATCGACGCGGGTGTCGATCAGCTGATGGCCCGCGTGCGAGGCGAGAACCTGCCGCTGCCAGAGCCGGTCGGCCAGCGCTCGCCCCCTGGGGCGCAACTCGAAGACCTCGTCGTCTTCGGCCTCATCGGCGTGCCCATCGTCGCGGGTGTGCTTGGCGCCATCTTCGGCCGCAAGCTCGGCGCCCTGCTCACGGGCGGGCTGGGCGGGGGCATCGTCTGGCTGCTGACCACCAGCCTGATGCTGGGCGGCGTGGCTGGCGTGGTGGTGGCGGTGTTCGCACTGGCCATGGGTACCGGCGGCGGACGCCGAGGCGGCTGGGGCGGCGGCCCGGGCGGTTTCGGCGGCGGTGGTGGCTGGTCCTCCGGTGGCGGAGGCTGGTCCTCGGGTGGCGGCGGCGACTTCGGAGGCGGCGGCGCGTCGGGCCGCTGGTGATGCATGGCTGAGTTCAAGCGCCCCCTGTCCACCTGTCTGCGCCACCTCTGGCTGGACGCCGCCGACAGCCGCCGGCAATTGCCAGGCGATGCCCTGCAACGGCTCGAAACCACGGTGCGCGCCAGCGAAGCCCGACACCTGGGTGAGCTGCGCATCTGCGTCGAAGCGGGCCTGAGCCTGTCCAGGCTGTGGCGCGGCCAAAGCCCGCGTCAGCGCGCCATCGAGTGCTTCGGCCTGCTGCGCGTGTGGGACACCGAACACAACAACGGCGTGCTCATCCACCTGCTGCTGGCCGACCGCCGCATCGAGGTGGTCGCCGATCGCGGCTTGAGCCAGCGCGTGCCGCCCGAGACCTGGCAGTCGCTGGCCGACCACCTGGGCCAGGCCCTGGCAAATGGCCAGATCGAGGCCGGCCTGCAGCAGGCCATCGCCCACGTCGGTGACCTGCTGCACGCGCACTTCCCCGCACCGGCCCATGCGCCCAACCCCAACGAACTGCCCGACGCCATCGTCCTGATCTGACGTGACCAGCCCCAGCACCCTGATGAAACCGGCCGAGATCGAGGCGTTCTTCCAGATCCTCCAGGCCGCCAACCCCCACCCTGAAACCGAGCTGCACTACAGCACGCCCTTCGAGCTGCTGACCGCCGTGCTGCTGTCGGCCCAGGCCACCGACGTCGGCGTCAACAAGGCCACGGCCAAGCTCTTTCCGCTGGCCAACACACCCCAGGCCATCCTCGCACTGGGCGAAGAAGGCCTGTGCGAACACATCCGCACCATCGGCCTGTACAAGAGCAAGGCGCGGCACCTGCTGCAGACCTGCCGCATCCTCATCGAGCAGCACGGTGGCGAGGTGCCGCGCAGCCGCGAGGCCCTGGAGGCGCTGCCGGGCGTGGGGCGCAAGACGGCCAACGTCGTGCTCAACGTGGCGTTCGGTGAGCCCACCATGGCGGTGGACACGCACATCTTCCGGCTGGGCAACCGCACCGGCCTGGCGCCGGGCAAGACGCCGCTGGCGGTGGAGCTCAAGCTGCTCAAGCGCATCCCTGCGCCCTACCTGCAGCACGCCCACCACTGGTTGATCCTGCATGGGCGCTATGTGTGCCAGGCGCGCAAGCCACGCTGCTGGGAATGCAGCGTGGCCGCGCCATGTCACTTCAAGAACAAGACACCGGCGCCGGCTTGATGGCACCAGCCTGGCGACGGCGGGCCAGCGCGCCCACGGCCAGCAGGCCAGTGAAGGTCAGCGCCCAGGTGCCAGGCTCGGGCACGGCGGCGGCCATCTGCTGACCCAGGAAGTTGTGCACGTAGGCGGTCGGGTGCACCTTGTCGAACAGCACGTGCTTGTCCGGATCGGTGCACAGCGTGCCACCCGTGCCGGTGTAGCTGCCGGTCCAGCAAGGCAGGCTGGCGGAGCCCCCCGCACCGACGATCTGCTGCGTCGCGGCCAGGAACGATGGGTAGACGTCGAACAGGGTGATGTCCAGGCCCAGCTCGGCTTCCAGCTTGTTGGCGGTGTAGGCCAGGCCCTGGTTGAAGCCCACGCTGATCTGGTGCAGGGCGTTCTGCAGCTGTGCGCCGCCCGCGTAGCCCAGGCCGCTGGCGCCCAGGTCGGGCAGCGTCGGCAGGAAGAAGTGCTGCGCGCCGCCAGCGTCCAGCGAGCGGATGATGCCTTCGTAGTTGGCACGGGCCTGGGCCAGCACCAGGGACACGGACTCGGTGGTGATGGGCGTCGCGCTGTCGAGCAGCTTGAAGACATCGTTGCCACCGCCCCAGACGAAGTACAGCGCCTGCGCATCCAGGCTGTTGGACTTTTCGCCCAGGTACTTGTTGACCTGCGAGGTCATGCCGGTGGCGTCCAGGATGGGCGTGGCCGTCTTGTTGCCGGTGCCGGTGGTGGCGCCACCGTAGGCGCGGTCGTCCAGCGCCAGGCCGAGTTGCTGCGCCATCACCTCCACCGCCACCGGGCCGTTGCTGAAGCGCCCTTCGAAATAAGGCGCGGCCGGCGTGTCCACGTTGAACTTCGCCATCAGGTCGTGCAGGTTGCCGTTGTCCGACAGGCTGTCGCCGAAGGCAACGATCTGGGTGTAGGCCTGGGCCGACGTGACCGTGGCCAGGGCGGCGGCGGTCAGGACCAGCCGGAGGCAGGAGCGGACTTGGATGCGCATGGGGAACCCCTCTGGATGTGAACTTGGTGGCTGGCGAGTCTGCCCAAGAAGCACCGTTCACTCGATCGGGGCACACCCCACGTCCAGGGGGGATGGCACCAGCGACAGGCCCGGGTGGCGCAGCACCAGGCCAAGTTCGTGTTTCATCCGGACATTGCTCAGCCGCCGCGACTCGCACAGGAAGCTCCATTGCATCGGACTGACCTGCGCACGCAACTCGTCGCGTGCAAGCCGGGGCGGCCGAGGCAGGCCACTGAGGTCGGCCACCAGGTCGAAGTGATCGCCCATCGGGCGCTGGGTGTCGTCGCACACGTGCAGCACCCGCTGCGGGCGGATGCGCCACAGGGCCAGCAGGCAAGCACGGGCCAGGTCATCGGCGTGGATGTGGTTGGTGTAGACGTCGTGCTCGCGCGCCAGCACCGGCGAGCCACGGCGCACGCGATCGCGCGGGTCCCCTCCTTCGCGCCCCACCGCATAAATGCCCGGGATGCGCAGGATGCCCACGGCGGTGCCCTGCGAGCGCGCCTGCCGACGCCCGAAGGCCCGCAGCCGCTGCTCGGCGTCCACCCGCCTGCGGGCGCGGTCGGACTGCGGCGCCACCGCTCGGGTCTCATCGAAGAAGGCCCCGCCTGCATCGCCGTACACACCAGTGGTGCTGCCGTAGACCAGGCTGTGCAGGTCGCCACGCAGCGCCAAGGCCTGCAGCAAAGACGCCGTGCGCGGGTCTTTCGAGCCGCTGCCAGGCGGCGGCGCCAGGTGCAGCACGCGCGAAGCCAGCCCCGCCAGCCGAGCCAGAGAAGCCGGCGCGTCGAGCGAGCCCACCAGCGGCGTCACACCCAAATGGCGCAAGGCCGGCACGCGCTCGGGCGAGGACGTCAGCACGCGCACGCGAAGGCGACCACCCAGCTCGCGCAGCACGCGCTGCCCCACGTCACCGCAGCCGACGATCAACAGGCGCGACTGCCGGAACGCACGCGGGCGCAGCATGCCCGGCGAAGGAAAAGCGGAGGTCGAGGCCGGGGCAGCACCAGGGCGCATGGGGCGGAACACGGAAGGGGACATGGGACAATCATGCCCGTTTCCACCCGTGTTCCCCTTCGCCTCGATCATGAGTTTCAACGTCTCGATCCAGCCCAGCGGGCGTGCCTTTTCCATGCCGCGCGACGAGACCGTGCTGAGCGCAGCACTCCATGCCGGCGTCGGCCTGCCCTACGGTTGCAAGGACGGCGCCTGCGGTTCCTGCAAATGCAAGCTGCTCGAAGGCCGCGTCATCCACGGCGCCCACCAAGCCAAGGCCCTGAGCGAGGCCGAAGAGGCCGCCGGCTGGATGCTGAGCTGCTGCGCCACCCCGCAGACCGACCTCGTCATCGAGTCGCGCCAGGTGGTGGGCCTGGACGACCACCCCGTCGTCAAGATGCCCACCCGCGTGACCAGCCTGACCCGGGCCGCCCCCGACGTGATGGTGATCCGGCTGCAGCTGCCGGCCACGCACCACTTCGGCTTTCGCGCTGGCCAGTACATCGAATTCATCCTCCGGGATGGAGTGCGCCGCAGCTACTCCATGGCCAATGCGCCGCACACGCTCAAGGAGCCAGGCGGTGGCATCGAGCTGCACGTGCGCCACATGCCAGGGGGCCTGTTCACCGACCACGTCTTCGGCGGCATGAAGGAAAAGGAGATCCTGCGCGTCGAAGGCCCGCACGGCACCTTCTTCCTGCGCGAGGATTCCGACCGCCCCATCGTGCTGCTGGCCTCGGGCACCGGCTTCGCCCCGATCAAGGCCATCATCGAGCACATGCGCCACAAGGGCATCACCCGCCCCACCACGCTGTACTGGGGCTGCCGCAGCCGCGCCGACCTTTACCTGCACGACTGGGCCGCGCAGCAGGCCGCCGAGCTGCCCTGGCTGAGCTACGTGCCCGTGCTGTCCGACGCCAAGCCCGAAGACGGCTGGCAAGGCCGCACCGGCCTCGTGCACCAGGCCGTGCTGGCCGACCTGCCCGACCTGTCGCAGCACGAGGTTTACGCCTGCGGTGCGCCGATCATGGTCGGCAGCGCCCGCGGCGACTTCACGGCGCGAGCCGGTTTGCCCGACGAGTTCTTCTACGCCGACGCCTTCACCAGCGAGGCCGACAAGCACGGCGGCTGACCCCACACCTTCAACAGGAGATGACCATGGCCTACGACACGAACAACATCTTCGCCAAGATCCTGCGCGGCGAGATCCCCTGCATCAAGCTGTTCGAAGACGAGCACACGCTGGCCTTCATGGACATCATGCCGCAGGCCGAGGGCCACGCCCTCGTGATCCCGAAGGAGGCCGCCACCACCCTGTTCGAGCTGTCCGACGCCGCGGCCGCCGCCTGCATGGCCACGGTGCGCCGCATCGGCAACGCACAGAAGAAGGGCCTGGGCGCCCAGGGCATCGTGCTGATGCAGCTCAACGGCGAGGCCGCCGGTCAGACCGTGCCGCACTTTCACATCCACGTGATCCCCGGCTCGATCGCCGACCTGCGCAAGCCGCACGCCGCCGTGATGGCGGACATGGCCCACCTCAAGGCCGTCGCCCAGCGCATCATTGACGCGATTTGACCCCATCGCCGCCTCGGCGCGCGTTTTGCTGGGTGGAAACCGGGTCACACTCGGTCCTCGGCGTGGTTGTCCGTTTCCTCTGAAAATGTCCGGAAATGTCAGTCACCCCCGTGCTCAAGGAGGCCTCCTTCCGTGCCCAGCCCCCTGTCCCCCCTTTGCATCAGGGGGGGCACACCGCCCACAAGCGGAGCCGAACGGCCGATACTGAAGCCGTTTACAAAACTTACAAACGGGCCTCACCCCCCCTTCGCGGAGAAGTTGATGTTTCAGACCTTCGGACGATCCGGCCTCCAGCGCCTGACCGCCTGCGCGCTCCTCGCCCTGCTGTCCACTCCCAGCATGGCCCAGTCCGGCGTGGACGATCAATACCGTCTTGGCCTGTATCAGCGCGAGACCGGTCAGCCCTACGCCTCGATCGAGACCCTGGAATCGCTGCTGGCCGCCAACCCCACGCTCAACCGAGCCCGCCTTGAGCTGGCCGTGGCCTACCACCGCACCCTGGACTACGCCCGCGCCCGCGCCGAAGCCGAGCGCGTGCTGAAAGACCCGAACACCCCCGAAACCGTGCGCCTGTCGATCAGCAGCTTCCTCAAGCAGATCGAACTCGAAGAGCGCGCCAACTTCGGCCAGCCGCACCGCTTCGAAGCCAACGTGTCACTTGGCCTGATCTACGACAGCAACGTCAACGCCGGCCCCGACTCCACGCTGCTGGGCAGCTTCAACGGTGGCGACCTGATCCTCGACAAGGCCTACACCAACAAGTCCGACTGGGGCAGCATCGCCCAGGCCGAGTTGCGCCACACCTGGCAGCGCCCGGCGCCCGTGCGCGTGCTCGACCAGCCGTCGCGCCTGCTGTGGACCAGCTCGCTGGGCCTGTATCACAAGGGCTACAAGCAGTACAACGAGTACGACCTGGGCGTCGTGACCCTGGCCACCGGCCCGGCCCTGATCGTCGGCAACAGCTGGCGCGGCAACCTGAACTTCCAGCTCGACGACCTGCACTTCGGTGGCGAGCACCTGGGCCTGTACACCTCCATCAGCCCCTCGGGCACCTGGAAGGTCGGCCGCAGTGGCGAGCTCACGCTGGACGCCCAGTGGGTCAAGCGTGACTTCCACCGCCCCGGTGACTCGGCCCGCGAAGGCCAGTACCGCAGCGTCGGTGCCAGCTACGGCCGCCTGATGGGCAACCAGACCTGGTCGCTGCAAGGTGGTGTGCGCCTGTTCGAAGAATCGGCCCGCGAAGACCGCTTCAGCTACACCGGCGACGAGTGGTTCATCGGCGCCCGCACCCAGTTCAGCGGCGTGGACCTGTTCGCCCGCGCCGCCTGGCGCAACGCTCGCTACATTGGCGTCGAACCCGTGTTCGCCGTCAGCCGCCGCGAAACCGAGCGCCGCGTCGAATTGGGCGCCGGCTACACCTTCGAAGCGGGCTGGCTGGAGAAGTGGCAACTCGCCGCCACGCTTGCCAACATCCACACCAAGGCCAACCTGACCTTGTACGGCTACGACCGCGACACCGTGACCGTCAACCTCAATCGCAGTTTCTGAAATCAGGAGATCACCATGGCAAACCGCGTCCCGACCCTCCTGGCCACCGCTGTGGCCGCCGCATGCAGCCTGAGCGCCCAAGCCAGCGGCCCCACGCAGGCCGACTACGCCAAGGTGGTCCTGTACTCGAACGTGACGATCGCTCAGGACTCGGCCAGCCAATGGGGCATCTGGGAAGAGCTGGAGCCGCCAGCCGCTGGCACGCAGACCCCGTTGCCTCTGCTCGCTGGTGCCGTCGACCCGTATCGCCCCTTGGGCACCGTGACGCCGACCACACCGGTGACGCCGCAGCCCGTCGTCAGCGCCTGCACCAGCGGCGCGCTCTGCGGTTTCGGGGTGATGGCGCTGTCAACCGAATCGTGGAGCAACGAAACCTTGCAAGTCGCGGCACTGTCGGAGTCCGAATCGAACCAGGTCCGCGTCGGCTTCCAGCTTTTCCCCCAAACCACGGGCACCCCCGGCTGGTTGCCTGATGCGATCTCGGTGAGCACCCAGCCTGTGCGACCCGGCATGGCCGAAACCGTCCCGAGCTTCAACATCCTCGGCCAACTGGTCCTGGATGGCACCAACGACCACCGTTACGAAACCGCTTTGGCCTCCTTGCCTGCGGGCACCCCAGGCCTGTACGAGCGGATCAGCATCGAGAGCGACACCGCCAGCCTGCCTTCCGATGCCACCGCCGCCAAGTTCCAGGGCTATATCCAGATCACCAGCTACGTCTCGGGCGGGCCTGACACCAGGCCTCAGTCGAGCACGACCAACGAAGGCATCATCTATGGCGTCTGGGGCAAGACGACCTCGGCCCAGGACATGAGCAACCTGCTCAACGGCAACGCACAGGCGAGCTACAGCGGCAACACCTTTGCTGCGGATGGCAGCAGCACCGGCAACGTGAAGATGACCGTGAACTTCGGCGCCAGCACCTTTGTCGCCAGTTTCAACAACGAGCTTGACTCGTACGGCGTCAGCGTCGGGACCACGGCATCGGGTGGCAAGCAATTGCAAGGCCCGGTGGGCTTCCGCGCAGAAGGCGCCATCACCGGCAGCACCTTCCAGGCAAGCAAGCTGAGCGCGCAGGACGGCACCGTGACGGGCGTGGTCAAGGGCGCTTTCTTCGGCTCGCAGGCAGCCGCGGCGGGCGGTGTGGTGGACATCACCAAGAGCCGAGTCAACACCGACCCCCTGCCAAATTACGAGAATGCACGTTATTCGGCACCGTTCGTGGTCACGAAGGACGGGATCAACGCCCAGCTCAAGTGAAGCCGGCCCTGGCTCCTTCGACTTGCGACAACGCCCCCGAGGGGGCGTTTTTCATTGGCGCGGCCGATGGTGGAGCGCTCAGGCCCCCAGGTACGCCGCCTGCACCCGCGCATCACCCAGCAGCTCGGCCGCGGCACCGCTGAGCGCCAGCTCGCCCGATTCCAGCACATAGGCGCGGTCGGCCATCTGCAGGGCGCGCTGGGCGTTCTGTTCGACCAGCAGCACCGTCACGCCCTGGGCGTGCACGTCGCGCACCACCTCGAAGATCTGGTCGACGATGATGGGCGCCAGCCCCATGGTGGGCTCGTCGAGCAACAGCAGCTTGGGGCGGGCCAACAGGGCGCGGCCCATGGCCAGCATCTGCTGCTCGCCACCCGACAGGGTGCCGGCCAGTTGACGGTGGCGTTCCTTCAGGCGCGGAAAGCGTCGATACACCGCATCGATGTCGGCGTCGACCTCGCCGTCACGGCGCAGGTAGGCACCCATGCGCAGGTTCTCTTCGATGCTCATGCGCGCGAAGATGCCCCGCCCTTCGGGCACCATGACCAGGCCTTGGGCCACCAGGTCCCACGGGCCTTGCGAGCCGATGTCGCGGCCCTGGTAGCGCACCTCGCCCCCCTGGGGCTTGAGCAGCCCGCAGATGGCCTTGAGCGTGGTCGACTTGCCCGCGCCATTGGCCCCGATGAGGCTGACCAGCTCCCCCTCGCGCAGCTCCAGGTTCAATCCCTTGACAGCCTGGATGCCCCCATAGGCCACGCGCAGGTCACGCAATTGCAGCAACATCACAGCCCCTCGCCTTGGCGGGCATCGCCCTTGGTTGCAACGGGCGCGTGCGACGTGCCCAGGTAGGCCGCGATCACCGCCGGGTGGCGCTGCACCTCGGCCGGCGAGCCGCAGGCGATCAGCTTGCCCTGGTCCAGCACGGTCACGTGGTCGCACAGGCCCATCACCAGCTTCACATCGTGTTCGATCAACAGCACGGCCCTGCCCTGTTCGCGGATGCGCTCGATCAGCTCGCGCAGCTGCACCTTCTCGGTGGCGTTCATGCCGGCAGCGGGCTCGTCGAGCGCCAGCAGCTTGGGCTCGGTGGCCAGCGCACGGGCGATCTCCAGGCGACGCTGGTCGCCATAGCTCAAGGTGCGCGCGGTCTGTTGCGCCTTGCCCTGCAGCCCGACGAAGGCCAGCAGCTCGTGCGCCTTGTCGGTGATGAGCTGCTCTTCGTGCAGGAAGGCGCGCGTGCGCAGCACCGCCTGCCACCAGCCCACGCGGCTGCGCACATGGCGCCCCACGCGCACGTTGTCGAGCGCCGTCATGTCGGCGAACAGGCGGATGTTCTGGAAGGTGCGCGCGATGCCGGCCTGGGCCACCCGGTGCACGGCGTTCGGCTTGTAGGCGCGGCCGTCGAGCTCGAAGCGGCCCGCGTCCACCGGCACCAGGCCGGTGATGGTGTTGAAGAAGGTGGTCTTGCCGGCGCCATTGGGGCCGATGAGGCCGTGCACCTGGCCGGGCAGCACGTTCAGCCCGACGTCGCTGAGCGCCTGCACACCACCAAAGCGCTTGCTCACGCCTTGGACCTGAAGCAGCGGGTGGCTCATGCCTGGCCTCCCTTGGCTTGGGCCGCTTCATCGGGGATGAGCCGGTCCTCGTGGCGCGGCGAAGGCCACAGCCCCCGCGGGCGCAGCAGCATGATGCCGATCATGGCCAGCGCCACCAGCAGCTGACGCAGGATGGCGGCATCGAGCCGGCCGTCGGTCATGGCCTGCAGCGGGCCGGCCACGTGGCGCAGCACCTCGGGCAGCGCCGCCAGCAGGAAGGCCCCGAGGATCACGCCGGGGATGTGCCCCAGCCCGCCCAGCACCACCATGGCCACCACCAGCACCGACTCCTGCAGGCTGAACGATTCGGGGGAGACGAAGCCCTGGAAGCTGGCGAACAGCACGCCCGCCACGCCACCGAAGGTCGCGCCCAGCCCGAAGGCCAGCAGCTTGAGGTTGCGCACGTTCAGACCCATGGCCTTGGCCGCGATCTCGTCTTCGCGGATGGCCATCCAGGCGCGGCCCAGGCGCGAGTCGTGCAGCCGGCTGCACACCACCACCGCGATCACCACGATGAACAGGAACAGGTAGTAGTTGAGCGTGACCGGCGCCAGCGTGAGTCCGAAAACGTGCAGCGGCTCGCCCAGGCTGACGCCACCGATGGTGATCGGGTCGATGCCGCTGATGCCCATCGGCCCGTTGGTGACGTTGACCGGCGCGTCCAGGTTGTTGAGGAAGACGCGGATGATCTCGCCAAAGCCCAGGGTGACGATGGCCAGGTAGTCACCGCGCAGGCGCAGCGTGGGCGCCCCCAGCAACACCCCGAACAGCGCAGCCAGGCCCGCACCCAGCGGGATCACGGCCCACACCGGCATGTGCAGGCCTTGCGGGAAGGCCGCTGCCACCGCCGGGAAGTGCTCCAGCAGGTGCGGCGACGCCAGCAGCGCGAACAGGTAGGCGCCCACCGCGTAGAAGGCGATGTAACCGAGATCGAGCAGGCCGGCAAAGCCCACCACGATGTTCAGGCCCAGGGCCAGCAGGATGTAGAGCAGCGCGGTGTCGAGGATGCGCACCCAGGCCTCACCCAGCGGCTGCAAGGCCACGGGCAGCACCAGCAGCGCCACGGCACAGACCAGGAAGGCCGTGACGCGGCCGCGGAGGATGGATTTCGTCGCGGTCATGCGTCTTGTCTCCCCACCTCAGGCGCGATCGGCCACACGCTCGCCCAGCAGCCCCTGCGGGCGCAGCGTCAGCACGAGGATGAGCACGGTGAAGGCGAAGATGTCCTGGTAGTGGCTGCCCAGCACGCCACCGGTGAGGTCACCGATGTAGCCGGCACCCATGGCCTCGATCACGCCCAGCAGGATGCCGCCCACCATCGCGCCACCGAGGTTGCCGATGCCACCGAACACCGCCGCCGTGAAGGCTTTGAGGCCTGGCAGGAAGCCCATGGTGTGCTGCACCGAGCCATAGTTGGCCGCCCACATCACACCGGCCAACGCGGCCAGCGCCGCACCGATGATGAAGGTGGCCGAGATGACGCGGTCGGGCCGCACGCCCATGAGCTGTGCGACGCGCGGGTTCTCGGCGGTGGCGCGCATGGCCCGGCCCAGTTGGGTGCCGTGGATGAGGGCCATCAGTCCGGCCAGCGTCAGCGCCGTCACCACGAGGATGAGGATCTGCACCAGGTTGATGGTCGCGCCCATGAACTCGTAGGGCTCGTCGGGCAGCAGGATGGGGAACGGCTTGTAGTCCGGCTTCCACAGGATCATGGCCAGCGTCTGCAGCAGCAGCGACATGCCCATGGCCGTGATCAGCGGCGCCAGGCGCGGGGCGTTGCGCAGCGGTCGGTAGGCGAGCTTTTCGATGGCGAAGTTCAGCCCCATGCACACCAGCATGGCCGCCACCAGCGAGATCGACAGCAGCACCCAGCCCGGCAGGCCGCTGTCGGCCAGCAGCGTGACCACCGTCCAGCTCACCAGCGCCCCCACCATCAGCACCTCGCCATGCGCGAAGTTGATGAGGTTGATGATGCCGTACACCATCGTGTAGCCCAGGGCGACCAGGGCGTACATGCTGCCCAGCACCAGGCCGTTGATCAGTTGCTGAATGAAGATGTCCACGGGATCGGCGTCATGCAAGAAACGCCCCAAGCTCCACCGCTGCGCGGCTCGCTGCCCCCAGGGGGCGCTTTTGCCTTGGGGCGGCCCGGCTGCAAAAAGCCCGCCAGGAAGGCGGGCCGTTGACCATCGGAATGCCGGGATTATCGGTCAGGTCACAGCGAGGGCAGTCGCAGCGAGTCCACCGTCCAGCGGATGAGCTTCTGCTTGAAGCCGGTGTAGGGCGGGAAGAAGAGCTTGGCCATCATGATGGGGCCGGACTTGAGCACCGCGCGCTCGTGCGAGAAGGCCTTGAAGCCGTACTCGCCGTGGGCGTTGCCGATGCCCGAGTTGTTCACCCCACCGAACGGCAGGTTGCCGTGGGCGTAATGCAGCACGCAGTGGTTGATGGCCACGCCGCCCGAGCTGGTCTGGGCGATCAGCTCGCGTGTGCGGGCCTTGTCGGTGCTGAAGATGTACAGCGCCAGCGGCTTGGGGTTGGCGTTGATCTCGCGCACCACCTTGTCCAGGCTGGTGAAGCCGATGATGGGCAGCACCGGGCCGAAGATCTCTTCCGACATGATCGAGGCGTCTTCGGGGATCTGCTCGAGCAGCGTCGGCGCGATGAAGCATTGCGACACGTCCACCTCGCCACCCACGGCCACCTTGGCACCGCGGCTGACGGCGTCCTGCAGCAGGCCGGCGATGCGCTGGGTGTGGCGCTGGTTGATGACGCGGGTCAGGTCGGGGCTGTTGCGCTGCGCGTCGGCCGTGGCGCCGTAGCGCTGGGCAATGACGGTGCGGCAGGCGGACACGAAGCGCTCGCGGATCGACTCGTGCACAAAAACGTGGTCGGGCGCCACGCAGATCTGGCCGCAGTTGGTCAGCTTGCCCCACATCAGGGTTTCAGCCGCCAGCTTGATGTCGGCGGTCTCGTCGACGATGACGGGCGACTTGCCGCCCAGCTCCAGCGTCACGCTGGTCAGGTGCTTGGCGGCGGCGGCCATCACCACCTTGCCCACGGCCGGTGAGCCAGTGAAGAAGATGTGGTCGAAGGGCAACTCGAGCAGGACCTGCGAGGTCGGCAGGCTGCCTTCGAACAGGGCCACTTCATTGGGCTGGAAGGTGGCGGCGATGACCTCGGCCATCACGGTGCTGACGGCGGGCGTCATCTCCGAGGGCTTGAGGATGACGGTGTTGCCGGCGGCCAGGGCCGACACGAGCGGGCCGAAGCACAGGTTGAGCGGGAAGTTCCAGGGCGCGACGATGAGCACGCGGCCGCGCGGCTGCATCTCGACCCAGGCCTGCGTGCCCATGGTGGTCATGGTGGGCCACACGCGCTTGGGCTGGGCCCATTTCTTCAGGTTGCCGATGGCGTGGCGGATCTCGTCGAGCACCGGCATGAACTCGGTGCCTTCGACCTCGGCAGAGGGCTTGTGGTAGTCCTTCTGGAAGGCCGCGTAGAAGTCCTCGCGGCGCGCCAGCATGGCTTCGCGCAGCTTCTTGAGGCGCGCGATGCGCTCGGCGATGGTCGACTCGCGCCAGGCGATGGCCGTGGCCTCCTGCGAGGCGAAGACGCGGCGGATGTCTTCCGGGTTGGATTCGCCGGTCTGGGGGTCAACGAGGTGCATCATGGGTCGGTTCATGGCGGTCTCCATCGGGCTGGCGTGGAACGGGGTCAGCGGGCGGCCTTGGCGGCTGCTTTCTTCGCTGCGGCCTTTTTGGCGGGGGCCTTTTTGGCCACGGGTGCCGCCGTCGCCTCGGCCGGCTGCTGGGCCAGGCCGGCTCGCAGCAACTCGTCAACGAGGGCATGCAGCGGCACCTGCCGCGCGGCGGCGCGTTCGGTGAGCAGGGCCACCAGGTCCTTGTGCAGCTTCACGGCAAACGGCACCAAACCGGCCGCCTGATCCAGTCTGCGCTGTTCACGGCGATCGGGCAAGGCAGCCGCCTGCGCGAAGCGGCTGGGGATGGCGGCGTGCTGCATCTGGCCCTGGATCTTGAGATTCAGGTTCTTGGCGAGGTCGGTTCTTTTCAGGCTCATTCGGAAGCAGGGGGCCTCGTGGGCCCCAGAGGTGACAATGTCACAAGCGTAGCGGACGCGCATCTGAACACGACGCGCACCAAATCATGACATTGTGCCTGCAGCCATCGCGCGGCGCAGCATGTCGCGACGCCGGTTTTCCCTGAGGCAAGCGCCTGTTTTCCCCGTCTCACTCCCCCACATGACCCGTCTCCAGCAGATCACCTTCCCGCTTCGCGGCGAATTCATCACCCTCGACAGCCTGATCAAGGCCTGTGGCCTGGCCAACAGCGGCGGGCAGGCCAAAGCCATGGTGGCCGACGGCCTGGTGCAGGTCGATGGCCAGGAGGAATTGCGCAAGACGGCCAAGATCCGCGCGGGCCAGGTGGTGAGCATGCCGGGCGCGCGCATCCGGGTCGAGGCGGACGCCCCCACCGAGGGCGGCGCCAGCGACGCGGGCTGAGGCCCGCTCACCGCGCTGCGTTGCACGCCACCCGGTGTCCTGATTTGGCACAGGGGAATGGCCCGATGCGCACCAGGGTTAACCTGGCGCAGGATCTTCGCCGGCCCTCACGAGGGGCCTGAACCAACGGAGAACCCCATGTCCCCCAAGCCCCAGACGACCCGCATCCACGAGCGAGACCTGCCGAAGACCCCCGCCAACCACGCCCCCTTCACCCCCTTGAGCTTCCTGGAGCGCACCGCGGCCGTCTACCCCGACCGCACCGCCATCGTCCACGGAGCCCTGCGCCAGACCTGGTCGCAGACCTACGCCCGCTGCCGGCAACTGGCCAGCGCCTTGAAGCAACGCGGCATCAACGTGGGCGACACCGTCGCCGTCATGCTGCCCAACACGCCGCCCATGGTCGAGGCCCACTTCGGCATCCCGATGGCCGGCGCGGTGCTCAACACCCTCAACACCCGGCTCGACCCCGAGGCCATCGCTTTCATGCTCGACCACGGTGAGGCCCGCGCCATCGTCGTCGACCCCGAGTTCAGCGGCACCATCGCCGCCGCGTTGAAACTGCGCACGCGCACCGAGCCCATCCTGGTGATCGACTCCGAGGATGCGCTGTTCACCGGCAAAGCCGAGCGCATCGGCAGCCTGACGTACGAGCAGCTGCTGGCCCAAGGCGATGCCGACTTCGCCTGGCAACTGCCCGAGGACGAGTGGAACGCCATCAGCCTGAACTACACCTCGGGCACCACCGGCAACCCCAAGGGCGTGGTCTACCACCACCGGGGCGCGGCCATGAACGCCGTCTCCAACATCCTGGAGTGGGACATGCCCAAGCACGCCACCTACCTGTGGACGCTGCCGATGTTCCACTGCAACGGCTGGTGCTTCCCCTGGACGGTGGCCGCGCGCGCGGCCGTCAACGTCTGCCTGCGCCGGGTCGACCCCAAGGCCATCTTCGACGCCATCCGCACGCATGGCGTGACCCACTACTGCGGCGCGCCCATCGTGCACGCGGCCATGGTGGCGGCACCGGCCGAGCTCAAGCAAGGCATCACGCACCAGGTCAAGGCCATGGTGGCTGGCGCCGCGCCCCCCGCCGCCATGATCGAGGGCATGGAACAGATGGGGTTCGATCTGACCCACGTCTATGGCCTGACCGAGATCTACGGGCCGGCGGCGGTGTGCGTCAAGCACGCGGAGTGGGACCAGCTCGACGTGGGCGAGCGCGCCCGCCTGAACGCCCGCCAGGGCGTCAACTACCACCTGCAGCGCAACATCGCCGTGATGGACCCTTTGAGCATGCAGCCCGTTCCCGCCGACGGCGAGACCATGGGCGAGATCATGTTCCGCGGCAACATCACGATGAAG
>Ga0208492_1001108_pt1 | contig 18402 bp, 17 predicted proteins | sample Subbioar_CSW14AB_FD_184820 | JGI IMG/M metagenome (GOLD analysis project Ga0208492, IMG submission 184820) | Serpentinite rock and fluid subsurface biosphere microbial communities from McLaughlin Reserve, California, USA - CR12Mar_CSW14AB (SPAdes) | ecosystem: Environmental > Terrestrial > Deep... | reverse complement strand
GAAGAGGTGAAGAGGTGAAGAGGTGAAGAGGTGAAGAGGTGAAGAGGTGAAGAGGTGAAGAGGTGAAGAGGTGAAGAGGTGAAGAGGTGAAGAGGTGAAGAGGCACGGGCCGAAGGGGCTGGGCACCTTAGAAGAGGACGTGATGGCGAATCTCATTGAGTTGCGTGGGTTGAGCAAGCGGTTTTCGGGCGGGATCTTGGCGGTGGACAACATCAGCTTCTCGGTCGCGGCCGGGGAGGTGCTGGGGTTCCTGGGGCCCAACGGCGCCGGGAAGAGCACGACGATGAAGATGATCACGGGGTTCCTGACGCCGACGTCGGGGGTGGCGCTCGTGGGCGGGCATGATGTGGCGAAGGAGCCGCTCCTCGCGAAGGAGAAGATCGGGTACCTGCCGGAGGGGGCGCCGGCGTACCCGGACATGACGCCGTGGTCGTTCCTGCGGTTCTGCGCGGAGGTGCGGGGGCTGAAGGGGAAGGCGAAGGATGATGCGATTGACCTGTGCGTGAAGCGGACGAACCTCGAGGGGGTTCTACGGCAGCCGATCGAGACGCTGAGCAAGGGGTTCAAGCGGCGGGTGGGGCTGGCGCAGGCGATTTTGCATGACCCGGCGGTCCTCATATTGGATGAGCCGACGGACGGGCTTGACCCTAATCAGAAGCACGAGGTGCGGAACCTGATCCGGGAGATGGCGCGGGAGACGGGCAAGGCGATCGTGCTGTCGACGCACATTCTGGAAGAGGTCGAGGCGGTGTGCACGCGGGCGATCATCATCGCGGGGGGGCGGGTGGTGGCGGACTCGACGCCTTCGGAGCTGATGAAGAGGCACCCGAGTGGGAGGTTGGAAGAGGTGTTCAGGGAGATGACGGGGAGGAAGGCGGAGAAGAGGGTGGGGGTGGGGGCGTGAGCTGCTGGCTGGTTGTGGTCAAGGTGAGAGAAGAGCACCGAGATGAAGACATCTCGGTGGCACGGTTTGATGGAGGTCTCCGATGAGGGGCGCGATGGCGGTGTTCAAGCGCGAGCTGGGGGGGTACTTTGTGACCCCGGTGGCGTATGTGTTCATTGTGATTTTTCTGGTGCTGGCGGGGGTGTTTGCGTGGGACAAGAGCCTGGGCGGGTTTTATGAGCGGGGGCAGGCGGATTTGCGGAGTTTCTTTGGGTTCATGCCGTGGTTGTTCTTGTTTTTGATCCCTGCGGTGTCGATGCGGATGTGGGCGGAGGAGCGGAAGGGCGGGACGATTGAGCTGCTGTTGACGCTGCCGATCTCGCAGTTTGGCGCGGTGGTGGGGAAGTTCCTCGCGGCGTGGTCGTTCACGACGATCGCGCTGGTGCTGACGTTCCCGATCTGGATCACGGTGAACTATCTGGGGGACCCGGACAACGGGGCGATCACGACGGGGTATCTCGGCAGCGCGCTGATGGCGGGCGGGTTCCTGGCGGTGGGGTCGCTGCTCTCCGCATGGACGAAGAGCCAGGTGATCGCGTTTATTTTGACGGTGGTGGCGTGCTTTGCGCTGCTGCTGGCGGGGTTCACGCCGGTGATCGACTTCCTGCGCGGCTGGCTGCCGGCGTCGATTGTGGATGCGGTGGCGAGCTTCAGTTTCCTGACGCGGTTTGATGGGCTGGCGAAGGGCGTTGTTGATATCCGCGACCTGGTGTTCTTCGGGTCGCTCATGGCGGTGTGCCTGGTGGGCACGAGCTTTGTCCTTCAAGCGAAGAAGGCGGAGTAACGAAGATGAAACGAGCTGGACTGATCGGGGCGATCCTGGCCCTCATTGTGGTGTTCTTCGCGGTGAACATGATCGCCGCGGCGGTGATGAAGAACGCGCGGCTGGACCTGACGCAGGGCCGTGTGTTCACGCTGACGAGCGGGAGCAAGGCGATCGCGAAGGCGATCGAGGAGCCCGTGACGCTGACGTTCTACTACAGCGCGAAGGTGAGCCAGGGGCAGCCGCAGGTGCAGACGTATGCGCGGCGGGTGCGGGAACTGCTGGAGGAGTATGCGCGGGCGTCGGGCGGGAAGATCCGGCTGAACGTGGTGGACCCGGAGCCCAACAGCGAGCTGGAGGATGAGGCGGAGGCCGCGGGGGTGCAGGGGATCCCGATTGCGCAGGGGCGGAACCTGTACCTGGGGCTGGTGGGGACCAACTCGGTGGAGACGCGGGAGGTGATCCCGTTCCTGGACCCGCAGAAGGAGCGGTTCCTGGAGTACGACATTTCGCGGCTGCTGTACTCGCTGAATAACCCGAAGAAGAAGGTGGTGGGTTTGATCTCGGCGTTGCAGCTGTCGGGTGGGTTCACGATGGACCCGCGGACGCGGCAGCCGCGGCAGATGCCGGCGTGGCAGATCGCGGAGCAGATCCGCGGGACATTCGAGCTGCGGCCGCTGAACGGGCCGCAGAAGGAGATCCCGGCGGATGTGGATGTGCTGATGATCGCGCACCCCAAGGGGCTGACGGACGAGACGCTGTTCGCGATTGACCAGTACGTGCTCAAGGGCGGGCGGGCGATTGTGTTTGTCGATCCGTTCTGTGAGAGCGATGAGAGCGCGGGGCAGGACCCCACCGCGCGGTTCAGCGAGTTCACGAAACTGCTGGACGCGTGGGGGGTGGAGGTGGTGCGGGGGCAGATCGCGGCGGACAAGACGCTGGCGAAGCAGGTGATGTGGGGGAGCAGCCAGGCGCGGGCGGAGCGGGTGATGTACGTGCCGTACATCGGGCTGGGGCCGGCGCAGTTGACGAAGGAGGACCCGATCACGGGGCAGCTGCAGATGGTGAACCTGGCGAGCAGCGGATTTATTCGCCAGAAGGAGGGGACGGGGACGGAGTCGGGGAACGGGGTAAAGGCAAGCATCGCGCCGCTGGCGATGACGACGGACAGGCCGTGGGCGATGCCGGTGATGGAGCTGCTGGGGCAGATGGGGCCGGACCCGCGGGCGATGCTGGAGCATTACCAGGCGGGGAGTGCGCCGCTGACGCTGGCGGCGCGGCTGTCGGGCGAGGTGAACAGCGCGTTCCCGGCGGGCGTGCCCAGCGCGGAGGCGGGGAAGCCGGCGGTGGCGCCGGGGCTCCTGAAGGGGACACTGAACGTGATCCTGGTGGCGGATGCGGACATGCTGGCGGACAACCAGTGGATCCGGGTGCAGAACTTCTTTGGGCAGAACGTCGGGCAGAAGCTGGCGGACAATGGCGACTTCGTGATCAACGCGCTGGACAACCTGAGCGGGAGCACGGACCTGATGGCGGTGCGGGCGCGGCCGACGGAATCGCGGCCGTTTGACCTGGTGCTGACGATGCAGAAGCAGGCGGAAGAGCGGTACGCCGAGCAGCAGAAGGCGCTGAACCTGAAACTGGAGGAGACGCAGCGGAACCTGCAGGCGTTGCAGGCGCAGCGCGGGGCGGATGACAAGAGCCTGGTGTTGAGCCCCGAGCAGCAGGCGGAGCTGGAGAAGTTCAAGGGTGAGCTGGCGAGCACGCGGAAGCAGCTGCGGGCGGTGAAGCTGGATTTGAGCCGTGATATCGAGACGCTGGGGACGAAGCTGCGGATGATCAACACGGCGTTGATCCCGGTGGTGGTGACGATTGTCGCTGTTGGGCTCGGGGCGTTTCGGGCGTCGCGGAGGCGGAGGGTGGGGAAGTGATGTAAGTAGTCACGGTTGTCGCACGACCGTCAAAGCACGGTCGTGGCACATGTATGGAGCACGACCGTCAGAGCACGGTCGTGGCACGGGGACTGAAATGAACAACAAGTCGGTTGGCATTCTGATTGTGTCGGCGGTCGTGCTCGCGGCGGGGGCGGCGGTGGTGGTGTCGCGCGGGGGTGGGGAGAAGAGCGCGACGGGGCTGATGTCGAAGGACGGGAAGGCGGAGCTGCTGCTGCCCAAGGCGCGGGAGCAGATGGGGAAGATCGCGAAGCTGCGCATCAAGCGCGGGGCGGTGGAGACGGTGCTGGAGAGCAAGGAGATCGACGGCAAGCCGGCGTGGGTTGTTGCGAGCAAGGGCGGGTACCCGGCGGAGAGTGACCGGGTGCGGCGGCTGATCGGCGAGCTGCTGGAGGCGACGGTGGTGGAGGCGAAGACCGCGAAGCCCGAGCTGTACGAGCGGATCGGGGTTGCCGACATCGACAAGCCGGGGAGCACGGGGTCGCTGATTGAGCTGAGCGACGCGGCGGGCGCGGTGATCTCGGGTGTGATCGTGGGGAACGCGTCGCAGGCGCCGGCGGGGGGCGATCCGGCGTTGCAGACGCCGCGGTACTTTGTGAGGCGGAGCGGGGAGGCGCAGTCATACCTCGCGGCGGGGAACTTCACCGCCGGCGCGGAGGCGATGAGCTGGGTGACGCGGACGCCGTTTACGCTGGACATGCAGAAGGTGAAGTCGGCGTCGGTGACGGTGAAGACGGAGGGGCAGGCGGATCAGGTTGTAACGGTGTCGAAGGAGAAGCCGGAGGATGGGGCGTATGTGCTCGCGGGGATGCCGGAGGGGCGGGAGCTGAAGGATGAGGCTGCGGCGTCGCGCGTGGCGCAGGGGTTGGTGGGGATTTCGATTGATGATGTGGCGCCGGCGGCGAGCGTGGATATGAGCAAGCCGGACGTGGTGACGCAGGCGGTGACGTTTGACGGGTTGACGGTGACGGCGGCTGGCGCGATGAAGGATGGGAAGCGGTGGTGGGGGTTTAGCGCGGCGCACAGTGAGCCTGCCATCGCGCCGGTGGATGAGGCGGGGAAGACGGCGGTGGAGGCGGCGAAGGGTGTGGCTGCGGAGATCAACCGGAAGTGTGGGGGGTGGGTGTATGTGCTGCCGGAGTACAAGGCTTCGGTGATGATGACGAAGATGGAGGAGTTGTTGAAGCCGGTGGAGGTTGCTCCGCCTGCGGCGGGGCCGGAGGGGGAGGGGGCGGTGGTGCCGGAGACGCGGCCGTTGCCGGTGGAGGCGGAGCCGGTTGCGCCGGCGCCGGTTCAGCCGCCGAGTGAGCCGGCGCCGAAGGGATGAGTTGAGGGCGCGATGATCGTGGTCGTGACGCGCGTGCGTTGTGGCGTTATCAGGATGAGCGGTGTGTAACAGGGCCGCCCCTCCGGGGCTCCGGTTATTGCGCCACTCGACCCAGGGTTGCGCTCGAGGACTCGCTTCACCCTGGGCTATTTTTGGGCGCCCCTGGCGGGGCTCGATGCAAAGACCGCCGAGACGAAGACATCTCGGTGGCACGCAGGCGCTCTTACCGGGGCTGTGCGCGAAGACCACCGAGATGAGGACATCTCGGTGGCACTAAACCATTGACATCACGGCCGACTCGAAACGGCGGGCGAAGGCGGGGCCGTCGCAGAGGGGGGAGTTCTGCACCATGATGCGGAGATTGGTGCGGAGGTGTGTGAGGCGGTCGCGGTTGGCGGCGAGGGTTGAGGCGATGTGGGCGAAATCGTCGGGTGTGGTTGCGATGAGGTCGGGCAGGCCGACGTTGGTGAGGAGGGAGACGCCGACGCGGGAGGCGTGGCGGTCGCCGGCGAGGGTGATGACGGGGAGGCCCATGGAGAGGGCTTCGCAGGTGGTGGTGGTGCCGTGGTAGGGGAAGGTGTCGAGGGCGATGTCGGCCTGGTGGTAGGCGGCGAGGTGGCCGGCGGTGGACTGGATGGGGCCGAGGAAGTCGATGCGGTCGGGCGGGATGGCGTGGGATGCGAAGCGTTGGCGGAGGTGATCGCGGAGGGCGGGCTCTTCGAAGCCGTGGCTTTTGAGCAGGAGGCGCGAGTTGGGGACGGCGGCGAGGGCGCTGCTCCAGAGGCGGATTGTGGTGTCGGTGATTTTCTTGACGGTGTTGAAGGAGCAGAAGGTGATGGGGGAACCTACGCCCGACTCTGGATTGTGCGAGTCGCGCGAACCCACCCCAACCCCTCCCTCAGGGAGGGGCTCCGGAAGGGATGGGGGGCTGTAGCAGAGGAAGCAGGGGTCTATGCGGATGAGCTGCTCGGTGGCGAGCTTTTCGGAGCCGACGGGGTCGGTGTGTGAGTCGATGATGCGGTACTGGATCGAGGGCATGCCGGTGGTGTTGGCGTAGCCGAGGTAGCTGGCGTGCTTGACGGCGAGCTTGCGGTGGATGGCGGGGAGGGCGTGGCCCTTGGTGTGACCGGAGAGCTCGATGAGGAGGTCGAGGTTGTCGGCGCGGATTGCCGTGATGAGGGCGTCACGGTCGCGGCCTCGGACGCGTTTCCAGTGCTCGGGGAGCGCGGCGAGTCCGGTGGTGAGTGAGTCGCCGTGGCCGGACTGGTAGACGAACAGCTCGAGCTTGCTGCGGTCGTAGTGCTGAAGGAGCGGACGGGTGAAGAAGGCGACGGAGTGCTCGCGGAGGTCGGGGGAGATGAGGCCGACGCGGAGCCGGCGGCCTTCGAGCGGCAGGGCGGTGGGCGCGGGGCCGGGGGCCGAGTAGTGGCGCGTGAGCACGCGGCCGTAGCGGCGGTGGGCGTCGGCGACCTGGTCGGCGGTGAGGGTGTCGGCGTAGGTGGTGAAGGACGCGGCGGAGCTGAGCAGCGTGAGCTCGGTGGGGCTGCGCTGGATGGCGGATTCGATGACCTTGAGCGCTTCGAGGTTCTGCCCGGTGTTGTGCAGGGCGATGGCGAGGTCCTGGAGGACGGGCACGGAGGTGGGGAAGAGCTCGGCGGCGGCGCGGCCTCGGCGGACGGCTTCCATGAAGAAGCCGAAGTGGGTGCAGACCTCGCTCTCGAGGGCGTAGAGGTCGGGCCACTGCGGGGCGAGGGCCTTGGCCGCGTCTATTTCGTGGAGGACTTCGTCGAGGGTTGCTCTGGACATCATCGCGCGGGCGAGGTTGGCACGCATCGGGGCGGAGGAGGGCCGGAGGGAGACGGCGCGGCGGGCCTCGGCGATGGCGTCGTCTGTCCGAGCGTTTTCGAGGAGCAGGTAGGCGTGGAAGCTGGCGACGTCGGCGTCGGCGGGGTGTTCATGGGCGACGCTGGCGCAGGCCGCGAGTGCGGCGGCACGGTCGGGCGTGTGCATCAGCGCCATGACGGGTTTCAGCAGCTCGCTCAAGGCTCTCTCCCAACGACTTCGAAAACGAGGGCGCGGTGGTGGCCTTCGCCCAGATCGAGGACCTTATACATGGAGGCGCGGAGTTGGGGGCCGACGAAGGCGTTGTCGATGGCGACCAGGGGGCGGGCGCGGGGCCAGGTGGCGGCGAGGCCGCGGCCGGCTTGGTCGTAGGCGTTGGGCATGGTGCCGGCGACTTGAGAGAGGGAGGCGGAGCCGCGGGGGGTGTTGAAGTCGCCGACGATGAGGTCGGGGGTGGGGAAGCCGTGCTCGAGGGGCTGGGGCTGGTCGAGACCGGCGAGGGTGCGGATGAACGCGGGTTCGCGCGCGGCGGCGAGTGTGGAGGCGGCGCGGCGCATGAGGGCCCAGCGCGAGAGGTTGAAGTCTGAGGGGAGGTCCAGGGCCCAGAGGGTGGTGGTTTGATTGAGAGTCGCGGTGGTGTCGAGTTCGACGTAGGCGGCCTGGCCCTGGTCTTTCACCACGTAGCCGCCGCCGCGCCAGATGAAGGGGCGAGGCTGGGCGCCCTCGATGCCGAGGGTGGAGCCGGCCCAGCGGAGGATGGGGTAGCGGGAGACGATGGTGAAGCGGTCGTAGCGGGCGGAGTAGGTGGGCTCGCCCATGGCGCCGCGGATGGCGAGCCAGTCGGCGCGGGCGGGGGCGTTGGTAACGACGAGGACGTCGGGGTTTTGTGTTGCGACGCTCGCGGCGAAGTTGTCGGCGTCGACGGGGTTCCAGAACATGACGCGGAGGCGTGGCGTGGCGGCGGGGGTGTGGACGGGGGCGATGTAGCGGTGGAGGTGGAACTCGGCGATGGCGACGAAGGCGAGGGAGAGGAGCCACGCGGCCCAGGCGAGCTTGCGGGTGCGGGAGGCGGCGGGGCGGGGGGCGTCGGGATGGCCGCGGGAGAAGTGGGCGAGGGCGGCGGCGGTGATGAGGAGGAGGGCGGCGAGGAGGAGGAAGACGGGCGAGGGGACCCAGGAGAGGTACTGGGACCCATCGTGGCGGTCGCTGATGAGGCGGGTGAGGAGCCAGGCGCCCAGCGTCGCGAGGGAGAGGAGGGTGGCCATCCAGGAGTAGGTGCGGAGGAGGGAGGTGGCCACGGGGGAGTTTATGGGGCGTAGGCGTGGGGGTTTGGGGTGGAAGCGGGATGAATGAGCGTGGGTGGTTGAACGGGGCGGGTTGTGGGCGATGATTCACCCACATGAACGCAGCACAGACATCGTCGCCGTTGGCCAAGTCCCGGATTGTCGTGACCGGGGGGGCCGGGTTCATGGGGCGGGTGGTGAAGCAGAAGCTGATTGAGCGGGGGGTGGCGGAGGCGAACATCTTTGTGCCGCGGCGGAAGGACTTTGACCTGACGGAGAAGATGGACGTGGCGCGGCTGTACCGGTCTGCGTTTGGGACGCAGAAGGTGGATGTCGTGCTGCACCTGGCGGCGGAGGTGGGGGGGATCGGGGCGAACCGCGCGAACCCGGGGCGGTACTTCTTCGCGAACATGGCGATGGCGCTGCACCTGATCGAGCAGGCGCGGATCGATGGGCTCGCGGACCGGGGCGGGAAGTTTGTGCAGGTGGGGACGATCTGCTCCTACCCGAAGTTCACGCCGGTGCCATTCCAGGAGGAGGAGTTGTGGAACGGGTACCCGGAGGAGACGAACGCGCCGTATGGGGTGGCGAAGAAGGCCGCGTGGCAGATGCTGGATGCGTACCGAATGCAGTATGGGCTGCGGAGTGCGTACGTGCTGCCGGTGAACCTGTACGGGCCGTTTGATAACTTTGATCTTGAGAGCTCGCACGTGATCCCGGCGCTGATTCGGAAGTGTGTGGAGGCGCAGCGGCGGGGGGACAAGCAGATTGTGTGCTGGGGGACCGGGGCGGCGAGCCGTGAGTTCTTGTATGTGGATGATGCGGGGGAGGGTGTGGTGCGGGCGGCGGAGGTGATGGATGAGCCGGTGCCGATCAATCTGGGGGCGAGCTTTGAGATCAAGATCCGCGACCTGGTGGAGCTGATCGTGCGGCTGACGGGGTTCAAGGGGGATGTGGTGTGGGACGCGACCAAGCCGGACGGGCAGCCGCGGCGGTGCCTGAGCACGGAGCGTGCGGAGAAGCTGCTGGGGTGGAAGGCGAAGACGGGGTTTGAGGAGGGGTTGAAGAAGACGATTGAGTGGTACCGGGCCTCGCTGGAATAGCTTCGTAGCCCGCTCGTAGAGCGGTGAAGTGACGGAAGCGAACGAGCCGAATTGCCAATAATCAGGCATGGGGGAGAACCTTGTTCGGCAGGACTTGCGGGATGCGCTTGGTCGTGAGATTGACGAGGGCGAGGTGCTGCGTTGGGTGGGGGCGCCGGATGCGGAGTTCGCGGAGCGGCGCGCGCGGAAGACCTCCATCGTGGTGAGTGTGGGCCTGCTCGGGATGATGGTGTTCGCCGGGTACGGGGCTTATCGGTTCTACCTTGAGGCGACAGGCCAGATTCCGCCGGATGGACCGAAGGGACAATCGTTCGTCCCGGTGTGGATCTGCGGGTTTGCCAGCTGCTTTGCTGGGCTGGGCTCGTGGTTCATGTGGAACTTTCCGCGGTATGAAGCGGAGACGGCGCGGCGGACGGTGTATGCGGTGACCAGCACGCGGGTGATGTCGCTGATCATGAACCCGAATGGGACCGTGGCGACGGAGTCTGTGGAACCGGGGCACCCGATGTCGGTCGCGCGGAACGAGATGACTGCGGAACTCGGGCATGTACACCTGTACCCGCGGGTGGGGCAGCAGGGGTTGTCGCGCGGGATCAGTCTGATGAATGTGGCGAGCCCGCGGGAGGTTGAGCGGCTGATCCGGCAGACGTTCGATCCTGTGGGAGGGAAGGGGTTATGAATGTCGCAGGGCTGGGCAGTTGCCGGTGCGTGTGCGGCAGGCGCTGCTTCGCGAGATTGATGAGGATGAAGTACTGCGGTGGGCGGGGCAGCCTTCGGCACGGGCGTTCGCGTGGCGCGCGGTGGGTGCCGCCGTCGCGGGCGCACTCTTTGCGTGGACCATGGGCCTCGCCTCGGTGGTGCCCGCTTGGATGACGTGGATCGAGGTAGGTGAGATCTCTGGCAATGATTCGGCTCGCCGGGCAGCGAGCACGGTGTATGTCGCCATAGGGCTGGGGGCGGCGCTTGCACTCATCGGACTTTTGAGTTTGATGTGGCCGTGGTTTGCGGCGCGGCGGGCGCGGCGGACGGTGTACGCGGTGACGAGCACGCGGGTGATCAGCCTGCTGGTGGAGCGGGCGGGAACGGTGAGGAGTTCATCAGTGGAGCCGGGACATCCGCTGTCGATCTCACGCCGGGAGCGGTCGCTCGGCGAGGGCGATGTTCACCTGTACCCGACCGCTGTGCAGGGACGGCCGGGAATGCTGTCGCTTATTGCGATACGGGATGCGCGCGAGGTCGAGCGGGTGATCCGGCGCACGTTCGATCCGCCGGGCGCGGGTTCGCTGGGCTGAGCGCGGTGGTCGCCGCGTTGCGGGTGGGGACACTATTCCCAGTTGCGTTTCTCTGAGACTCCGTTCCAGTAGACGACGTTGCGGTCCTTGCTGTGGTTTGCTTCGCGGTCCCAGAAGAGCGGGAGGAGCGGGTTGTTCTCGTAGCGACGGAGGCCGACGAGGGGCTTGAGCTTGGACATATCGCCATTGGGGGGCGGGTCCATGTAGATGGGGGCGAGATAGGTGTAGGAGGAGTACTTGGTGTCGACGGAGCCGCTTCGCAGCGACTTGTCTTCGTTGCAGCGGTAGGCGGCGGCTGGGAGGTCCAGGCCTGAGAGGACCTGGTGGGCCGCGGAGACGGGGAGGGTTCTGTAGCTGTCGGCGTACATGCGTGTCGTGAGGTAGAGCTGGCGGAGTGAGGTGGCGCAGCGGACCTGACGCGCGGCGGCGCGGGCGCTGGCGAGGGCGGGCAGGAGCAGGCCGATCATGAGGCTCACGATCAGCAGGACGATGAGGAGCTCGGGGAGCGTGAAGCCGGGGCGGGCTCCGCGGCGTCGCGGGTGCGTGAGCGTGTGAGCGCGCAGGGAGAGCGGACGGGCCCGTCGGGGCCCACGGGGGTGGGTGTGCCACATGGTCAGGTTCCTCGCTTTAACCCGCCGCCCCGCGGGGCTGTCGAATGGCGGTCCCTGTCACATGCGGGAAGCCGACGACTGCCTTGCAGAAAGTTTCGTGAAAGGGCGTAAAGGGTTCCTCGGAAGGCGCGGGGACCCGGGGGAAATCCGCGAAGTGGCGGGGTCACCAATCTTTGCGCTGAGCACTTCCGTTCCAGTACACGATGTTGCGGTCGCGGCCGTGCCAGGCCTCGCGGTCCCAGAAAAGCGGGAGCTTGGGGTTGTTCTCGTACTTGCGGAGGGCGTTGACTGGCTTGAGCTGCGCGAGTGAGAACGAGATGGGCGGGGGGTCCATGTAGAGGGGCGCGAGGTAGGTGTACGAGGAGTAGGGCTGATTGGGAGAGGACGCGTGATGCTCGCGGTCGGAGGGGCACTTCCACACGGCGTTGGGCATCTCGAGGTCGGCGAGCACGTCGTTCTGCTCGGCGACGGGGAAGGTGCGGTAGTGGTCGGCGTAGAGGCGCATGGAGACGTGGAGGTTGTGGAGGCGGGCGAGGCAGGTGGCGGAGCGGGCGGCGTCGCGGGACTTGGCGAGGGCGGGGAGGAGGATGCCCACGAGCAGGCCGACGATGGCGATGACGACGAGCAGTTCGATGAGGGTGAAGCCCGGGGACGTCAGCCTGACGGGTCCGGAGCTCTGGCCGTGGGTTGTTGGCATGGGCGCCTCGGTTGCCGGGGCGTGGTGCGATCCGTCACACCTTCCGTCAAGGGGCCCGGCGAGGGGAGTGGGTCAGCAAAGTCTGAGGGTTAGCTGGTGGAATCCCTGAACGTGGCGTCACCCGCTGTTCTCGTGGGGTGGGGTTGAGCCGGGCTGGCAAGCTGGAATTGAGGGGGGAAGCCGAACGCTGGGTCAAACCGGGCTTGACAGGAGCGTTCGGATATGGTTGATTGATCGTTCAACCAATGACTGATTTAGCACACCAATCTGACTCTGGACCCGCCGGCGCGCCCGGAAAAGAGGCGGCGCCCACGAAGGTGAGGATTTTGGAGGCCGCGCGGCGGCTGTTCCATGAGCAGGGGTACGCGGCCACGGGCATCGCGACGATCCTGCGGGAAGCGGATGTGAACAGCGGGAGCCTGTACCACTACTTCCCCAGCAAGGAGGCGCTGCTGGAGGGGGTGCTGGAGTACTACGTGCAACTGCTGCGGCCGGTAGTGATGGACCCGGCAGAGCAGCGCGAGGCGGACCCGATCGGGCGCGTGTTTGACCTCCTGGCGTGGTACCGCATGGGGATGGAGATGGGCCAGTGCACGATGGGGTGCCCGGTGGGGAACCTCGCGCTGGAGGTGGCGGACTCGCACCCGCAGGCGCGGGCGCTGGTGGACCTGAACTTCCGGAACTGGATTTCGGCGGTGGAGGCGTGGCTGGTGGGGGCGGGGGAGAGGCTGCCGCGGGGGGTGGACCGGCGGCAGCTGGCGCAGCTGGTGTTGACGGTGATGGAGGGCGGGATCATGCAGTCTCGCGCGGCGTCGGGGCTGGGGCCGTACGACGCGTCGGTGGCGCAGCTGCGGGCGTACTTCGATGTGCTGGAGCAGAAGGCGTTAGAGCAGAAGTCAAGGGGTGAAGGAGAGCAGCGATGATCGAGAAGGCAATGGCGGAGTTGTATTGGCCTGCGATTGTGGTGGCGGGTGTTGCGACGTTCCTGCTGGGGGGCGTGTGGTACCAGGCGCTGTTCGGGAAGCTGTGGGTGCGGCTGCACGGGTATAGCGCGGAGCAGCAGGCGGCGATCAAGGCGAAGCGGCCGCCGGCGTTGTTCTTTGGCGGGATGATCGTGGGGTACACGGCCCTGGCGCTGGTGGTGGCGATGATTGCGAACCTGGTGGGGGCGGTGAGTGTGCAGGATGCGGTGGTGCTGGGCGGGGTGCTGTGGCTGGTGCTCACGCTGGGCGCGAGCTTCACGACGTGGCTCGCGCGGGGGGATCACATCGGGACGCTTCTCATCGATGCGGCGTACCAGCTGGTGTTCATCATGGGGATGGCGGTGACCGTGGTGGCGTGGCGGAAGTGAGCGCGGTTGGCGGGTTCGGTGGGCTGACACAAGGAGATTCGGCATGTCTCGAACGGCTGTGATCGTGTTGGTGGCGGCGGTGTGTGCGTCGGCGGCTTTGGGGCAGAGCACGACGGCGCGGCCGGAGCCGGACGCGACGGTTAGTGTCGCGGCATCTGTGAACCTGAGCCCGGTGGTGCATGAGCGCGAGCTCGAGGTGCCCATTGAGCGGCTGTGGCGAACGTTCGCAACGGAAGAAGGATGGAAGGACTGGGGTGTGGCGCAGTGCAAGCTCGACCTGCGGCCGGGTGGGAAGGTGCAGACGCATTACAACCCCAAGGGGGTGATCGGGGATGAGGGGACGATCGAGAACGAGGTGCTCGCGTTTGATCCGCTGCACTCCTTCAGCTTCCGGATCAGCAAGCCGCCGAAGGGGTTCCCGTTCATGAATGTCTATAAGGGCGTGTGGTCGGTGGCGACCATGACGGACCTGGGGAATGGGCGGAGCAAGCTGCGGCTGGCGATGAACGGGTTCACGCCGGAGGAAGAGTCGCAGAAGATGCGGGCGTTCTTCGAGCAAGGGAACGCGTGGGCGCTGGACAAGCTGAAGGCGACGCTGGAGGGTGGTGGGGCGAAGACGGTCGAGAAGGCGGCGGCGCCGCAGGGGGAGCTGGACCCGATCGTGATTGAGGCGGTGGTTCCGGCGATGCCGGGTGAGGTGTGGAAGTGCTGGGCGACGGAAGAGGGCATGAAGTCGTTCATGACGGACTGCAAAATCGAGCTGAAGATCGGCGGGGCGTATGAGCTGTACTTCGGGGGCGAGGACGTGCCGAAGGGGGAGCGGGGGAGCGAGGGGTGCAAGGTCCTGAGCTATGAGCCGGGGCAGATGCTGAGCTTCACGTGGAATGCGCCGCCCAAGTTTGCGCATGCGCGGGCGGAGCGGACGTGGGTGGTGGTGCATGTGGACCCGCACGGGCCGCACGCGACGAAGGTGACGCTGAGGCATTATGGGTTTGCGGAGAAGGCCGCGGAGTTTCCGGGGCATGCGGGGGAGTGGAAGGAGGCGCGGGCGTACTTCGTGAACGCGTGGCCGCATGTGACGGGGGCGTTGAAGGCGAAGTTTGCGCCGGGGGAGAAGGCGGCCAAGTAGGGGCATTCTGGGCTTGACACCCGTGTGATGAGATTGAAGCAACCGACTGGGGCTTGCCTTCGAGGCGGGTCTCCGGTTAGTCTGTCGGTCGCCGGCGGGGGTGGCGCAGGGCGCTTGGGAGATCGTGCATGCGACTCTTGCGGCCCCTCTGGATCGTTATCGTTTTGGCTGTGGTGTGTGTGATTTCGGCCCGCGCGGGAGCGCAGGGCAAGTTCACCGACATTCGCGAGGTTCCGAAGACACCCGCGTACGCGCGGGCGCACGAGTTTGTGCGGATCGTGAAGGCGGGGAACGAGGCGGAGTGGAAGGCGTTCGTCGAGAAGAGCTTTGCGCCCGAGTTTCGGGAGGCGGTGCCGATGGAGCGGCACCTGGGGTTCTTCAGAGCGGTGATGGACCAGACCGGCGGGGAGCTGGAGGCGTACGCCGCGCGGACTTACGAGCCGGCGCGGCCCGACACCGCGGCGGTGCTGATCGTCCGGAACGGATTCACGGAGTCGTGGCGGGCGGTCTCGCTGGGTGTTGAAGAGGAGGCACCGCATCGCGTGACAACGCTGGACTTTCTGCCGGCGCGGCCGCCGTCGGATCTTCCGAAGGCGGAGAAACTCACGGCCAAGCAGCTCGGTGAGACGCTGGGTACGTACGTCGACAAGCTGGGCCAGCGGGGCGTGTTCAGCGGAACGGTGCTGATCGCGAAGGACGGTAAGGCCGTGCTGGAGCGGGCGGTGGGGGTTGCGAACCGCGACTTCAACGCGCCGGTCAACATGGACACGAAGTTCAACCTGGGGTCGATGAATAAGATGTTCACGGGTGTCGCGGCGATGCAGCTGGTTGAGAAGGGCAAGCTGTCGCTCGAGGACCCGATCGGAAAGTACCTGGATGATTCCTGGTGCTCGCAGGAGGTTCTCGACAAGGTGCAGGTGAAGCACCTGCTGACGCATACCTCGGGGCTGGGGAGCTACTTCAACGAGACGTTCGACAAGACATCGCGGGCGCGGTTCCGCGAGGTGTCGGACTACAAGCCGCTGACGCGCGAGGAGACGCTGGCGTTCGAGCCTGGGTCGCAGTGGAAGTACAGCAACACGGGGATGCTGCTCGCGGGCGCGGTGATCGAGAAGGCGAGCGGGATGGACTACTTCGAGTATGTCCGCAAGAACATCACGGGCCCGGCGGGCATGACGGGGACGGATTGCTATGAGCTGGACAAGGTGAACTCGAATCTGGCCGTGGGGTATGAGAAGCGGCGGAACGCCGAGGGCGGGGTCGAGTACGTCAACAACGTGTTCGCGCATGTGATCCGCGGCGGGCCCGCGGGGGGCGGGTACTCGACAGCGCCGGACCTGCTGAAGTTTGATGGGGCGATACGGGCGGGCAAGCTTTTGTCTGAGGCCTCGCTGAAGCAGCTGTGGAGCGCGCACCCGGAGGTTGGGTCGAAGAACTATGGGTATGGGTTCTCGGTGGAGAACTCGCCCGCGGGACGCGTGGTCGGGCACTCAGGCGGCTTCCCCGGGATCTCGTCATACCTCACGATGTACCTCGATGAGGGTTACACGGTGATCGTGATGGCCAACCTTGGATCGTCGGCGCAGATGGTGGAGAGCCGGGCGAAGGAGCTGATCACGCAGGAGAGGTGATGCCGCGGCGCTGTTGCACCTCGGCGTTACTCGCGTGATGCAGCCTTGGCCAGCATCTCCGCGAGGAACGCGTTGACCTCCGGTGCGTGCGTGACGTTCACGAGGTGCCCGCCGCCGGGAACGACGCGGTCGGGGGTCACACGCTGCACCGGGATTACGCGGTCGTGGCTGCCGTGGACTTCCCACACGGGCACGCCGAGGTGCTCGACATCGACGCCGGGCCAGCGGGCCATGGCACCGTAGCTCCACAGCGCGAAGCGCGTGTCCACGCGGCGGGCGAGCTCGGCCACGACTGCTTTCCCTTCGGGGGTGAGTGGGCCGAGCAGCCACCGGCCGCCATTGATGAGCGGCTCGAGGATCGGGTGCAGGAGCGGCGCGGGCATGAAAGGGGCCAGCCACGCCAGGGCTCGGAGGGAGGGGCGTATGCCATGAGGGGACCTCGACGCGGCGATCAGCACGACGCCGCGGACATCGAGACGCGTCCGGAGGTGTTGGACCATCTCTAAGGCGACGTGGCCGCCGAAGGAGATGCCGCCTAGGAGGATCGGGCCCGGGCCGGTGATCGTGGCGCTGAGGCGGCGGGCGTAGGCCGCGAGGATTTCGCGGCGCTGGTGCGGGATCCATTCCACGGCTTCGAGCTGCGGGAAGGCTCTGCGCTGCGGGGCGTACATGAAGCCCCGCGCGCCCAGGCCCGGGAGCAGCACCAGGCGCGGGGTGCCGGTTGTGGTCTCCACGCCGCCTCCGTCAGAGGCCGAGCTTCTCGGTCAGGAACGGCGTCACCTGCGAGATCGCGATGCGCTGCTGGGCGCCGGTGTCGCGGTCGCGGACGGTGACGGTCTGGTCCTTCAGCGTGTCGCCGTCGATGGTGAAGCAGAAGGGGCAGCCGGCTTCATCCATGCGGGCGTAGCGCTTGCCGATGGACTGCTTGGCGTCGGTTTCGATGAAGCCGGTTTTGCCGAACTTGGCGGAGAGCTCGTCAGAGAGTCTTTCCGCGACCTCGGGCATGCCGTCCTTATCCACCAGCGGGAAGATCGCGGCCTTAATAGGGGCGATCCGCGGGTGGAACTTCATGATCTCGGGGCTGGGGCGGGAGTCGTCCTTGGTGTAGGCCTCGCAGAGGAGGGCGAGGACGCCGCGGTCCAGGCCCGCGGCGGGCTCGATGCAGTGGGGGAGGTACTTCTCGCCCTTTTTGCCGCCGTTGGGGAGGGTCTCGCCGCGGGTGGTGTCGAAGTACTCGAGCTTCTGGCCGGAGACCTTCTGGTGCTGGGTGAGGTCGTAGTCGCCGCGGTGGGCGATGCCCTCGAGCTCGCCGAAGCCGGGGGCGGTGAAGGGGAAGCGGTACTCGACGTCGGAGGTGCCGACGGAGTAGTGGGAGAGCTCGTCCTTGTCGTGCTCGCGGAGGATGAGGTTGTCGCCCTTGAGACCGATGGACTGCCACCACTCCATGCGGAAGTCGCGCCAGAACTTGTACCAGTCTTGGGATTCGGTGGGGTGGCAGAAGAACTCGAGCTCGGCCTGCTCGAACTCGCGGGAGCGGAAGGTGAAGTTGCGAGGGGTGATCTCATTGCGGAACGACTTGCCCGTGTTGCCGATGCCGAAGGGGACCTTGACGCGGGTGGTGTCGACGACGTTCTTGAACTGGACGAAGATGCCCTGGGCGGTCTCGGGGCGGAGGTAGACCTTGTTGTCGTCAGACTGGGTCAGGCCGGCCCATGTCTCGAACATGAGCTTGAAAGCGGCCGGGGCACCGAGTTCACCGCCGCACCGCGGGCAGGGATCCTGGAATCCGGTTTCGTTGAGTTGTTCGGTCGCGACATGCCGGATGATCTCGATGATGTCCGGGGGTGCATCAGGCTGCCCATTGATGCGGGTGGCCAGCCACGAGATCGTGACCTCCGGATTCCGTACAAGGGCGAGATTCGGCGCAAGCTTCTTGCCTTTATTCCTCGCCCACTTCATGAGGCGAGCCGCGTCCATTCGAGGCGTCTTCGTTCCCTCGGGGGCCGGTTCAAACTCCTGGATCATGGAGTTGAACCAATCGGACGACGTCACGATGGTGTCCCAAAGCTGATCGGCGCGCACGAAGTGACCGCACTTCGGGCACTTCCGCATTGGATCGGCGAAGCCAGCGAGGTGACCGCTTGCTTCCCACACTTTGGGATGCTGGATGATCGTGGTCTCAACGGGGACGCAGCGAACTTTGTCCCCGGTCGGACCCTTGCGACCCCAGCAAGGCTGCAGGATCATGTCCTGCCACCACGCCTCGCGGAGGTTCTTCTTCATCTGGGCGCCGAGGGGGCCGTAGTCCCAGAAGCCGTTGATGCCGCCGTAGATTTCGCTGGCCTGGTAGATGAAGCCGCGGCGCTTGCAGAGCGCCATGATGGCGTCCATGGACTTGGGGGCGGAGGCGTTAGCGGGGGTCGCGGTCGGGTCGGCGGACATGGGGGGCTCCTGGGGCGGGGATGATAGGGGCGGGGG
>Ga0208492_1001107_pt1 | contig 18407 bp, 20 predicted proteins | sample Subbioar_CSW14AB_FD_184820 | JGI IMG/M metagenome (GOLD analysis project Ga0208492, IMG submission 184820) | Serpentinite rock and fluid subsurface biosphere microbial communities from McLaughlin Reserve, California, USA - CR12Mar_CSW14AB (SPAdes) | ecosystem: Environmental > Terrestrial > Deep... | reverse complement strand
CCCCCGCCGCGCGCGCTTTCGCGCGCTGGAGCGTCTGCCGGTCGTCTGTCGCTGATGGCGAGTGCTCAGACGCCCTTGAAATGGCGCTCGAGATCGCGCCAGCAGCCGGCGTAATCGGCCTGCAGGCCGGGCGCGTCCAGCGCCCAGGCGGTCAGCTTGAACACGTAACGACTCTCGAACATGAAGGCCATGGTGTTCTCCTGCTTGACCGGCGCGAGCGGCGCATGGGAGGCCGCTTCGAACACGCCTGCTTCCGGACCGTGGGGCACGAAAGCGTTGTGCACACTCATGCCTCCCGGTTCAAAGCCGGCTTTCTTGGCGTCGTACTGGCCGTGGATGAGTCCCATGAATTCGCTCATCACATTGCGATGGAACCAGGGGGGGCGGAAGGTATGTTCGGCCACCATCCAGCGCGGTGGGAAGATGACGAAGTCGAGATTGGCGACGCCCACGGTGGCGGACGGCGAGGTCAGCACCGTGAAAATCGACGGGTCAGGATGGTCGTAGCTGACGGTGTTCATGGCATTGAAGCGCGCGAGCTCGTACTTGAACGGCACCGCCGTGCCGATCCAGGCCACCACGTCGAGGGGACAGTGGCCCACCTCGGTCTCGAACAAGCGGCCCTGGAACTTGGTGACGAGTACGGCCGGGGTGTCGTCGTCGACGTAGCGGGCGACCGGGGCCATGAAATCACGGCCATTGGCATAACCGTCCGATCCGACCGGTCCGCGTTCGGCGAGGCGCAGGAACGCACCGTAGTTCTCGCAGAGATAGCCGCGAACCGGCCCGGCGAGAAGGTCGACCTTGAACTTCATGCCGCGCGGCACCAGCGCTATCTGGCCCGGCGCGACATGCAGCAGGCCGCATTCGGTATGCAGCGCCAGCGCGCCGCTCTGGGGAACGAGCAGCATTTCGCCGTCGCTGTTCTGAAAATAACGTTGGCCCATGCTGACGGTTGCGCTGTAGAGATGCACGCCGACACCGAGCTGCGCGTGGCTGTCGCCATTGGTGGCGACGGTGCGCAGGCCATCGATGAAATCATGGGGTCGCGGGTCGATGGCCTGCGGATCCCAGCGTAGCGGCTCGGGCGGTGTCAGGGCCTCGTCGCAAGGGGCCGTACGCAGGCCGTGGTGCGCGAGCGCTCGCGGACGCCCCTGCAGGACCGACGGGCGGATGCGATAAAACCAGGTACGGCGATTCTCGGCGCGCGGCGCGGTGAAAGCCGTGTAGCTGAACTTCTCGGCGTACAGGCCGAGGGGCAGTTGCTGCGGCGAGAACTGTCCGCGCGGCAAGGCGCCCGGCAAGGCCTCGCTTTCGAATTCGTTGCCAAAGCCGCACAGGTAGGTCGGTTCCGCCATCGTCGCCACTCTTGGTTGCGGCGCCGGCCGGCGCCCTGTCGCGGCTATTATAGGCAGTGCCCGCGACGGCGCAGCGTATGCCCGCCATGCAACCACGGAGACCGCGCCCATGTCCGAAGTCAGCAGCAGCGCCACCATCGCAGCACATGCCCGCGCCCGATTGGCCGACGCCACCACGCCGCTCATCCGTAACGCCTGGTATGTGGTCGCGCTGTCGGATGAAGTGACGCGCACACCCATCGCCCGCGACGCGATGGAAACCTCGCTGGTGCTCTACCGCAGCGAGGATGGCCAAGCGGTTGCGCTGCAGAACCGCTGTTGTCATCGTTCCTTCCCGCTCGCCCACGGCAGCCTTGAAGGCGACGCGATACGCTGCGGTTACCACGGTCTGCTCTACGGGCGCGATGGTCGCTGCATCGAAATTCCGATGCAGGACAGAATTCCCTCCCATCTGCGCCTGCGCGCCTATCCGCTCATCGAGCGCGCGCCCTTTGTGTGGGCCTGGTTCGGCGCGCCGGATACGCCCGATGGGAGCTTGCTGCCGCACCCGTCGTGGCTGGGCGCGCCGGACTGGGACATGTACATCGGCTATCTGCCCATCTCGGCCAGCTATGTGCACATGCATGAGAACCTGCTCGATCTTTCCCACCTGTCGTTTCTGCATCCGCGCACCTTCGGCACGCCGGAGTACGCGCGTGCGCCGGTCGAACTCGACATTCAGGGCGAGGACATCCAGGTCTGGCGTCATGTTGAATGTCAGTTGCCGGACATCTATGCCGTGCCGCTGCAATGGCAGGGCTGTCGTGCGCGGCGCAGTTCCGGTTCGCGCTTCGTCGCGCCGGGACTGCATGTGAACACCGGCATTCTGCGCAATCTCGAACTGCCCGATGCGGCCCAGGATCCGCAGCCGACCATACGCGTGGCCCAGATCATCACGCCCATCGACCGCGATCATCTGCACTACTGGTTTGCCGGCTGCCGCAATTTCGCGCGTGGCCGGCCGGATATCGACGACTTCATGCGCGGCGCCCAGATCAAGGCCTTCACCGAGGACCAGTTCGCGATGGAGCAGATTGCACGCATGCAACGCATCGACAGCCATGCGCCGTTCGTCGAGATGCACATCCCGACCGACGCGGCGGGTCTGGCGATGCGTCGCCATCTGCTCGCACTGGCGGCGCGCGAGGGTGCCTGATCGGTCATCTGGTTTTTGCGCCGCCAAGGCAATACCCTCAAAGCTCGGCCGCGCGCTGCGCGGCGCCGCGTTCATTGCAGGGGAGATTGCATTGATGACGGAGAACCTCAAGGCTGCTCGCGCGGCCACGCGCAGTGCTTTGTTCGGCGGTATCGAGGCGCAGCGCGCCAAGCTCGCCGCGCACAGCGACAGCGACGAACAACTCGGCACTCTTTCGCCCGCCTCGATTGAAGCACTGGTCGCGACCGGCGTGCTGCGCATGAAGCTGCCGATGGTGCTGGGCGGCTTCGAGGCGGATCTGGTCACACAGATGGAAGCGCTGGAACGGCTGGCGATGATCAATCCCGCGGTGGGCTGGTGCGCGATGGTCGGCGCCACCAGTCTCGGCATGCCGGGCGCTTTTCTCCCCGATGCAGGCGTGGCGCGCATGTTCGCCGATGGCCGCATTCCGCGCGGCGCGATCGTGGTGACGCCGTCGGGCGTCGCGACACCGGTCGATGGCGGCTTCCGCTTGAATGGCCGCTGGGGCTTTGCCAGCGGGGTGCGTCATAGCGAATGGATAATCGCCGTCAGCCGCGTCGAGCGCAGCGTCGATGCCGCGCCCGAGATTCATTGCATGGTCTTCCCCACCCGCGATTGTCAGGTGCTCGACAACTGGCAGGTGGTCGGTCTCAAGGGCACGGGCAGTTGCGACATCGTGGTCGAGGGGGTCTTCGTGCCGGAAGAAATGTCCTTTGCCGTGACCGACGCGCCGCGTCGCGGCGGCGCGCTGTACCGCATCGGCCTGCCGGCCTTCGTCGCCTATGAGCATGCCGGCTTCGCGCTCGGCGTTGCACGGCGCGCGCTCGATGGGCTGGTCACCATCGTGCAGAGCAAGAAGCGTGGTTATGCGCCGGGCGGCAGCAGTGTCGCTGCGCGCAGTGTGGTGCAACGACTGATCGGCCATGCCGAGATGCGTTTGCGCGCGGCCCGTGCACTGGTCGTGGAAGCCAACGAGCACGTGTGGGAGGTCGCCTGCGCGGGGCAGTCCCTGTCGGCTGAAACGCAATGCGCGGTGCGCAGTGCCGCGACCTACGCAACCGAGGTGGCGGTGGAGGTGGTGGGCGAAGCGTTTCGGCATGCCGGTGCCAGCGCCATCTACGACAGCCATTTCATGCAGCGCTGCCTGCGCGACGTGAACGTCGCCGCCCAGCACTACATGGTGGCCGACACGGCCTATGAGCTACTCGGTCGGGCGCGTCTCGGCGACACCGATATCAATCCGATGGGCTGACGCATTGGTGAACCACTAAGAAGGGGAGGAGACGATGGAACTATCACTACTGGTCACCGGTGCCGGCATGCGTATCGCCGAGCTGCTCACCATCGCGCGCCAGGCCGAGAGCGCGGGCTACGCTGGCCTGTACATGGCTGAAGTCCACCGCACCGGCTTCGTGCCGTTGACGGCGGTGGCCGGTGTCACGCAACGCATGCGTATCGGCCCCTATGTGTTGAATGCCTATGGTCGCAGCCCGCTGCTGACGGGCATGTCGGCGGTTGATCTCAATGAAGTCAGCGGCGGGCGCCTGGTGCTGGGGCTGGGCGGGGGCAATCGCATCATCAACGAGGTGTGGCAGGGCATACCCCATGCGCGCGTGCTGACCAAGATGCGCGAATACATCGAGATCGTGCGCCGCATCGCCGGTGCCCGGCTCGGCCAGCGGGTGGATTTCGACGGCGCGGTGCATAGTTGTCACTGGTCGCCGGTGATCGATCCGGGCGATCGGGTTTTTCCCATCGTGCTGGCGGCCGTGTTTCCCAGCATGCTGAAAGTCGCCGCGCGCAGCGCCGACGGCATAGGCGGTGGCGCGACCTTGGGCGTCGATTACCTGCGCGAAGTCCTGCGTCCGCAGGCGGCTCAGGCCGCGGCCGAGGCGGGTCGCGATCCGGCCACGCTACGCTGGTCAGCGGTCGGCGTGATTGCAATGGACGAGGATCGCGAACGCGCCCGCGCCGCGGCGCGCGCCGCGCTTTGCCATTTCTACGCGCCGCTGCCCCATCCTTACTATGAGCACACCATGCGCGAGCAGGGCTTTGGCGCGGCCGCCGATGCCGCCTTGAAACACATGCCGGCCGGGCAACTCGAGGCCGCCATGGCGGCCATTCCCGACGCCTGTCTCGATACGCTGGTGATCGCCGGCACACCGGCTGAATGTCAGGCCCGCATCGCCGCCTACCGCGACGTCGTCGATGAATTGCTGTTGTTGAATGTGATGCCGCCACCCGCCGCCAATGCGGTGCTGGGCTATCAGCCCCTGATGCGTCTGCCGGCCGCGCTCAACGCGACACTTCGAGCTTGAAGGCGATGCTGACCCGCAGGCCGCCAAAGGCGCGGCTCGGCGGCCGGCCGGCGTGGTCTATGCGGGAATCGAAGAACAGCGCGCGGTTGGGCACCGGCAGCCAGGCCTGCACGATGTCCTCACCGTCGTAGAACACCGTCTCGCCTTCCCATTCGCGCCGCCACTCGGGCATCGGGTAATAGAGCAGGGTGTAGGTCTGGTCGCGCAGATCGTCCTTGTGTGGCTGACCGCCCTGACCAAAGGTATGACCATTGGCGTACACCCGCACGATGCGCAGGGGGCACTGTGCCAGGCCTTCGCAGATCGGTTGCGCATGCCGCCAGGCGGATTCAAGCAAGGGTTCGCCGTCGAGATCCATCTTCCAGAAGGGCAGCGAGCGTCCCGCCACGGAGACATTGCCGAACAGCCAGCCGGGCCGCTGCGTCAGCGTCCATATCGCCAGGTGCAGATCGGACGGCAACAGCGTGGGCAGTACCGTCAGCATCGGTTTCATGTCTCGGCCCACATGCGCATCAAGGTGTGATAGCTGTTGTTGAGGGCATGCAGCTCGGAGCTTTCGCCATGGCGCGCATGCAGACTGCCCATGGCGCGGTCCATCTGCTGCAGCAGATGGCGTTGCGCGGGGTCGCGCACCAGGCTTTCGACCCAGGTGACGGCGGCCAGACGCACGCCGCGCGTGACCGGCGCGACGCGATGCAGGAAATAGGGCGGGTAAGTGACCAGCGAGCCGGCCGGCAGCTTGACCTGTCGCTCTTCGTGGCCGGTATTGATCACGAGTTCGCCGCCGTCATAGCTGTCGGGCTCGGACAGGAACAGCGTGACGGCGACGTCGGTGCGCATCTGCGCCGGCGTCAGCAAAATGGCGTTGTCGACGTGCTCGCCGTAGCTCATGCCCGCCTCATAACGACTGAACATGGGCGCAAATGCGCGCCTTGGAAAGGCGCTGTGATGAAACAGCGCATTGCGCTTCAACGCCTCCAGCACCAGGCGCACGCCGTCCTGCACCTCGGCATGCTCGGGGGGCAACTGCTGGTTGTGTTTGACCTCGGCGGCGAGACCGTGGGCGGTGCTCCTGCCGGCGACGGGCGCGACCGTGGCGAACATGCGCGTGAGCCGCGCGAGCTCGTCCTCGGTCAGCACATGATCGATGCGGGTCAGCATGGTGGCGGGCCTGGTAAGCGGTGCGCCCGATTATCTCCGAGCGTTCGTCGTGAGACCAGACAAGCGGCCGTGCGCGCGATGACGCCTGCCGCTTAGGGTAGGATGGCAGGCATGGCTGGGTACGAGGTGAGAAACGCATGAACGACGAAGACGCGGGCGGAATGGATCTGGAGCGCAGCCATCCGCTGCGCAATGGCGTGCTGGCGACGGTCGGCCTGTTGGCCGTGATCATCATGGTGCTGATGTTCTTCTGGGACGACGAACCGCCCTTGTTCGACGTGCGCGCAGCGGCACGCAATCATGTGACCTCGGCCGAAGATGCCGGCATGACCGGCGTGACCACGGCCGCGACCCTGGTGCAGGTCGCCGAGACCTTGCTCGAGAAGCGTGGTGGATATCTGTCCAATGATCGTCTGCCGCCCGGCGTGCTGATGGACAACATGCCCAATTGGGAATTCGGCGCACTGACCCAGGTGCGCGATCTGGCCAAGGCGTTGCGCAATGACTTCAGTCGCTCGCAGACCCAGTCCAGCGAGGACATCGACCTGTCGATCGCCGAACCGCAATTCAATTTCGACAACTCCTCATGGATTCTGCCCTCCACCGAAGGCGAGTACCGTAAGGCCATCACCGCCCTTCAGCGATATCTCAATCGCCTCGTCGACGACAATCACGAGGATGCGCAGTTCTACGCGCGCGCCGACAACCTGGCGGATTGGCTGGCGATCGTCGAGAAGCGGCTCGGCAGTCTGTCGCAGCGGCTGAGTGCCTCGGTGGGTGTGTCGCGCGTGAATATCGATCTCGGTGGCGAGAGCAGCGGTGGCCAGTCCAAGCCGCGCGCCGCGCAAATGGAAGTGAAGACGCCGTGGACCCGGCTCGACGATGAATTCTACGAAGCGAGGGGCGCGACCTGGGCCTTGATCCAGTTCCTGCGTGCCATCGAGATCGACTGCCGTTCGGTGCTGGAAAAGAAGAATGCGCTGGTCAGTCTGCAGCAGATCATTCGCGAACTCGAGTCGACCCAGGATACGGTGTGGAGTCCCATGATCCTGAACGGCACGGGCTTTGGTTATGTGGCCAACCATTCGCTGGTGATGGCATCGTTCATCTCACGCGCCAATGCGGCGGTCATCGACCTCAGGAATCTGCTGTCTAACGGTTGAGTCTGGAGGGCGGGGGAGGAGGCCATGAGCACCGGGCAGCGCACTGAACGTCTGCGCGACGAGTTGGAGGCGCTCGCCTTGCTCGCCGACGGCATGACCATCGCGATAGGCGAGCCGGCACCGATGGCGATGGTGCGTCACATCATCCGTCGCGGCCTGCGCAATCTCACCGTCATTGCCAGCGGTCTGACGCTCGACATGCTGATTGCCGCCGGTTGCGTGAAGAAGACCATCAGCTATTACGCGGGCGGCGGCTTTGGCGTGCCCGTGGCACCGGCATTTCGACGTGCGGTCGAACGCGGCGAGGTGTCGGTGTGGGAGTGCGAGGAAGGCATACTCACCAGCGGTCTCGAAGCAGCCGGCAAGGGCCTGCCCTTCCTGCCCTGGCGCGGCGGCGTGGGAACATCCCTGCCCGACGTGAATCCGGATCTGAAAATCATGCAGGACCCGATACGTGGCGAGACCTTGCTCGCGGTGCCGGCCATCCGGCCCGACATCGCCCTGCTGCATGCGGCGACTTCCGATGTCTATGGCAACGTGCAGCACTGTGGCGGACCGGGCTGGCTGGATCTGTTCCTGGCGCGCGCCGCCGATCGCACCATCGTGCAGGTGGAAAAGATCATCCCCAACGAACAGGTGCGTGCCGACCCATGGGCCACCACCATCGCTCGCGCCGATATGGTGCTGCGCATGCCCTATGGCGCCCATCCCTATTACAGTCGCGGCTATTACCTGCAGGACAGCGCGCTGCTGCAGGACTATGTGGCCGCCGCCGCGCCCGATGATGGCCGCAGGCTCGAGCAGTTTCTCGATTGCTATTGCCGCGAGCCCGCCCTGCACGGCGATTATCTCGAGCGCATCGGCATCAAGCGCCTGCTCGCACTGCACGAGTACTGAGGCCCGCCATGCAGGACCATTGCAGCATCTCCGAATTGCTGGCGTGCTTTCTGGCGCGCGATTTGAACGATGGCGAGGAACTGCAGGTCGGCATCGCGCTGCCTATCCCCGAAGCCGCGGTGCGCCTGGCCCACCTCATGCACGGCCCCAACATGGAATTGATCTTCCTCGGCGCGCGCATGAATGTGCATCATCTCGAGCGCGTGCCGCTGCCGGCCTTCGGCTGGGACAGGCGCGTGGTGCGCTGGACTGAATCGTTCAGCGATCGCGGCCATCGCTTCGAGCAGGTCAAGGACTGGCATCGCCGCGTGTTCTTCATCGGTGGCATCCAGGTCGACCCCTACGGCAACACCAATCTGATTGGCGTCGGCAGCGATTATCAGCATTTGAAATTCCGCGGCCCGGGTTCGGTCGGTACCCCGACCCTCACCACCCATGTCGGGCGTTACTACATCGTGCTGAACAGCCATACGCCGCGCATCTTCGTGCCGAAGTGCGATTTCGTCAGCACCGTGGGCTGGGGCGCCGGCGGCGCGGATGCACGTACGCGGCTGGGTCTGCCGGGCGGCGGACCGAAGTACTGCGTGACGCCACTCGCCATCATGGATTTCACCGAAGACGAAAAACGTCTGCGCCTGCGTTCAGTGCATCCCGGAGTGAGTGTGGATGACGTGCAGCGCCAGACCGGCTTTCCCCTCGTCGTGCCCGCCGAAGTGCCGACCACCGCCTTGCCGTCCGATGAGGAACTGCGCGTGCTGCGCGAGCGCGTCGACTGGGTAGGTGCATTGCGCGCCTGACCAAGGCCTGCTCGCCGCACGTTCATTCCCTGGGCGAGCCTCTGGGCCGTGACATCGACTGTGCGCATGAATTCGCACCTGCGCACTGCTTGATCACTGGCCGGGGAGACGTCCGCAACGAGGCGTACTTAACATCCTTCCCATCGTCCCAGGGCTAGTCTTGACCTTGCATACAACGACAAGACTGGGAGGGATGGAATGGCTATCTGCTCGAACACGTGCCGCACCTTGGGTGTCGCAATCACACTGGCCCTGAGTGCAGGCGCACAGGCCGCCGCCGTGGCCACCGCCGCCACGGTGTCCGCTTCGGCGCGGTATCAGAACGACGCAGCGGGGCCCAACACGCTGAGTCATGGCGACCCAGGCACCGCTGCCATCAGTGCCACCGCCGGCCCCGGCGACGCCGCATTCACGCTCGACCAGGGCACTGAGGTTTTTGATGGCGCCATCGCGCGCGCACGGTCGGAAATCGATTCCTCACTCTCCACGTCGAGCATTGGCGTCTACAGCCACGCGGGCGGTTATTCACCGGGTTTCGCATCGCCACCCGATGACGTGCTGGCCAATGCCTCGGTGCGCTGGACGCTGAGTTTCATCGTGCATTCGGCACCGGAAGTCACGTCCGCGCAGTTGAACGCGGAACTCGGCATCGATGGCAGTCTGGTGGCGGCAACCTTCGGCGGCGCCCACGGTGTGGGTGATGCGTATGCGTCGGTCGCGGCAAGTCTCAGCACCGTTTCCTCGTTCGGTTCGGTCAACTGGGTGGATGCGCGGGCCACGCTGGACCGCTTCGGCGGTTTGGACGTGAGCGGGCCGTGGGCGTCGGGATTCACGCTGCTGTCGCAAAACAACGCATCGATCGCCTACGCCGAAGTCCTGTACCACGACACCTACCTCGGCCTCATCACCGTGCCGACCAATGAAGTGTTCACCTATGAAATAGAACTTTCGAGCGAGGCTTTCGTATTGGGCGCGTTTGAGAACTGGGCCGTGGCGGATTTCTTCAACACCGCGACTTTCGATCTGGAGGTCGAGACGCCGGGATTGTCCCTGGAGCGTATCCCGACCGCGGTGCCGTTGCCGGCCCCCATTGCCCTCTTGCTCGCGCCCCTGGCGCTGCTCGGCCTCGCGGCGCGCCGCCAGTCAACGCGCGCCTCGCGCTGAGTTCAGGTCGGACATAAAAAAAGGCCGAACCCTTGCGGGTTCGGCCTTTTTGCCGTGAAGGCTTTCGACTCGAATTAGAACGCGATACCGAGCGAGATACCTGCGGTCCAGGTGTCGTTGCTCTGGTGGGTATTCAAGTCCAGACCCTTGGCGAGACCGGCGGCGTTGGCCGCGGCAACCGCGCCTGCATCGTAATCCGGATCGGTCAGGTTGGCCGACAGGTGGTAGCGCAGGTCGGCGCCGAGGGTGATGCCAGGCAGGACTTCGTAGTCGAGACCCGCGCCGAACTGCACACCGATATCAAGATAGTTGGTGCTGTCGGACGGCGGCGAAATGACGTTCAAGTCCAGACCGGCCGGGATGATCCAGGGACGCAGCTTGGAGCCTTCCATGAACTTGATCTTGGGCGATGCGCTGACCGTCAGCATCATCATGTTCTGGTTGCCCTTGATGTTGGTGCAGTTCAGGGCACCCGGTACGCCACCGGCCTTGATGTCGTTCAGCAGCAGACATTCGGCGACCGGTCCGATGAGATGCGCATCCTTACCGCCCATGTTGCGGAATTCGAGGCCGAGTTCGGCGATGGTCCAGGCACCCGGGATCAGCCCGAGGGTGTCGCGCGACAGCAGGAAGTCGAAACCGGCACCGAAGTACCAGCCGTCGTCGGAGTTGTTGTTGATGTCGGCCAGACCAATCGCGCCGGGCACGTTGATCATGTCGGTGAATGCGCCGTTGGAGCGGTCATCGGGCATTTTGGCGTAGCCGCCACGGAAGAACACGCGGTTGCCTGCTTCCTTGGGAGCGGCGACCGGGGCCGGTGCGGTCTCGACCTTGGCGACGCGGGTTTCGATCTCGGCCACCTTCTGTTCCTGGGCCGGTGCCTGGGCGGCGACCTTGGCCAATTCAGCGCGCAGGGCCGACATCTCCTGCTCCATCTGGCTGAGCCGCTGTTGCAGGGCTGCCACATCGGCATCGGCATTCGCGCCGGCGCACGCGACCAAGAGTCCAGCCGCTATCGCAGTGCGGGTAAAAGATTTTTGACGGTTCATCGTCGTTTCCTCATCTAGTCTGATCAGCAGGTTGTCCAGCCACCCGATCCCCTGGGCAGCGATTGGAACGAAGTCTGTATCCGCTCATGGAAATCCACTTGATCGCGATCAAGCGCTGGCGCGATGCGTGACGTTCGTGGCCGATACAACACTTCCAGGCGAGGAAATCGGCAATCTCGCTACGAGGTTGAGGAAGTGCGGCTAGGGGATTTCACCTAGACGGGCTGCGGAGGAGGGGGTCGTTTCGCAGCCATCCATCGAAAGCCCGCAAGAGATGCGGCGCGCGGAAGGCACAAGCGCGGGGCCACCTCACGTGGGGCACAGCGGAGGCGGGGCCGGGAGCTGGCGGCATCGGGTCGATGCCACAGGGCAACGAGGGCATCGCTCCCCGGCCGGCCACACTTCCGCGGGCAACCCCTCGCCATCCCGGAATTGCTCCTACAGCGCCCCGCTGTTGCCCCCGCTTACAGTGGTCTGGCGTTGATGTGCAATCCCCATGACATACGGAAAGACCCAGCCTGAAGTCCCAACGGAGGCGAGGCAGGCCGCAGGGGGTGCCAGCGAGCGTGGGTACAAGGGCATCGCCCGATGTGAGTGGGCAAGAGGTGCGAACGGCCGTGGTCAATGAACTGGTCTGAGCTATTCGCTATTCATATGCCGGTCGGTGAACTCGTGATTCGAGGCACCGTCATCTACTGGTTTCTGTTCCTCGTCTTTCGCTTTGTCTTGCGTCGCGATACCGGCTCGCTCGGCATCGCGGACGTGCTTTTCGTCGCCCTGGTCGCCGACGCCGCGCAAAACGGCATGGCCGGCGACTACAAGACCATCACCGAAGGTCTGATCCTGCTGGGCACCATCGTGTTCTGGAACTGGACCCTGGATTTCCTCGCCTACCGCTTCAGGCGGTTCACGTTCCTCACGGAGCCACCGCCCCTCCTGCTCATCAAGAACGGGCGATTCATTCACAGGAATCTGCGCGCGGCATTCCTGACACCGACCGAAGTCATGAGTTCTTTACGCGAACACGAGGTTGCCCATCTTCGCCAGGTCGCCCATGCCTATCTGGAAAGCAGCGGCGCGATCAGTGTGATGAAGGTGGACACGTGACATCCGCGAAGAAATCCCAGGCGCGCCGGAGCCACGGCACGGCCTTGCTGCTGGTGGACCTCATCAACCCGTTCGACTATCCGGATGCGCAGAAACTTGCTCCCCGCGCAGTGCGGGCCGCGGAAGCCATCGCCCGACTGAAGCGTCGCACTCAGGCGTGCGGGTATGCCACGGTATATGCGAACGACAACTTCGGACATTGGATGTCCGAGTTTTCAGCCCTTACCGATCACTGTCGCCGCCTGCCTGGCGCCGCCGGCGCAATCGCCGACCTCCTGAGTCCCGAACCGCAGGACTTCGCAATACTGAAGCCACGCCATTCGGCTTTTTACGGAACTCCCCTGGACTTCCTGCTCGAAGAGTTGAAGGTGCAGAGGTTGATAGTCGCCGGACTCACGGCCGACATGTGTGTATTCGCGACGGCTCAGGATGCTTATGTACGAAAGTATGAACTGTGGATTCCGCGGGACTGTGTCGCTGCGGCGACCGCCTCCTACGAGACGGCAAGCCTAAGTCATATGGCGCGCACCATGAAGGCCGATACTCGCGCTGCTCGTGGCAGTCGACGTTTGTGAACGGACCCACGCGCAGAGGAACGTCTGGCCGGCCCGCGACTTGCGAGTGGACGGCCCCCTGATTTGACTGCATAGAACATTGAAGAGGACATAACACATGCACATCCCTCGCCGCGTTGAATACAGCAACCGTACTGTCCTGGGCTTGATAGCAGGGCTTTTGATTGGATTTGCCGCGGGCATGGCCGCGCGGGAACGCAGTCATCGGATCAAGGCGGGGCCGGCGCCGGACCTCTATCCAAAAGCCCCAAGCGTTCCCTCCGAATCGATTCTCGGTGAGGAGGATCCGGGCGCTGCCATGGAGAGCTTCAAGAATCCCGACCGTATCTAGGCTCGACGGCCCACGGCATCAAGCACGGCAGGCTTCAGCGCGGATTCCCGGTATCACTCAGGGGTTCGGCGGGCAGATCGAAAGAAAAGTCCACACCCGGCTGAAAGCCACCTTGTACGACGGTTTCGGGCGTGCCGTGAGGCGTCTCAATCTGCGCGAGTTCGTCTTCGATGCGCGTCACGGTTGCCGCGCAGAGAGCGACGAATTTCTCAAACTGCTCACAGGTTTCTTTCACCAGGAAAGCACTTTGCCTATCCTGTTGCAGACGCGCGAGAATCGCATGATGTCGCGCCAAGGCATGTTCACTCAAGGATAACTGCCATTGGGTTTCACGCAGTGCGGCGAGCAGGCATTCTACTTCGGACGATGTCTCTAAATCACTCATGGCCGCCTGACCTACGGCGTTTTTTGAGGAATCCAGTATCGCTGAACGCGGGGCTTAATCTGTAGGACGATTGATTGAAGTAGCCGGCGTAATTCGCGAAGCAGGTGCCCCGTCGAAGTCAAAGCAGTCCCGGAATTTCAGCGCTGATTTCCCGCGCGAGAAATCCGATAGGGCCACTGCGCGACGCGCAGCGCTTGCCGGCCTGACCATGCAGCCACACCCCCCACACCAGCGCTTGTGTCGGAGCCGCGCCACGCGCGAGCAGTCCGGTCACGATTCCCGCCAACACATCTCCCGAACCCGAGGTGCCAAGACCAGGACAGTGGACGGTGTTGCTCCACAGCTCGCCGTCGGGCGTGGCGATGTAGGTGGTGGGGCCTTTCAGTGCGACGATGCTATCGAATGTTCGTGCCGCGTACCGGGCTGCTTCGATCGGGTTGCCGTTTATCTTCGCCAGATCCTCGCCGAGCAATGAAGCCATTTCCCCGGCGTGGGGGGTGAGCAGTGTCGGACAGCTCGATGACACGGGTCGGGGCGGTATGGCACCCGCGTCCAGCACTACGGGACAACCGACCAAGGCACTCAAGGAGCGGACCAGCGCCGACAGCGCGACGGTCTGCTTCTGGCCCGGCCCGATCAATATCGCATCGGCAGCCTTGGCGGCGCTGCGTAGCGCGCGACTTCCTGTCGCCACCTCGCCGCTTCGGTCTTCCGATAAGCGGATCACCCCGGCTTCGGGAATCGAAATGCCCATGGTTGCGGCGATTGAGGTCACCGTCGCCACCTGCAGCTTGCCGACGCCGGCGCGAAACGCCGCAATCGCCGCAAGGGCCGCTGCGCCGGGCACTTGTCGCGAGCCGGCGATGACCAGGGCCACGCCGCGTTGTTCCTTGGATTTGATCGCTGACGCGTCGGGCAGCGGCCATCGTTGCAGATAACTTCTGGTGATGCGCGTGATGCCTTTATTCATCGAGGGCCGGCGGGAACATCCGGTGCGGCGGTGACCTCGGTCTGGGCTTTCAGCAATGGCAGGATGTGATTGGTACGAACGAGCTTGAATGCGGCCGTTGCTCCCGCACCTTCGAGCGCGTACTCGGTGACCCCGCAATTGGGCACGTCGCCGCTTTTGTCTATCGCCAGGATTCCGCGCTCATCCAGATTCTCCAATAGATAGCGAAAGCAGTTGACGGTCACCTGATGGCCGATGATCAGCACGTTGTCTTCCACGTGATCGCGGCGCAGAAGTTCGATGATGCTTCTGAGCCTCAGTATGACGTCACACCAGCTTTCGCCCCCGGGGGGGCGAAAATAGAACTTGCCCACCAGTTCGCGTTGCGCGGCCAGATCGGGAAAATGGGCAAGAATGCCGTGCTTGGTATAGCGGTCCAGAATTCCAAACTCCCTTTCGCGCAGTCGCTCATCGAGGCGCATGGCCTCGTGCGACAAGCCGAGCGCGGTCGCGACGTGGGAGGCGGTCTGAGTGGCGCGATTGTAGGGGGAGGCGTAGATATTCCTCGGTCGCTCGGAACCGGGCATTTCGCCGAACCACGCGGCCAGAGCGAGCGACTGTTTATGCCCCAGCGCCGACAGGGGCGTGTCTGCGTCACGTGTATCCAATTCGATGAGGCGGATGCCGGATTCTTCGGCGTGATCACGGGCGACATTGCCCGCGCTTTCGCCGTGGCGAATGATCCATAACCTGCGCGGCCAGTCGGTGTTTTTGTACTGCGCCATCAGTCTCTCACCGCATCTCGCAACTCGTCGCAGATGAACTCGCCTGGTGGAAGCGCCCGGATGTCGAGAGGGAGGGAATCGGGCGTGACGTTCATGGCGCTCACGCAATACCTGCGCTTTGGACCTCGGCGCGGACGGCGTACTCAGAGGGTGTCGTCGTCATCGACTCCGAGTTGGTCGCGGATGAACTCCTCCAACTCTTCATCGGTAATTCCGAGCCGAGCTTCCTCCGCTTGATCGAGGCCGGCGCCCAAGCCCGCCTCGGCCTCTGTCACTATCCGATCCGGAGATATTTCCGAGCCGAACGGTTCGCCGGTGCCGTCTTCGACGCTCATGCCCTCGCCGGTCCCATATCGGTCGCCGGTATCATCCCGGCCGCCCATCGGCACGCCAATGAGATCGGAGCCGGTGTCGGAACTGTCGCTCGGACCGAGCGTGCGCACATCGTGTCCTGGCGGCTGGCCTTCGCCGGGCCGCGCGTGAATCACGATATCGGGGTTGAGTGTGCTGCCGCTTCCCATGATGTCGCTCTCCCAAGATTCTGATTCGATATGGTGGCCTGCATCCTGCCGAAGCGCTGTAGGCGAGACGGGAGCGGCGCTGTAAGCGGCGCCCGGTGGCATTACTGGCTCGCCGAATTGGCAAGTCTGGGTACACTTGGTCGACCTGAAGAGCCAAGAAGGGACGCTGCCTCTCAGATAGCCGACATCCTGCGTCAGCGGTAATGTGGCGTTGCTGATATTCGAGGTCGTGCGTCGCAACGCAAAAGCCGCCGCCTCGGCCAACGAACCTGGAGGCCATCTCCCCGTGCTTCTCACCAAGGCGCAACTCGCCCATCACATTCGAACTCGCCTTGGGTCGAGTGTCGTCGATGTTTCCGACGTGGAACCGGTGGGTGTCGCCATCTATTGCCTCGCCGACCCGCGCGACGTACGGCAGGTACGATACGTAGGGCAGACGCTGTTGCCGCAGCGCCGATACCTTCAGCATCTCAGTACAGCGCGGCTGTGGCTGCCTGCGCAGGTGCCCTGGTGGATAAAGTCACCGAAGCTTCGCCCGCTGTACGACTGGATCAGGGAATTGCACCAGCAGGAACTTCGGCTTCCCTTGATGATGGTCACACGCTGGGTGGAAAACGTTCGTGTGGCGCGGGTTGTCGAGCGCGAACAAATCTACGCGCATCTTGCCCGGCACATGCCCTTGCTGAACGTGGAGCAGGAACTCGGTGGCCGGCAACTGCCGCTGGCTTATGACGATCCTCTTTGATCTGCGGCAGGCCAGTCAGGAGCACGAAACCTGCCTGACGCGTACATGGATTCGCCATCGATCGCGGCGCCAACAGTCGACCCCGCCATCACGCCCCATTGCGGCCTCGTACCAGGGGATAATCCTTCAGGCAATGCGTGGAGGTGCGCTTGCCGGCCGTCAGCTCGGGTTAAGACGAATCGCCGCGCCGCCTCCCGAGGCGCCCAACTGCCGAGCCAAGGAGCGCGTAGGCCGGCGGTGCCGGCGCTTGGCTTGCCCGCGTCCTTCCGGCGTTTTGCTATGACGATGCCGAACAACGGCTCAATTCGGTTTGATTGCGACCTTCAGCACGCCATCACGTTGATGGGCAAACAAATCGTAGGCAGCAACTATATCGTCGAGCTTGAAAGTATGTGTGACCAGACGGCTGAGATCGACACGTCGGGAAGCGACGACATTCAACAGGCGGCGCATGCGTTCTTTGCCCCCCGGACAGAGCGCGGTGACAATACGATGGTCCCCGAGCCCTGCGGCAAAGGCCGCCAGGGGAATGGTCAGATCGCTGGAATAGACGCCGAGACTCGACAACGTGCCGCCGGGTTTCAAAACACGCAGTGCCGATTCAAAAGTCCCCTGCGTGCCTAGCGCCTCGATCGATGCATCGACCCCGCGGCCGCCGGTCAGTTTCATGATCTCCGAGACAACATCGCAGGTTTTGAAGTTCAGCGTGACATCGGCTCCCATGGCCGACGAAATCGCGAGGCGGTGATCATTGCCGTCCACTGCGATGATCGTGGTAGCGCCTAGCAGGCGCGCGCCTGCCGTGGCGCATAAACCGATAGGGCCTTGCGCAAAAATGACGACCGTATCGCCAATCTTGATATGGGCGTTCTCCGCCCCCTTGAAGCCGGTCGACATGATGTCTGGGCACATCAACACCTCTTCGTCCGACAGCCCGTCCGGCACCGGCGCCAGGTTGGCCTGGGCATCGGGTACCAGCACGTACTCGGCCTGAGTGCCGTCAATCATGTTGCCGAAGCGCCAGCCTGCGGTAGCCTTGTAACCATGGCCGCCGCACTGCCCGCTCGCGATGAGATAACTGCCGTCCTGTGAAGGCGCGCCGTCCTGGCTCGCATAAGAAGTGAAGCTCGGACAGATTGCACCGGCAATCACCCGTTGGCCTTCGCGATAGCCCGCCACTGCACTTCCCAATTTCTCAATCACGCCTACGGGTTCATGGCCGACTGTCAGGCCTTTGGCAACGGGGTACTCACCTTTGAGAATGTGGACATCGGTGCCGCAGATGGTCGTCGTGGTGATGCGCACCAATGCATCGTTCGCGCCGACATCCGGGATCGCCTTGTCGGTGATCTCTATCCGACCTGGTTCTACGAACACCGCAGCTTTCATTTTGGCGGACATGATCTCCCCTCCCGTGCGACCTGCAAGTGAGAGCAAGTATATCGATGCCCCCGCCTATGCGCATGCTCTGTCCGGATGTTTGTTTGAGCAAGCAGACCATGGCCTGACCGTGAAGGGCGAGGGCGTGACGACTCCGGGTCAGGCCGCGCGACTCGGCTGAAAGATGCTTGCCGCCATCCGGTACGGAACAGTCGGACAATACCCTCGCACTCCTCCGTGATTAGCGCGACGAGGCGGATGCGCAACCCGATGAGGGGAGATACGACCGCCCTGCTTTCACCGAGCCGGGTCCGATATTCCCCTTCCGATCAGGATGCCGCAATGCATTCGGTGAACTACGGTTAGAGATGGGTCGGCCTCGTAACAATCTGCGAACGTGGTAAACAAGGCTCGGCCCTGTATAGATGTCATCGAGCGTTCGCGTTCACAGGGGAGTTCTCACATGGCTAGGTATGATTCGGTTATCAAGAACGGCACCGTCATCG
>Ga0208492_1001106_pt1 | contig 18417 bp, 19 predicted proteins | sample Subbioar_CSW14AB_FD_184820 | JGI IMG/M metagenome (GOLD analysis project Ga0208492, IMG submission 184820) | Serpentinite rock and fluid subsurface biosphere microbial communities from McLaughlin Reserve, California, USA - CR12Mar_CSW14AB (SPAdes) | ecosystem: Environmental > Terrestrial > Deep... | reverse complement strand
GCGATGGAAGGCTCCCGCCCCGTGCTGGCCGAGGTGCAGGCCCTCGCCGGCCCCGAATCCGCCGGCAACCCGCGCCGCTCCCTGGTCGGCTGGGAGAACTCCCGGCTCGCCATGCTGCTGGCCGTGTTTGACGCCCGCTGCGGCCTCCGCTTCGGCATGCGCGATGTCTATCTCAGCGTCACGGGCGGTTACCGGATCCAGGAACCCGCCGGAGACCTCGCCGCCGCCGCCGCCCTTGCCTCCGCCCTGCTGGACCGTCCTTTCCCCACCGGATCAGTGTTTTTCGGTGAAGTCGCCCTCTCGGGTGCGATTCGCTCCGTTGGCCGTACGGAACCGCGACTAAGGGAAGCAGCCCGCCTTGGTTTTACACGGGCTTTTGCCCCCGCCGGGGCGCCAGACACGGTCGACGGGATGACCGTCCATGGGCTATCCAGATTGCAGGACCTCGTGGACGTACTTGGCGGGGGGTCCGAGTAAAGGGTCGCACGATGCCCCCCTGGGTCTTCGACGTCGTAGTCGTTTCAGTGATCCTGCTGTCGGCCATCATGTCGGTGGGCCGGGGCCTGATTCGCGAGACATTTTCCATTCTCGCCTTCGTGATCGGCGGTGTCTCGGCGCTGGTCTGCATCAAGCTTTTCGAGCCTTCGCTCAAGAAAATGATCTCGCCGAACGAGGACTCGATCGCCCCGACGGTGATCCTGTTCATGGCCGGTTTCCTTGTCGCCTACGTGCTGGCGGCCTTCCTGGGCGCGCGTCTTTCCCGCCTTTTCAACGACAATCCGGAGATCGGCTGGGGCGACCGACTCGCCGGGGCGGCCCTGGGCGCCCTCAAGGGCGTCCTGGCCTGCATCGGCTTCGTGGTGATCGTTCACCTTGTCGTCTGCCGCGGCACAGAGCCCGCAGAGATTGCCAAGAGCTACACCTACCCATACCTAGACGCCGCCGCTGGCCTGATTGGAGGCGGCCTGACCAGCGTGGTTGAGCTCTTCACCGGCCCGATCAACTCGGTTTGTCGATAGACCGCACGTAACCTCGCCCCCCGGAGGCACGCTTGGCCGATCCAGCCCATCTCGACGACCAGGTGGCCGGACTCGGCGCTGGCGACTGGGATGACGATTTCCGCCCCGGAACGAAAGACGGGATGGGTCACAAGTGCGGGGTGTTCGGGGTGTTCGGCCGCGACGACGCCGCCATCCTCACCGCCCTCGGCCTCCACGCCCTGCAGCATCGCGGACAGGAAGCCTGCGGGATCGTCACCTTCGACAACAAGGGCGGCACCTTCCGCTCCGAGCGCCATATGGGCCTCGTCGGCGACAACTTCGCGCACGACTCGGGCGCCATCTCCCGCCTGCCCGGCCGCGCCGCCATCGGCCACAACCGCTATTCCACCTCGGGCCGCGTCGTCCTCCGCAACATCCAGCCGATCTATGCCGACCTCGCGCATGGCGGCCTCGCCCTCGCCCATAATGGCAACCTCACCAACGCCCGCGCCATCCACCATGAGCTCGTCCAGAACGGCGCGATCTTCCAGTCCACCATGGACACCGAAGTCGTCCTCCAGCTCACCGCCCGCTCGGTGCGCAACCGCATCGAGGACCGCTTCATCGACGCCCTGCGCCAGCTCGATGGCGGCTACGCCTTCATCGCCCTCACCAATGACAAGCTGATCGGCGCTCGCGACCCGTGGGGCCTGCGCCCCCTCGTACTCGGCGAGATCGATGGCGCCCCCGTCCTCTGCTCCGAGACCTGTGCGCTCGACGCCATCGGCGCCAGCTTCGTCCGCAACATCGAAGCCGGCGAAGTCGTCGTCATCTCGAAGGACGGCGTGGAAAGCCTCACGCCATTCCCGAACGTGCGCTCCAGCCCGTGCGTCTTCGAATACGTCTACTTCGCGCGCCCGGACTCGATCATGCACGGCCGCAGCATCTACGAGACGCGCCAGAGATTCGGCCGCGTCCTCGCCCGCGAGAGCCATGTCGAAGCTGACCTGATCTGCCCGGTGCCCGATGGCGGCAACCCGGCGGCGCTCGGCTATGCGGAAGCTTCCGGCATCCCGTTCGGCTTCGGCATCATCCGTAACCACTATGTCGGCCGCACCTTCATTCAGCCGACGCAGACCGGCCGCCAGCGCTCCATCTCGCGCAAGCACGCGCCTAACCGCCCGATCCTCGAAGGCAAGCGCGTTGTCCTCGTCGATGACTCGATCGTGCGCGGCAACACCTCGCAGCGCATCGTCCAGATGATCCGCGACGCCGGCGCCGCGGAGATCCACTTCCGCGTCGCCTCCCCGCCGATCAAACACCCCGACTTCTACGGCATCGACATGCCCTCGAAGGAGGAACTGATCGCCTCCTCGATGACCATCGACCAGATGAAGCGCTACCTGAAGGTCGACAGCCTGGCCTTCATCTCCCTGCCCGGCTTCTACGAGGCCCTCGGCGCCGGCAAGCGCAACGACAGCGCCCCCCAGTTCGCCGACCACTGTTTCACCGGTGACTACCCCACCCGTCTGGTGGATCGCGACCGCGACATGGCGTCGAAAGAGCAACAACTGTCGCTACTGGACGATTGAGCAAAATCCGGCCGCTGCGCGGCCAGCCCCCTCCGTCGCTTCGCGCCACCTCCCCCGCCTTCGGCGAGGGAGGACCACAAACCGCACGACCTGTGGTCCTGCCCCGCGAAGCGGGGAAGGTGGCCCGCAGGGCCGGAAGGGGCCGCCCGCGCAGCGGGCGGATGGTCGCGCCAATTACCGCCCCATGGCCTCTCGCGTCCATTTGCGCTAATCCGCCGCCATGACCGACCAACGCATCATCCTCGTCACGGGCGCCTCCAAGGGCATTGGCCGCGCCGCGGCCCTTGAACTCGCAAAAGCGGGCAATCACATCATCGCCACCGCCCGCTCGGAAAAGGCGCTGGTGAAGCTCGACGACGAGATCCTCGCCGCCACCGGCCACAACGCCACGCTGATCCCGCTCGACCTGCGCGACATGAACGCGATCGACCGCCTCGCCGGCGCCCTGCTCGACCGCTTTGGCCGCCTCGACGGCCTGTTCGCCAACGCCGGCACGCTGGGCACGCTGGGCCCGCTCGAGAACATCTCGCCCTCGGCCTTCCAGGAGACGCTGGAAATCAACTTCAGCGCCAACTGGCGCCTCATCCGCGCCACCCATCCGCTGCTCCGCATGAGCGAAGCCGGCCGCGCGCTGTTCGTCACCTCCGGCGTCGTTCCGCGCCCGCGCGCCTTCTGGGGCGTCTACGCCGCGACCAAGGCCGCGCTCGAAACCATGATCGCCTGCTACGCCGACGAAACCGAAAAGACCCCCATCCGCATCAACCTCTTCGACCCCGGCGCCGTGCGCACCGAGATGCGCTTCAAGGCGATGCCCGGCGAAGACCCGCTGACCCTGCCCACCCCGCAGGAAGTCGCCGCCACCCTCCCGCAATACTTCGCGCCGGAGTTCACACAGCACGGCCAGCGCCTCGTCTTCGCAAGACGCAAGCACTAGCAACCCGCCTGCATTGTCCCCTGCCTCCGCTCGCGCTACCTTGCGCGGACAGGCTTAGGGGCCCGGCGTGAAGCCCATCATACGGATGGTAAATCGCATACCGCACCCCGGCGCGCGACGCGCCGTGATGCTGGTATTTGTTCTCAGCGTATCGCTCGGCCTTGGCTTCACCGTCGAGAACACCACCAGCCCCGCCACGCTCGCCAGTCTGCACAAGGCTCAGGACGACACGATCGCCATTATCGGCGCCATGACGCCGCTGGGGCTGGCACAGGGCTATGTCGGCGACATCGACGCAGCGCTCAAAGGCAAGTGGATCTACGAACCTCCGCCCGAAGCCACCACGCCCTCCCCCGCCATTGTCGAGCTGCAGCAACGCATCCACGCCTGCGACGCCGCGCGCCTGGAGCGCACGCTCCAGCCCACCTGCGCCGAACAGCTCCGCGGCAGCGGTCTCTCCGCCTCCAGCTGCATGGTGCGCCACGACGACCCGGATTGCGCCGCTTACCTCGAATGTCTCGACAGGACGCCCATCCTACCGCTGACGCCGCCAGAATGCGAAGGCATCCCGCGCTTCCCGATCCTCTCTCTTGACCCATCCACCCAAGGCGCCAGCGCACCGGATTCCTCGCAAAGCACGCACGTGCTGCTGGTTCCGCTCGCTGCGATCGCCCATGGCGTCACGCGCATCACCCATGAAGGCCTCGGCGCGATCCTGCTGGCGGGCTTCCAGCTGCTTGTGGGCTTCGCGGCTTTCGTGGCGATAAGCCGTGCGTTGAATTCGGGTCGGATCGGCTTTGGCGATGGCTGGATGAACTATGTGCTCGGCCCCATTTCGGTCATCGCCCTCGGCAGCCTCGTCGCCCTCGTTCTTCAGGGCGTGATGCTTGGCGCGCTGGGCGCTCTCAGCTGGATCACCGGCTTCGCAGCCGGTGCAGCAGGCGCCACGGGCATCGTCGGCGGCCTCTGGTGGGCCGGCCTCAAGCTAGCTGAAAAAGGCATCGAGGACGCGCTGACGAAGCAGGACTGAACCTTAGTCCTCGTCCTTGTCGGTGTACGGATTCTTCGGCGACTTCAGCACCAGCCTCAGCGGCACGCCCGGCAGGTCGAACGCCTCCCGCATCTCGTTGAGCAGGTAGCGCTTGTATGGCTCCGGCATCATCTCCGAGCGCGAGCACAGCAACACGAAAGTCGGCGGACGCGTCTTCATCTGCGCCATGTAGCGCGGCTTGATGCGCTTGCCGTCCGGGGCCGGCGGCGGGTGCTTCTGCGTCGTGTATTGCAGCCAGTCGTTGAGATCACGCGTCTTGATCCGCGCCGACCAGTCCTTGTGCACCTTCAGGCAAGCATCCATCAGCTTGTCGAGATTCTTGCGCGTCTCGCCCGACACCGGCACGACAGGCGTGCCCTTGGCATGCGGAAGATGCGCCTCGGCCTGATGCTCCATCTCCTTGCGGGCTTCCGACACGTTGTCGACCGTGTCCCACTTGGTGATCGCGAACACGAGACCGCGGCCTTCGCGCAGGCACAGGTTGGCGATCTGCACGTCCTGTTTCTCGAACGCGTCGCGCGGGTCCATCACGAGAACCACCACATCCGCAAAACGGATGGAGTGCGTCGTCTCCATGGTGGAAAGCCGCTCAAGCTTTTCCTGCACCTTCGCCCGCTTGCGCAGGCCCGCCGTGTCTACCAGCCGGATTTCCCGCCCGCGCCAGTTCCACGCCACCGTCACGCTGTCGCGCGTGATGCCGGCCTCGGGCCCGGTGATGAAACGGTCGTCATTGAGAATGCCATTGAGCAGCGTCGACTTGCCTGCGTTCGGGCGGCCGACGAAGGCGATGCGGATCGGCTTGGTCGGATCTTCCGGCGGCGCTTCTGCGTCGGGATCGAAGGGTTCTTCGCTCTCACCTTCCGGCTCGAGCGACGCAAACCCCTCCGCCGCCGCAAGCTTCTGCTCGGCCTGACGCAGTAGTTCGTAGAGGTCGGACATCCCCTCGCCATGCTCGGCGGAAAGCGGCGCAGCTTCGCCAAGGCCAAGACGCCACGCTTCCATCAGGCCTTCATCGCCCTGCTTGCCCTCGCACTTGTTGGCTACAAGCAGCACGGGCTTGTCGGACTTGCGCAGCAGCTGTGCGAAACGCTCGTCAACCGGCGTAACCCCGGCGCGCGCGTCATAAAGGAAGATGCAGATATCCGCTTCCTTGATCGCGATCTCGGTTTGCCGGCGCATGCGCGTCTCGAGCGAGCCGTCATTGACGTCCTCGAATCCGGCCGTGTCGATCAGGCGAAGATCGATATCGCCCAGCCGTCCCATTGCTTCCTTGCGATCGCGCGTAACGCCGGGCTGGTCATCGACAATTGCAATCTTCCGGCCCGCAAGCCGGTTGAACAATGTCGACTTGCCGACATTCGGGCGACCGACGATGGCCACCGTCAGCGTCATGGCGAAACTCCAGGGCGGCGCGCAGCCAGCCTATTTGATCGCGACCAGATTGGCCTGATCGGTAAGAACGAAAATCTTGCCGGCAGCGGCGATGGGCTCGATGAAGACCTGCTGGCCGATATTGAGTTCCGACAGCGTGTCGCCATTCTGCGCCGACAGCGACAGCACCTTGCCCTCGGACGACACCACCACGAGCTTGCCATCGACGAGCAGCGGGCCCGTCCAGACGATGCGGTTCTCGCGGTTGCCGTCCTTGAACTCCGGCAGCTCACGCTTCCACGCCAGCTTGCCGTCGACCTTGTTGAAGCAGGCGACAACGCCGCCCGTCCCGACGACGAACAGGTAGTTGCCGCCGATCACCGGCCCCTGACGCGAACCGAACGTGCGGCTCCAGATGCGGGCGCCCGAACGCGCATCGATGGCGGTCAGCACGCCGGAATGGCTCGCGGCATAGACCACGCCATCCTGGATGGTCGGCTTGCCCGCGATGTCGTTGATCGCCGACAGCGGCGTGTAGCGGCCGGTCGAGGTCAGCGTGTCGGTCCACAGGCGGCGGCCGTTGGCCGGCAGGTAAGCGATCAGCTCGCCCGAGGAATAGCCGACCGCGAGGATATCCGGCGTCACCGCCGGACTGGGCGAGGACAGCACGCGCGCGGATTCCGCGAGCGCCTGGTCATTCCAGAGGATTTCACCGTTGTCCGTGTCGATGGCGTAGAAGTCGTTGTTGGTCGAGGTGAGATAGGCGCGGTTGCCCATGATGGCGGGCGAGCTCGACAGCGGGCTTTCCACGCGCCGGACCCAGATCTCGCTGCCGTCCTTCAGGTTCAGCGCCGTCACATAGGCAAAGCCCGAAGCGACGATCAGCTTGTCGCCCGTGATCGCCAGACCGCCGCCGACCGAGAACTCGTCCCAGTGCGGGTTCGCCGCCTTCAGCTGCTTGTCCCAGACGCGGCGGCCGTTGGCGACGTCGAACGCCGTGACCTTCTGTGCCGAGTCGATCGTGTAGATCAGGCCGTCCTTCACGACGGGCGCGGCGACGATGCGTTTGATCTCGCCCGAGCCTTCGCCGACGTTCGAACGCCAGGCTTCGCGGAACTCCGGTGCAGCTTCGAGATTGCCCGGGATCTTCGCGCTCACGAGACCGGCCTGCAGCCAGTCCTTCGACGGTTGCGCCGCAGGCAGCGTGATCGTCGCCGCCGCCAGCGCCGGATCCGGCGTCAGGTTTTCCTGGAACGGGTTGATCGTGATGCGCGCCGCCTTCTCCTCCTCGGAGAGAACCGGCGGGCCGCTACCGCATCCGGCGAGCAGGCCCGCGAGCGGAAGCGCGATCAGAAGGGAACGCAGAACTGAGGTCATTGCTGGGGCTGCCCTGTCTGAGCGGCTGGAGCGGGAGTTGGAACGGCAGGCGCCGGTGCGGCAGGTGCAGCAGCCGGTGCAGCGGGCGCCGCCGGCTTCGGCGCATCAAGGTTCACCTCGCGCTGCGGCAGCGTCGCCAGCGCCTGCGCAACGCGCTGGCGCATCGCCTGCGGTGCGTTGATGTCGACGTTCAGCGTCTCGAACGTGTCGCGCGCGAAATCGACATCGCCCTCGGCCAGCGCTTTGGCAGCAACGAGCTCGCGCGCCAGCAGCGAAGCCTGCGTGCCCTTGTCGAGCAGTGGCTTGAGCGCGGCCTCGAGATCGGCGCGGGACGACTTGTCGGCCATCAGGTAGCCGAGCTTCAGGATGGCGAGGTCGCCCATCACGCCCTTGTCGGCGGCGGCTGCCGCCCTGAGGTGCGCTTCGATGGCGACCGGATCGTTGGTCATGTCGCGCTCGACGCCCGCCAGCATGTGGCCGGCCAGCGTGGCAAAGCCGGTGTCGTTCTTGGAGAGCTCTGCGAACCGCGCGCGCGCCGTCGGCAGGTCGCCCGCCTCAAGCGCCACGAAACCAGCGTCGTAGGTCTTCGCCGCCTTGGAGATCGCCTCATCACGCTGGAAGCGCATGAACTCGAGCACGCCGACACCGATGATCGCCACCGCTACGGCGCCGTAAACGAACGGCGCCCAGCGCTTCCAGGCCTTGGCGAGGGATTCCTCGCGCAGACTCTGCTCAACTTCCTGAAAAACGTCATTCACGCGGGTGGGTGCTCCGAAGGGTGGGGCAACTTAGCCGGGGCTGCCCGCCCCGGCAATTCGCCAGTACATTCAGGGGGAAGCATGGGCTGTTGGATTATGGCGCTTTTTTGAGGAGGTAGGTTTCTTTCTCCCCGGGAAAGGCTCTTGCACGGACATCCGAGGCATAGCCATCCACCGCCGCCGCGATTGTCTGCCGCAGGTCGGCATAACGGCGGACGAATCGGGGGGTCCAGTCGAACATGCCCAGCATGTCGTCTGTAACGAGAATCTGCCCGTCACAGGCGGCCGAAGCCCCGATGCCGACGGTCGGACACCTGACCTGACGCGAAATCTGGGCAGCCAGGTCCTCGGCCACCCCCTCGATAACCATGGCGAAGCATCCGGCCTCGTCCGCGGCCTTGGCCTCGGCAATCACCCGGTTGCGCTCGGCGTCGGTCCGGCCCTTGGCCTTGAAGCCCCCGTCGACGTTGGTCGCCTGCGGCCTGAGACCGACATGTGCCATCACCGGGATGCCCCGGTCGACCAGATGGCGGACGGTGGCGGCGGCATACTCGCCGGACTCGATCTTCACGGCCTGGCAGCCGGTCTCCTTCATGATCCGCGAGGCGTTCATGAAGGCCTGTTCAAGGCTCGCCTCGTAGGACCCGAACGGCATGTCCACGACGACAAACGCCCGCTTCGAGGCCCGCATCACGGCCTGGCCATGCAGGATCATCATCTCCAGCGTGACCCCCACCGTGGTGGGCAGGCCGTGGACGACCATGCCGACGCTATCCCCCACCAGCAGCAGGTCGCACTTGTCGTCCAGCAGCGCAGCCATCGGGGCGGTATAGGCAGTCAGGCACACCAGCGGGGCGCCGCCTTTGGCGACGGCGATGTCCCGCACGGTCTTGCGGGCGGACTGGGTCTGGGCGGACATTTTTCGTCCTCTCGGGGAGAGCCGCCAATCGCGACTTTGCGGCTTTCGCGGTGCTTAGGCCCCCGGGGACAGGTGCGCAATCCGGCTCAAGCTGCCGGAGATTTCCGTTCGCGCGACTAGCCGAGGATCGGGACCCCGAACAGGATCGCATGGACCTGGTAAACCAGCAGCCCGTAAAGGGCCGCGCCAACCGCGATCGCGATCAGGTCGCCCAGCACATTCGGCGTGGCGTTGGCCGCCCCCACATCGCCGCGCCGCTTCACAGCGATCCGGTCGATCACGCCAAAGGCCATGAACGAACCGAACAGTATCAGCGAGCCGACATCCCAGTTTACCAGCAGGTGAGCCAGCGCCCACAGCTTCACGGCGGTCAGCATCGGATGCTTGACGGCTTTCTTGATGAAGCCGGTCGGCACATAGGCCGCCACGATCAGGATGATCGCCGGCAGCATCAGCGCCATGGTGATGTGCTTCATCCACGGCGGCGGATCAGCGAGGTAAATCCACGGCTTGACCATCGCATAGCCCCAGACCAGCGCGATGAAGCCCGCCGCCGTCAGGACCGAGTAGATGGCCATGTAGGGCCCGCGCCCGAGAATGTCAGGCAGCCCCTCACCGCTCCGGTTGCGGACGGCCGAAAAGACGTGCGTGCCGAAGAACAGGACCAGACCGCCGAAGAAGACGACGAAATACCAGATGTCCATGCCACAGCTCCCGCCTGACCTCCCTCCCCGGGGAGGAACAGAGCAAAGCCGGAGCCCGGGGGCAATCCGTCCCGTGGTGCTAATCCACCCGCCCCGCAAGGCTACTCCGCAACGTCATGCGGCGCCCGGAACGACAAAAGCCCCCGGAACGATCCGGGGGCTCGTGTCTGTAACCTGAAGAGGCCCAAGATATCCTTAGGCGCGGCGGCGTTCGCGGCCACGCTCCAGGCTCTCGATATAGCGGCGGTGTTCTTCGTACGGATCGACCACGCGGGCTTCTTTCGGACCGGAAGGCTTGGTCGAGGCGCGCTCTTCCTTCTTGGCCTTGGCAGCTTCCTTGACTTCCTTCTTGCGGGCCTTGCGTTCGGCGCGCTTCATGGCGTCAACGGAGAGCTGGGCAGCTTCGGCGGCTTCGGCAGCGGCCTCGGCGGCGGCGATGCGCTCAGCTTCGGCTTTGGCCTCGGCCTCTTCGCGGGCGCGCTGGCGCTCAAGCTTTTCAGCCTCGCGCTGGGCGCGGACCGCCTCGATACGAGCCTGGCGCTCAGCATCGTGGTTGATCACCGTGTCCGCCTGGATCATCGGCTTCGGCTTGAATTTTTCGAGTAGGGCTTTCTTGGCGGCGACCGATGCGGCCTGCCGTTCAGAGAATGTCGAGTTCTTGGGTTGCATCTAGGCTTTCAGAATCAACGTTGGATCGTTGGCTGGGAGATGGCCGGGTACATAGTTGGGGTGCGGGCTTTCGTCCACCCCCCTGCGGCATTACGGCAGGGTCAGATGCCCCGGCGCCACAAGGGAAATTTGCTCAATCGGAATTATCCACGAACAGGTCCCGGAGTTCCTGTTGTGACATGTATGTCATGCATCCCGGATTGGTGCGGGACCAGACGCCGAGCCACTTGGTCGAGACCCCCATTTTCAGGACGTACTCGGCCCGGACTGCCGCCCCTTCGGCGCCACGCTGCTGGGCGGTGTTGTAGGTGCTCTGGGCCGATGCCTTGTCGACCATCGAGCTGCGCAGGTAGTCCACGGCATCGTCGCTCAGCTGCGTCGAATACATGTGGACGCCGTAGCCGGCGCCCGGCTCAACCTCGCGGATGATACCGCCGATGAACGCCGTGGAGCAGGCCGACGCGCAGCCATGACCCTTGCGCACGCGGGTAGCAATCATTTCTGAGCGAAGGATCTCACCCATCTCGGTGCCGACGCGGCTGTTGCCACCCGGCGAGTTGAACCACACCTCGCCGATAGGCGAATTGGCCCTCAGCGACGACCGCAGCCGCTCGGCCGCGCCGTCGTCAATCGTGCCGGAGGCCATCAGGATCTTCTGGCCGTTTTCCATGCGCGGGGTAAAGGACATACGGTCCCCGCCCTCGAACATGGCACGCTCGGCCGCATAGACCCAGGACGGCGTATTCACTTCGCGTTCCATCCGGGCCCGGAATTCCGGTTCCGTTTCGAACGGCAGTTTCACGCCACCACATACCTGGGCGCCCAGTTCCAGCGCGCGATCACCGCCGCTCTGGGAAAACGCAGGCGCGCCCATCGCCATGATGGAGCAGCCGAGAACGGCCCCAGCAATCGATTGAACACGCGCCTGCATCACCATCCCCTGTCTGATGGCGAGAGCTGTAGGCCAGCTCCCGCCTCATCGTTTCGTCAGGCTTGCGCCGGTTGCCACTGGCTCGACGCCGTCTGGCGGCAGAACTTGACGTCTTCCGACGTCTCCGAGCCGTTCTTCACGACCAGCTGGCGCACAGTACGGCACTCGCCAGCCGAACCATTGTCCGCGACCTGCAGCAGCGTGGTCTTGCCCGAAACCGTGGTCGGGTTGGTCGGGCTGGTCCACGCAGCGCTAGGCGCTGCAGCGGTCGGTGCAGCATACGCGGCGTTGGGCGCGCGCAGCGGCGACGACGGCGGAACTTCCATCGCCAGCACCTGCTGGGTCGAACCCGCCAGACGCTCACGCTCCTTCTCGTCGAGCCCGCGACCGATATTGCCACCGATCCAGGCGCCAAGACCCGCGCCGGCGAGCGCGGCCAGCGCCACCATCGTGTCATCGTCGTCGCCGGCGATCGCGACGCCGAGCGCGGCGCCGCCAACGGCGCCAAGCAGTTGCCCCCACTCTTCGTTGGTCTCGCACGCCGACAGCGAGAGAGTTCCGGCCAAAGCAATCGCGGCAGTTTTCGCAGCAAATTTCATAAGTACCCCCGAGTTGCAGAAGGACAATTTATGCGTGGAGCCACCCGGATGGTCAATTGTCGCAACGGGCTGGTTCTGCCTGATTTTTCCGATGAATTCGCGGATTTGCCACGACTCCAGCCGCGCCATTCACCTGCCATTCAGGCGGCGCGCCAAAGGCGGGATTCCCAGCATTTTCCGGGCACTCTAACGCCCTACCTGAACAGTTCCGCATAGATTGCTGGCTTGAAGCCCAGCGAAAGCGCGCCGCCCCGGTCCAGCACCGGTCGTTTCACCAGCGTCGGGTGCGCCAGCAGCAGGGCAATTGCGCGCTTCTGGTCGACGTCCGCCTTGTCCGCTTCCGGCAGCTCGCGCCATGTCGTGCTGGCCTTGTTGAGAACCTTCTCCCAGCCGAGCTGTTTTACCCAGCTCTCGACCAGCGCCCTGGTCAGCCCGTCCTCGCGCACGTCGTGGAACGCATGGGCCTTGCCATGCGCATCGAGCCATTTGCGCGCCGCCCGTGTCGTGTCGCACGTGGCAAGGCCATAGAGGGTGATTGCGGACTTCGGCATTGAAAGGAACCGGTAGCTAGAGCGGATGTCCGATCCCGACCAGACTCGCATGCCCCGGTCAACCAATGCGCCCCCCGTTGCCTGCCACCGCCGAAAGGCGCAGGCTTCACCTAGCGCGAAGGAGTTGCCATGAAACCGGCTTTCCAGATCGCGGCTGTAACGATTGCCGCCGCAACCTGTCTCATCGCCTGCACGTTACCGGCCGCTCCGGCGGGGCAGGCCAGCATCCAGAACAACTGCCTCAACCCCACCGAGATCGCGAAGCAGACAATCCTCAGCGATGAGGAACTCCGCTTCGAGATGCGCAATGGCGATGTCTTCATCAACCGCATGTCGCCGGCTTGCTCCGGCCTGAAGTTCGAGGGTGGTTTCAGCTGGCAGGTGCGCGGCACGCTGGTGTGCGGCAAGCAGCAGACGATCCAGGTGCTCAATGCGGGCAACATCTGCCTGCTCGGCGACTTCACGCGCGAGCCGTCGAAGACCTAGTCCTTCTCGCGCCCGGTCGGTTGCGCCTCGAGGAAGGTCTCGACCTCCTCCAGCGTTGCCGAGAATTCATAGCCCTTGTCACCGAACACGATCTTCCGCGTGTCGTCGTCGCGCAGCATGTAGCCACCGTGCTGGGCGACCTTTCCGAACGGCTTCTCGCACTTCATCAGGCTGACGCCGTAGCGCCGCCCCAGCCGCCGCACGCGGCGCTCCACCGATTTCACGTCATTCCGGTTGCCCATGCGCACCGTATGCGCTGGCGCACGGCACAAACGCAACCCGCCGGACGTAGCTCAGGCCTCGGCCTTCGGATCGCGTGCGCCATGATCCGCCAGGATCATCGCCGCGCAGGCCGTGACGTTGCGGCCCGTCGGAATGTGCAGGAATTCGTTCGGCCCGTGCGCGTTCGAATGCGGACCGAGCACGCCGGTGATCAGGAACTGCGCCTTGGGGAAGCGCTTGCCGAGCATGCCGATGAAGGGGATCGAGCCGCCTTCACCCATCAGCGCAGCGGGCTTCCCGAAGGTCGCCTTTGACGCAGCCTGGATCGACTTCTCCAGCCATGCGGCCAGCGGCGGCGCATTCCAGCCCGCGCCTGCCTGCTCGGTCTCGAACTTCACCTTGGCACCTTGCGGCGGCTTCGCCGTCAGAACCTTTTTCACCGCCTTCGTCGCCTCTTCGGCATCAACCGTCGGCGGCAGGCGCAGGCTCAGCTTCAGCGACGTCTTCGGCCGCAGCACATTCCCTGCGCTCGCCGGCGCGGGAAGCCCTTCAGCGCCCACCACGGTCAGCTGCGGCCGCCATGTGCGGTTCAGCACCAGCTCGGCCAGCTCAGTTGCGGGCGGCTGGGTTTTCCCGGTGAAGGGAAACTTGCGCCACACCTGCGCGCCCAGAGACTCCGCGGCCACCTTCGCCTGCGCCAAGCGATCCTTCGGGATCTCGGCCTGTACATCAGCAAGCGTGACCTCGCCGGTCTCCGCCGACTCGATGCGCGACAGCAGCGCCCGCGCGATCCTGAAACTGTCCGGCACGATGCCCGACGCATCGCCGGAGTGAACGCCCTCATCCAGCACCGATACGGTCAACAAACCGCCGACCAGCCCGCGCAAGGATGTGGTCAGCCACATCTGCTCGTAGTTGCCGCACCCGGAGTCGAGACAGATCACCAGCGACGGCGATCCGATCCGGTCTTCGAGGTGGTCGATATAGTAGGGCAGATCGTAGCTGCCGCTTTCCTCGCAAGCCTCGATCAGCACCACGCAACGAGCCCGAGGAACGTCCTGCTTCTGCAAAGCCAGCAGCGCCGTCACCGAGGCGTAGATGGCATAGCCATCGTCCGCGCCGCCGCGGCCATAAAGCTTGTCTTCCTGCATCACCGGCGTCCACGGGCCGAAGCCTTCGGACCAGCCTGTCATCTCCGGCTGCTTGTCCATGTGGCCATAGAGCAGGACCGTGTCCTTGTTCCCCTTCGGCAGCGTCGAGGGGCATTCGATCAGGATCACCGGCGTGCGGCCCTTCAGACGAACGACCTCCAGCTTCGCGCCGGGGATCGCCGTGATCTTGTCCTTCGCCCAGCGCACCATGTGCTCGACCGCGCGATCGATATGGCCGTTGGCCTGCCAGTCGGGATCGAAGTCGGGCGACTTCGCCGGGATGCGGATGTATTCGGTGATCTCCGGAACGATTTCCTTGTTCCAGACGCCGTCGATGAACTTCTTCAGCGCAGCCTTGTTCATCAGATCACCTCACTCCCACTCGATCGTTCCCGGCGGCTTGCTCGTCACGTCGTAGACGACGCGGCTCACGCCCTTCACCTCGTTGATGATGCGCGTGGCGGTGCGGCCGAGGAAGTTCATGTCGAACTGGTAGAAGTCGGCGGTCATGCCATCTGTCGAGGTGACGGCGCGCAGGGCAAGCACGGACTCATACGTGCGCGCATCGCCCATCACGCCCACCGAGCGCACCGGCAGGAGCACGGCGAAGGCTTGCCAGATATTGTCGTAGAGACCTGCCTTGCGGATCTCGTCGAGATAGATGGCGTCGGCTTTCTGCAGGATCGCCACGCGCTCGGGCGTGATCTCGCCGGGGATACGGATGGCGAGGCCGGGGCCTGGGAAGGGGTGACGACCAACCAGCGTTTCCGGCATGCCGAGCTCGCGACCAAGCGCGCGGACCTCGTCCTTGAACAGCTCGCGCAGCGGCTCGACCAGTTTGAGATTCATCTTCTCGGGCAAGCCGCCGACATTGTGGTGCGACTTGATCGTCACCGACGGCCCGCCATCGAAGGAGACGCTCTCGATCACATCCGGATAGAGCGTGCCCTGCGCCAGGAACTGCGCGCCCTGCACTTTCTTCGCTTCGGCCTCGAAGATGTCGATGAAGATCTTGCCGATGAATTTGCGCTTGGTCTCCGGATCGCTGACGCCCGCGAGTCCGCCGAGGAACGTTTCGCCCGCATCAACATGCACCAGCGGAATGTTGTAGTGGCCGCGGAACAGCTTCACCACTTCGTCCGCCTCGTTGGCGCGCATCAGGCCGGTGTCGACGAACACGCAGGTCAGCTGATCGCCGATCGCCTCGTGGATCAGCACGGCCGCGACAGATGAATCGACGCCGCCGGAGAGGCCGCAGATCACCCTGCCCTTGCCGACCTGCGCCTTGATCTTGGCGACCTGCTCGGCGCGCAGGGCGGCCATCGTCCAGTCGCCTTTCATGCCGGCGATCTTCTTCACGAAGTTGGAGAGGAGCTTTGCGCCATCCGGCGTGTGCACCACTTCTGGGTGGAACATGGTCGTATAGTAGCGGCGCTTTTCATCCACGGCGATCGCGAACGGCGCGTTCTCCGACGTGCCGATCACCTTGAAGCCGTCGGGCAGCCTGGTGACGCGGTCGCCATGACTCATCCATACGGGATAGCGTTTGCCGACTTCCCAGAAGCCCTCGAACAGCGGCGAGGCTTCCTTGATCTCCACATCGGCGCGGCCGAACTCCGCCGCATGCCCGCCTTCGACGAAACCGCCCTGCTGCACGGCCATCGTCTGCTGGCCGTAGCAGATGGCGAGGATTGGCACGCCAAGATCAAACGCGATCTGCGGCGCGCGGGGCGATTTCTCGCGGGTGACGCTGTCGGGGCCACCGGAGAAGATCACCGCCTTGGGGTTAAACCCGGCTTTGATGACCGCCTCGGCGCGGTTGTAGGGGTGGACTTCGCAATAGACCCCCATCTCGCGCAGCCGTCGCGCGATAAGCTGGGTGACCTGACTGCCGAAATCGATGATCAGCGCACGCTCGTGCGCGTTGGAATCATACGACAGGGGGGTGGGGGTGATGCTCGCCATGGCGGAAATAGAAGGGGTTCGGGCTTGGCGTCAATCCCGTTCGTGGCGGATGGGCTGACTAACCGTTCAGGCCCAGCGCACGCGCGCGGAAGCGGTTCAGGAGATCGCTCAGGCCCTCCGCATCGAGACCGAACGTGTCCGGCAGCATGCCCGAGGCGCCGATCATCGTGCGATTGGCGGCGGCGAGCTTTGGGTGTGCGGCTTCATCCTGTTCCGTCGTGAAGCCGACGAATTTCCGCAGGCCGGTCGAGACCGGGTAAAAGGCTGGGCATTCACGCCACTCACGTCGGAAGGTGCGAAAAAGCGTGCGACAGCTGAAGCCCTCGCGATCGAGCGTGAGGCTCGATCCAACGCCGAACATCAAAGGCGTGGCGATCAACGCGCAGAGCAGAAAAAATCCGCCCGCGCCATAGAACACCAACGGCTCCCGCTCCGGCCCGAGCCAGATTGCGATGGCGATAAACGCCGCGCAAATCAGAAAGACGACCAGCCAGCGCAGGCGATCGGGCTTAAGCATCATCGTATCCGGCAGCGGATCGCCGTCGGCGTCGAGATGCTCGCTCACCCAGCTCTCCGCATCACCGCCATGTAGAAACCATCCGTCCCCGCCGTGCGCGGCGTTAGGCGAACGGAACCATCCGGACGGCGGCATTTGCGGATCAGCTTCGCGCCGGCTTCGGTGAGCTGGCCAGACTTGATCGCAGCTTCAGGCGCATCCACCGCGACAAAATCCTTCCGGTCAGCGAGGAAGCTGGCGAACTGGTCTTCGTTCTCTTCCATCAGGAACGAGCAGGTCACGTAGACGAGACGCCCGCCGGGTTTCACATAGTTGCAGGCCTGGCGAAGGATCATTGCCTGATCTTCGATCCGCTTCTGCAGCGCATTCGGCTGCACGCGCCATTTCGCGTCGGGCTTACGACGCCACGTGCCGACGCCCGTGCACGGCGCGTCGATCATCACGAGGTCCATCTTGGCCTCGAGATCGTCGAGCGACGCGTTTTCCTTGGGATGGCGCAGCTGCACATTGCGGATACCGGCGCGCTCGATGCGCGGGATCAGGGCGGAGAGACGGCGGCCATCAATGTCATGGCTGAAGATCTGGCCCTTGTTCTCCATCATCGCCGCCATGGCGATGGTCTTGCCGCCGCCGCCGGCGCAGTAATCGAGCACCTGCTCGCCGGGCGCGGCACAGGAGGCGGCTGCTGCGATCTGGCTGCCCATGTCCTGCACTTCGACCCAGCCTTTTGAATAGGCTGGGATCGCCTCGACCGCTTCGCCACGCTCGATGCTGTCAGCGGCAGGAATGCGGAAGCCGTTCTTCAGCTCCGGCATCTGCTTCGCCTTTACGCCTTCCAGCGCGCGGCCAGCCTTCTCCGGATCAGACTTCAGCGTGTTCACCCGCAGGTCGATCGGCGCACGCGTGGCCATCGCCATCGCTTCGGGCACAGCATCCGGACCAAAGGCGCGCGCAAGATGCGGCGCAAGCCATTCGGGATAGTCGCCCCGCACATGCGGCGGCGCGGAGGGATCGGGCGCCAGCAGGACGCCTTCCCGCTCCTTCGCATTCATCGCGGCGGGCGCGTGCTCGTCCTTCAGCGCTTCCTCGATCTTGCGGACATCCCAGCCCCACGCGTGCTTCAGCGCGCCGATCGCGAGCACGCGGGCGCCGGTTCCGCTCATCGCATGCTCGATGGAATTCTTCTTGCGCAGCGCGTCGACCACGAGGCCGGAAATCCATGCACGGTCGCGCGAGCCAGCGAAGCGGGACCTCTTCCCCCAGTCGCGCACGGCTTCCTTCACGGGCGTGCGGCGTTCGAGAACGTCACGCAGCACTTCAATGGCCGCTTGTATCTTGCCACCGTCCCTCAAGGATGCGGCCCCACGCCGCCATGGCGGCTGACCAGCGCGCGGCCGATGGCGCGCACGTCTTGCAGGATAGCGAACTCGCCGACGATGATCGCGTCGCCGGGCGCGCGCTCCTTGTCCATCACCAGCATGGGCAGGCCTTGCCAGTCCGGGCCGACCAGCTCGATCACTGCCTGGCGGGGGCGCGGGAAGCCGATGCGGCGGACGTCGATCCGGCTGGCCCAGTGCGGATTGACCAGGAGAGCGCCTTCCAGCGTCGCGCAGTCGTTGCAGTACCACTCGAAGCCGCCG